>Ga0078972_1003065_pt1 | contig 51734 bp, 47 predicted proteins | sample YelNatPaOPGAMG01_FD_67568 | JGI IMG/M metagenome (GOLD analysis project Ga0078972, IMG submission 67568) | Hot spring thermophilic microbial communities from Obsidian Pool, Yellowstone National Park, USA - OP-RAMG-01 (SPADES assembly) (version 2) | ecosystem: Environmental > Aquatic > Thermal...
ATGCCCAGGAAAAAGCACGGAACACCACCACCACCACCAGCAGCAGCAGCAGCAGCAGCAGTAGTAGTGGATGTAACAACAGGCACAATAGCAAGTGCAACAGTAGGTGCACCTGCAATCGCTCGAAGGTCTAAAGCTGCTTCGCAACCGCCACCGCCCAGAGCCGACGTCCAGCGGAGGCAACCCGCGACTGCGTCCTGTATCCGAACAGCGGCAGTTGTTGTAGAAGTGCTTCCAGCGGCTGCACTGATTTTGCTGGGCTGAACCTTTATTTTCGAGTAAGGGGGAAACTGGACTGGAGGCTGGTGATAGAACGGAGCAACTTCTGGAGCAGAACGGTGGTCGCTTCCCAGGTTGCTGGCTCGTACCAACGACGACGCGACTGGGCGTTTCGGACGCGACTCGTTGATCCCAGACCGTGCGTTAAAAAGCTGTCAAAAGCGCGCCAGTTGCTACTGCTGCTGTTTCGCGCCCACTTCATCTCTAACACTGTGGCGCTGTACTCCGTGCAAGACGCTCGGTTAGCGAGCAGCAGCGCCCGCTCGGATTCCGCTTGGAGCTGTCTCCGCTCAACTGAGGGCTCTGGTGCCGAAAAGCACGCCGCGTGTAGCGTCGTAGTCACGTTGTTTCGCGACCTGTGGAACGGCACAGTGGAGTACCCGTATAACCGCCGCACCGTCCTGTGACTCGATAGTTCATCAGGCAAACAAAACAGACGCTTTGACGTTTACGAGTATGAGTCAGCAGCAGTCTCGCGGTAAACAACCGAACGCGCCAAGCGCTACCGCGACGACGGCTGATAACGATGACGAAGTCGACCTTTACTCGGGAATCGAGTTCCCGCAAGCGCTCGCCCCAGCGAAACAGAGGGTGCAGCCTCTCCGAGCCGCTCCGTCGAAAGGTAGCAGCGCTTCAGAGCGTGACAGAGTCGAAGCGCATGCACCTTCGGACAAGCGTGGTGCTGACCGACTCGAACAGGCAGAGCGCAACGCGAACGAGACCTCCAGAGTTCGTGCAGCGCCCGACCCTAGCATCAGCGATGATCTCCACGACTCAGACGAAGAGGACGACGCCGAAGAAGAGGATCAAGAATCATCGGACGACGACGTGGATATCATTTTGGGCAGTTCGCAACCCGCGATTGGCGAGCAGGCAGCCAAGTTTGCTGCATCATGGAATGAAGTCGCGAAGGAAGGGCGTGGTGTTGCCGAGCAGGGCGGCACTGCCGCAGGTCTCGGCATGATGAACGCCGAGGCCTCGCTTCAATCGTCAGCGTTGCTTCAGAGCATGTTGCCACAACCAACCATGGCAAATGTTGTTCCCGGCAAACAGAGAAGTCTCTACGAAGTTGAGCTAGAGCAGTTGGATGAGAAGCCCTGGCGGGAGCCCGGCGCTGTACTCTCTGACTACTTTAATTACGGGTTTACAGAGGAGACCTGGAAAATATATTGTCAACACCAGGCTGCAATGCGCCAGGAGACAAGCGTCCTGCACCGTCAGGTTACAATGAACCAGGCGACGGCATCACGGGAACGCGACAAGCCGACGCGTCCCGGCCAGGCTGGTGCCGGCTCTGCAGCGATAAGCGCGGGGAACGCTCGCGAAAGGCCACCGCGACGAGCGGTGGAAGAGGAAAAGCCCAAACGAGACGTCGAGTCTACCGCCAAGAGCACCGGGAAAGGTCCTGGGACTGCGTGGAAGGTGGCTGGTTCGAGTCCATCCCTGCTGCCGAGTAAGAACGTCTTGGAGCGTCTCGCTCAGGTGCGCCAACAAATCATGAGCCAGAACACCGGAGCCCAGACTCCAGAATCCAGTTCAAAAACGATGCACCGTCATGAAACAACCAGCTCTGAGGCAAACTCCGGAGAAGCAGATCGCGCTGAGCCGACTCAAGCCACGGCATCCGATGATCGCACTCGAAAGCGGAAACGGGTGAATGAGGAACCAGCACCGAGCATCGCGGACAGGTCCCGCTGAAAACCTGGACTCGCTGCGGTGATGCGCTTATGGTCATCATCCTGGCGCGTCTTGTCGTACCGAGAGTGCCTCTGGGGGTTACATGTCCTGCGCTGGGGCGACACAGCGCATCCAGGTATCGATGGAGCTCGACGGCAACCGAGTAGAGCACCAAACGATGTGCGTCCGTCGCCATGCAACGGAAGCGAGCACCTCTCTTGGATATGTGTATGTGTGTGCGAATGTGCTTGTGTGTTGTCATTGCGTTTCCTCGACACGACTTTTGGTGCCGCTGACGCTGATGAACGACCGCTTCTCGCTTGGGTCCACCAATCGTGACCAGGACGTATCCAGCGGTCACTTTGGCGTGCACGAGCCCTGCAAGGAAACGCTCATGGTGCACACAACCGCGTCGGAAGACGAAAACGCCTCAAGGTCGATCGCTCGTCTCCTCCTAAAGAACACGGCTTGCTGAACTCTCGCTGATGCGTCCAACACCGGTTCGGAGAAGGCGGCTAGTCGGAGCCTACCCGCGACAACCTTCAGCATCGTCTATACCGCAGCACCGTCGCCCGCCGCAACACCACACGCTACACCACGCTCTCGTTCTAGAAACCCTACCATCCCAGGTACATTCGCATCATTCGATAGAATAAGCGCATGAAGCCGCTAAAGCCAACTGCACGTTGAAAAACGCACCTCAGTGCATTTCCAGCAACCGTTCAGGACACCGGTCAAGCCACATTCCCAACCGAACTTGCTTGCGCGAATAGCTTTTGGGTTCCAGTTGCTGTTGGTGGTGTTGATGCAATGCCACGCCTCAGAGGCAGAGGAAGCTCTCGGTCGGAGGAGACTGCATCACACGAAAGTACGCCAACAGGGAGCACGGCAGCTACACCAGCTAGCGAGGACGGCAGTGGCACGTCACGCTCAGCAGCGAACGAGTCGGACGAGTGGAGCGCGAGCGCACTCGGTGCGGCACTTGTTCAGGGACTGCGAGCACTCCTCGAAGACGTGTCCCTAAGCTTTCAAACCGAGTCAAGTGGTGAGCGACCTAGTCAACGGCGCCGTTCGCGTCGCCAACACCTGCAGTTCCAACGCTATGCATCGAGTCGTCTGGCTCCGAACGTCGGGGTGAACCGTGCCGCTATCCAAGCGGATATCGCTTTTCCACAAGCGCTCTGGCAGCTGGATGAGTCAGGACGTGAACGAGAACGCTCGATTGAAGACATCGAGAGAATGGAAGCTGTTTTGACGTACTTGAGCTACTGGCTAGGCGAGCGCAACGGAAGTCGCGTGGTGTACGGCTCGCAGCAGCGTTTCCGGAGCCCGTTGCATGAAACGGACGCTGCTCTGCGCCCAGTTTGGGCGATTCGCCTCGGCTCGGTTCCTGACGCCTTGAGAGCGCGTGAATGTACCGCAGAGGCGGTCCCAATGCCGGGTCTAGCAACCAAGAGTCGTCTGTGGACCGAGCCGCCGCAGCTGCTCGCGGAATGTCATCGCGAGCGTCTGGAACAGTTCCTGCATCTCTTGCTGCCGCCGACAACTGAGTCGAACCTGCCACTGGATGCTCAATATTTTTCATCTTTCTGGTATCGATTTTTATTTCTAGAGAAGGAGCTCCTGCGCTCTGTGGACGTTCGTCAGCCAACGGCACCTCCGGTGCATTACTCACAGCCGCTCAGCGACGGTGATCCGCGAGCTGCCTCTGAGGCCGCTGGGATCAGTGCAGCTACCTCTACCGACACTTGTTCAAGTTTTCAGCAGCCTTGGTCGCGACTTTATCCAGGTGCATGTAGTACACGAGCGCCCGGAGCTGCAAGTCGATCCCTACCCTGTGGATTCCATGACGCTGCGATGGCGTCTCTGCAGGAGCACTATGTTCCGCAGTTTCCGCTGCGCAAACTCGATGTCTACTCAGCGAGAGCGTACGGGTGTCGCTTTTTTGATGAAGGAAGACTACTCGTAACGAGTTGCCAGGATCGACGCCTCCGCTTGTACGACACCAGTGCTCTGGATGTGTTCGAGTGGTGCGGCGGTTCACCGGAGCACTCGCTTTTGGAGCGATGGGAGCGACCTCCTTCGGAGCAGGATTGTCGCGCTCGCTTGCCGGTAAGCGAGGTGATCGCTCGGGACCTTCGCTGGACCGTAACCGACGTAGACTGGTCTCGACAAGCGGACGGCACCAGTTGGCTCGCGTACGCTTCGATCACGCCACGTGTTTATCTGGTTCGGTTGGATGCAGTAGAGGCGCAGCAGGCGCTGAGTTTTGCGGCACCTGCGAATCTCGTCCTTGACCAGAGCAGCAGCGAAACCGGTGCAGCAGCCGGCTGGACTAACTTGCTTGATGCAGAGAACTCCTACGGCCTTGGGATATGGAGTGTTCGTTTTCGACCTGATGGATCGGAACTGGTGGCGGGTGCCAGCCACACGGGTCATGTTTTCGGTGATCTCGTCGTTTATCGCCTGGAGCGGCAAGCGCCGGTGGCATCACTGCGAGCTCACCAGGATGACGTGAACAGCGTGGCGGTAGCGGGGGCAAACCTCATCCTCAGTGCTGCGGATGACGCCTATATTCACGTATGGGATCGTCGAGACCTTCGCCGGCCTTGCGGCTCCTTTGTGGGCCACACCGAGGGTATCACACACGTGTCGTGGCGTGGAGAAGAGGTCGCTCCGCAACTCCGATGCGCAACGGACCTGCTTGACCAGCGCTATGTGGTGAGCATCGGCAAAGACCAGCGATGCAAGCTATGGGATATTCGTTTGCTGCGAGAAGCGAGTCAGGTCGAGCGGCCGCGTCCAACGCATTACGACTACCGTTGGAACGATATGGTGAATCCGCCACTCGATAATCGAAGAACCCTTCGCGGGGATAACTCGCTTTACACATTCATTGGTATGCGGGTTTTGAGTACCCTGATTCGAGCCTACTTTTCGCCTCTGTCTACAACGAGTGGGCGATACATTTACACCGGAAGCCAAGATGGGCGCATTTGTCTCTTTGATACGGTGAGCGGCATGCCGCTCACGGCACTGCGTGGACACGAAGCCGCAGTTCGAGAAATGAGTTGGAGTCCGCGCCTGCCCGGAGTACTTGTCAGCGCTGGTTGGGATGGTCAGGCGCTCATCTGGCGACCGGCTGGTGTTGAAGATCACTGAAATGCACTCGAGTGGCGAAGCATGTTGCTGGCATGCGTTTGCCTCGATATCCGTGGTGCAAGACGGTCAAGCTCGTGGGAAACGTTTCCGCGCTATGGACAGCTTCTAGTTCGAGGAGAAGCACAGGCAGCTGGGAGCGGCTTACCTGCAACGCGTGCGGCCTTGGGTCGCTGCGACCCCTCGAATGCGTTTCTCGGTCGGTGATCGTGAAGCGCAGCGACACGACTTGCATTCGTTTGCTTCATGTTCTAGTGTATATAAATTTCCAGATGCGGTACGTGTCGTCTACGGAGGCTTTCTTCGTTCCCGAGCGCGAGCATTCCCTGGATACGCCCAAGCTGCCGGCAACGGCGAGACTGTCCGAGGAGGCGTAGATGGTGTCACCAGCGATCAACGCTTCCCGTCGGCAGTTTGGTCTGCCCAGCGAACGCTCTGGGCACGAGGCCTCCCACAGGTGTGTGCTGCGACATTGGATGCACAGCGACCGCTGCTGTCAAAGTCGCCCTCCGAAGACATACCGCCATTACAATGCCTCGAAGCCGGTGCGAACCGGCTAGCGGCGCAAACGTTGGTGCTTCCCAATATGCGGTGCCGCCTGCAGGAACGCAGCAGGATCCTGAAGGATCGACTGGTGAGAAATATCGGTTAGGTTGAGTTCCTGCACGATCGATCGGGCGATATCGCGTACCAGGGGCATGATTTCCTTGCACGTCCCGCTGGTACCTCGGTGTATGCGCTGCAACTGTCCGACACTGACATGCAGACCGGAATTGTAGGCGCTATGTTGCGTAGAGTCTCCTCCAAAGTTTGCATCCACTGCACGGGCTTTGTTTGATATCGCATCAGATGACATCATAAAGGATATGCGCCAGTGAAGGCCAAGAGCGCTGAGCGGTGCCGCAGTTCATCAGGGCGCGAGGTGTGTCGACGCAAGCGCCTGCAGCTCGGTGCCCGCTGGAGATTCATTTGGAAGCATTTGCTCGTTTGTTCAATTGACTCCGCATTTTCGGATCCCGAAGACACGACTGACGTGCGAACTCCGTGGACCGCTTCGGGCTGTTGGCGTCGTAACACTGCTCGGCCATGGCAACCGTGCAAGGCACCCGCCTGCATGGCTGTGCACATCGACCTCATGGTGTATGCAGAGCGACGGACAACGTGCTCGTTCACTTATCCGCAAGAAGCTGGCGAATGCTCCCTCAAGTAGCGTAAAATAAGGCGCAACCACTCGTATCGCCGGGGAATGCGGCGACTTTTGAACATGAATGCGCACCAGCAGGCATCACAATGAAACGCCCGCGTTTCACGACGCGACCCCTTCCAGTGATGCAGTGGAAACCGTGCGGGAGCTGGCCTGGGCTTTGAAGTACTCAAAAGCCGTCATGGTTATGGCGGTGTTCGGTACGATCCATAGAACTCGCGGACCCAGACCTCGGAGCAGCGCTTGGTAACCCTGCTCTCGAACGAGTGCGCTCGCCATTCGCCAGAGACTGAGGCGTTCTCCTGCGGCCAACCGCGTCGTCTGCAACCGGGTCTTCAGGACGTCGAGCGGTGTGGTACAGGCAGCGGCGACTGCTCCGCTCGCCGCAGCGCTCGCAAGGATGCTCCACGATGGCAGTGACTCGGATTTCGTGAGAAATCGCGACCACCACCGCTTTAGCCGTTCATAGGTTACAAAGTAAAGCATCGCGTATGGGCCGAACACACCGATGGTGAGCAGGTACCCGCGAAAAAGGGCACGTGCACCTTCCTCTGTCCAGAGACGGCGCGCTAATGTTCGTAAAGTCGCATCCGCATCACAAGTCGCTACTTGAGCGCGTTGTTTCATCACTTCCATTGGTGTCCAGAAAACAGCGCTCACAGTCTCTGCCGCCAGCCCCGAGCAGAGGTGATTCCAGGGGCTGCTGGCGGATAGATCTATGAGCGGTCGTCGATGCGGCGATGTGCGACTCGCTGCCTCGAACTCGGCAAGTGCGAACTTGGTTTTTTCGTATACTGTAAGGTAAGTTGCCACTGCTGGTGCCTGCACCAGCACGCTAATTGTGTAGCCGCGGTAGAGCGAACGAACAAAAGCCCCAAAGCGGCCCAGGCGACGGTGGTACCGGGCACACGACTCGGTGCCCGCTCGCTGCAACGTCTCCCAGATCGAGAGCGGCTTACTGGAGACCATCACGCGCGCCCGAATGGTATCCAGAGGTTGCACAGCGGTTCGCGCCAGAACGCCAGCTACGGCTGACCAACTGCACAGGTCGGTAATAGCCGGTTCGTGCGCTGTCGAGGGCGGCGACATCCTCGCTGCTGAGGAATCGGGTAACGTCACCGGTTCCCCAGACGCTGCCATGGCCAGTCCCTGTGCTTCGGCTTGCCGTTTGGAAGCGAGGTAATCATCCAGGCGTATTTGCACAGAGCAGCGAGCGCGTCCTCGCTCTGGCAGTACACGCGCTTGAGGTACACGGGTGAAAGCGCGCACGGTCGAGGTTTTCGTTTTGGGGTGCGGTAACGCCACGAACCACCGCCGCAAGCAGCCACACACTGTCGCTTAGTCGCGAGGGCTGGTCAGTGGAACCATACAGGTATCTAGATCAAACCACCGACAAATCCCTCGAGTCTTCTCACGTAGCCTCTGTACCTCGCACAGCGCTTTCGATAGCAGCACAGCGGGGCATGCTTGCTTCCCCACGGTCCAGATTCGGGAGTGGGTACAGGCCCTCGGCTGGCGTGCGCGTGCCGTGCATCTCCATGCGGCGACCGATACCCTGCTGTCCTTCTTGTACTAAAGTGTATCGTTTAATACAGATCCGATGAGCTGCATTTCCCTGGCGATGCAGCAGCGGGCGCTCGCGGAGACGCGGAAACCCTGCGACACTGGGCGACGAGGGCGCTGCTTGGAATGACGGAAGCGAGCTCAGCTTCCTTATAGATCACTTTGGGTTCGACCAGCTCGGAAAAGGCTTGTTATCAGAGGGATCGAAACTTGATGAATTCAAAGAGCTCCTGAGTGCTGACCCCGTTCGCGCCAGCGGACGTGCATGCGTGTCAGCATGCAATGGAATCGGTCGACGTACCTCACACGGACGTACACGCTACGGTTTGCGTCTCTTTCCGTTGTCTGTAACACGAGAGTCTCTGGGATATTTTTGTGACTCCTTTATTTGCCTATCTTATTGTCGACTTTCAATGTGAAGATCTCTTCTTTTCCTGAAGCTCCGTTGTCCATCGGCGAATGATATTGATAGCAGTGTTCAAGTTGCGACTTGCTGCGTTCTGCAGTTGGCGACGCATTAGCTGCACAGACCAAAGATGCGATCTAGGCTTCGCTTGCCATGTTCACCTTCGTGGTATACAGGCTCGGTGCGCACCCTTCGCACCGGTGACTCATGACTGTGATCAGATGGTCTCGGACGACCACAAAAACTCGTGACGCTCCAGAGGCTGTAGGGCGGCGTGAGAACGCGTGCTTCATCGCTCGGTCCGTGCCCTTGACGGTTGAAGAAGGCTCCACGCGATAGTGTCCTCCTCTTCTGCGCACACTACCGCACTCTGTGATCAGGGGTTTCTTCTGAGAGATCCCTCTGGCGAGTACGCTGTCGCTGCATGCGCAAGCGCGTGCAGTTTTCCGAACAAAACAGCACGGATGGGACGCGATGTTGTCGGTGATGATGCGCATTCGGGAAGGGAAATCCAGGTTGGAGATGATATCGAGATATTTCGAAACGTTTACGCCCTGTTCGTGCAACGCGATGACGCAGGTCCGGACCCGGGATCCACTCTCATGGGAACAGGCAAGATGGGTGCATCTGGGAGCACAGATCCTCTGAATGGTATCATGCTACCATGGAAATCCGTTTTGTCGATGGCCTTGCAGACAGGCGGATTTGCCCTCCGAATGGGGCGACTCAATTGACGAGAGACGTTCAATGAACTTGAGGCGTGAACTTGTGATCAGGTCTTCAAAGGACTACGTCGAGTTCTCTTCTTCGTCAATCTCGCGGGACGCTTCGTTGCGTCTGGGTGTTGCCATGAAGCAGAACGATCGAAAAATTGAAGTGTGCGTCACTTGCGCATGCTGCAGGTAACGCTATGGGAAGAGCGAAGCCTTGTACCTTTCATTCGGATGAGGGCGCCGGGTATTTCACGGGAACCCTGTTGGAAGGCGTCAGGAATCATACGCCGATTCGGGTGCCATCACGAATGCCAGCGGCACAGAACCAAATGATCCACTTCGAAAAGACGACTGAGCCCTCTAAAACACGTATGAATCCTTCATCATTTATGACTGCACTTGGAATGTCGAAGATGTACCTCTAAAACGATTCCGAAACATCGAAAGGCATGAGCAGCTTGAGCAGATCGGTGTTCCAGTGTATCGTCTGACACGGGTATTGCACATGCATCATGAACGCAAGCGAGTACGTGGGCGAGTGCAGCTATGTTCGTGTTCTGCGCGACTTTGAGACTCGTATTTGTGCCACCGCAAGGTTGTCGCACTGGTCGGGGCTCACCCTCGAGTCCAAGTCCCTGTGCAGTGGTGATGATCGCGACGCGACGTGTTCATGAATCGACCTTCACGACACAATGCTGCTGCAACCGAGAACAGTGATCCTCGCACGCGTTGCGTACATTGCGTGTTTACTACAGACAGCTTGGCTACGACGCTCGACTTGCTAACGCATCATCTTTTTTCATGATGCTATGTTCGCGAAGATTGTGTTTCGAAACAGTCCCTTGTGTAGCACTGCGGCTCGCAAGTCGCCCGCTTCTGACGCTTGGGTCGGTTTTGAGCAGCGAGCTCAAAACGGAAACGCCATTCGATGCTTACGGAATCCGGACGATGTGTCTCACACCTACCAATGGAGCAGACAAATATCAGACACATCCAATGCAGCGAATGAACACTAGTTACTTCCACAAGGCACGTTGCAGAAGCAAGACTACTTGGGCTGGGAATTTCCAACACATGTGACCCAAGATCGAAATACGTCAGCGCTCGATAGCACCGTTGCAGCGACCAGCTTCGTAGGGAGAACGCTGCACCACCGGCTGCTTCAGACAACGTACCCTGCCGATGAGGCAGGGTTCGATACCCGCTACCTATGCCGGCAGCACCACTGGCGCCACCACTACCGCGTTGCTCATGCTGCGCGTGCCCAGCGCGGTGTTCTCTCTGGATGGCGTCGGAGGCAGCGACAGCGTACCCAAATGACGTCTACATCAGGTCTGCGTCCTGCGCATATTGTTCGCGTGCGCTCTGGTTAGCTTCAGCGGTACCTGGTAAGCAGTGCTTGTCTCCGCAGCACCAGTTCCGGCGAGGACAAGAGCAGCGGTCCATAGCGCCTGCCAGAGGCAGTAGGCCTTGGCGCATCGCAACCGGCTCATGGAACGTCCAATGGCAACTGCGCACGTACCCAAAAACACATCCACAAACACAGACATACATAGCGCGTCGATTTACAGTGCGCTTGTGTTCAGCGAGGAAATATAATCCTTCAAGCCGACTAGACCACTAGTATGACGCAGTTTTCGAAACGCAGCATTCTCTATCGCTCTAACCTCTTCACGCGGTAAACGCACCAGCGCACCTACTTCATCAATTGTCTTGGCAATGCCCGAGTCCAGACCGTATCGCAAACGCACAACCCTCATTTCCACATGATTCAGCAACTGGAGGGAACGCTCGAGATCTTCACGAAGCATGCTCAGCTCAATTTGCTCCTCAGGCGAAGCGCTTTCATGCACGATCGAATCCGCAAGGGTTGTGCGGTCTCGTTCCGAGCCAGACTGGTTGTTCCCAAACCGAACCGAGGATTCCAGCGAGATGGTCTGCACTGCAAGCGAACGCAATTCACGCAAGCGCTTCCGGGATATTCCCAACCGTTCACAGATATCCGCTTCGGTTGGTTCGCAGCCCCGTTCGATGCTCAGGTCGCGCGCGGCTTTGCGAACGGCGAGTATGCGATCATGCATATGAACAGGAAGCCGAACGATACGACCTTGGTCCGCAAGCGCGCGCATGACGCTCTGTTTCACCCACCAGGTCGCGTAGGTGCTGAAACGACATCCGCGTCGGTCGTCGAACTTTTCTGCCGCCCGAATGAGGCCGAGCGAGCCCTCCTGGATGAGATCCTCCAGGGGCAGACCTTTGCGCATGTATCGCTTGGCAATGGACACCACGAGTCGGAGGTTCGCTGCTACCATACGGTCCTTCGCTCGCCGTGCTTCGGCAAGGTTCCTGCGAAAGCGCTCTGGGTCGACACCGAGATGCTCTGCGAGTTCATCATCCGTTGGTGCTCGATCCAGTGCCCCGTGGAGCTCGATTCGCTTGCGCTCCCAATGCAAAAGCCGTGAAATCTGACGTGAAAGCGATACTTCCTCCTCAGGGGTGAGCATATCCACACGTCCGATCATGCGCAAGTACCAGCGCAGGGTACTGCTCTCGCTGGAACGCGCACGAGGGGTTTCGGGATATGTCTCCCACGCCAGCGGCTCATTGTCGGAAGGATCATCTTCACTGTAGTCGGGTTCCCGAATGCTCGGTCCGTCATCATCCGCTGTACGTTCGCTGTCCTGGAGGCGTTCCCACCGGGCATTCACTACGGCGGATGGATTCGTAGAGAGGGATCGACGTGATCCTTGTGGCAACTTGTGAACTGCATCATTCAGAGATGTTGGGCTGAGTCGTTGGTCGGCATTGGACAACTGACGTTGCCGAGCTGGCCGGACACTCTTACTTGAACGTGTTTTCGCGCTCGGAGAGGTAGTTTCACGCATATGAGCTTGCCCAGGCCCGCCAGGGTGCTTCGCCTCCCAGTTTGGTACCGGCAGGCGATTATCCACGGAAACGAAAGTTTCCTCCAAAGGGGTTTGGAGCGGCGAATCAGGTACTGCCGACGTAGACTGGCCAACACGAAGCGTTGCAGCTCTCGCCTGACGACGACGCGAGCTGCCGGTTCGCTCGGGCGTACGCTGCGCACCGGAACTCGCATCCGGAGTCGTACCGCTGTCCACTGACTTGGGCACATGTTCACGCTGCTCGTCGCGTGCCACGGGACCTAGCGGTGCTGGGGCACAAACACTGTTCGCCTCCGGCTCAAGTTTTCTAGCTCCATCAACAAAACCATGCTTTTCGAGAGCGTACTCAGCGCCTAGGTCTCGTGATCTGTTCGTGTTCGCAGAGCAGCGACAGCTGCGCAAGAGGCGCGGCTCGGCCACAACTAGCCTCACACCGCGACCAGGGCAAGTCTTGCCGTGCTGCAACCGCTGCCCGGCACGCGGCAGATCCAGTTGCTTTAGCGGGCGCACCCTCCATAGACCGAGCGTCGCCGTGACGAAACCTACACCGTCGCTGCTTAGCCTGCAGCAGCGCGCCTCAGCGCTCGCGGTACGTCCCTGCGTGAACATTGCCCAAGCCACGTCTGTCTCGATGCCCTCCCAAATTCAAGAAATAGGAGTCCAGCTCGAAGAACCAAGCTTCACCAAGTAGCCTTTTTGAGCAGAGCACGTCCCTGGTTCGACAAATGGGAGTACCACGAACGACAGACGCCTTTCAAAAGAAAAACGCTGTCACTGGCCGTATACAGTCGTGGCGGCGAATGCGCGTAGACAAAACGCCTCCAACTGACGCGCAGACGCTTCCGAGGCTTTCTCGACCGGCCACCCACGACTGCTTCCAATTGTTTCTAATATAGTTCCACTTTGGGATGTTGTCCAACAATGTTTTCTCATGTCTACGCTGGAGGTCTCTTCTCCAGCACCGCACATCTCCGGATATTGATTGCAGCGTTAAAGTCTCGGTTCACAAACTCCATCCGTTTCTTGCCATCGTTGGTTGTACTTACGAATGCGAGTAGCCCTCGAACTTTCGCCCTCCTTTCCATTTGCTCCTCCGTCAGCGGTCCGAACTTTTTTATATCCTCAGGGCTCCGCTGGCACTTTTCCATATCGACCCGCTGGAGTGTACACCTCAGCCCGTGGTGTGTATACGATGTTCGGAACTCATCTACAGGTATCGTAACGAAACGCCTTGCGCACTGCTTGTACGTTCTTGTCGTTGGAGCTGGCGTACACCCTTTTCGGGTCTTCCAGCGCCCTGCTCCGCGTGCTACTACGAGCCTCTGACTTTTATCCTCTTTGAAGGCGCTCATTGGAAAAATTCGCAGATGCACGCTGCCTCCCACCGTATAGATGAATACGTAGACGAGCCCAAAAGGGCTTTGTGTACTCTTTCCACAGCGCCTCACAATGAGCAACACGAATTTCCATGAATTTCAGAAACGCTTTAAAGTCCGCTCCGCGGCAAGTCACCTCGCTCAAAGCTTCCCGGTGATCCTTCATTCCATCGTTCTACGTCTCAATTTTCTTCCTTGCATTCATGATTCCCGATTCTCGATAGTATCTCGCTCTCGAGAACCTCAACAGACGCACGTCTTTCTGACGTAAGTTGCCGTCGGTATCATCTCCCCCACGCTTGGGTACAGCGACGGTTATAATATTCGTGTTCCCGGGGTCCGCGCCACCGACAAAGCAATTCTCATGCACTTTCCGCGTCGCAGGACCCGCCTCCTTCTTTTCTTCATGCTTCGTCGCGCCAACCGTAAAGTCGTTAGCCTGCACTTTCTGTGTCGCAGGATCCTTCTCCTTCTCATCTTCATGCTTCGTCAGCGGCGGAACTGGACGATCCACCTTCAACCGCCGATAGTGTACACACAGGGCTACTCCATCGGTTTCGATCAACCCAGTGAACAACTTTTGCTTGCTTATTTTGAGACGTTTGAAAACGAAGATATTCTTCCAGTGCATCTCCCTGTTCTCACCTGTGAACTCTGCCCTCCTTACATCGAACTCGGGACTGATCTCCTTCATGATGCCATGAAGGACTCTGGAGCCGGTAGTAACAAAATGTGACTTGGTGGTGCACATTGGAACGACGTTGAAGCGCTTCCCCATTAGGGCCGCCTTCCGTCTCTCCCACTCTTCATTTTTTTTCGTCACTCAGCTTTATTTCCGCCTTGCGTTCTAGCGCTCGGTCCAGAAACGCGAAATAGCACAGAATGAGGCGATAGTATCTTTCATTATCTTTTTTCAGCTCTGATATCTTTTCTCTTGAATTCGCCAGCCCCGAGACTGCACGGTGCTCTTGTATAACAGCACGGATTACAGAAGCTTCATTCGTGCTCCTGCGTGATTTCTTCTCGTCGACGAATTCGATCTAATCTTCATGCTTGCGATCGTTCGTGATACCGTTGATAATCGCCCATATTCCTTTGCGAGACAGGCGCGGGTAAATTGCAAACACGGCGCATATCATAAAACGTTCGAGGTTCATCCTAAAATGCTTCTTCAGGTTCGTGAGGTACTTCATCGCCCCGTATGTGTAAGTATCCCGGTCACCCCTGTATCGAGTACCCTCGAAGCGGAATTCCGCGAAGTTTTCGTGGAGGACGTGCACTAGCTCATTTTCCGTCCGCGTTTCCCCTGTGCCAAGCATCAGGTGACGAATAAAGGTCTTGTCGAAAACTCGTCCGGAATCTCGACTGTTTCCGTATGCGCCACGTCTTCGTACATCTCCCTCGCCATATGCATGACTCCTAAAGAAGCCTTTATAACACTCATGGGGTACGAATCGACACGGTTCCTGATAGCGTCTCGCAACTTTTCCTTGTAGGGATCCTTGATATGTTTACGAAGACAGGCGTTTACCACCATCTCGTCGTACTTTCGTCTTTCGTACAGCATGTAAAGTCGGGTCTCCTGCCTTAGCTTCTTCGTCTTCTCCTGCTCCACTTGGCTCGGCACTCTGTTTCGCTTTCTCTGGCAGCCGGCGAGGTTGTACCACCGGTATCATCCACTTGCTTCTCCATACGTTTCCATTTTTGAAAAAGAACGCGCTTTGATCGCTTCTGCTATGTAGCGCGAAAAATCAATCGAATACACCCCCCCTGAGGATTGAAATACAATGGAACTGAGAAGCTATACTTTGCCACCACTTTCACACAAATACACCCTGTACGGTAGAACAACACGCGAAAGATCAGAATCGCGTTTCCCTTCAACGGCGACATGCGCGTCATGTCTCGTGACTGCCGGATCTCCCGGGTGCGCGTATCGAGCGCACTATGTACCAACAAGAACATAGACTAACGATAAACTACCAACGATATAAAAATTCCTTTCCCCTCTACGATAAACGTTGAACGTGGGAAACCGCTTCCGTACTGTCGAAAGTTAGCCTTCTTGACGGAAGGTCCCGCGAGCCGGACGAGTCTGTCACGTTTGTGTTTCATGCTGCACTCAGTGGCAGGTACTTCAGTGAAATCTGAGCCACTCGTCCGCAACGCAGTTTCCTCTGAGACTAGGGGCAGTTAAGCTGTGTCTGGGCGTCGCCCATGTTGCAACTATCTCCGAGCATATCGCTTGGCGCTGCTGCAGGCAGTAGGGCTGTCTGCCCAGTTTTCAGGCTCCCAGAATGACAATTAGCTCTGATTCCGTGTCAGGTGTAGTATTCGTCGGGCCGACACCATCGGGAGTATGGCAAAGCCGTTCTGGCTACGTGCAGCATCTGCTCCAGCGGTGTAGGCGCTGCAGCGGGTGCTCAGCGCAGGCACTCGGCACACGGTAGAACGTTCGAAACGATCAGTATACCCGAGATGAAGAGTAAGTAATGGAACTTGAAGGTAGGATGCATGATGATGGGCGCTTCCCCGAAAGCCATTATCTATGCCGCAATCTGAGATCCATGGTTCATGTAAACGTTTTGATATCGAAAAAAAAATCGCTACCGCCATTGTCATCCCCGCGGATCCATCAACTGGTGATCGCCTCGTCCATGATCTGTTTCATTGCACAGGTCGCTCGATGGACAAGCGTTCCTCAACTGCGCGCTTGAGATGAGCGATCCGGAAAGCATCCATCGATCTAGGTCCTGCCTCCAAGTTCCGTGGTGCATACGTCTCCTCCGAGTGTACTCGTTATCTCTTATGTTCTGTGGTATGCGTCGAGGCTGTTGTGAGCGTTTGCGATAGCGCGTGTAGCGTCGATGCGCACGCAGCCCCGAGGTCATGTCCACGAAGCGGTTTGTGTGCACGGCCGCCGATGTATTGCTAGTGAAACATGTCGATACAGTGGATCGGGAGTGCTCTGGATGCACTGGTGCTGTCGGCAGCTGGGGAATGGACACTTGTTTCTTCTCGGATATGGCAGCGTCGTGATGCCTGCAGACCAATTTCCTAGACGAGAATCGGGATTCATAGCATAGACGCTTGAACGCTGCGCCCTATCAAACCGCTGGTAGCGGAGCCTGTGGCAGCGCGCAACCCTATACGCCCGCTCGTGCCGCGGAGCATGGCGCAGGCTTCGTGGTATTCGCGCATGCGTTCAAAAAAGGGTCCCGGAGTGCATCGCTGCCCGTTCCACTGAGGTCGCAGGCTCACCGATACCGCCTCATCGATCCTGGGGCCGTTCATACCAGTGGATGGAGGTGCTGCGTGATGAAACTACGCAGAGAGGTTTTACCTGGATTCAGACTGCAGCAGGAAGCACGCCTTCGTTCAGTCTCGAGAGTGCTTGCCTCAGCAGCGGCGCAGTGTCATTTGCCATGAAAACCTACGCAGGTGTCCCAGCGGTCCAGCGTCGCGAGAGGCTACGGATAGCAGCTCCCCCCGGATCGATGCAGATGCAATTGCGGCTAGGCGAAACCGATATCTGTGCCCGGCACGAATCGTGAATGTGGATACGTATACGGATGCATCCATAAGTGCGTCCATCGCTCGCCAATGTCGATGCAGCGTCCGTTATTGCGCAAAAAACGACGATTCCGTGGACCTTCAGCGAAAAGGCGAGCTGCGCTCCACATTCCATCTCCCCTGTGCTGCAGGCTCCTGTTCGGCGCAACGCATCTATAGACACGATGCAGCGCTCGTGGTAGCCTGTGGCGAAAATTCGATCGAGTTGTCTCTCAGAGACCACATGAATGGCCACTAGATGAACGCCAGGGGGTGCCTCGGGGCTCGCGCTCGCGACCCCGAATCCCTTTGGATCACGATTTGAAGCGCCGCTCAAAAGCCTGCAACGTGTTCAAGAGCAGCATCGCAATCGTCATCGGTCCGACACCGCCAGGTACCGGTGTGATCAGGGCAGCGCGCTCTTTCGCGGTATCGAACTCGACGTCTCCGACGAGACGATAGCCGCGGGGCGCAGACTCATCTGGTACTGAATTGATACCCACGTCAATGACAACCGCCCCGGGCTTAATCCAGCTACCCTTGACAAAGTTCGCGCGGCCAATCGCTGCCACGACGATATCCGCCCGTCCGACCTGCTCTGCAATGTCCGCCGTCCGGCTGTGACAGACGGTAACCGTGGCATTCCGCTGCAGCAACAGGAGCGCCATCGGTAAACCGACGACATTGCTTCGGCCGAGCACAACGGCATGCTTGCCCTCTATCTTCACACTGGCCCGGTCGAGTAGTTCCAGGCAGCCGCGCGGCGTGCACGCGATCGCCAGCGGTGGATACAGCGGACTCTTCAAACACAGACGCCCGATGTTCAACGGATGGAAGCCATCCACATCCTTCTCCAGAGATATCTCTTGCAGGACACGCTCACTTTTGATATGCTCTGGTAACGGCAGCTGAATTAGAATGCCGTCTATGCTGTCATCCGCGTTCAGCCGACGAACCAAGGAAGTGAGCTCCTCTTCTGAGACGCTCTCCTCCAGCGCAAATAACAGCGAGTGAATCCCAACCTCCTCACAGGCTTTTCGTTTGTTCCGCACGTAGGTCTGAGAGTCCGTTCTTGAACCAACAATAATAACGGCAAGGCCGGGAACCCTACCGTATTGGTTGCTCAGTTCCCGTACCCTGCCTCCTATTTCGTTCTTTACCTGGTTCGCTATCGCTTTCCCGTCCAGTAGTCGCGACGCTGCGCTATGGTTCTGCATAGCAACTGGTGGACCCAAAGACTGTACCGGGTGTTTCAACGTCCCTGTGTCTGAGAAACTTCCCAACTGGAGGCGAAGCGCAACCCGCTGCTCTGCAGGAAGCCTGGCGTGCTCTGCTGCTGCTGCTGCGAAGCGATAGCGTCGACGCCGCGAGCACTGTGCCGAGGCCACCCGCGACCCCGGTGTGCGCTGCCGTCCACTGCAGCGTTGCCCAAACCAGGAGCCTTGTGGGGTGAAGCCCGGTGCCAGGTACCGTGTTCCACTAGGACTATGTTGAAGGACAACGGATGCAGTTGTGCGTAAGCCTACACGAGGGGCGTTTCCCATGAAAACGCTCGGACTCTAGAGGCGTCTCTCTCTATCGGCCTCTGCCGACCTCTCTGGTACACTGGAGGGCATCCCGTCGGCGGGGCAGGCGCGCCGGTCTCCAGACGGCAATGCGCCGACATGTCGAGATGCGCGCTGCTGGCGATGCCGCTAGGGCGACATTCCAGCACACTGAAGGCTTCTGCTAGCTGTTTGTTCACTTTATGGACAGTTAGATCGACTTCTTGGCATATCGAAAGCGCTATATAATACGTACGGAGTCGAATAGACTGTGTGGAGTATGGTATATTTCGAACATGCGTTGATGTGCGGGAAAACTGCAGTACTCGGTGAGCGCAGGTCGCAGGCGTTTGTTTTCAGTGCAGCGGCGGGGCGCCTCGCTGCTGGGGGCCACGTGCCACGATGCCGGGGACGTCCTTCACGAGGGATGCAACGCTTCTATCAGCGAGCGACGAAAGGGGCTCTTGGGTTTCGTGAACCTGTGCGGAGCGAGCTGGCACTCGATGGTGATGGTGGCGGCCAATCACTAGAGGCCCTCGGAACGTTGCCGACTGATGCCGAGTCTCAGCAGTACCTCGCGGACATCGAACGGTTACGGGCTCTTGATCCCGAGACCTGCCCTACCTGCAAAAACTCAGGTATGATTCAGTGCCCGGCCTGCAATGGTTCGGGTTTGCGGCCGGCGAAGCCGGATGAGGTGTATCGTTTCTTCTGCGAGACGTGCCTGGGAAAGAAGCTGGTGCGCTGTCCCGACTGTCCAGGGCGGTGCCTCAGCTGCGGTTGATTCTATGGGAAATGACAACGCGCGTGGTGCAGGCTGCATAAGTTTTGTCTGGTGGGTGCACGCGCTGCTCTGTGCTGGGTTCCAGAGGAACCCTCATGATAACTGAGGCGCGTTCTTGTCCGCGGCCTCTGCGTGACAACGCGAAGCGCTTCCACCCGCCCGAAAGAGGCAGCACCAGAGGCGAGGCATTCGCGGCGCTGATTTTCCCTCTATGGCAGGTACACGAGGAGCTTTCACATGAACGCAATGAAATGTCGCACGATGAAACATGCAGCGTCGCTCGACCTGTGTCCGGTATGTTGCAAGAGTTCCGTGAAGCGAACGCGCACGGAGCGCTAGCCGCATTACCCAATGTACGAAAGTGCGCTGGTTCAGCGTGAAGAGCAGCTTTTGGTGTGAGCCCACCTATACTGTCTACGCAGCTGCTGGGCAACACTGGGCAACCCTGACACCGCGAGTCCGTGCTGACTACCACGTACAGAGCAAGACTGTAGCATCGATCCGTCGACAATGCGATATTCCATACACTACAGGGCGCTGCGTTCATACCTGCGCGCACGAACGCGTTGGCAGCCACGTCGGTGGATGTGCTCGGATCGACCGGTTTGCGCAGTTGATATCGTTTACGCTTCCTGTTCTTTTTGACCGATCACCCGTTGCAAAGTAGCACACATTTCCCCAAAACGTATGCGATCCTCGCGATGCGCGAACCGTAGACACCATACCTGAGCTCGTCGTTGCGCGTTTGGCGCTGGCGCATCAGTGACTGTGCCGGACGCAGTACCTAATGGGGCTGTGCTCGCTGTTGCATCGGCAGCCTCCTCACTTGCGTTTTGCGTTGCAACAAAACGCACCATCGCTTCTCCGGCCTCGTCGAGCCGCGGGGTCTCCCGCGTAATCGGAACGTTCAGGATGACCCGCAACGTTCCGTCAACGCGCATCACCATCCTAGCAGTTTGTTTAGATGGATGGTACAAAAGTCGGAGGAGGCCGCGTCCTCGCTCCCGCCACTGCTTATCGACGAGCTCAAAGAGTTTTGCTCGCGTTTGGAGACGCATCTCTTCTTCAGATTCGTTGTTGAAAATATCTGGAACCGTTGATGGCATCGCCTCCGATACGTTGGCGTCGTCGTCATTATCACCACCACCACCACCACCACCATCATCGTCGTCGTCGTCGTCATGAGCTGTTTCGTGGGCGCTCTTATGATCGCCTTCGGATGCCTCTACATACGCGTCATGCTCTCCGCAATGCCTACCATCTGTGGATTCTAGAGCCCGGCCAGGAACTTTGACTCTTGAGGGCGTTCCCTTCGAGGCCGCTCCACCAGCTAGTTCCGGGAAGAGCGGCGTGCTACCCGGCAGTGCGGATGCATTGTTTTGCAGAGCAGGCGTTGTCGCATCCTGAAAACGAAAACTCGCCAGTCCCGTCATTTTTTCACTGCGTGATGTTGACAAGTTTCCAAACGTAAAGCCAGCAAACACCTTCGCGGCGCCAGACAGAGGTTGATTTTTCTCGGCATCATGTTTTGGGACGTCGTCGGCCTGCTTCTCCTTGTTCGAGCGCTGTCCAGCCTCGGAGTCGCCTGCGCTTGAGGGAGCATCAGCTGTGAGCGCAGCCGCCTTCGACGCGACAGCACCTGAGCTGATGGTCTCCGAGTTCGCTGCGCTGCCTGTCTCGGTGGATCCAACTCCAGCAGAAACCGACCGTGCCCTCTTCTCTGCTGTTTGAGCAGGCAGTGCCTGCGGTGCGGCCTTGGGCACTGCAGCGGACACGTTATCTGGTGGAAGCGGAGATGCTGTCCCAGCGGCTCGCTTCTCGACAGCGTCACCGGATGCAGGATGCTTAGGCGCAGCACCATCCTCACCGGAGGAGTTGTGCACGAGCGCTGCTTCCGAGCCTAGAGGCCGCGCTGTCGACGCTACTTGCTCGCCGGGAGCACCACCAGATAGACGATTCGCTTCTTGCGTCGATACTGGAGCCGCTGTCAAAGTCGACTCCCGAGTGGAAGCGGGTGATTTCTCCACGGAACGAGCAGCCTCGCTGGACGCCTGTGCGACGGGCAGTTTCCGCGTTGTGCTTTCGCTGCTGAGGCCTCGGGTAGCGAGCCCCGCGGAGTTCCGCCCCGCGTTCTGTTCAGAGCTGGGTAGCGCCTGTGCTCCAGTGCGGCGAACGCGAACGATGCGACGTCCTGCCAGGGTCGGTGCTGCGTTCCACTGGGTCGAGTTGGTGCCTCCCGCCGGTCTAGTGTCGGCAGATCTGCATTGCTCCTCGGAATCATCATCAGCCAGAGCGCTGTCCTTATTCAGTTGCGTGTCCGCTAAGCGTTTTCGCGAAGCCATACCTTGAAGCTGCTGTGCGCTGTTGGCTCAGGAACGTGGTGCCGGGCAAGGCTCCCTGAAGAACGCGCGAACGTTGGCGCTCACCGGGGCTTGAACTTTTTTCGGTGACGACTCTGTGCGCTACGACCACCGGCTCCAGAACAGGGCGGAGCAGCGGAGCCCCTCAGTTCAGTGCAGTTCAATATATTGCAGTGCAGCAGGCAGCAAAGATTTTTGCGTCGAAGCGTCGCTTCCGCGGCGTCCGTCGTGCTGCAACAAGTATATCGCGTTCGCGCGGGCCGTTCTCGCCTTTGATAGCAACAGAGAATAGAGGTTTTGTCTGGATTCTCAATTTTTTTCGTGAATGCGCTTTTAGAGACAAGGATCGTCGAGGAGGACGCCTTTCTCGGCTGTGAGCCCAGCTCTTTGAATCGACATACACACCGATATCAGGCGTTTGGTACGGCTGTGTCGAGTTTGCCCCTGATCATGCATCGATCCTAGTCCAGTATAGACCATTTCATCACCAAAAGTTGGACGGGTACTCCAGTTTCCAGGTCAAACTCGTCAATGGGTGTTCCTCGCGGGCGTACCGGCACGAGGGTGTTTCCGGTGGCAAGCCAATATCTAGTGCGGACGAGAAAGACGCTGTCTGGGCTTCCGGAAACCCACTATGCTCATCAGCACATGGGCTTTCTGCATATTCCCACATCCATAAACGAAAAATGCGTCATATAGTGACTTGTAGGTTTACCCATGCGGACACTGTTCGGCGTGTGCTGTGTATATTCGTAGCGCACGTACGGCACCAAGGAAGATTCCCAGAGCGAAACCATCCGTACGGTCCAGCAGTGTGCACCCGTGACCTCTGTAGGCCAATACGTGCACAGAAAGCGGCGGAGTCTGCTGTTCTTTTTCCTCTTCCAACGAACGTCAAGGAAAAATGAACAGACGCTCCGTCCGGCGCAACGTACCAGCCGCCACACCCTGAGCATGTCTTCGAGTCTGGATGGTTCGTTCAAGAGACCTCCGAAAACGCGAATCCAGCGCGTACCGACTCACTGCTCGTAAAATACTTGCTTCGAGTTGTTGGCAAGGACAGGTGCCGCTATCCAGCGGTAAGCAGCGAAGCCCGCACCACTCTCGTGGTTGCGGGCGTGCTGCACGCTCAAAGCGGTGTTTCTCTCGCCGTCTCTGTTAATCTGCGGTCGACTCTCGATCCCGAACTTCCTAGAATAGGGTCTCCAGGCGTTCCCCTTGCGACCGCGAATGTCGTCCGAGTTACGCACTCACAGCGCTTGGCCGTCTGCGCCACTGCGTCGCTGTCTCTGGCGAAGCTCACGTCTATCGTGCATTCCTCGAGCAGTTCAAGCGCTGAATCCAGCTGGGCTCCGCTCCTGTCGCGTAGTCTCAGCCGCAGCAACCAAAAGCGGCTGCTTCGACGACGTCCGCACCCTGGCTAGACGTGAAGCGAGTCCCTGTGTGCGAAGCGCGCAGGGCGCTCGTGCACGCGCAGGGGAACGAGCTCGGCTCCTCCGCAGACGCGTCCACGTTCCATCAAAGCCAGTAAGGCATGCCCCTGGGTTAGCAAAAAGACTTCGTCGGTCCAGCAGCATTGCTCCAGCTGCGGAGCCTGATTCAGACGCCCAACGAACAAGGCTCTAGTGCATCGTGTCCACCGAAGTGTCCACTCGACGCAGGTACGCTCGCATCGAACAGACACCTTCACCACAACCTTTTTATGGTGGAGGCTCAATTCCATCAAATGGAGGAATTTTGCATACGCTAATGTTATTGGCGTCAAAGCAAGCATCTATCAAGATGAACCAGATCCTCCGTGCTCCGTCACCAGCCACCAGCCAGACCTCACGCTGGAGTTCACGCTACCTTGAAAGGATCCTCTGGGTGCCGAACCTGCCGTTTGAACATATGGCGACAGACGTAGCGTCGCTACGGACGCTTTACAGACACCAAATGTCACAGACGTGTCCTGAAACACGTCTACCCGTGGTACTGGTACCCATTGTGCCCCAACATCGCGTCCAAAAGCTCAACTCCGGTACCAGTACCGGTAACAAGCTGCGGGAGATGATCTCGAGGCGCAGCTGCCCGCGCCTTTGTTCGCATCTGAAGAAACGCAGACGTACGACCGCGGCTACACGCGGACGCTTAGCGTGTCGTTGCAACCGCTAGAGGTTCCCCCGAACATACCGACATAAACTTAAAGAATGGAGGAGGCAGTAACGACTCAGCGTCGCGGTGTCAAGCGAGAACGGACGGTGCGACGGCAGCGTGTGCTGCGCTTGGCGGTGCCGACGCGTCTGCTTCCCACGCTCAAACGAAGCGTTATAGAACAGCTTCATTCTCAGAACGGGAGTATGAAGTACGACGGCAATAAAATCGAGGATCTCATCTTGCGTGCACTATGTGACTTTGCAACGTTTGCGGGGATACCGCCCGCGCACCGGCTGGCGGCTCTCGAACGAGCGCTCCCGCGTCACATTGCCCAGAGCCCCCGGTACCGCAGCTCCTTTTGCGCTGCCTGGCACTTTTCAGCATCTACTGGTGCTCAAGACGAAAATGATCAAGATGGCACTCTATCGAGTGAGCTTGCCGCTCTTCGAGCACTGATTCTAGAAACCCTTTCGGAACGCGAAGAGCAGCAGCGGTCTCAACGATCAGCATCCAGTGATTGCTCGAAGGCAATCCCCGAAACGCCTCCGTATGCTACCTCAGCGTGCGATGTCGCGTCAACGCAAGCAACTGTCGAAACGTTGCGACAGGCAGGTTGTCGAATCACACGCAGTGTCCAGGCATGGCTGACGACTGCGGCAACCACAACAGCACGGCAGGGCCCTGCAACCGATGCAGCACCGAGTCGCATGCAACCAGTAGCACTGAACGCGCACACGACAACCTCAGACACAGGGCAATGCTGCGGAACTGTGCAGCAGCTCCACCATCAACGTCAAGGCACAGCGCGTATTCGAACGCGCTGTGGCAGCTCGTCAGCCATTCCGACGAGGGTGCCACTGAGTCTCGCTCCGATGCTCTTACGTTTCCTCGAATTGCAGCTGCCTGAGGCAGTGGAATATCACCTCCAGGACCTCCTCCTAACTGAATTACTCCGAATTGACCGAGTGCAATATGTGTACCTGCCGGGGCGAGGCCTCGATACGAGCCGTGGGAGCATACGCGCTTCGTCGCACGCAGCGGGTACAGAGCGGCAGGCATCGTCGTCGTGTACGCGTCGAGCCGCGCCCCAGACCCGCACCGATACCGAGTGTCCGTACGAGCGGGTGCGCTCAGCTCGTATCACGGAGCATCGAGCGCTACTTGCCGCACTGGGACTCGGTCGATCTGTGGCGGGTACAGTTACGCCGACGTCGAAGAAGCGCGAGGAGGCGACATCGATGATCCAGTGCAAGGAGATGCGGCACGAGCGCTTATTGCCACGCAATGCAGACACCATGTCTAGGAAGCAGAGCTCGCCGCTGACGTTTGCCGAATATGTGCGAAGAGCAGACCCAGCAACGAGTGCTTGGATGGTTGCGCTCGACCCGCTCTGGATACAGGCTGCGGAGCAGGTTGTTGCGGCGTGTCTGGTACGTGCACGCGACCCGAACGCTTGCTCCGAGGGCGCAGCGCCCGCCTGGAGCACAGCGTACATGCAGCGCTCCATCTGGGAACGCAATGATTCCACTCAGTATCGCAAGCATGTCCAAAGGATCAGTGAACGTTATCTCCTGGAATTGGATAGTGCTGAAAATCGACGGAAACGCGGCTTCCGGAATCATCCCACGGTATATGCGGCAGCTCGCCGAAACGCGCAGCCCGGGACGCTGTCCGCTGATGCCTGCCTCGCCCGGCTGACGACAGCTACGCTTGGAGCGCGCTCAACTTGCGGCTCGACATTGACGGAGGAGAAGGAGACGACGATGACGACGGCTCTGCAGCGCCGCGGCAGCGTCGAGGAAGCGTATCTCTGGACAGAGGCGGACTACGATGCGTTCTTTACGGCATGGAGGCGCTTCGGGAACAGCGTTCATGCCAACAGAAAAATCGCGCAGGCGATGAATGAAGCGTACTGGGCGCGAGTTCCGACGCGTAAGCGGCACGCTTTAACCCTGAAAACACGGCAAGGAATCGGGGGTCGAGTTACGTTCCTGCCGACTCATATTGTCTATCAAAAGCGATTGCATCGGGGGTGGTTGGAAATGCATCGCTCGGAAAACGAACTCAAGTTGGAGCAACTGATGCCGGCACCGCACCAGACGCGCTGTGGTCTGTGCCGGCGTGACGCGTCGCACGACGACAGCACCCAGACCGGGGCCCTGATTGGACCCTTCTGGGAGATGCTTCCTGATGCACCATCCACTCCGGTGTGGATGCATAGGGAGTGCCTTCTGTGGACACCCGAAGTCTTTGAAACCTGTGAAGGCACCATGATGAATGTGCGGCGGACGTTTCGACGGGCGATACGTATCCGCTGTGCCTACTGCGGACGCACCGGCGCTGCAACCGGCTGTTTCCTGCGCTATTGTCGACGAAGTTATCATGCGCCGGTTTGTGCAGTGGCGGCGGGCTGTAGTCTCGACCACCGTCATTATCGTCTGCTATGTATGCAGCACACGCAAGTCTATGCAAAAATATCAGCAAAGGGTGCGGCTTTATTCTGGGAGAGTCTGGAACAAGAAGGCATCTCCAGCGTCAAGTAGTGTTGCGTACGCCTGGGTGCCAGCATCGAAACGAAGAACAAGGTCACCGCTGCAACGCTACGGCTGGTATGGATGCACGCTACGCGATGGACACTGTAACGGATATATGTGGTGCAACCGTGATTTCGTCGGCTCCTTTCGATTTTACGGAATCAAGTCTCGTGCTCCGAAGCGATGAGACGAAGAACAAGGCCGTCGCTGGAAGAACTTGTGCAGGAGCTGGGCTGGTCTTCCGCAGGCCGGCATTCGGTTAGTGCCAAACCTAGCGCCAGCAGCTGTGTGCTCGTGCGAGTGCCAGGGCGTCAGGCTCGCGCACTACCTGCAACCGATATCGTTGGCGTTGATGCAGCACCCGTATCGTGGTGTATGGACCTCATCGTGCTGCGGCGCCAGCGAGCCGGATCGGTCGATACCTGATCGTCGGGCGACGAGCCTTTTCAGATATCCTGATTTTTCGGTTACTGTTGGGCAACTGGCGGCTTTGGATGCCAGTTGCCCAATACCCATGAACGGATACGCACCCACTACCGCGTTCAGAGTGATCTGCCTCAGCGCGGGACGCACTCGACTGATCTGGATCAAAGCATGTACTATACTCAGCACACTAGCTTTGGCGGGGAAACGCTCCCTTGTCTATCGCTTTGCGCTGGCCCTACGACGATGTCAACGGTGGGGAAGGCGCGCGCTCCTGCTCACTTCGTCGCGACGCTCTTCGTGGCTGTAGAACCGGATGCTGTACCGTATCTTGGGCTTCATCGTCAGAGGAATCGATCAGGTGCTCGTTCACAGAGACGCCACGATGCACTTCATTCGTGCTCTCCATGCGGGTGTGTGCAGTCTCCACATCGATCAGGTCCTCGGCAGCCGGGGCCGTTGGCGACAATGCCGCCCAACTAAGATTCTCGTGGAGCGGTAGCAACTCATGTTCTGGTTCCGCTTGCATCGGAGCGGAGGTGCATCCGTCACCATCTTCTGGCGGTACGATGGGAGCAGGCGCACGCTGTGCAACGTGGCCATCCGGGGATAATGCTGCTCTGAAAAATGCATTCGTTTCGCAGAGCGTTCGAAACTCTGTGAGAGCTCGCTCTGCATCACAAAGCAGCCGTGATGCCTCCTGTCGTAGCGGAGGCTCCACGATGCGCGGTACAAGGCTAGCGAGCCCGTCGCGCATCATTTGGACTCGTTCAAAGCGCCTGCGTGCGTTCTCCAGCGTCTCCGAATTGGGCGAAGTACCCACTGGTGCATCTCGAAAGCTATCGCACATTGCCTGGAAGAGGTCAATCGTTTCGCGCGTCTCCTGGAACGCAGCCCGCAAGCGGTTCAGCATCTGGTCTCGACGGTTTGGCGGAGCCTGCACCGGACTCGGTGTCGGATACCAGGTCGGACCGCTCCCGTACTGACAGAAAACGCCAGCGTGCATGGACGCAGTCCATGCCCACATCCACGCTTGCGGTAAAATCATTGGTGCTCGATAAAATCGTCGCACTGAGGCCGCTGGTGCCCCAACGTTCGCTGACGCCGGCACCGTTGTCCCAGGCACTGGTCGTCGTTCGGCAGTGCCGGCTGTCGGCCGGGGCCCAGCTCCGCTCCCGGACGTTGACGCTGGGCGACGAACCCTCCGGTATCGTACGGAGAGAGAGAGGCCGTCGCGCTGGACTGCAGCAGCGGCCTGCTGGAACTCGGGAATCTCTGCAACCAGGGGCGTCATGACCTGCGCCCAATGGATCAGGCACTGGCGAGCTCGAACGACCAAGACCTGGCACTCTACTGGGACAGCCGATGGACTCGTTACCCCTTTTGGTGCCGGCGGTTGCTGCGGATCATCGACGCAGAGCGGCAGAAGCGCGATCTGCTGGATGAGCGGCAAGTTGTATCGGATGAGCACCCGATTCACAGCTATGTTCGTGTTCATAACGCAAACGTCCAGCAGGGCAAGCGCTGCTAGCGCGTCACAGATTGCTCGAGTGTCAGCGGGGGGGCACTTTGCCGGCGCGACTGCTGACGGTTGGCGAACGACCTGAGCATACTTCTGTTTTTGGCGCCAGGGCCAGTGCCAACCGAAACTACGCGATCGTGAGGTACCAGAAGCCGACACTGGCTCTAGAGCCGCCTCCGAGACACCGTCACCTCCTGGACCCTGCCTCCGTTGCAGAACGCCCTGGGCCCAGGGCGAAAGCACCCGCTGTACCGCCGTGAGCGCTGTGCGCAGTGTCTGCTCGAGTGCCTCCGCTCTGGAGTGCTCCTCGACAGCTGCGTGCGCAATGTCCAGCTGACGACACCTGAGCGCAGGTGTTACCGCTTCTCTTAAAATATCGGTAGCGTACTGCTCACTGGCCTGACGAAGCACCTGGTTGAGGTCTCGTTCAAATGCCTCCGCCTCAGCGGTGGCTCGCTTACCGCCGTCCGTGCGGAGCATCCAGTCTACCACACGTGTTGGCAATGGTCTCGTATACGCAATCACTTATAAAGGTCCAAGAAACTTCGCCTTCATTGCCCTCGAGCGTACGGTTATGCCGAGGAATTCCCTGCCCTGTAACGGGAGCGCGACATAGGGCGCTCTGCTGTCCGCAGATTGCGGCGAAGTGGCAGCGCGCAGCTGGACAGCAGCATCCCCCGGAGCGTATCGCCTTTTCGTGAGAGCGGAGCGTATCCGAAGGAGGGATTTCCTTCGGGTGCAGGATTATAGACGTGAGCTTGTTTTTCCCAATAGCGCCATGGTTATGGGATATCCAGGAGAGCGTCTGGTTTTCTGAAGGATATGGCTTGCACTGCCCCAGCGTACAGACAAGGCGAGCTGGGGCTTGACTTTACGGCATCGTCGCTGGATACGTTCGACGTGCTTGCACTGCATCTGCGTCTTTTCACTAAACATTGTTTGATCGGGCGGGTTTTTCTTTTGGAATGCTAAGCTGATGCGTGCGCATAGAAGCGGTTGGATGCCTGCATCATGAGTGTCAGCATGGGAACGGGCCAGGTACACGTTCCGAACTCGGGCGTGAACGCTAGCTTTCTTGTTTCTCTCAGGTGTGATGGACAGCTGCCGTTGGGGAATTTTTTTCGGCGACTGTTCACGTTTTCTCTCTTAGTTCCAGATTACAATATGCTGGTCTATTCTTTCCATCCAGCTCTGTTCACAGTAGTCGACGGATGTCGGCGGTAGCGTTCAAGTCCGGATTTCGTACCTGCCGACAGTTGTCAACGCATTTCATGCACAGACGCAAGATGCGGTGTAGGCTCGCTTGACATCTTCATCTTTTTCATGTACAGTCTCGGTACGCAGTTTGCAGCTGTGACTCCTGGATATGGACAAATGAAGTATAAATCTATCTGCCATACCCTCTCGACTGAGATCCACGTTGAAGCGCGTAAACGCCTGCTAGATCGCTCCGTATACGCCCTTATATGAAAGGCGATCCTCGATGCCCTGCTCCGTTTCCGTGCCAGGAGCGATGCCCTGCAATGACGCGCTTGGTTTGGACTATACCGTCGGCGAATGTGCTGCCGGCTGAACGTGCAAGCGCATGCCGTCCATGATAAAAATTAGCTGAAGGCATATCATAACTGGACAACAAGTCGAGAAATGTCGATTCGTCTACGCTTTCCTCGTGCGGCACGGTAACGAACGCCCGACTGCAAAACGATCGCCGTACTGACTGAACGCCGAGTCCAGGATGCGTATCGGGGCAAACCGAAGCGAGGCGAGCCTCTGGGCGCTCATCGTGTGAGAGCGATCATGCTGCAGCTGTCGAGTTCTGGTTCGCCGACGGCCACCAAGGGTGGGCATTGTCTTTCGAAAGAAATCGATTCCTTGACATGACAAGTTCAGAGAAGTTTCGATTTGAACTTGTGAGAATGTCATCAAAGAGCGATGTGAATTTATGTGACTTCTTCGTCAATCCATCGCAGCGCATCGCTGTGCGCATGCGGTGCCTTGAAATGTAGAGATCGAAAACTTGAATCATGTTTGATAGGAGCACGATACACACGTACGTGAGGGAGAAGATTCGCGGATTCTACTTGTGCATTGGACAATGATATCGGTTATTATACGAACTCTTGTTCGCCGGCGTCGCAAAACATCTCGATTTCGGTAACGGAATGAATTCCTTGTCCAAAGCGTTAAAGGAGCGATTCCGAAACAAAGGAAAAACACCGAGCATCTTTAAACTACGTTCAAGTAAGACTTGATTCCTGCACTCCGAATATCGAGGTTGCACAGCTAGAACATAGTTCCGGAAAAGAATCGAACTGGATGAACAAAGCGAGTCATCCCCTACTCGATTTTATCGTCAGCGAAATGAGAAATGTTCTACGATAATTGAGGGTGTATGAATACATACATACGCAGACGCCTCCCAGCCTTGTTTTGACCGGTTCCCCGATACCGGTTTCAGCTTCTCCCTGTATACTTCGATCCTGAGAGGCTGCTGGACAAAAGTTGGACCGGGGCAGCTTCGAGGGTCACGTCCCCGGTACCAAACTTCTTCTGATATTGATGGCGGCGTTGAAGTCTCGGTTCACGAACTCCATGCGTTTATTGCCGCTGGTGAAGCGTATCATTGCAAAGATCCCTAGAACTCGTACCCTCTGTCCCAGTACAATCTCGCTATCGTCCCATCGGACAAACAACTGTTCTCGAGTATATCTCCCCTGTTCTTGTTCTTCGTCACTTGCTTTTCTTCGCTAGATAGTCGACGAGAAGAGGATCTTTTTCGGTTTTTATCCCGGTCGCCAGCGACACCAGCCCTCTAGAATCCCCGACTCCCATGTCCATACGGTTCGCTTAGATTTCTTATTTCTTCAAATGAACGCTTTTCGGACGCTTCGATTACAAACCGAGAAAAAGCGTTTGATGCCACGCACCCGGAGATGGCGCACAATTCAAGAAAACGCCTACAATCTGACACGAGCCCACCGCGGCTCGAGCAGGCAACGTGCGCTCTGTGCCGCCTTTCGCTTCCTCGGTGTCGGTCTGGTACCTGGGCGCCACGAATGGGGCGCTGCAGCTCGTGTCGGAACAAGACGATATACTTTTGCTATGTAAATCGAGAGTTTATTTGCTTGAACTGCGTGTTCCAGCCGAGGTATGAACTTTCCGTTGTGCGCTCGTACAAGGAATGGATTCGAGACTCGAGCTACGAGCAGCCTCCACGTTGTCCGTTTACCGGAGCGCCTCTCCGACACGGTGAGGAGCTGGTTCGGCTACCACCCCCTGACCTACGTGTGGTTTCCGCCGCGGGACTCGCAGCTTATCTTCGTGGGCGTTTCGGCCCGGACACAACACCGGCAGGATTCCGTTCGAATGAGCTGCCTTTCGGGTTGGTGCCGGACCCGCAGGATGACTCTGCAGTGGCGCAGCGTTTGCGGAGGTTCCTCGCGTTGCTCGGCTATGATGCAGCTCTAGCCGTAGCAGAGCCGCTGGAAGACAAACGTTCGAGTCCCGGCACCGTCTCGGCAGAGGGAGGCACGCAAGCCGCCAGCGAGGCAACGCTGTTGGAGCGGCGCCTCCCGAGCGAGCAACGCCCGGTGTCTCGCCCGCTGGAGGCCACCACAGAGGCCGTGAGTCGCACGGCGCCGCGAACGGGCTCCAACACAACGATCGTGGTGGAGTCTCACAAAACCTCCGAGCCCGACTCCACGACAGCGATCGCTCCGGCACGGAAGCAGAACGCTGCTGGTCGTACAGCGGATAATGACAGCAAGGAACGCAAAATACGACAACAGAAAATACGGCGGTTCCTCAACTTTTTAGGTCAGAGCGCTGAAGTGCTCCCTTTGCCACATCCACGACCTAATCGTCGAAACCGTCGTCTGACGGGGCTCGCGCTGTCCTTCGGCTTCGGCGTGGGTATTTTAGTGTTTCTCGCGTACGTGGTTCGTCATGGTCTATTCAATCCGCTGGCTTTATGGGAATATGTCGTCGAAAGACGTCAGGGCATGTTGAGCGTTGAGCGTTGAAATCGCTACTCGAAACAGCGAATCATCCCAGCGAATGTGTACCTCATGGAACCGTGTGCGCGCTTTTCACGCAACTGCTCGCTGCTCGCTATGCTGCCCAGACTGCATATAGCGCGTTGCCTCGAGCAGTATGCCCATATTCGCTCGATATACGAATGGCGACCTGTTCAAGGGCGAAGCGCAAGCTCCCGGCGTACGCGCTCTTCGTCAAGTGCGTCACGGCGGTCTCGTATGTGCACACGCCAGCGTCAAGCTGCCCGGAGAGAGACTGCAGCGCCCTGCCGCCGTACCACAGTGGCCTCTGGGCGCCCTTCTCGGGCGATAGCCATGATCGATGCCAAAGCATAGCGGAAACCATGCGGTGTCGCTTGTGCTCGCGAGGCTCCAGGGAAGATTCGTATCAGTTCATGAACAGCGGCATGTTTTTCTTGTCGCATGAGAGCACGATGCGCGAGTCACTTCATGCGCAGCGTACAGAGAAGCAGAACTGTGTTATCCGCAGTATACCGGAAGCAGGTCGTTGAGATGATGGCGATTCCCAACTTAAGCGTGGATGCTTTTTGTCTGCTTCATAGCATATTCCGATGAATCCGCATCTGCGTATCGACCAAGGCGCGGAAGTTTGTGTGGCGTATGCTAAGCATGCTTTGGCGAGCGTATGCTTGTAGACGAGGCCCGAAGACATTGGACGCAAGCCCGCGGACGTCGCAGCTGATACGACGCGCTCTTATGGGAAATACTTGCAGGTATCATAGCGGTTGTAAAAAACCCCCAACGAGATGCCGCTGCCAATGGTCCAGACTGTTGTGTTGCGGTGGACGACACGAACGCGCGCTGCCTCCACCTGCACCCGAGTTCGGAACAGCACACAACCACAGCGTCTAGCTCTGGTTGCGCGTAACGGCCGAAGTAGCTAGCATCCTCTGCGTTTCTGGACGGACGGTTATTCTAGGATGAACCAGTTGCGCGAGAGGATTATCGCCGTTCAGAAACAGATGCACGCACTGTAGCGCGAGTGCTGCACCTTCCGAAAAAGCTCTTGGGCCGCACTTGCCTTAAGTGGCGGTTTCCAGTGGTGCTGGGCGCCATCGAACCCTTTGGATTGTGAGCGGGAAGAGCGGCAACCATGCAGTGACTGGCAAAGTGCACGCTGCACAACAAACCGAGCCAGACACGGAGAGCGCAGCTCATGACCTGTGCTGCAGCAGTGACCCTGCCTCGCTCACAGAGCCCAACTCGTGTCCATTGGTGAGTTCTAACAGCGACCTGCCGTCAACTATGTGTTCTAGAGGTGCCTGAGACACGCGCTTCAGGTCTCCGGTCAGCGCTATGCGGGTATGGCCGGTTAGTCACCGGGTACGAGCGGACTGCAACTGACCACCGTGTTGACTGCTCAACGCGAAACAGCTCTTGCGCCGGACAGCGGTCTCTATGAACGCTTCGACCAGGTGGTATGTTCACCCTTCAGACAAGTGACGAGTTGTATGCGTATACCAGCGACTGGCCCGGAGCGTCTGGGGCCGCGGCAACCACTACCCTAGCGAGCACCGGTACCTCATGGGGCGCGCGCTCCTGAACCAGGTACCAATGGAAGCGTTCTTTATCTTCCCAGAGGAGGTCCCAGAGACTGCGGGCAACATGCTCACACCATCCAGAACGACAGAGACTGCAGAGGAAGGGTCCCGGACACTGTTTACGGTGGATAGAAACGCAGGAAACACTGGCTCAGAGCTGCCCCTACCCGCGCTATCCGACGTGCTCACGGCGACCTCGCTGCAAGTAGATCACTCGCTGGAGAACATCGATGAAGAGATAGGATGCGGAGGAATCCCTGAAGCAAGCGCAGTAGGCCATGGCATTTCAGTCGATATAGATGCACTGGACCTCTACCTGGATATGCGGGACGGCACGCAAACCACAGCGTCAGAGCGTCGCGCTCAGGTCGATAACGCGGAAGATTCAATAGCATCGGTAAGAGAGGTCTCGATAGATCAGCCCGAGCATTCAAGAGCCCGTTTGCTATCATGGTGTCGGAGGACGGCCCTACTAGCTCGAAACTTGGCGCTGGAATATGACGGCCCGTACAAGGATCTCGTGCGTCTGCAGGCTCACTGCTTAGCGAATCAAGTTGAGCAGCTATGGGCCGAATCGCCGTGCCGGCACGAAGCGAGAGCACCTGTCGCAACGAGACACTCAGTGAGTGCGTCGGCTTCACTGGCAACTGCTAGCGCAGCTGAACCCCGCGATACACTGTATCGATTACCGACGAATGTTGTCCAGGGTGCCTGTGATGCGTCCGCATCCGATTCGAACACTTGCTCGAAACAAGGAACTGCGGCACGATGCAAGCGGAAACGGCGGAGCTTCGGCGGGATTCACGGATATCAAGCGCGAGCAACGAAGCACCGAACACGAGCGTCTACGAACGAGTATGCCAGCCGCATTCTGAAGCAGTGGCTCCTCGATCACTTTCTAAACCCGTACCCCGGTGATGAGGAGAAGCATCAGCTCATGAGGCGAACTGGTCTCACGTACAATCAACTCAACAACTGGTTTATTAACGCTCGCGTCCGTCTTTGGAAGCCGCTGGTTGACGCCTTGGCGTGCAAACGGCAACGGCAGCAGGAGCAGCCGGGTACTTGACGTTCATTCGTGTCGGCAGCTCGGCAGCACGAGCGCTAGTCAGAACGGCGCTTGCACCCAGAAACGCGCTTGAACGACAGAAATATTTGTTAAGCGAGCAATGGGGTCTCGCTTGCCAAACCAGCCGGAGCAATGTTCGGTTGTTGGCGAACTCTACACCCATGTCAGAGTAAAATGGGACACTGAACCGCTCGCTCTCTTCATTCCCATGGATTTTCTTACGACAGATCTTAGATGTCCAGCATCGACGTGAGCAGTGCGGCAGTACGAGATGATGGACTCATGCGTACTTTAAGGATGCTCGGTCGTCTTTTCGGAGCGACTTGCCCGAGTGTATGTCGCAGGGATTCGGTACGGCATTGTCGTACTGATGGTCCTCGCCACCCTCGAACGAGGGTTCGTTATCTAACCGATACCGTTGTTCAATGCATAGGTACAGGCTTCCGCTGCCTCAAGTTTCTAGCGTGAAACATGTTCAAATCACGCATTCTTCAAGGTTTCGATCTTTGTGTTTCAAGTCGTGGATACAGTAAATCCGCCTTCGGATTCACGACGAACAAAAGCTCCATGTCGCGCCTCAACGACTTGTTCACAGGCGCGTACCCAAAGTCCACTGGACTTGGAACCTCAAATAATAACCGATTCCAGTCGATAGACAAATCATCGTTTCTTGCTGACGATTCGCGAAACCGGATTCCACAGTAGCAGGACGCTTCTCGACAGATTTGTTTCCAGTGGCTCCAGTTTCTTCTGTTTGCACGGGAAAGGGCCTTAAATTCAGAACTGAGTCATCACAGCGATCGATTCCAGCTGAGCATACGTCACCTCTTTGCAACAAAACAGCGTAGACCGATCGACATTTCTCGACTTGTTCTTCAACCTGGATTTTCCTTCCGGTACTTTTTTTCATCTCGGATAACATTGCATTCCGCAAATCCTCGATCGAATGCGACGCAGTGCGCTAGCGTATGCAGCGGACAGTGTACTCGCCCAGGGCATGTATTCGAACTGGCGCGTGTGAACGTCGGGCACGGCACCGGGCGCGGAAACGGTGGCCTGCATCGAGGCGCGCCTTGTGTTCGCGTCAAGCTCATGTACCGAACGATAAAGCAAGCGCTCACGCTCCACAGAACGGATACCAGAGGCGGAGGAGGCGGAGGAGAACCTGTGGTGGGCGTGCCAGAAAACATCACCCCAGCTCAATATCACCGCCGCAATGGGTGCACCGCGGCTTCATACGAAAGAAGATGAACATGGCAAGCGAGACGTAGATTGCAAGTTTCGTCGATACATGGAATTCGTCAACAGCAGCCGGAATCAACGACATCGGGACATGAACGCTGCCAGCAACAGCCTTTAAATACTAACAACACGGTACACGATAGAACCTATGCAGCAACCAGTATATCCCAGAGCACGTATGGAGTTTGGGGCTTGGAAGCAGGGCGCGGAATCATGTATGCTTCACCGCGCGCTGATATCGAGCGCACTGTCGGGGAACGCTAGCGTGCTTCAACGTTTTTGTCACAGAAACAAGAATGCTGACAACGGGACTGGAGGGAAACGATAGACCGGCGTATTCAAATCCGGAGAAAACGTGTTGAAAAGGAAGCATTCGCAGAGAACGCCCTCCTAGACGAGAACTGATGACACTGGGAACAGATCCAGACTTTAGCATGTACGCTTTCGTCAGCAAAAGTGGACCCCTTCCATTTTATTCTTATATAGATGTAGGCCCGGGCTGCGCGGAACACGCGCACCCCCGCCCGGGTTTCGAACCTGCATCGTGCATGTGCGACGAGGAACCTTGTACCATTTCCGCCATCCAAGGGCGAGGTTTAAAACACACAACAGGTACGCAGTGCTGCAAACGCTGTTCTCGGAAGCATCGCTCGGGCAACAGCGTTCCCACATGGAGAGCGGGAACGTCCCTCCGCCACCTCCTTGGGAACAGTGCCTTTCGCAGTGCGCTGCTTTGAAACACCACAGGGACGGATACGGCTTGCCGCAAATCACTCCAGTTTGAACCGCACTCGGATTCGGGTTCCACGCAGGTACGCGGACCCTCCGTCGAAACCCCAATGAGCGTACGCAATGCAGCGCTGTGGCGTTCTCCCGCAGCACCCCAACATGACCAGCACTGCCACACAGTCCCAACTTGCGGCCACAAGCGTTGCAGGTACCCGTATTGTCGCGACGCGTTTCGACCGGATAGCCTCCCTGGATATGATGCTTTCGAACAAAAGCACTCAATTCCGATGCGCCGCAGTTAGCACAGTCCCGCGAACGGATGCTCGCAGCAGCACATATGCGGCGGCCTTGGGCCCAATACCACGGGGTATGTCTGGGCGATTCCACTACCGGACACTGTACTGGCTCGTTGTGCACTGGACAAATGCGAACCGACGCAACGAAGCGCACTTGCTTGCGACATTGAATGCGTACCACTGAATGGCGGCAACTGGTGCGACCCGTCGCTGCACTTACATGTTCGCCTCCAGGAATATTCTCTGCAGAATTGTTTGAGGCGGACAGACGCGTATGCACCTGCAGTAGCGAAGATGAGCCAGACAAGTGCCGATCCATGGTTCGTACCAGCGACTTGGATGATGTTTTTGCGGCTTTCCACGCTCGAACACGGGAGATGCGCTCTCATTTCGACGGCACAGTGCTGGTTGGTAGCCACGGAGGCTGTACCACGAGACAGGTCCGCCTGATTCTCCAGCTACATAGAGACTGCGCTGACCGCTCCGCACAAAACTTTCTTCGGCAAGTGCGAGTCGCGAAGCTCAGCTCCATGGCGCTTATCTAACGCGATTTGCAGGAACATGACACGGAACCGAAACTGTTCAAAGTATACAGAATGGCGCGAACACGCTGCGCTCAGCGCCAGCGTGTCGAATGCCAAACCGGAAGCGGCATCTGGCAACGCACGCTGAACACAAGTGCAACCAGAACAGGGTTCTTCACTAATGCGGGAATTCTCTCACATATACACACATCGCCCAGAGGACACGCTTTCGAGAGTGACACGGCGCGTGGACGCGTCGACGTGTCGGTCGCGTGGCGGTAGCACAGGCCTCTGCTGGGCAGCCAAACTGCGCGCGTGTGCTCGAGTACACACGTTCTCCCTCTGCAAGTCGACCTTATGTTCCTTCGTTCATGAACTAGGCAGCTTTCTCGAAACGACCGTACTGCATTTCATAGACTTGATCGTACGCTCCAAGGCGGATGCGAACTGGGCCTGCATCTGCTTTCGGTGTTGAAGAACACGTCAGAATGAACCCCTCTTTCCGAATGTTCGCATCCAGCGCTGCGAACGGGTCCTCCACGTCCCCTGAGAGAAGCCAGGCAGCGCACGTAGTGCAGACGCCGGCTCTGCACGAGCTTGGAACCTCTGTCCATAAACCGCTTGCCTCAACCGCTTCCAGGATACTCTGTCCAGGTTGACAACGAACCACCTCCGTTCGGTCCTGGTACTCTACGGTGATTTCGATCGCTCCGTCCGCTCCCGCTTTCTCGTTCAGACTCGCAGTTGCGCGCAGTTTGCGTAGCGCTGCACGCCGCACGCCCAGCTGCTTGTGTGCCCAGCACGCCGGTCTCCGCGGCAAGGCTCGGACGGTTTCCCAGCGAGTTGCAAACACTCCAGTCAGTTGCTTCCAGCTGCGATGCGAGCTCGTCGTTTGTCCTACAAACCAAGGTTGGCATCCAGCCACAAACATTGGACGTGTTTGACTCATGGTGGCTCGTATACATACACTCGCCTGTGAGGAGCAGCGCAGTCGCCGTGCGCCGCATGCGCATCCCGTGGGTTGGCGCATGCGCTCACTCTGTCCATCAAGGAATCCATGAATCATTCCTCTATTCGACGACTCGATCCATGAATCGTTCATTCATAGGATCAATATGTCCATGATTCAGTCATTCTTTCATTCTGCGCTGCATACGGCATCAGCACAAGCGAAGCGCGGCGCTCAGCGCCGCCTTCCAGCAGCGCGTGCGTCGTCGAAGCGCCGCGCACCGAACGGTGTTGTTGTAACGATACCGCTGCTTCACGGACGGCAACGCAACACCGTGCTGTGACGACGTGAGCGATGCCAGCAAAGCCAAACATCCGTCTCAGAGGTCAGATCGAGTACTTTGTTTCTCCGTATGAGCAGCGAATTTTTGCGGACTGGTTCGATCCCAAGTTGGTTCTAACAAAGCTCCAACGGAAAGTCAGCGAGAATGCGAAAGACGTTTTACCCGCCTTCTTTGTGCTCGTTGGCACAATATATTTGGGAGACAAACTCTACGAAGAAGAGGCCAAACGGCACCGCTTTTAAAGAGGAAACTCGAGGGACTATGTCTTCGAGTGTGTGCAAGCGCTGGTCGCGTTCATCTCGGGGTGCGCAGGGAGCAGTCGCTGCTCGCTTTTTATGTTCACGGTGACCCCGGGGCGCACCGCGCAGAGTGGCGTCGTTTCCGCCGATTGCAAACCCAGCGCGTGCTTATTTTAGAGCGAGGGTAGCGCCGAACTGTTTCAAACGGTCAACGAGAGCCTCGGCCTCGTTTTTGGGCACGGCACTTTTGATGACCTTGGGTGCAGCCTCAACGAGTTCTTTGGCCTCTTTCAGGCCGAGTCCTAAAGCAGAGCGAACTTCTTTAATAACCTGAATCTTTTTCGCCGCATCATATTTTTCCAAGACGACGTCGAACTCGGACTTTTCTTCCGTCTTCTCTGCAGAACCAGTAGCAGCTGCCTGTGCACCAGCAGCGGCGTTGCCTGCAGTGAACATAGCCTGCTGCATCGCGGCCAGTGCTGCTGGTGTCAGGGCACCGCCTCCGAGGGCTGGAGTGCCCTCGATCCCCAAACGCGATCGAAGCACATCGCTTAACTGCTTGGCTTGCAGTAGGTTCAGAGATAAGATTTCGTCTGCCAGACGCCCGACCCGCTCGTCGACAGGATCGTGGCGCGCGTCTCCGCTTTCGGTGACATTCGGCTGCGTCTTGACGTGAGGAGCAGCCTGCGCAGAGACTGTGCTCCATCGTCTGCCGTCGCGTCGCCAGGAGAGACACAGCTGTGTCGACCGTCGCCCGCAGAAGAGCGTCGGTGCGAGGTACCGCACACACTGGGCAGCCTTTGCCAAGCGTGTGCCAGGCATCGCTGTACGAAAGCCTACGGGGTGCTGCTCTTAGCCAGAAGCGGAAGCGGCGTGTGGAAAATGCAGGCGCGGCGCCCTGGAAAGGCGCTTTGGTCATTCGCGCGACGCCCGGTGATTTCTATGAAAACGAGGGCTGCAACTGTTGCAGGCGGCGTGGATCGCGCTGCCCAGTAGCATCGCCGGTAGAATAGTAAACGAGAATCTCTGGATGTTCATCGAGATCGAGACATTACTCAGAAGCGAGTCTTCATCGTTTCAAGTGCGCTAATCTCGATCAGATGATTCGCCAGCGTCATTCGGCAGTCGGTGCAGCAGACAAGGGGTGCAGTTTCCAACGAAATCGTTGAACACTGCGTCTGCGACACGGTCAGGCGTACTGTCCCCACTGGCTGTCTTCTTGAAGATGCTCGCGAATATGCCCTGCTGACAGACACCAGTGATGCTTGCGAGCACAACCCCGCCAGCTGACCAAACATTGGCGAGCAAGTGGGCGCGCTCCCGACGAATCCTATTCGCGTGGATCGGCGAAGCGTCAGTCTTTTGAAAACGCTCCCGAAAGCAGCGTCATTTGGCGAGCATCCGCCCATCCACTGGGATGAGGCCCCTCATTATGAACGTCATTCTCCCCGATGATCATCGTCTGTACGGCACGCACAAACGACACCTTTTGCGGACTTGATCCCGTGGTCGTCGAGAACAAGATACGATGGAGACCTGATCCCCTGGCGAGTGGACCAAGCGCAGGTGATGCGGCACGACAGGTGCCAATACTCGGGTGTTTGACGCTGGCCTGGCGATGCAGGATCTCGTCCACGAGAACACTGGACGCCTGTCGATTGCACGCCGGGTCCCGGGGTTACGCACCGAAGGCATGACGACTCCGTTTGCGCCACAAAGTCGCTAAAGTTACATTAAATTCATATTTAGTATAGATATGTACAGGCGATGCGCGACTCGAATGGCAACCTTCGCTCCACCATAAAGTCGCTAGAGTTCCATTCAATGCCAGTTTATTCCATATATGTTCGTACTGCAAATCGTCAGGCAAGCGTGCCCAGAATCGCTACAGGGTGCTATCAACCAGCATTGGCTTGCGAGCCGGTTACCGTCGATAGCACGTCTGCCTGTGTGTGAAAACGACTGACCAGGAGCGGGCACCGTGTTGGCTGCCAGTTCCCGTACCTCTATGGGGTTATGAACGGTACACGAGTCTTCCAACGGGAACATCTGCGAAGTAGCACGGAGCAAATAGCATCCGCTGTAGGTCCGCCTGGCGGGATACCGGCGAACGCCCGGCGACTCCAGACGCTCAGGTTGCAACGCGTCGCGGCAACCGCTCCTGGTGCGGAGCCAGGCACAGGCGAGCGCCGACAATTATTCGCCCAGTTCATGGCTACCAGTGTGCTGTGCGGATTTCGTTCAAGGGTGCTGCGATCACCGGGCACCTCGGTGACGAGACACGGCAGCAGCGCCGAGCCGGCTTTCCTCCTGGCTCGCCATGCGGCTTTTCTAGGAGCGCAGGCAGTCACAAGACGTGCGAACACTTGCGAGCGCGATAGGGATAGCCTGCAGCCTCTCCCCGGAAGGTATCTGCAAGGAAGTAAACGTACTTGCGTCCGCCGGCGTTGCGGACGGGAACGATTGCCGCCCCCGTGCCACTGTCAGTCGGCAGCTTTCGATGACGCACAGGCGCCCGGCGGTGAGTCGTGGCGCCCGCAACGCCCGCGTCGCGATGAACCAAAACAGCAGCAGCAGTCTGCGCATGAGACGACTGCGCGAGAAAACAAACCCCGCGCTTCGGAACGGATACCTCCTACGGAATCTCCGCCTCCAGATAAGGCGCGTCTAGACCGAACCCATAACAACGAGTCGTCCCGTCACGCAGGCGATGGCAATGAACATGGTATTGTGGACACCGTCCCGTATGGCTGTCGATCCAGCCTACCAGAACGCCGTCCAGACCGGGAAGCAGCGCCTGATGATGCGGCCATTCAGGACAACACGAACGGCACCGAGGATACCGTTGTGGAGGATGCGTCCTCGGTGGACGCCGTTGGACAAGCGAAATCCCACGTATCGCCGTCTATCCGCGAGTCGCACCGCGCCCTCATCACTAGCCCCCAACGTGCCGCCATGTCCCTGGTGAGCGGTTTCGCCACAGCCTTGGCTTATGTGACAAGTCGCGTTGTCGATCGAGCGCTGGGACCAGGCACCGCAGCGTCCGTGCAGAGCTTTCTTTCGCATGATCCGTCGCGGCTGCATCCCGAGCTCGCAGACCCTAGTGCTGCGTACGAGATCGAGTTCGAGGATGTGTGCAAATCATTCGAAGCGCGGCCGGTTCTCAAGGGCCTCAACCTTCGGATTCGTCGAGGAGAAGCTGTGGGCATCATGGGGCGCTCAGGGTGTGGAAAATCCACAACACTGCGACTCATTGCGGGCTTTGAATTACCGGATTCTGGGAGCGTTCGCATCCGCGGATGGACGCGAGACGAGCCCATCCAATATGAGCTGGGACCAATCAAAATCGGTATGGTGTTCCAACATGCTGCACTCTTCGATTCGCTCACCGTCTTTGAGAATGTAGCGTTCGAATTGGAACATAACACCGACCTTGAGGACGATGAAATTGAAAAGGCTGTCGATATCATCCTCAGTCGCCTAGGTCTGCGGGATACCCGCGATCTTCTACCAAACCAGCTGAGTGGCGGCATGCGGAAACGCGTAAGCCTTGCTCGGAGCCTGGTCTCGGATTTAGGTAAGGGTGCCAAACCTTTACCCGACGTACTGCTGTATGATGAACCCACTGCCGGCCTCGATCCAATTGCATGTACTCGAATCGAGAATCTGATTCGAGAGGTCCGCGAAACCGTTCCGACGTGTATAGTTGTTTCGCATCAGCTCTCAACCATTCAGCGCACCGTTGATCGAGTGGTGCTTCTGCACGGCGGCCGTATTCGCTGGGACGGACCGGTGTCGGACCTGGGGCACACCGACAACCCGTTCGTTCGCCAGCTACTCTCTGGCGACGAAAACGGCCCCATGAGTGGACCCGAATTCGACCCGGACTCATCGCTCTATGTACCCGAAGACATACAGGACGCCTGAGACCCGAATCCGCCCAGGGATGTTGCAGTGCGCGTCAACAAACCGCCAATGTTCATGAGGAATCGATCTGCATGTCGCGTGCTGCCTCGTGGAGCATACCAGCGTTGCCACCGCACGCAATTTGTTGGCGTCCTGACATGCACTGGGACGCATCCAGCATCAAAACGTCGTTCCGGACGATTCTTGAGGCGGTACCCTCGCGAATACCATCCTCAGACAAGCTCCATCGCTAGCGTCTCTGTGCCTCGGGAGACGCGTCCACGAAACGATCCCGCTGCGCTGCAGCGATTCTGATGCTGTGGTACGAACGATGTCGGATGCAGCTTGTCGATATGCATCGCGCATCATCGCGGGTGCCCTGATTCACGTCGACGAGCGTAGAGTGTCCGCACAAGGTGATATCCGATGCTGCTCTACCGCGGCGGCAGGTACTCGATAGCGCGCGTAGGTAAAGCGAAATCCGCCAATTCGCTTTTCACGATGCGATTCAGTTCGATGAGTACCTGTTGTTGAATTTCGAGAAACCTCCGTCCGTCCGTCACATTCACAATGCAACTTAACTGAATCGGCAACGAGTACTCCGCAAATTCCGTGAAGAATACCGAGATGGACTCTCGGTAGGCCGCGATCTCCGGAACCTCCGCCAGCATTTCCCGCACCCGCTCCACGATCCTACCGATTTTGTCGATATCCTGGTACCGGAGTCCGAAGCGAAGATTGATCCTTCGATTTGTTATTCGAGAGTTATTGGTGAGACGTTCGTTCAAGAGCTGCGCGTTTGGAATCCAGATCGGTCGCCCGTCTGCACCGATGAGCTCGGTTTTATAGAAACCGATCTGGCGCACTTGCCCCGATACACCGAGCGTATTCAACTGGACGGATTCACCGGGTGCAAACGGCGCCCCCAGGGCAAGCATGATGCCGCTGATAAAGTTCTTGGCAAGTTCCTGTGTGGCCAAGCCGACGGCCAAGCCTCCGATACCACCAAACGCTAAGATGGAGCGCAGTGGCAGACCGGTGGTTTCAACGAAAACCAGGAACGCAACAGCGTAAATGAGAACCGTTCCGAGCCTTCCCAGCACAAATTTCTGAGACAGCGACAGGTCCTCGCGTTCATACAAGAACCAGTTGTAGAACGTGTCGAGCACGAAAGCAAAGTACCCAATCGTAGCGAGACGGGAGATAACGTACGGCAGTTTAGGCCAGATGGTGATTCCCAGTCGTGCACCCAGCACGAGCCCAAACTGACAGGCCATGACCCCCAGCCGCAGTGTTAGGAAAAGTCCCACAGCCCGCTCCGTAGACTCTATCCAGCGCACAAGCCCGTGTTCGTCAGCGGGAATAAGTTTTCTCGTTAACCACTTGTCCGGCAAACGAGCACCGGCTGGTTGAAGAACGCTTCGCGCTAAGATGCGGACCATGCGACGATACGCAACCAACAAAATAAGAATGACGAGCAGGTCAGACAGTGTAAACGCCGCCACGAGCCTTGATTTGCCCCCCAGCGAAACTGGTGTTTCGAGGATGCTCCCAATATCCAGGTTGTGAACGTGCGTCGACAGGTGCGCTTGCCACAGGCTCGACAGTGCCTGCCGCTGGTGCTGCCCTGCGTGCGCCAGCAGCAGTCTACCGACGCCACGCGGCAACACAGACACCGCCGGGAGCGTTCGTTTTTTCCATCGACACAGCTTCAGTCGTGCATCTCGAGAAAAGATCCTATGCGTATGATATCCTACACCAGAGAAGGGGTTCCCCTGCAGCGGTACGAATGCGAGCGTTTGCGTCGCTAGCTTCTCCATAGGCGTACCAGAAGCGATCGAGCAGCAATGCTTGCTTCGTTTACGCGTCGATCCACCTCGCATAGGTACAAATATTGGAGGCGCGGCGTCCTGGCGCGCGATCCGTGATGCCGCGCTGGATCCGTTTGGCGCGCGACGTGCAAGGCTTCCATGAAACAGAACAGAACTACACATTTCTTTCCTATCTTCGATCGCAGCCGCCGCAGATCGCTTGCTCACCTAATCGATGGATCGATGCATGGATCGATGAACGTAGCGTGGCCGTCACGCGACACACCACGTGTCGCAGCGCGCCGCGCTTCACCGCGATCTGCAGCCACGCGAGCGCACCGAGCGCTGGGCGCCGCACGAACGCACGCACGCGATCGACGTTCGCGCGAATCACGCATTCGCCGGTGTTCCGTACGTGCGCTGTTACGAACACCACCAACACCAACACCAACACCACAACCTTCATCGTCATCGTCTTAAACTCTGATAGCGGTTCGATCACGAGTCATGTCAGCGGCGTCAAAGAAAAAGTATTTTGAAGATATTGCGGGGGGTTCCACGAAACCGACGGACGTGCTCGAAAGTGGTCCGACGGCGCCGAGTGCCGGCAGCGATCGGAAGCTGGCAACTGTCGCTGCAAAGGAGACTGATCGTCAGTTTTCCGCTGCAAGCAGTCCGATGGAGACTACAAAACCAGCGCAGCCAGCGGCATCGGCAGTGAGCGCACGTGAAGCCACGACGAACGGCCTGTCGAACGCGAAGACGGTTGGCGCGGCTGCGGACACGGATCGCCCAACGCAGACGGCAGCGGCAGCAGCACCGACTACAACCGCCAAGCAGGCTGCCCAGCCTACGAGGCCGTCGGCTCCGACTGCTGTCGAGAACGCCGCCGCGCAAACGAAACCGGAGAAAGAGGCCAAGCCCGCTGCTGCGTCGACCAAGCCCGAGTCGTCGTCGTCGTCGAAGCGGCTCCTTACCATTGGAGAGAAAGCCTACGAGTTGTGGCAGAGTGGAAACAGCCAGGACTCGGAAAAGAACTGGAACGACGCGATCTATCAGCTAGCATGCCAGCGGGCGCACGAGATCTGGTTGGAAACGGGATGTGAGGACTCGGAAGCCAACTTCCACAAGGCACGCGAGGAAGTGATCGCCAACGGCGGTTTGTACGTCTAGGCACGGGTCCGTGCGGAATCGTCCGGATGCCAGCCACCGGTTCGATCAAGGGATTGGCGTGTGTGCGCAAGGCAAGACATGTACGATATGCAGGTTAGTGCTTCTGGGAGAGTTTACCACACACACACACACACAGATCTGTATTATATACAAAAGTAAACGCACGTGTGTTGAACACCATTCTTTTCGCCGTGGGAACCTGGATGGCATCTCCGATGATGATGCGCACCGCTAGCGCCACGAGTCGATCGCTCTTCGCAGCAGTTCGTCTGGTGCGCATGCGCACGCGCGCAGGCTAGCCTTGCCCGCGGTCCGGCGCCCGTCGCTGTCCACGGTGACCGGTGGCATCCGTGGTCGACGACGTGGCATCGATTGAGGTAACAGGCACCAGGCCGGCAACCTGTGCAACCGAACTCGAATGCCGTTTCAGTGCCGGCATCTGTCCGTACATGGCCTGTACCAGATCATGCACATCCAGGGGCGGCGACGGCGACGGCGACGATCGTGCTGACGGCGATGTCGGCAATGGTGATGGTGAACGTGTGGATTTCGCATCCACCACCTTGTCGTAGTCGTAGGAGAAGGAATCGGCACGAGTGATTCGCTCGCTCCCGGTCAACCGAGGATCATCGTGTGCGTGTGTCCATGACGCGTCTCTGGTCAGCTCTGGAGCACACTCGTCGGTTCGTGAAGATTTCCCAACGAACGATTTCATGAACGACTCATCTACGGTTACAACATGCAAGCCGCTGAGCGGAACCTCGCTCGCCGGTTCCGAGGTTGCCCTCCGCGACGGACCTGCAGCAGGCATATCATTCGTTATCGCCGAGTCGCTGCTCGTCGCCGGTTGCAGCGCCGAACTTTCATACACTGGCGTCTGCAAACAAGCACCTTCATCGAGAATGGCGCCTGCGGATTGAGCCGGGCGATAGAGCACAGAGGCGCCCTCCAAAAACGATGCCGCATGACACGTGTCTACTTCAGAGGCGTGCACGCATCGCGTCTGATCCGTGCTGAGATTTTCCCGCGCATCCGACGGTGGCGTTTCCATAACAACGACAACAGGCACGCCAGCGGCATTGGGTACACTGCTTGCCGGTCGCAGGGGTGGTGCAGTTGGCGCAACGCTGCTGCGTAGCACTTGGGCAACACAATCTGGGGTGCCCAGAGGCGCACCAGGAGGCAAGCCCTGTGCGGCTTCGCGCCTGTCGTTGCCCGCTCGCTCACTGGGCTTCGGTGCCGTATGCACCGCTCTAGTGTCGCTGTTCGAAATCTCTGTGATCGTGGATAATCCCGAAATCGTCTGTGCGGGTGTTCTCTCAACAGGTGGCGACGCAGACGAACGAAGAGCCGTTGGCGCCGGCGCTCCAGGTACACTAATGAGATTGGGGCTCGCCTCCGACTCGGGCGGCTCTTGAAGACGCTCCAGCGGGGTGGTAACGACTCGAATCGTGGGTATGCTGGAGACCGTCTCGACGGGCAGTGGCTTGGTTCGCGGTAATCCGGCGGTCGCTGTCGGTTGCAGATGAAGATCGAGTTGTCGATCAATCGCCTGCGCAATGTTCTCAGCTTGGGCTTCGTCGAGGTTCAGTTCTTCGACCATCTCGCGAGCGACCTGCTCCGCTGACTCCCGATACGGGTCCATGGCGAAGGTGATGCGCTTCACCGCGCCAGACACTGGAATTCGCACTGAAAGCACCAAAATCCCCGAGTATACAAGTTTCCTGTCATTGACGCCGGAACGATTCGTAGCGTCGACCGAGGTGACATCTACGCTCAGGACGTGTTGCGAATCCGGTACAGCGCTGGTGTCTGTCCCGCTGATACTACCCGATTCCGCCGGAAGGATACTTCGGAAGGACTCATCCGCTCGGCCGATAACACGCACAATGGGACGCGTTGGCGGTGCTGCGGCCGCCTCGTCGATATCCACGCCCTCAAAGATGCGTCTGCGTCCGGGGCCTTGATGTAACGCACCCGCGGCCGCGTCTGCTTGCTGGACACCAAGGAGACCGCAGATAGCGTCCTTCGTGCGTTCTTCTCCCGCGACCACACTCGAGTCCTTCGTATTCGGGGACTGGTCGTGTAAAGCCGAAATCGTCGGCGATGCATTGTGCGACGCACGACCAGCGATGATGTAGTTCACCGTAATATTGCCAGCCGATGTTGCTTTCCCAGTAGCTGGGTGTTCCACGATGCTATGCGCCTCGGCATCAGGTGTCGTTTGGTCGCCGTTGCGTGCCCGGGCTCGCGACGGTGCATGCTCCATAGACAGTCGCGACACTGTGGTCGATGATGGCGAGGGTGACAGGTTCGATGTCAACGACTGCTTGGCAGCGTTCGTGTCACCGTCGGGAAATTGCGTCATCGACCGCGGAACTTCCAGCGACGAGCGCGAGCGCCCGCTGTTTGGCGAGACCATCAAGTCTACGTTCGAGAGTGAACCATCGTCGCTTTCCCAGTCGGCGAAGAGCGGGTGATTGAGCAGCTGCAATGCTGTCGGGCGCTGCGACTCGGACGCCAAACACTGGAGGATGACGCGCTTCAGATCGCACTCGACCATCCGGCTGAGCGCTTCCGGAAGCACTCCGTTGAGAACCTTCTTGAAGATCTGGCCCGCATTTTCGCATTCTGCGTACGGATACTCTGTGCTGACCATTTCGAGCATGCACATGCCAAAGGCATAGATGTCAATTTTTTCACTGTAATTCTCATCGTACAGTTCGGGCGCCATAAATTCGGGTGTCCCAATGACCGTGTACCCGCATTTGCTCGCGCGATCCTTCACCGAACTCAAACCAAGATCCCCGATCTTCACCTCGCCAATGTTTCCGTTGATGAAAATATTGTCGCATTTGAGGTCACGGTGCATAATCGGTGGCGTACACGAGTGGAGATAATGGATCGCTTCGAGGACGTTGCGGCACCACTTGCGAATAACCTTGACCTTGATCATTTTCACCTTCGCAATATACTGTTTCAAGGTCCCGCTCGTCATTAGTTCCGTGATAAAATGCGCTCCTCGGACCCGGCCGCGCTCGTCGCGAACCTCCCAACCTGCAAACAAATTGATAATATTCGGATGCTGAATAGAGCGCAGGATATTCACTTCATTCATCACTCGCTCTGTGTCCTGATTCGTCAGTCTCTGAATATTCAGCTTATTCCAGGCCACCTCTATCCCGTTATCTGTATCGAAACCCTTGTACACGGTTTTATAGGCACCGGTTCCGAGAACTTCGGGAAACCTGAGGAATCGGCCATCAGGAGAGCGCTCCTCGAAACAGTCATCGTTGTCTTCCGTGCTGGGGCTCTGAGCGCTAGGCGCAGTCACTATGCCAGCCGGAGCACTGGCAGCTTCACCACTGCGATGCATACCGCCGGCTGCGGCACCAGAAATCATAGCCCCAGCGCCCGGCTGTCCACCGTTCACTGGACTCAACACAGGCGGCGCCGACTGCTCCTGTGTGACAGTTGTTTCGGAGCACACACCAAGCAGAACTGGCGCCGCCTCCGTTGAATCAAAACACGCTGCGGCACTGGGCACCGCCGCACCGGCATCAGCTGGAACCGCGCGCCTAGCCGGCATCACAGGGTCCCACAGCTCCGCCCGCCTAGACACGAACGGCCCATTCACTGAAGAAGGTTCGCCCTGCTCGTCGTCTCCCATCATGCGAAGCAGCTCAATACGCTAACCCTATGCCGGGAACGACGCGATGGGAGAAGGCTTGCGCCAGAAACGCACGTCCAGTGTGTGTGTGTGTATGCGAGACAGAGAGCGCCTACGCGAGTCCCGTGCGCGCACCGTTTGCAGCAATGCGCGCGCGCCGTTTGACGCCCCCCAGCGCGCCTGGACGCGCACCGCACCGAGGCGCTGGCCCCGCGCACCGGTGCCGTTTGATGGCGCGCCTGGACGCGCGAAGCGGCGCCTTCGGTACATCGCGCGGCGCTCGAGCGCGCGCCGGCACGCATCGATCCACGAAAGGTGCCCGCGACGTCGCGATGGCAGCTGCACGCACAGCATGTGACGTGACAACACGTTTCGGGGACACGCTGCGGCGTGTTGCGTCGAATTACGTTGCGCGCTGGTTACCATCGCGCAACGTAATTGTATTCCGTGGCCGGGAGCGTGTCGTCGAATGCTGTTTCGCGGTTGATGGCAGGGGCGTTGACGTGCGTTCATTTGAATGAACGAAAAAAATCCCAAGGAAATGCATGGAGATAAAGGTCGGGGATTCCAGAGGGCTGGCATCTCTGGGTACCGTGAAAGGACTGAAAATTCTCTTCTCGTTGACTATCGGGCGTAGGAGAGCAAGTGACGAAATGGAAGAAGAGAAGATATCATCGAGACAAGGCGTTTGTCCTACGGGACGATGACGGGACTATAGTGGGACGGAGGATGCGAGCTCTAGGAATCCTGGCAATCGTGCGTTTCACTGGAGGCAATAAACACAAGGAAACCGTGAACCGGGACTTCAACGCCGCCATCAATACCAGATGATGCGCGGCGCTGGAGACGAGACCCGAGGAGCAGAGGCGAGCGAGCTTTGTGGGGCTCCCTCTGAGGCTCGATGTCTACGTCGAGGAAAGTGATACCGAGCGCAGGCGGTCGGTCAAGAAAGGTTGGGAAGCGTCTGCGCGTGGACACGTACGTAGATCTTCCATGGCTGCGAAACGTTTGCGTTTACTGTCATGTTTAGTAGAGTTCTTTGGTTTGACACGTCGTCTACAGCGACGATAGATCCCAGATTGCGGGATGGAATCTGGTATTCGGGAAAGCATCTAACATGCAGCACCCTACTTTCAAGCTCTATAACCCCGAATGCTTCTCGTATATATTGGTAGTTTCGTACAGTCTATTGCGCATCGAGTGCCTGCCCTGAGCACCCGCTACAGCGCTTATACCGCTGGTGCGCATGCAGCACAGTAACGGAACGCCTTTGCCATACGACTTGGGGCGTCGCCTGGAGGCGAACTGCCCCTGAACCAGGCTCCGGTCTTGTCGCCGCTGCGCGACGCTCTGGAGAAACCAGACAGCAGCTAGGATGAATCCTGAGCGCCGCCTCTCACGTTCGCGATGGTGTACGCCAAGCGTTGTCGGTTGGCGACGCGGGCTTTTGCTTGGCATTCACCAGTGAGCAGGTGTGCAAAGCACCGGGCCTTCCGCCTAGAAGGTAGAATGTGAGTTTGCTGGCCGCTACTGAGCGTTGGGGCTCGCTCAGTTACGAGACCGCCGCCTCAATCGATACGAGCGCGGATGGATTGGACGGGCGTATGCGGCCTGTGGGGTGGTCTTGTGCCACAGGCGCTTCCGCTGACGGGTACGCGGTGCGCTCGGAGCTCGGGTGCTCTGCGCGTTTGTTACGGAGTATTGGGGTCAGCGCTGGACACGTTCAGGTACGGAGTAGGAAAATAAGCATGCATAGGATGGGGGTTTGTTGTCTTGTGCGCACACTTGTTTCGGAATGAAGCGGAACGTGTCTATGGAGCCAGGTAGGTTGTGCGCGCTAACGCCTGGGTCTGTTGCTAGTGGTATCAGTACCAGCTTTGGTGGACCTTTCCAGCGGCGGATTTGTTTGCCGGTCCCTTAGTTTTGGATTTAAATGGGCAGGTCTTTCGTGTTGCTCCAGCTCCGTTGCCGGCAGTCGAAAGACGGCGAAAGCAGGTCTAGTCCCGAATGGTCTGCTTTGCGTAGTTGACGACACATCCCGTGCACAAG
>Ga0078972_1003067_pt1 | contig 51687 bp, 38 predicted proteins | sample YelNatPaOPGAMG01_FD_67568 | JGI IMG/M metagenome (GOLD analysis project Ga0078972, IMG submission 67568) | Hot spring thermophilic microbial communities from Obsidian Pool, Yellowstone National Park, USA - OP-RAMG-01 (SPADES assembly) (version 2) | ecosystem: Environmental > Aquatic > Thermal...
GTTTTGTGGGGCGGTTTTCGCCCCCGCCCAACAAACCTGCCTCCCCTCTCCCTTTACCACAGGAGGTGTGTGCCCATCTGGTGGCCTCTTTACCGCAGAGTGCGGGAGATGGGTATACTGTACCCTATGCCGTCCAAAGGACCGAAAACAGCGGTTGCCAACCACAGGAGGTGGCTTGTGTCCGGAGTAGAGTTGCCGCGCAGCGCCCCAGAGGCGCAAGGAATCCCATCGTCCGCCGTGCTCGCCTTTGTGCAGGCGGCAGAGCAGAGCGCTTTGGAGTTGCACAGCTTCATGCTCCTGCGCCATGGTCACGTCGTAGCCGAGGGCTGGTGGGCGCCTTACGCCCCGGAGCACCCCCACATGCTCTTTTCCCTGAGCAAGAGTTTTACCTCCACTGCGGTCGGCCTGGCTGTGGCGGAGGGGCGCCTGTCGGTCGATGACCCCGTCTTGCCCTTCTTCCCCGAGGATGCCCCGGCCGAGGTGAGCGAGAATCTGGCCGCCATGCGCGTGCGGCACCTCCTCTCTATGTCTACGGGGCACGCGGAAGATACGACGGAGCGTCTGCACACGTGCGAGGATGGCAACTGGGTGCGAGCCTTTCTGGCGCGGCCGGTGGCGTATGCGCCGGGCACTCATTTCCTCTACAACAGCGGCGCCAGCTATATGCTGTCGGCCATTGTGCAACGGTTGGCCGGTGTGCCCTTGCTGGAGTATCTGCGCCCACGCCTGTTCGCGCCCCTGGGCATCGAGAGCCCCACCTGGGAGACGTGCCCCCGTGGCATCAACACCGGCGGCTGGGGCCTGAGCGTTCGGACCGAGGACATTGCCCGCTTTGGCCAGTTGTATCTCCAAAAGGGGATGTGGCAGGGCGCACGCATCCTGCCGGAAGCGTGGGTAGACGAAGCGACCTCCGCGCAGATCACCAATGGCAGCCGCCCGGATAGCGACTGGGAGCAGGGCTACGGCTATCAGTTCTGGCGCTGCCGCCATGGCGCCTACCGCGGCGATGGAGCATTCGGCCAGTTCTGCGTGGTGATGCCCGCTCAGGATGCTGTCCTGGCCATCACCAGCGGGGTGCAGGACATGCAAGCCGTGCTCAACCTGGCCTGGGAACACCTGTTGCCGGCCATGGGCCCGGCGCCGCTCCCAGGTGGCCCGGCTGAGCCGCTGGCACGCCGGTTGGCCGGCCTGCGGCTGCGCGCGCCGCAGGGGCAGCCTTCGTCACCCCTGGCTGCAAGCGTGTCGGGCCGGGAGTATGTCTTTGCCGAGAACGAGCAAAAGGTGGAAGCCATTTCTATCCGCTTTGATACCGATGGTTGCGTCCTCACCGTGCGCGACCCCCGTGGCGAGCACCAGGTCGAGTGCGGCACCAGCGCCTGGGTCATGGGCGCCACCACCCTCGACAGCCCCACCCTCCGGCCCGTCGCCGCCGCCGGCGCCTGGGCCGCCGAGGATACGTACGTGCTCAAGCTGGCCTTTTACGAGACTCCCTTCACGCCTACCCTCAGCTTCCGCTTTACAGCAGATGGAGTGGTATTCACGTTCAAGGCGAATGCGGGTTTTGGCCCTACCGAGCGCCCGGCACTGCAGGGGCGACTCGCGTAGGTCGCTTGCCAGGCTCCGGCTGGCCTGCAGTTTTCAACTGCCCAGCCAGGCCCTATGAGGTGTGGACCGGGTGTTGGTGACTGCATTTCGCCGCTCCACGGAGCGGCGAAATGCAGTCACCAATGGCGGCGCTCGCTGTTGACGCATTCTGCAGACTGTGCTACAATAGGGCCCTGCTAGAACATTAGTTCTTATGTTGACCCCGCGGGTGGCTCCTCCTCCCGCTCTCTTTTTTGCGAAACGAACCCATTCTGCTGTGAGGTGGTATGGAACCGGAGAGCATTGTCATCCGCGGCGCCCAGCAACACAACCTGAGGAATATTGATGTCACCCTGCCCCGCTACAAGCTGGTGGTGCTTACCGGCGTTTCGGGCAGCGGCAAATCCTCCCTGGCTTTCGACACCATCTACGCCGAGGGCCAGCGCCGCTATGTGGAGAGCCTTTCCGCCTATGCCCGCCAGTTCCTGGGGCAGATGGACAAGCCCAAGGTCGATTACATCGGCGGCCTCAGCCCGGCCATTGCCATCGAGCAAAAAGCGGTCAGCAAGAACCCCCGCTCCACCGTCGGCACCGTGACCGAAGTGATGGACTATTTGCGCGTGCTCTATGCCCGCACTGGCACGCCCCACTGCCCCCAATGCGGCCGCGCCGTGCAGCGCCAGAGCGCCCAACAGATTGCCGACCAACTGGCGGCCTTGCCCCCGGGCACGCGTTTCCAGTTGCTGGCCCCCATCGTGCGGCAGCGCAAGGGCGCCCACGAGGATGTGCTGGAGGCGGCCCGCCGTGATGGCTATGTGCGCGCCCGCATCGACGGCGTGTCGGTCGAGCTCAACAACCCTATCAAGCTGGCCAAGACCAAGCAGCACACCATCGAGCTGATCGTGGACCGCCTGCGTGTGCCCACCATGGAGGCCGACGGCCACGAGAGCTTTAGCGCCCGCCTGCAGGACTCGGTCGAGACGACCCTGCGCGTTTCCGAGGGCCTGCTCATCGCCGACCTGGGGGAGGGGAACGAATTGCTCCTGTCGGAGCAGAACGCCTGCCCCCACTGCGGCATTTCCTTCCCCGACCTCTCGCCGCAGCTCTTCAGCTTCAACGCGCCCCTGGGCATGTGCCCCGACTGCAATGGTCTGGGCACTCAGCTCAAAGTCGATCCGTCGCTGATCATCAACGACCCGTCGCTCTCCATCATGGATGGCGCCCTGCGCTGGTTCGGTGAGGTGCGCAAAAAAAAGACCGGCGGCGCCATCCCGTTTCTGCAGGCCATGGCCCGGCACTATGGCGCTGATCTGGAGCGGCCCTGGCAGGACCTGCCCCAGGCCTTTCGCGATGCGCTGATCTTCGGCACCGAGGGCGAGAAGATCCGCTTTAGCTTTCACCACGAGTGGGAGGGCGGCTCCTTTAACCACGAGAGCACGCGCTCCTACGAGGGCATCGTCCATCATATCAACCGACTGTTCCGGCAGACCGGCTCCGACTATACCCGGCGCTGGTACCAGTCTTTCATGAGCACCCAGCCCTGCCCAACCTGTGGCGGCGCCCGCCTGCGCCCCGAAGCCCGGGCCGTCACCGTAGGCGGCAAGACAATTACCGAGGTGAGCGCGCTGTCCATCGCTGAAGCGCATGCGTGGGTGCAGGGCCTCTACCCTATTCTGTCTGCAGAGGAGCTCTCGATCGCCAGTGAGGTGCTCAAGGAGATTCGCGATCGCCTGCAATTCATGCTCAATGTGGGCCTGCACTATCTCACCCTCGACCGGCCCGCGCCCACCCTTTCAGGCGGCGAATCGCAGCGCATCCGCCTGGCCAGCCAGATCGGCTGTGGCCTGGTCGGCGTACTCTATATCCTCGATGAGCCTTCCATCGGCCTGCACGCCCGCGACAACCGCGCCCTGCTCGATACTCTCCTGCACCTCCGCGATATGGGCAATACCGTCCTCGTGGTCGAGCACGACGCCGAGACGATGCTCTCTGCCGATTGGCTGGTGGACTTGGGTCCGGGCGCGGGCGTGCTGGGGGGGCAGGTCGTCTCAGCCGGCACGCCGCAGCAGGTGGCTGCGGACCCCCGCTCCCTGACCGGCCGCTATCTGCGCGGTGAGCTGCAGGTGAGCGCCCCGAACGGCCAGGGGCGCCGTACGCCCAACGGCAATTGGCTCACCATCGCAGGCGCCCGCCAGCACAACCTGAAAGACGTGACCGTGCGCTTCCCCCTGGGGCTCCTGACGTGCGTCACCGGCGTCTCCGGTTCGGGCAAGTCGTCTCTGGTGGCCGAGACCCTCCAGCCCGCCCTGGCGCGCGCCCTGCAGGGCGCCCAGGGCCAGCCCGGCCCCTATGAGCGCATCGAGGGCCTGGACCAGCTGGACAAGGTGATCGATATCACCCAGGATCCTATCGGCCGCACCCCGCGCTCCAACCCGGCTACCTATGTGGGCGCATGGGATGAGATCCGCCGCCTCTTCGCCCAGACGCCCGAGGCGCGCGCCCGCGGCTACAAGGCCGACCGTTTCAGCTTTAACGTCAAGGGCGGCCGCTGTGAGGCCTGCAAGGGCCACGGCCAGCGGGTCATCGAGATGCACTTTTTGGCCGATGTGTGGGTCCCTTGCAAAGAGTGCAAGGGCGCTCGCTTCAACCGCGAGACCCTGGCCATCAAGTACAAGGGTAAGAACATCGCTCAGGTGCTCGACATGGATGTGCAGGAGGCGCTGGAGTTTTTCGCTGCCATTCCGACGCTCTCTCGCATCCTGCAGACCCTGCACGACGTGGGGCTGGACTATGTGAAATTGGGCCAGTCGGCCACTACCCTTTCGGGCGGCGAAGCGCAGCGCGTCAAGCTCGCCAAAGAGCTCTGTCGTGTGGCCACTGGCCGCACCCTCTATATCCTCGACGAGCCCACGACCGGTTTGCACTTTGCCGATATCCAGCGCCTGCTCGATGTGCTGCACCGCCTGGTGGATGCGGGCAACACGGTGATTGTCGTCGAGCACAACCTCGACGTCATCAAGACGGCTGACTGGCTGATTGACCTCGGCCCTGAGGGGGGCTACGAGGGAGGGCAGGTCATCGCCCAGGGCACGCCCGAGCAGGTCGCCGCCGTCGAGGCCAGCTACACCGGGCGCTTCCTGCGCCCGGTGCTGCAGAGTGTCGGTGTGTGAGATAACCCGGAGCTCAAGCCACCCCTGAAACAAAACCGCCCTTTCCTGCATCTATAAGGTAGAGCATTCTGCCCGTCGTCGCTAAATCCCGAATCTATGCTATAATACGCCTGCGCCTTCGTCCTGTATAGAGTTCTCTCTGGATGCACAGACTCTGGCCATTGTCGCCAAGGCGTATCACTAACTGAACCTGATCATCGTGCGCCTCTCGATGACAGGGAGGTCGATGTGCTCCGTGTACTCACTAGGCGGCAGCTCCGCTGGCTGGCCCTGTTGGGCACTGTGATGGTGCTGGGCCTGCTGGTGGGCTCTGCCGTGCAGCCGCCAAATACATGGGCAAGTGTCGCGCCCAGTTCTGTTGGGGCGGGGTTGCCCCTGGCCGCTGGCGGGCAGCCCAAATCTGTCTCAGCATCTTCGTCGCTTACGACGACAGACTCTCTGGTCGACCAATCGCTGCGGCCTCCCGTCTGGCTCGACGTGATGACCGACCCCGCCAGCGCTCAGCCCGACGGTCAGGTGACGGTGACGGTGCGCCTGCATGCCGATGCCGCTATCTCCCAGCCGCGCCTGACGGCGCTATTGCCGAGGGGGCTCTCTTTCCAGGCCAACCCTGGCGATGCCTCTCCCTATGAGATGGAGTTGAACCAGGTGCATTGGCCCCTGCCCGACCTGCGCGCCGGCGAGGACCGTGTGGTGCTCTTCCATCTACGCATGGCTGCCGATGCGCCCGATTTCTCGCTCCTGGGCCTGCAGTTGTCAGCGCCAGGCTATGAGTCGACGGCCAATGGTGCTGTGCCGATCAGGCGGCCCTTCCCGGCCATCAAGGTGCGCATCACGCCTGAGGGGGGTGAGTTGCGCTCGAGCGATGGCCGCGTGCAGATCATCTTCCCCCCCGGCGCCATTACACAGACTGTGCGCGTGGAGCAACAGCCCATGAGCCTGGCCGCACTCGCTCCTCAGGTGGCTGGATTGGCGCTGCAGTGCCAGCTCAACGTGGTCAGTGAAGACACGGGCATCCCTGTGCGCCATTTCGCCTTGCCGCTGGAGTTAAGGGTGGATCTGCGCGATCTGGTCGATTGGTCATCCGTGCCTTTCTACCAACACCCTTACCTGGGTTATCGAGAGGAGGGGGGCGCCTGGCAGGCCCTCCCCACCCGCCGCGAAGGCACTGTGCTGATTGCCGCGCTTGACGATGCGGGGCTGATCGGCGCTGGCCTGGGATCGAGTGAAGGCGTGGGCTGGGTGCTGCCCGGCGGGGGCGCTCCCAACCCGCTCTTCGATGGCGCTTTTACCTATGATTACCCGATCCAGGTGCCTGCGGGTCAGGGTGGCCTCACCCCCGATCTGAACATCAACTATAACAGCCGCCGCGTTGATGGCCTCCTCACCTGGGTGCAAGCCGATTGGCTCGGCCTCGGCTGGGATATCGACACGATGGAGATCGTGCGCCAGATTGCGCCCGGCAACACCTGGAACTCGGGCGCCATCGACTATGCCAACAATTTCACCCTCTACTATCAGGGGGCTGCTTATCACCTGGCCCCTGCGGCCGAAGGCTCGTCTGGCGAGCAGCCCTATGGCCGCTACTATGCCGATAGCAACCTCTTTGCCGATATTGAGCGCCGCAACCCGGCCGGCGGCGACGCCACAGCCCAACAGCAGAGCAAAGAGTATTGGACAGTCCGTTTGCGGGACGGCGCCGAGTACGAGCTGGGGTTCACCGACGACTCGACGCAGGCTATCTCCACCTCCCGCTATGACAATTCTGGCCCTGGCGCCTGGCAGGATGATAACCCCCCAACCTCCGCCACTGATTACGCCGGCGTCTGGCGGGGCCACATCGTCTATCGCTGGCGCGTTGACCAGATCAAGGACGCTCAGGGCGACCGTATTCGCTACCACTATCAAAAAGTCAGCGTCGAAAACCCCTGGCGCGAGACAGCCAGCTACCTGGACCGGGTGGAGTACAATTTCACCGGCGATCAGCCCGGGGCGGTGGTCAGCTTTGGCCGCGAGTCACGGTGGGATCAGGGCGGCGATGCCCTTGCCCCCAACACACAGTTCTTCTACCAGGATGATTATTTGAAATACATCACTGTGGAGAACCGCATCGATGGCCAGCTGGTGCCGGTGCGCAAGTACGCTTTCACCTACACCCAGCGCTCGGTGCCCGCCAGCCAACACGATAACCACACCCGGCTCCTGGCTACCATTGAGCAGTACCGGCAGGATGGCACCCCGCTGCCGTATGTGACTTTTGGTTACACCGCCTATCCCAACAAGGCGCTGTGCCAGCAAGTATGGGGCGGTAACTGTACCGATGGCAAAGATGACGCCTGGGACCAGGAGAGCTTCCGCTACGAGCGCCTTACGCGCATCGATGATGGCTATGGCGGCGTGATCACCGCTACTTATGAGACGCCCGATTCGGGCGCCTGCGGCACCAACGTGCCCGACGATGGCTGCACGGCTGCGCGCAACTATCGCATCAAGGAAAAGGTCGTCCGTGACAGCCATGGCGGGGGCTACAAAGTGGACTATATCTACCCATCCTCTGTGGCCGACCGCGGCTATGACTCTAACAGCACCTATGGCTGCGATTGGCTCTTTGGCCCGGAGGACCACACTTACGGCACCCTGGTGGGCTATCGCCAGGTGACTGAAGTGTGTAGCACCCTGGAGAATGTCGTCATTTCCACGGTCACCCACACCTTTCAGTTGAACAGCGAGTCGGCCCCGGGGGGGTTGGGCAAGGAAATCGCCGTCGAGCGCCGAGATGCCAATTGGGACCCCCTCTGGCGGCCCCTGAGTGCCTGGCACACTGCCGCCTGCGTGCTGGCGGGTCTCCCTGCGGGGATCCCTGGCTCTTGCCCCGGCGGCTCCGTTGCCTGCCGACATCCCTCGTGATCCACGCGATCATCAGAGAACAAGGGGCTGGGGGCGGATGCCATGTCCGCGCCCAGCCCCTTGTTCTCTGATGATGGATCGGGTCGCCTACCCAGGTGTGTCGGTGTTGATGATACCGTAGAGGACTTTCACCTTGGTGATGGCGGAGGTTACTGCTGCTCCGTTTGCTCTGCGACCACGGTCATCTCGATCGTGCTCTGTTCATGGTTGCCCATCGTGTCGACCATGTCCAGACGTACCAGATAGCGCCCTGGCGGCACCTGGGAAACGTCCCACATTCCCAGAGTGCCATCCTGAACGGGCTGGGTGTAGCGCCCTGGGCCAATCGGCAGCCACTGGCGGCCACCCGCGCTGTACTCCAACCGATAGTAACTAAAGTGATCGTCTACCACTGTGCCCCGGATCTCAACCGGCGTTGCCGATTGCTTGAGTACCCTATTATGGGCTGGCTGTGCGATCTCCACCGTCCCCCGCGCTGCCAGGATCGACTCGGTCATGATCAGGCACAGGACGGCGGCGGTCAACACTACCACCGGCAGCCAGCGCAGAGGTTTGAGCTCCATGGTTTGTCCTCCCCGGGTCCCCCTGGCCAAGCCTCACCCACACGCCAGACCGATGGCGCGACTCACGGGCTTGCCGGGCCCGGCACGGGTGGATCCCTCACCGTAAGCTATACCGTATTGAAAGACTATCGCGCACGTCAGACACTCCCGGCACATGCAACGCATCATCGAGGGCCGCATTGCGCTCGGCCCAACTCGACACCACACCGCTGAGCGTCACATGGCGGCCGCTCACCGTCACATCAATATTCTCGGCCCGGACCGCCGAATCGCGCTGTAGCGCCTGCTCCACGGCGATGGCGATCTCGCGATCCTCCAGAGAATGCTCGGGCACGACTGTCAGTTTGTTCTTCACACTGATGACATTGCGTGTCCACCGGGCATCCTCTTCGGCACGGATCTTGGCCCATAGGGTCGACACCGTGCCTTCCAGCAAAACGTTGCCCTCCTGCACCACAACGTTGATGTCGCGCGAGTCGAGGTCCGCGTCGCGCATCAGGGCCGAGCGAATATCGTTGGCGATGCGCTGGTCATCGGACTGGGCCGGAATCTCCACCTCAATCTCATTGCGCACATCGAATACCCCCCACACCCGCCTCGCTGCCTCCGCTGCTGCCCATTTGGCGCGATAGCTGGGGGCTGTGCCGCGCAAGGTGACCTGGCCGTCATCAACCGAAACGTCGATCGTCTCCGGATTGACCCGCGCATCGGCCATCAACTGATCAACGACGGCCTGTTGAATCTCCGTCTTCGTTTGTTGCATACCTCGCTACCTCACGAATACGTGTGCTGGGCCCCGGTTCGCAGTGTTAATCGACCGTCTGCGGCCGGCGCAGAGAGAGTTCCGTGACCAACGGTAACTTGGCCTCGCATCGCCGGCAACGATCGGCCTGCCCGGCGATGGTCGTCACATAGCCATTGCGCTCGATGACAGCTTCGCCGCATTGGGGGCAAAAGGTGTTTTCGCCCGCCTCACCGGGTACGTTACCCAAATAGATGTAGCGCAGCCCCGCCTCGCGGCCGATCTCCACGGCCCGCCTTAACCGGGCAACCGGCGTCGGCGGCAGATTGGTCATCTCATAGGTCGGGAAAAAGCGCGACACGTGCCACGGAATGTCTGGGCTCACGCTGGCCAGGAACTCGGCCACAGCCCGCAGATCCTCATCCGAGTCGTTCTCCCCCGTCACAATGAGGGTCGTCACTTCGGTCTCCACGCCTGCCCAGTGAAACTGGCGGATCGTATCGAGCACGGGTTCCAGGCGCGCCCCACAAATCTGCCGGTAATAGCGGTTGCTGAAGCCCTTCAGGTCGATATTGGCCGCGTGGAGATAGGGCAGAATCACCTCTCGCGATTGCGGCGTCATAAAGCCGTTGCTCACAAAGACGTTCGCCAGCCCTGCCGCCACTGCCAGGGGCGCAATAGCCAGGATATACTCCATGAAAACGGTCGGCTCGGTGTAGGTGTAGGCGATGCTGGCGCAGCCATACTGTTTGGCTAAAGCCACGGCCTCCTCCGGCTCGAGATTTCGCCCGTGGAGAGTATCCGCTTCGCCCTTGGAGACCTGGGAGATATCTGCGTTCTGGCAGAACCGGCAGCGCAGGTTGCAGCCCACCGTAGCGATGGAAAAGGATTGCGTGCCCGGCAAAAAGTGGAACAGAGGCTTTTTCTCGATGGGCTCCACATTCATGGCCACTACTTCCCCATACACCAGTGTGTAGAGCGTGCCCCCCCGATTTTCGCGTACACCGCACACGCCTGTATGCCCTGGCGCGATACGGCACTCCTGCGCGCACAGGAAACAGTGTACTCGCCCCTCGCCCAAGGGCTCCCAGAGGATCGCCTCTTTCTCCATGACGCCGCCATCCTTAATGCAGACGCTGTTCACTAACCTGGGCGAGAGCAAGCGCCGTGCCAACACGCTCCTTGCCTTGGCATGTATCTTGCTGGCTCCCTTTGATGCCCTAGATCGCCCATTGAGGAGTAGCCATGATCGTACGATGCGAACGTTGCGGCGGCAATGTCGATGTTGCCCGCCTGCGCAGCCGTGAGAATGAAGTCTCGCTGGCCGGTGTCTTCAACCTCGAGATTACACCGATCGAGGCGCGCGTCTGCACAACCTGTGGCTATATCGAGCTCTATGCTACCCGGCCGGGAGAGATCTCTGGTCCCGACGTCACCTCTCAGCCTCCCATTACTACCAACGATGAGTAAGGCTGCAAGGCTCGGCAGGGCTCCGGCGCAGGCATTGCGTTGGCGTCAGGCCCCTGCCACACACCCTGAGATTCGCCAGGGTTCCGGCGCGTCCTTTGCCACAACCAGACTGACGGAGTAGAGAATCCGTGCCAGTATCAGAGCTCAAACCCGAGGCGCTGCGACGGACGGCTGACCCGGCGCAGTTCCATTTCCAGAGCACGGCCGAGTTGCCGCCGTTGGAGACCATTATCGGCCAGCCGCGGGCCATTGCCGCGGTTGATTTCGGCGTCGGCATCAACAGCCCCGGCTATAACATGTTCGCTCTGGGCCCCCCGGGCACGGGGCGCACAACCACGGTCATGCAATCGTTGCAGCGCGAAGCGGCCGGCCGGTCCGTACCTGATGACTGGTGCTATGTCTACAATTTCGCCGAGCCCCACCGTCCGCGCGCCCTTCATCTGCCCCCAGGTCGGGGCAGCCAGCTTCGCAGTGACATGGATAACCTGATCGAGGAGCTCAGCAGAGAGATTCCGCGTGCTTTCGAGAGCGAAGACTATGAGCACCAGAAAGAAAAGATCACGCGTGAGACCGCCGAGCAGAAACAGCAAGAGCTCAACAAGCTCGAGCGCCTTGTCCAGGAGCGTGGCTTTGCATTGCTGCGCACCCCTACCGGGGTCGCCATTGCCCCTGTAGTCAACGGGCAAACGCTAAATCCCGAGCAGTATAGCCAGCTCGACCGGCCCACCCGCGATCGCCTGGAAGAGCAGGGCCGCGAGCTTCAGACAGCCCTGAACGCGACCTTGCGCATCTCTCGCCGCCTCGACCGCACTGCACGCGAGCGCGTGCAGCGTCTCGACCGCGAGGTCGCCGCCTTTGCCATCAGCCCGATCTTTGATGAGCTGCGCGAGGCCTATAGCGACCATCCTGAGGTATTGGAATACCTGAGCGCTGCCCAAAGGGATATTATCAGCGACCTGGAGACCTTCCGGCGCCTGGGCGCTCCTCAGCCAGAGGCGCCTCAGGAGGGGGGGGCCTCTTTGGCGCGGATCATAGGCGCCCCGACATCACCTCTCGATCGCTACCGGGTCAATGTCATCGTCGATAACGCACAAACGCAGGGCGCTCCGCTCATCCGAGAGCCTAACCCAACCTTCCCCAACCTGGTGGGGCGTATCGAGCACCAGGCCCAGTTCGGCGCTCTGATCACCAATTTCCTCATGATCAAGGCAGGGGCCCTGCACCGCGCCAATGGCGGCTATTTGATCCTGGAAATGCGCACTCTCATGAGCAACTCCTTCGCCTGGGACGCTCTCAAGCGCGCCCTCAAGACCGATTGCATCCGAGTTGAAGAGATGGGGCCGGAGACCCGCGTGATTGTCACGACTACCCTCGAGCCCGAGCCCATCCCCCTCGCAGTCAAGGTCGTGCTGATCGGCGATCCGGAGATCTATTACCTGCTCTATGCCCTCGACGAGGATTTCCGCGAGCTCTTCAAGGTCAAGGCTGATTTTGCTACGACCATGGATTGGGACCCCCTAACAGCCCAGCAGTACGCCCGTTTCATCGGTTCTGTGTGTCGCCGTGAGCATCTGCGCCCCGTTGATCCTTCAGGCGTGGCCCGGATTATCGAGCAGAGCGCACGCCTCGTCGAAGATCAGCGAAAGCTCGCGACCCGCTTTGGCGATGTGATTGACCTGATCCGCGAAGCGAACTACTGGGCAGGGGAGGCGGGACACGACTTGATCTCGGGTGCTGATGTGCACAGAGCTATCGAAACCCGTATCTACCGCTCTAACCTGATCGAAGAGCGCGTGCGCGAGATGATCGCGCGCGGAGTCCTGCTCATCGATGTGGCGGGAGAGGCGACGGGACAAGCGAACGGCATCTCCGTGCTGCCGATGGGCGACCACCAGTTCGGCCGCCCCAACCGTATCACAGCGCGTGTCTTTCCCGGTCACGAGGGCGTGGTCGATATCCAGCGCCAGACCCGTATGGGGGGGCCCATCTATTCCAAAGCGGTGCTGACTCTCTCTGGCTACCTTGGCGGCAAGTACGCTATTGACCGGCCGCTTAGCCTGTCGGCCAGCATCGCTCTTGAGCAGCTCTACGAGATCGTGGAGGGCGATAGCGCTTCCTTGACTGAGCTCTTTGCGCTGCTCTCCAGCCTGTCTGGCTATCCGCTGCGTCAGTCGCTGGCGGTTACTGGTTCCGTGAACCAGTACGGAGAGGTGCAGGCCATTGGCGGCGTCAATGAAAAGATCGAGGGCTTTTTCGATGTCTGCCGTGTGCTGGGACTCAATGGCCAGCAAGGGGTGCTCATCCCGGCCGACAACGTCCAGCACCTGATGCTGCGTGAGGATGTGATCGATGCCGTACGTCGCGGCCATTTTCATATTTATCCCATCAAGACGGTTGACGAAGGCATCGAGCTTCTCACTGGCAGGCAGGCAGGAGTGCGCGGCCCCGACGGCAGATACCCTCTGGGGACGGTGAATGAGGCTGTCGAGCGCCGCCTGCAGGAGATGGCACAAGCTGCGCGAACCTGGGAGCCCTTTGTCGAGGAGCATTTGGCCGGCGAGGCGCACCCAGAGCCGATGGGGGTGCAACAGGCAGGCTGATGGCTGATAGCTATGTCGGCACTTCGGGCTGGATGTATCGTCATTGGCGGGGGCCCTTTTATCCGTGCGACCTGCCCCAGGCGCAGTGGTTTCGCTACTATAGCGCGCGCTTGAGCACAGTTGAGGTGAACAATACCTTCTATCGCCTGCCCAAGAGCGAGACTTTTGCTGCCTGGCGCCAGGAGGCCCCGCCCGGGTTCCGCTATGCCGTCAAGGCCAGCCGCTACATCACCCACCTCAAGAAACTGCTCGATGCGGGCGAGCCCCTGGAGCGCTTCCTGAGCCGGGCCCGCGAGCTGGCGGGCGCTCTGGGGCCCATCCTCTACCAGTTGCCGCCTCACTGGCATGAGGATCTGGGGCGGCTGGCCGCCTTTCTGGAGCTCTTGCCGGGCGACCTGTGGCATGTCTTTGAATTCCGCCACCCGAGCTGGTACACACCCGAAACCCTGGCCCTGCTGGATGAGCATGGGGCAGGCTTTTGCGTGCAGGACCTGCCCGGCCTGGAGACGCCGGTCTGCGCCACCGGTAAGCTCGCCTATGTGCGCCTGCATGGACCCACCCGGCCCTATGTGGGCAGCTACAGTGATGAGGAGCTGCGCGCCTGGGCGCAGCGTATCGAGGCTTTCCTGAGCAGTGGGCGGCCTGCCTACATCTATTTCAACAACGATGCCCAGGGCTATGCCGTGCGGAACGCCCTCCGCCTGCAGGAGATGCTGGGGCGCGAGGTCAAGGCAAAAGTGGCCGGCGCCGCCAGTTTGTAGTGGGCGCTTTCTGCTCTGCCTGGCTCATGATGGAGAGTTCCTGACCATCAAGGGAGGAGCAATGATCATCTTGAACACGGTTGCGACCATGCCGCATACGTGGGTCTATGAAACGCGCGAGGATGCCGGCCGTGAGCTGGCCGACCAGGTGCTTGCACATTATGGCCAGGGCGATTGGCTTGTGCTTGCCATCCCGCGCGGCGGGGTGCCTGTGGGCGCCCCCATTGCCATCCGTCTTGGCGCCCCGCTGGATGTCGTCATTCCGCGCAAGCTTCCGGTGCCCTGGGACCCCGAAGCCGGGTTTGGGGCCGTTACGGCCGATGGCACGCTGGTGCTCAATGACGAGTTGGTGAGCCTTTTGGACCTGAGCCCCGAAGAGATCCGACGCACGGCCGCAGAGGTGGTGGCCGAGGTGCAGCGGCGCACCGCCATCTATCGCGGCGACCGCCCGCCTCCGGATGTGCGCGGCAAGTGGGTCCTTCTGACCGACGATGGCCTCGCCTCAGGCTATACCATGATCGCAGCTGCCCGCTCTGTGAAAAAGGACCAGCCTGAGCGCGTGATCGTGGCTGTGCCGGTAGCCCCGCGCGACACGCTGCGCCGTGTGGCGGCCGAGGTTGATGATGCTATCTGCCTGCTGGCCCAGGAGCGCTCTCCCTTTGCGGTTGCGAGCTACTATCACTACTTTCCTGACATGAGCGATGCAGAAGTCATTAGCTACCTGCGCCAGGTGGCCTCGCTGCACGTTTGAGGCGGGCCCTCAAGGCTCTGTAGCATCCACCCCCTCGTCAGTATGCCAGCAATACTGGCCCATTTCACACATATAGCGGTTCTCCCTGTTCTGCTGAGGCCATCGCCCGCATGACCAGCCGGTGCGTGCGCAGGGCCTCGGCATAGGGCACGCGAATGACGCTGCGGTCGCCCGTCTGTAGGGCGTGGACAAAGGCCCGGTCCTCCAGCACATAGGGATCGGCGGTGGGCGCGAAGGTTTCGTTGCCCTGGGGGCTCTCGATCGTGAGCGCAAGCTCTCGGCACTCCAGGACCAGGTGCTCGGCATAGAGCCACAGGCCGATGCGGTGCGAGTAGTGCAGCAGACAGGCGGACGCAATGACCCCCACGGCGCCATTGGGGAACTGGAGTGTAGTTGCGCTGGCGGCATCAATATCGGCCTCGGGGAAACGCTGCAAGCCGCCGCGACAGGCGGCGCCAAAGACGCGCACGGGCTCGCCCAGCAGGTAGCGGACCAAGTCGAAGATGTGGGTGGTTTGCTCCACCATCTGCCCTCCCGAGGCTTGGCGTTGAAGCCACCAACTGGGCGGGGGGACAAAATCGAGCCAATAGCCCAGGGCCAGGCGCGGCGGGTTCTGGCGGGCGATTTCCCGCGCACGCTCGATAGTATCGAGGTAGCGCCAGTGATAGCCTACCGAGGTCAGCAGATTGCGCTCCGCTGCCTGGGCGCCAATCTGCTCTGGCAGCTCCGGCCCTGTGCTGAGGGGTTTTTCCACAAAGAAAGGCGTTCCCTGCTCGATGAGGGCCTGTTCTGGCTCACCGTGAGCAAAGGGCGGCACACAGACATAGACGGCATCCGGCCTTTCGGCCGCCAGGAGCACTCGCCAGTCGGCATAGGGGCGGCCGCCGAAGCGATCTGCATACAGCTGAGCGCGCTCGACCTGAACGTCCGCCACGCCCACGATCTCAACCCCCGGCAGGGCCGCCAATGCGGCCAGATGCCGCCCCGCGATATACCCGGCGCCGAAGCAGGCGATACGGATTTTCATATCCCCTCCTGATGGGGGTAAACAGACCTGACAGGTTTTCCGAAACCTGTCAGGTCTGGGGAGCCAATTTCTCCCGCAGCAACTGCTCATAGAGTTCCATGGTTTTGTGGGCCATCTGGCGGGCGCTGAAGCGCTCGGCAACCAGGCGTTTGCCTGCTTCACCCATGCGCACCCGGCGCTCACGGTCGGGCAGGAGCTCGAGGATGGCCGCCGCCAGTTGCTGCGGTTGCTCAGGCTCGACCAGGAGCCCCGTCTCTCCCGGAACTACAGCCTCTTCGAGCCCGCAGACGCGCGTGCCAACCACCGGCAGGCCCATGCCCAGCGCCTCCAGGACTGATAAGGGGTGCCCTTCGAAGCGTGAGGACAGCACAAAGAGATCGGCAGCGCCCATCAGAGCGGGCACATCGTCGCGACGCCCCAAAAAGTGCGTGGCTCCGGCTATCCCCAGGGCCCGAGCGTACCTGCGCAGCCGCTCACATTCTGGCCCCTCACCCACGCAGGCCAGGTAGGCCTGCGGATAGCGCGTCAGCACGGTCGGCAAGGCCTCGAGCAGCACCTCATGCCCTTTTTGCGTTGTCAAACGGGCCACATTGAGCAGCAGAGGCGCCCCCTCAGCCACGCCTATGCTCCGGCGCACTGCTGCAGCCTCTCTCGCCGGCGGCTGCAACGGCGGCTCGATCCCGTTGTGAATGCAGACAAACTGCTCGCTGGGGTAGCCCTGGTCCAGGAATGTGCGCCGCGAGCCTTCCGACACGGTGATGACACGATCGGCCAGGCAGGTGGTCCGGCGATGCTCCGCGACTTGGCCCGGATGGGTCAGCAGATAGGGCAAATGCTCCGTCACCAGGCGTACCGGCACCCCGGCCTCATAGGCCGTGCGCAGGCCCAGCATCCCTTCCCATGAGATCCCTACCTGGCTGTGAAATATGGTCACCTTTTCATCGTGCAGAAAGCGGCGGAGGCGCGAGATGCTCGCCTGGTCGCGCCGGTCGCGCACCGTCCATGGGTGGACCTGAGCGCCGAGTTGGGCGGCGCGCACCAGCAACCGCCGGCCGTCCGGGGTATCCGGGCAGATCAGCGAAACCTGCAGGCGCGCCAGATCCAGCCAGCGCATCAGGTTCAGAAGATGCACCCCTACGCCACTGGGCTCGAGACTATCGGTAAAGTAGCAGATGTGGATGCCGGCAGGGGTGGAGCACGAACTAGTCAGGACCATAAGTTTTCCTTGTGAAAGCGCTCAGTTGTTTCTGCGCCTCTCGCAGCGCTTCCGCATAGGGTTCATTGAGCACACGCACGAGCCCTTCAGGTCGGCGCTCGATATCCCAAAGCCCGCAATGCTGGTAGAGGCCCGTGTTCCAGTCGGGCGCGTCGATGATCGGATACAGGCAGATGCCCTCCAAAGGCAACCCGCGCGCCAGCGCCCGCACAGCCTCTTGGGCCACGTATTGCAGCCAGGGCCCCCGTGTGGGCCCGCGGCCGCAGGTCTCGGCAATGAAGAAAGGCCGCTGGTAACGCTCATAGACCCCGGCCAGCAGTTCGCTCAGGTCCAGCCAGTGCGGGTGCGAGCGAGTCAGGGTGACACCCTCCATTTCCCATTGGTTGTGCGGGTAAAAATTGAGCCCCAGGATGTCGAGATAGCGCTCCTGCCCGCCTAACTGCGGTTGCAGGCGACCGGCGATCATATCCCAGGCCTCAAACTGCGATTCGCACTTGCCCCGTGCGGCATCGACCATCTCTGGCCTGTGGGGCGGCCAGGTGGCGCGGATGATCGGATCGGTATGGACAATGCGCGCCCGTGGGTCCACATCCCAGATTGCCTCGATGCCGGCCACGACTGCGCGGATATAGTTGAACTTGGCGACGTTGCCCTGTCCCCTGCCGAAAGGGGCAAAGATGGCGACCTCGCCGGTGCACCAGGAGAGGAAAGAGATCTCATTGATTGGTGCGTAAAAGGGCACCGCATCGCTGTTGTCTTTGATGTACTGCGCAAAGGCGCGGGCCAGCCGGGCGAAGCGATCGGCAAAGCCAGCCTCCAGCGGGCTCACATCCTCGGGCCAGCCGTAATGGCACACATCCCAAATGACTGCCAGCCCATGGCGTTGGGCGGCGTGCAGCAAGGGGTCAACCGAGCTGAAATCGAACTGGCCCGGCCGGCGCTCGATGATGTGCCAGCGGATGCCGTCACGGATGGTGCGGATGCCGAAGGGCGCCAGCAGTTGGTAGTCATCATCACAGCGCCGGTCGTGCTCCAGCGCGACCGTATAGTCGAGCCGGCCGCGCCCGCGGTAGTGTATCTGGCTGGAACATTCAAAGCCAGCCAGCCAGAAGCTTGGAAACAGCTCCGGCCGAAACATCTCCGGCCGTCGCACAGCTCCCGGCCTGACCGCGGGCTCGGCGGCGAGAGGCCTGGCAGGAAGGTGAGTGGTGATGCTTTGCATGATGGATGCTACCTCTCTACGGAACACGCGCCATCGGCGCGTCTCTACGGTCAGGAAACGCGCACATGGTTATAAACCCGGCCCAAACGCAGCGTCGTGAGCGATTGTGGCCGGCGGCCCTCGGTGAGCTGGCGGAAGATGGCCGCAACCCGGGCCGTCTGTGTGCGGATGTCAAAATGCTCGCTGACTCGTTGGCGCCCGGCTCGGCCCATCTCGCGCGCCCGATCGGGGTTCTCCAGCAGCTCCACAATCCGCTCGGACATGGATTTCATGTCGCCCTGAGCCACCAACCATCCCGTCTCGCCCATCTCCACCAGCTCTGGGATGCCCCCCACGTTGGTCGCCACGACGGGCCGCCCCGCGGCCATGGCTTCCAATAGAGTCAATGGCTGCCCCTCGATGCGCGAGGGTAGACAGACCACGTCGAGTGCGGGGTAGACGATGGTGGTATCGGCAGCCATGCCGACCAGATGGAAGCGTCCCTGCAGATGCGCCGCCTGAATCTCCCGCACCAGGTCGTTGTGCAGGGGGCCTTCGCCGACCAGGCAAAAGTGAGCATCGGGCCGCATACCTGCCACCAAGGTGGCTGCGCGCACAAACTGATCGGGTCCCTTCTCGCGCGCCAGACGGGCGACCATTCCCACCAGGGGCGCATCCTCGGGGATCTGCAGGCGCTGCCGGAACGCCGCACTGCTCACGTCGGGCCGGAAGCGCTGCGTGTCGACGCCGTTGGGCACCAGGCTGATCTGCTCTTCCGGCAGGCCCAGGGCCAGCCCCATATTGTAGGCTGCCGAGCAGACGGTGATCAGGTGGCTGCCTACCAGGCGGGCCAGGGCCACATCCTCCGGGTTGAGGGTCATACCGTGAACGGTCACAACCACAGGCACGGCCGACAGGTTGCCGGCCAAGCTGCCCAGGAGGGTGGCATTGAAGAGGTGAGTGTGGACGACATCGATCTGTTGGCGGCGGATGAGCTCAGTGGCCGTCAGCAGCGACCGCCACTCCAGGGCTTCCTCCACCATAGCAATGGACACCGGGCATCCCAGCGCTCGTAGCCCCAGGGTGAAGCGGCTCTCAAAGGGGCAAAGGGCGCTCACAGTGAACCCTTGTGCAATCAACCCCTCGACCAGCATCTGTACGTACCGCTCCATACCCCCAACGATCGCATTGCCAGTGATCTCGAGGATATGTAGTGGCACAGGTTCAGGAGGCTCCAAGGAACTCATTTCCTATTATCCTCTCACCTGCCGGCGGGGCGCTCTGCGCAATCAGCCCGCCGGCTGGTAGCGTTTCACGGAAATCCGCACAGGCCTTGTGGATCTGGCTGGCTATGGGCAGAGTACGGCGCTTTCATCTTCCGTGAGATCGCACTAGAGTACCTCTCTGCGTTTACTGAATGGACCGGATGCGTGCGTCAACACGCCCATCTCCCGACCAGCAACTGCTGTGCCCGGCTTGGCTGCGACAAAGGGAGTGATGGTGGCTGTGGCCATCGGCTCGATCTGTTCGGCGGCCTTTTTGCCCGCAAGGAAACTGTGATCGGTATTCAGGTACATCCACTCGCCGAAGCGTCCCGCGGAGATGATCTCCTGGGGCCTGAGCCAGCTCTGAATCTGGGCTACGGCCGCATCCTTATGTAGATCGGGCAGCACATAGGCATAGGGCATATCGATTTCGTTTGCCACCAGAATCTGATCGTCTGGCCGCAGCAACCCCACCTGCTGGCAGTCATGGATGACCCGATGGATGAGCTCGTGCCCCTCCATCGGCAACGGCTTGGTGGGTGAGTAACTGATCTCAGCCGTCAGTGAACTGCAGCCCTGCGGTGTGACATAGGGCGAGGTGTTGCTCTGGACAAAGATGCGGTGGAAAAGGGACTCCGGTTCCGGATAGTAGATCCAGTGCTTGTCGCTCACGTTCGGCCGCGCAATGCCGAGGTTCACACAGCGAATCGATACTTTACGCAACTTGTCCGCTGCGGCCTGGATCTCGCCCGGCAGCCCGGGGATCATCTTCAGCAGCTCGGGCAGCGGCGCGGTGTTGATCAGATGCTCATAGTGCAGGGTGCGCCCATTGCTGAGCACCGCCAATCGCTCTACTGGATCGATTGAGAGGACACTCGTATTGAGCCAGACTCGCTCCCGATCCAGGTAGCGCTCCCAACCTTTCATCAGAGCCTCAAAGCCCCCTTGCAGGGGATAGCCAAAGCGGGCGTTCGGGCCCATTGGTTTAGGCTGCGGCTGCAGTGCCCCATCAACGATCTCCTCCAGGTTCGGCTGCGGCACGCGGCCGTTCATCCACTGCCAGCTCATCTCTTCCAGCGGCACCGTCCACAATTTACGGTTGTAGGGGATCATAAAGTGTTCGGCAATGCCGGCGCCCCACTGGGCTTTGATGAACTCGGCAAAGTTCGGAGGGCAGGCCTCGCTGTCAAAAGATTGAGCTGCTTCGATAGCTCCCAAGATGCATTCCTTGATCACCTGCGGCGGCAAGCCGTAGGTGCTGGCCTGGAAGGGGTAGCGTGTATGGGTGCCCTTGGAGTAGACCCATGCTTCGCGAAACTGCCAGTGCAGGTTCTCCCCAAGCAGCATTGGGAATACCACATCGCTGATGTAGGGGTCTTTGGTGAACATGATGTGACCGGCATAGTCGAACACAAAGCCCCGATCGTAGATCGACCGGCACAGGCCGCCGACACGGCTCTCCCTCTCAACCAGGACATAGTCGCCCCGTGAGTGATACGCGGCGCTAAGCCCCGTCGGGCCGGCACCGATGATCAACGTATCGGTCCACATGATATCCTCCTCATTACTCTACTCAGGTGTGGCGAGACTGTGATGCGAACTGTACTCGTTCCAGGCGCCGGGCGCGGAATTGACCATCGACTGTGCTGCATCGTGGAATCAGAGGGCGCCTATCTGTGGTGTGCGCTCAGCGTGGGCAAGGGCAGCCCGGTCGAGCAGCGCATGCATCTGGTTGGCGGTATCGTCCCACGAAGTACGGGCCAACACGGCCTCTCGACCCTGCTGCCGGCGCAAATGTTCTGCAGGGGGCTCGTGCAGTGCCTGCTCGCAGGCTGCGACAAAGGCCCTGGCGCCATCGGCAATGTATACAATGTCGCCGTAGGGCTCTTGCACATCGGTGATAGGGGTAGATACGATCGCTTTGCCTGCAGCCATGTATTCCAGCGTCTTGGTGGGGCTGATGTAGCGTGTCGTCTCGTTCAGGACAAAGGGCATCAGGGCTATATCCCAACCACTGACATAGGCTGGAAGCTCTTCATATTGTCGCTGCCCGAGGTAGTGGATGTTGGGTTGATGCGGCAGGTCCGCTTCATTGACCTTGATCAACGGCCCCACCATCATGATCTGCCAGTCTGGCCTTGCCCGCGCCAGCGCGCCCAACAGGTCGTAATCGAGCCGCTCGTCGATGACGCCAAAGTAACCCAAGCGTGGGTGCGGCACCGCGGCCTGATCGGGTGGGTCGGGGATCTCTTCGATCTGGGCGCGCCGGAAATGCGCGGCATCGATGGAGCTGGGAAAGCAATGTACGTTTGGATGCCGGCCGACCTTGGCCCGGTAGAGGCTCGGGCCACCTGTGAACACGACATCGGCCCACTGTAGGAGCATCGTTTCGCGCGCCAGCAGTTCCGGCGGCGCAAAGCGAAAGGCGGAGAGTTCATCCATACAGTCATAGACGACCGCGACCGGGTTCAGCGTCTGCGCGACCGGCAGAGCCATCGGTGTGTATAGCCAGAGGGCCCGCGGCCCGATCTGCTGCTCGGCCATCAGTTGTCTTGTCAGTTGTATGAGGGGAGGAATCTGGTCCCCCAGGTAGAACGGATACTCGGCACGTAGGTGAGGACGGACGGCGCTCACATTGGGAGCGACGCTCTCAACCTGCAACCATGGATTGTCGGTATCTTCCCCGGCTGGCTCCTCGATATACCACACACGATGATGCCTGGCCAGCCTTGTCAGCAAATGCTGTGGCCGCTGGTAAACCCAGTTCCAGCGCAGGTGTGAGAAAACGACGACGTCAAAGTCGGTGATCATTTCGTTTCTCAAAGAACTTTCTGCTCCTGTCGGGCCGCAGGGCTCGCGCCCTCGCCGGCATAGCTGGATAGTCACCCGGAGGGGGTAGCAATTACCGTGCCAGACTGAGCCGTTGCCGTTGTGTTACACCCTTCCGGCCTACCGCACAATGAACAGCTTCCTGAACGTGCGCAGGGCCAGAAAACCCAGGACAACGGCCCACGCTCCCAGCATCACCAGGAAGATGGGCTGCGGCGTTTCGCCCCGGAGGAAGATCTGACGCAGGCTGGCGATGCCGTAGGTAACGGGCAGGCTATAGGAGATCACCTGCACCGGCAAGGCAAAGTCGCTGAGCGGGCTGAAAAAGCCGCTGAAGAAGATCGAGCCGAGGAGGGCCAGCATTGACATCTGAATGGCCTGGCTGCGGCTTTTGGATACCGCCGAGATGAGAAAACCGAGGTTCAGCGAATGGGCCATCAGGGCGATCATCACGACGACAAACCAGCGCCAGTTTCCGAGGAGCGGTACGTGCAAGCCGTAGATGAGCAAGGCCACCAGGGCTGTCGCGGCGATGATCACCACCAGCGCATAGGCGGTGAATTTGCCCGCCAGGATATGCCCTGCCGAAACCGGTGCGGCCCGGAAGAGGTCCAGTGCCCCGGCGCTTCGCTCATCGACCAGGGAGAGGGCCGCCAGAGTCACACACAGGTGCTGCACCAGCAGGGCCAGCACCGTGGGCGAATGGTAGGCCACGTAGCCCGGCTGATAGGTGCTGATGGGCTTGGTCTCATAGGTGAGAGGCGAAACGAGCACACTGGCTGGAACGCTGCGCGAGCGGTCCAGGGCCGTCAACATGCTGCTCACCTCTCCCTGCATTTGAGTGACCTTGGCATCCATCGTATCCGGATTACTCGTGGGGTCAGCCAGCATCGTAGCGAGATCGCGCGCCTGCTGGGCCAGCTGGACGGCCGGCGCGGAGCCGGAGGTGAAAGGATTGGCCGAAAAGAGCCACAGTGAGGCGACCAGCTCGGCATTGAGGCGCACCGAGTCGGCCAGCGCCAAGGCACGGCCCCGGTCGCCGGCCTGCAGCGCCGCGTGGATATCTTCCAGATTGCTCTGCAGTTGGCTCAGGATCTGCTCATAGTCGGCCGCCGAAGCCTGTTGATCGCCAATGGCTACCTCGAGGATGGCGCGGTTCATCTGCGACGTGGCGCCATCAACCACAGCGTTGATATAACCGACCATGACGGGGTCGATAGCGTTGTGGTAGTAGACGAGCTCGGCGTTTTGCCCCTGGGCCAGAGTGGCCTGGATGTTCGGCGGCACGACGACCACCAGGTCTACTGTACGCGCCTGCAGCCGCCGAAGCGCTGAGGCCAGATCGGTTGTGGTATCGACCACATGCAAGGGTGGGCCGAGGCTGTTGAGATAGGTGCTCAGGTCCGTCTTGGTGCTCTGCGGCTGGGATTGCACGACCACCGTCTGCAGGACCGGGTCCTGTGGCCGGTAGCCCAGGCCAAAGATCAGCAACACCAGAAAGGGCCCGACCACCAGGAGCAGCAGGAGCTGTGGCTGCACGATGATGCTCTGCAATTCCTTGATAATGAAGGCCAGGATGCGGTAAAAGCCTTTCATGGGGCCTGCTCGCGCCGCTCCTGTTGGCGGATCAGACGCTCGAAGACATCATCAAAGGGCGGCTGGAACTCGCGCAGGGAATCGGGCACCAGGTCCTGGGCGCGCAGTTCGGCCACAATCTCTGAGAGGGATGCGCCCGCATCGTCTACGATAGCGAAGAGGCGTTCCTTGCCGCGCACCTCAACCGCACGCACCGAGCGCATCTTTTCCAGGGCCCGCAGGTAAGCATAGATATCGCGATGAGTGATCAACTCCAACAGGTCGCCGTTGTAGGCGCGGCGGCGCAGGGCAGCCGGGGGATCAAAAGCGATGACGCGCCCGGCGTCCATGAGCACGACATGCCCGCACTGCTCGGCGTCGCCTGCATAGTGGGTGGTGACCACAATGGTGCGGCCCTGGTTCTGAAAGCTGCGCAGCCAACCCCAGATCTTGCGCCGCAGGATAGGGTCCTGGCCGGTGGTGGGCTCGTCGAGGAAGAGCAACTGGGGCTTGTGCAACAGGGTGGCGGCCAGGGCCAGCCGGCGCTGCATACCGCCAGAGAGATTGGCCGCCTGCTTCTTGCGCACGTCCCACAGCTCCACCATCTCGAGCGCCTCGTGCACGCGTTGGCGGCGGTTGCGCAGCCCCAGGCCGTAAAGGCCGGCCATAAAACTGGCATTAGATTCCACTGAGAGGCTGGGATAGAGGAGGAAATGCTGGGGCAGGTAGCCGATACGGGCCTGCTCCTGGCTGGTGAAGAGGAGCGGGTCGTGGCCAAAGACGCGCACCAGGCCCGAGCTGGGCGCCAGAATACCACACATCATGCGTATGGTGGTCGTTTTGCCGCACCCGCTGGGGCCGACAAAACCGATCAGTTGCCCCTCATCGATGGTTAGAGATACACCACGAACCGCGTCGGTATCGCCGAAGCGGCGAGAGACTGCGTCAAGGACGACGATCGGCTCTTGCGGCATACAGCGCCCCTCTCGACTTGCCCGGTTGGGGATTACTTCTTTCAGGCCAAGCAAGTCTTGTGCCAGGGGTTCCTATGAGTTACTCTGAGGCGACACAGCTAAAGAATACCCGGCGCCGGGGTGGGTCAAGATGAGGCGTGGGTTCGAGGGGTCCTCCTCGATCTTTTGGCGCAGGTAGCGGATGTAAACGCGCAGATATTCCTTCTCATCGTGATATTCGGGGCCCCACACCTCGCGCAGCAACTCCTCGTGCAGCAGCACGCGGTTGGGGTTGCGCGCCAGGGTGGTCAGCAGGCGATACTCAGTGACGCTCAGATCCACCGGCTGCCCGCGCACCGTCACGGCGCGCCGGGCAAAATCGATTTCCAGACCCCCTGCCTGGAAGAGGGGACGGTTGCGCACCTCGCCCGGATACTTGGTGCGCCGCAGCACGGCTCGCACCCGCGCCAGCAGCTCGCTCACGGCAAAGGGTTTGACCAGGTAGTCATCGGCGCCTACATCAAAGCCGGCCAGGCGGTCTACCTCGGCCCCGCGCGCTGTCAGCATGATGATCGGGACATCCGAATACTCGCGCACGCGGCGGCAAACCTCGTAGCCATCGAGCCCAGCCATCATCACATCGAGGATGACCAGATCCGGGTCCCGCTCGGCGATGAGATCCAGCGCCGCGCGCCCGTCACTGGCGGCCAAGACACTATAGCCTGACGCCTGCAGGTTGGCCTGCACCAGCCGCACCACGTGCGGCTCATCGTCGACGATCAGGACCGTAGGCTTTTGATTCATAGTTGTGCTATACCTTCCAGGCCATTCGACCATGCCCATTGAACATGCAGATCAGTGTCCATCTGCATTCACCTGCGGTTGCATATCATCCCTTTGCCTTTCAGGGCAAGCCTCCATGTTCCCGCGTGCGGCCTCACAATTCAGCGGCAGCGAGAACGAGAACGTGCTGCCTACCCCCAGGGTGCTTTCGGCCCAGATGCGCCCGCCATGGGCCTCGATGATGCCTTTGCAGATGGAGAGTCCCAGCCCAACGCCCCCGGCCCGGCGCGTGGCAGCCGCATCGACCTGGTAAAAGCGCTCAAACACCCGCTCCAGATGATCTGGTGCGATGCCGATCCCCTGGTCGGCCACGCTCACCACCAACTCCGCCCCCTCTACCCGGGCGCTCACACGGATAGGCCCCCGCGTAGAGTATTTGAGGGCATTCCCGATCAGATTGTAAAGCACCTGGCGGATGCGCCGGCCATCGGCATCGAGCGGCGGCAGGCTGGCGGGCAGATCGAGAATCAATGTGCGGCTATTGGCCCGCAGGCGCATCTCTTCCACGACGGCGCCGATCATCTCCCCCGGGTCAATCTGGCTGGGGTCGATGCGCAGCACCCGGGCGTCGATGCGCGACATTTCCAATAGATTGGCGATCAGCTCGCCCAGGCGGTCCGCCTCCTGGTCGATGATCTGCAGAAACTCGCGCTGTGTACCGGCATCCCACTGCACATCCTCGCGTAGCAGGGTTGTGGCAAAGCCCTTGATGGAGGCCAGGGGCGTGCGCAACTCATGTGAGACCGTGGCCAGCAATTGTGACTTCATCTCTTCCAGACGGCGCTCGCTGGTGATATCGCGCAGTATCATCGCATAGCCCGGCCTGCCCTCCAGCGGGAAGAAGCGCACCTGTAACGTGCGCGGCGAGGGAGCGCTCAATTGCAGCTCTACCTGGGGGCGGGATGCGACCTCCTGTAGGGCCCGGCTCAGGCGGTCCAGCGCCTGCTCGGGCTCGTGCGCGGCCTGCAGGAGCGGCAGGCCGATCTCAGTCAGGCGCTGCCCAATGGCCTGCTTGGCGGGTATGCCCAGGTAGCGCTCGCTGGCCGGGTTCCAATAGAGGATCTGGCCCTGGTCATCCACCAGGATCAGGCCGTCGATCAGGCTGCGCATCAGGCTGTCGAGGGTCGCCCGCTGCTGCCCGATGCGGATCAGAAGGTGCGCGATCTGCGCCTGCAGGCGCTCGCGCTGGATTGCCAGGCCCAATTGCGAGCTGATGAAGGAAAGGAGGCGCTCCTGGCTGTGGTCAAAGGCGCTGCGGCGGCGCCCGTGCAGCCGCAACAGGCCCCACGTCTGGCCGTTGGCCCGCAGAGGCAGGCAGAGGAGCGAAAAGTAGCCATCGGCGATGCAGGCGCCTACCACGCAACGGGGGTCCTGCGTGGCATCCTCTACCAGGAAAAGGGCGCCGCTCTGATCCATCAATGAGCTGCAGAAGCAATGGGCCAGCGGCAGGCGAGCCTCGCGCAACGCAAACTCGTCCGACATGCCGTGGTAGCAGGTCAGGGTGAGGTGCGGGGCATCCTCGTCGCGGATAAAGATGGCCCCTGCATCGGCCCGCAACAGCTCGATCACCTGGCGCAGCGTATCGTCGAGCAGCTCGCGCAGCGCCAGGTGGTCGGGGTCCTGTATGCTCGGCGTCTGCGGGTCCAGATCGCTGCCGGAAGGTGCGGGTTGACCCATGGCATTTCCCCTGGCCAACGCGCCCTCGCCAGTCGAGGGCGCCGTGGAGACATTATACCATGCCCGCAGGGCCTCTTCAACCACTGTAATGAGAGCGGGATATGTCCCAGGGGGGTGTTTCCCTGGCAGCCGGGTAATCTGCTGTGTTGCCGCCTACCCGGAGCACCGCTCGCGCAGCTGAGCAAAGGTGCCCGCCTCCAGCCCCCGCTCGCGCACGGTGCGGAAGGTCAGCTCGAGCATGCGCATCTCGGGGTCAAAGGCGTTGAGGCTCCACGGGTGCCAGATCAGGGTGACGTGAGGGGCCTGCCCGGCCAGCGCCCGGTCGAGGAAGACGCGGTTATTATAGCGGAACTCTTCCTCAGGCGTCTTGACAAAATCGGGGGGGATGGCCTCCGGGTAGGGAGGCGGGTAGAGCATGATGCGCACCGCGTCCCAGCGGTTGTTATTCTTGAGCAGGTTCTCATGCCAGCCGTGGCCCGGCAGCTCCCAGAGCCCGGGGAACCCCTCCGCGGCATAGCTGAAAGGCGGGTTTAGCAGGGCGGGCAGCGAATAGTGCGGTCCCCATAGCAGGCTGCTGACATAACGAAAGCCGGCCTGGTGTATGATCTGCAGGATTGCGGGGGCGCCGCGAAAGCCATGGCTGAAACCGCAAGCCGGGCGCAGGCCCAGGCAGGGCCGCTCGAACACCTGCTCCACCCACTGCTTGCCGAGCGTGATCTCGCGCCGCACCTCATCCATGGGCACGGCGGGGCCGCAGAAATCGTGATCGCGCAGCGACTGGTGCGAGTAGGTGTGCGAGGCCACCTCAAAGAGTGGATCATCGAGAAGGGCGCGGTACTCCCGGGGGTTCGCCTCCAGCGCTTTGCCGGTGATAAAGAAGGTGGCCGGCATCTCGAACCGCCGGTGCACCGCCACGATTTTGCGCACCCCCGCCAGGCAATTGGGCGATTCGGTATCGTACGCGGCGATATAGAGGGTCATGGTTTCCTCCTGCCACAATAGATTTCCCTATCCGGCCAGGCGCACAACCGTTCCCAGGCTGGCCTGCGTCGCCAGCAGCACATTGGCCAGGTCCACGCGGGCCGCGGTATCGCCTTCCTGATGATAGAAGGGGTCGGCATAGGGGTAGGAGCCAATGTTGGCTACTGCCGCCAGGAAACCTTCCTTGATAAACGAGCCATGATCGTCGCCGGGCGTTGGCGTATGGAAACTGGACTGCTCGAGCCCGATGCCATAGGCGCGATTAACCTCGGCCATCAGCGCAGCCAGGCGCTCTCCCTCGGGGCCGACGTATACGGTGACGTTAGTCTTGCGGCCGGCCTCGATCTCGGCCTGGGGTTTGCCGCCTACAGCATCGATGTTGAGCACCGCCACAATGCGGTCGCCGCGCTCGCGGGCCCGCCGCGCCGCCGTCACACTCGTCCAGGGGGTATGCTCCTCGTTGCAATAGAGGAAGCAGATCGTGCGCGCTGGTTCGTACTGGCTCAGCACACGGGCGATCTCCAGGTTAGCCGCCGTGCCGATGGCATTGTCATAGGCGCCAGGGGAATCGATCCAGCTCTGCGAGTCCTTGTGCGAGACGACGACGATGGTCTCCTCTGGCTGCACCCGGCCCGGGCGGCGCGCATAGAGGTTATAGGCCGTGTACCAGGGATCATCGGCGTGCGGTGGGCTGTACTGGGCCGTGATGGGCTTGCTGCGGTCGCGCCGGAAGGCCTGCACAGGGCAACCCTCCCGCTCCACAGCATAGCCCCACGACTCGAGCTGAGCCTGGATATAGTCATCGGCTTCATCCAGTGTGCTCTTGCTGTGGCCGGGCAGGGTATAGTTCACCTTGCGATAGGGCAGCGGGTCCGCAGCCAGGAAGAAGAGGTGCCGGCGGATCATCTCCTGATCAACTTGTTGCAGCAAGCCGGGTATGGGATCGTGCGACATGGCCTCTCCATCCTTTGGGTTTTTCGGGCACAGGCATTATAGCATGGAAGATCAGAACCACATAGGGGCTGCAAACGTATCACGGTGGCCGAAAGCGTGCCCTGGTGCAATAATACGCTACCGGCTGAGCACGAACACGCGCACGTCGAGCGCCGGCACGGTGAGTGAAACGCGCTCGCCCTGCCGCTCCAGCGGCTCGCCCAGCAGGTCCTCCACCTGCGCCCAGCCGGCCACGTTGACGCTCTCGCTGATGGGCTCCGCCGTTGGGTTGGTGAAGAGCCAGGCCTCCTTGCCCTCGGTGACGCGCCTGCGCAGCAGGAGCCTGCCCTCGTGCGCCGGGGCCACGCCGCAGCGTGCCAGCAGCGCGCGCACGAATGAGCGCGTTTCCTCATCACGATAGGCCGTGCCATTGTGGCCCAGGAAGGTGCCCAGCAGCCATGCCTGCCCCCGGCCCACGGTGCGCACCGTGCCCGCTGCCGCCTCACCATAGAGCAGGCACGGCTCCGCATCCGCGCAGGCCAGGGTCTCCAGGTAGAGATTGGCGCGCGCGGCGTGGCCCGCCAGGGGGCCCGTCCCGGTCAGCATGGCCGGCTCCAGGTATTCGCCCGCCGAGCGCTCCAGCGGCGACCAGCGGTTGCCGTCGCCCGGCTCGCGCACCAGGGAAACCCCCAACTGCCGCACGCCAAAGAGGGCGCGCAGCGTGGGCGAGAGCTCGCCCCGGTTGGCATAGGCGTGCTCGTTGAGCCGCCCCGGGCAGGCCTCGCTGATGAGGCGGCCGCCCTGCTCGACGTAACGCACGAGCTTGCTGGCCGCCTCCTCGGAGATGGAGAAGGGGAAGGGCAGGATCAGCGCTTTGTAGGCGGCGATGTAGGGCTCGTCCAGCTCCGCCGCCTCGACGAAATCGACAGGGATGCCCGCCTCCCACAACAGGCGATGCCAGCCGCGCACGCTGTAGGAGAGGTGCTGATCCGCATGCTCCAGGTTGGCCAGCAGCGAGTGCGCCCACTCGTTGACGATAATGGCGACCTCGGCGCCGGGCCAGGTGGGCCGGCCGAAGAGGTCGGCGTGCCGGTTGAGCGCGGCGCCGATGCGGTGGTGGGGGAAGCGGTTGGGGTGGGCGGCTCCATCGCCGGGTGCGAGGGCTTGGCAGACGGCGAGGGCGTCAGGCTTGCTGCCGCCGTGGCGGTGGGCTGCACGGTCTCCGCAGGCGCAGCCTCGGGCCGGCTGCGGGCGCCCGTCATCCCAGGCATGGAAGGGCGTCCAGGCGGGGTAGCAGTATAGCTTCTCTCTCCCTCGACGCCAAGAACCGCCGGATGTGTCTCTGGTGTCCAGCCTTTTGTCGCTCTTCTTTGCCTGTGCTATAATCGAGCAGTCCGGGGTAGTTGTACTGTTTTGCCTATCCGTTTATCGCGCTCTGCAGGGTCCACCGCTTTCTGGTATCATTCTGGCTTCTCGTTGCAGGTGGATAGGCGTCAATATCGGCCTGGACAGAGGTGGTCATGGCTGTCAGGCTTGCTGAGTTGGTCTCTTATCGCGATCTGATCGTCAACCTCGTTGTGCGCGACCTCAAAGTGCGTTACAAGAGCTCAGTGCTCGGGTTCATCTGGTCTCTACTGAACCCGCTTCTGATGATGCTCGTTTTCGCCCTGGTGTTCACGATCTTGTTTCCCAACAGTTCGATTCCCCACTTTCCTGTGTTCCTGCTCTGCGGGCTTTTGCCGTGGAACTTTTTCAATACGGCGGTGATGGCATCCATCGGGAGTATCGTCAGCAACGCTCACCTGGTGAAAAAGGTCTACTTTCCGCGCGAGATCCTGCCGATCTCGACCGTGCTCTCTAACGGCGTGAACTTTTTGCTGGCGCTGGTGGTGCTCTTTATCATGCTTTTCGTCTTTGGCGTCGGCGTCACACCATGGGTCCTGCTCTTGCCGGCGATCATTTTGGTGCAGACGGCGTTTACCCTGGGGCTGGCCTTTATCCTGTCGACCGTCAATGTCTTCTACCGTGATACGACGGTCATTATGGAAGTCATCATCCAGGCCTGGTTCTTTCTGACGCCGGTCTTTTACCCCATGGACCTGCTGCCGCAGCAGGGCACCGTCCTGGGCCATGTGCTGCCTATCCAGCGCCTGGTGTATATCCTGAACCCGATGGCTTCGGTGATCGCCTGCTATCGTTCGGTGCTCTATGGCTCTACGGTGGGGGGAGCACCCGGGCTGCCTGCCATGGACTTTTTCGTGCGCACGGCCATCACAGCGTTTGTGGTGCTCGTTGTCGGCTATCTACTCTTTACGCGCTATGCGCGGGTGTTTGGGGAGGAGGTCTAGCTGCTCGCTAGATGCGCATCGCCCAGGTATGCCACTGGTTTCCGCCTGAACATCACTCCGGCACCGAGCAGCATGTGTTGGCTCTGGCCTCCGAGTTGGGGCGACGGCATGAGGTGACGGTCTTTTGTGGCCGCGACTTGCACACTGGCCCCCAACAGAGCGACGAGGATTGGCCTGCTTTCCATGTGCGGCGGGTGCGAGTGGGGCCCGAACCTGCCGACCGCCTTTGGCACCGGATGTTGGGGCGTTTCCGGAACCGCCGGGCTGAGCAGGCCTGGATGCGTTTCCTGGCCGATTTCCGCCCGGATGTGGTGCACGTGCATCACCTGTTCAAGCTCTCTGCCGGGTTGATTGCCCTGGCAAAGCGACAGGGGATCCCCGTGCTCGTGACGCTGCACGATTACTGGTTCATCTGTGACAATGCGCAGTTGCTCTACCGGGGGCGCCTGCCCTGTGCGGGCCCGGCCGGGGGGTGGCGCTGCGCCGGCTGCATGGGGGCGATGGAGATGCCCGGCTCCTTTGTGGCTCACGCAGCGCCGCTGGCGACGCCGCTCTACCTCTATCGTTACCATCTTTTGCGCCGTGCCCTGCGCCGTGCTGATGCAGTGATCGCCCCTTCCGCTTATGTGTACACGCGCTTGCAGGCAGCCGGGGCCACGCTCAAGCAGGTGCGCCTGTTACCCCATGGCACCGACGACGGCTGGCTGGCCGGCTATCGGCGCCAGCCCGGGGAGGGGCACCTGCGCATCGGTTACCTGGGTACTGTGGCCCCGCACAAGGGTGTGGATATCCTGCTGCAGGCCCTGGCGCGCCTGCCAGTGGGCCGGGCTGAACTGCACATCTATGGTCCGGGGCAGGCTGCGTACCTGGCGGGCTTGCGTAGCCGGGCCGAGGGGCTGCCCGTGCAGTTTCACGGCCCATATGAGCGGAAAGACCTGGGCCGGGTGCTGGGCGGGCTGGATCTGGTGGTTGTGCCCTCCCTCTGGCCCGAGAATGCGCCCCTGGTAGTGCAGGAGGCGTTGCTGGCCCGTGTGCCTGTCATCGCCAGTCGCATCGGGGGCATGGGTGAATGGGTGCAACACGGGAAAACCGGCCTGCTCGTTGCGCCCGGTGATCCTGGCGCCCTCGCTGCAGCTCTGCAACAGGCCCTGGACGACCCTGCTCTTTTGGCCCGCTGGTCCGCCGCCATTCGCCCGCCCAAGACCATGGCCGAGTATGCGGGAGAGGTCGAGGAACTATACGTAATGCGTGATGCGTGATCCATGAAAACGCCATTTCGGAATGCACTTTTCGTGACGTTCACCAATACGGGGCTTGCATGAAGCATCGAACGTCCGGAAGTGGCGACCTCACGCATCATGTTTCACGAATCGCTTGTGCCCCGTTTTAACTTGTATTATAATCGCAAGCCCTGTACCCTGTGGCAAGCGGTGATTCTGTGCCGTCGGGCTTGCTAGCTTAGGAGCTGTTGATGCCCGCCGTCGAACTGGAAGGCGTCTCGAAACGCTTTCTGATACGCTATGATCGTCCGCGCTCCTTCCAGGAGCTCTTCCTGAGCATGATTCGCCGAGAAGCTCGCCCGCCCGCGGAGCCTTTCTGGGCCCTGCGCGATGTGACGTATGCCATCGAAGAGGGTGAGGTGTTGGGCATCATTGGCGAGAACGGCTCGGGCAAGAGCACATTGCTCAAACTGATCGCTCGCATCCTCGAGCCGAGCTCGGGGCATATTCGGGTCAATGGCTCCGTCGCGGCCCTTCTGGAGCTGGGGGCGGGGTTCCACCCCGATCTCACGGGCCGAGAGAACATCTACCTCAACAGCTCTATTCTGGGCATGAGCCGGGCCGAGACAGCGCGCCGGTTTGATGAGATTGTCGCCTTTTCTGAGCTGGAGCGTTTCATTGACGTGCCCGTCAAGCACTACTCTTCGGGCATGTATGTACGCCTGGGCTTTGCCGTTGCCACCTGCATGGACCCTCAGATACTGCTCATCGATGAGATCCTGGCCGTGGGCGACCTGGCCTTCCAGGCCAAGTGCATGGACCGTATCGTCAAGCTGCGCGAGATGGGTACTACCATCGTCTTTGTGACTCACGATGTAGACGCCGTGCGCACCCTCTGTACCAAGGCCCTCTGGCTCGACGACGGGGTCATGCGTGCTCACGGCCTGACCGAGCGCGTGATCGATGCCTATCGCAACAAGGTCAGCGATATGGAAGAGGCGCGCATGATGGGTGCGCAAGGCGCTACTGAGAGCCGATTGGCTGCTGAGAGCGCCTCCTTGGCCGGCGAGGGCCCTGCCGATGCCACTGACCTCGAGCTGAATGGCAAAAAGGTGGAGCTCAAGCCCCTCAACGACGGCGGCCCTGCGGAGCGGCGTTGGGGCTCACGAGAGGTTGAGATCACAGGCGTGCGCTTTCTCGACCGTCAAGGCCAACAGCGGCACCTTTTTGAGACGGGTCAGCCCTTCACGGTGCGAATTCTCTACCGGGCGCACCGGCGTATTGAGCAGCCTGTCTTCGGGCTGGCACTGCACCGGCAAGATGGCACCCCCATCGCCGGCCCCAACACCAAGACGAGTGAGTTTGAAATCAAGGCGGTGGAGGGTGTCGGGTACGTGGACTATCATGTCGAATCTCTGCCGCTGCTGGCGGGCACCTACGATCTGAGTATCTCCGTCTACGATCACACTTTGAGCCATGCCTACGATCACCAGTACCGCTTGTACCCGTTCAAAGTGCGGCCCGGGCGCACGCGGCAGGTCTTGGGCTTCCTCTATATCCCCTGTTCCTGGTCGACTGGCAAAGGCTTGGGGGCGCCTGCCAGGGCCCGGGTGAAGGAGGAGATGTGACTGAGGAAGGATGGCTCCTCAGGCCCCTGGTTTCAGTTGTGATCCCGACTAGAGATGCCGGCCCACAGTTCGAGCAAACCCTGAAGGCGATCGCTGCTCAGGCCGGGAGGCTGGCGCATGAGGTCATTGTGGTCGATTCCGGATCTCGCGACGGCACCCTCGATCTCAGCCGGCGCTATGGGGCGCGCATTGTGCGCATACCACCCGAGTCTTTTAACCACGGCCGAGCCCGTAATGAGGGGGTGCGCTGGGCGCGTGGCCAGTTTGTAATTCTCCTGGTGCAAGACGCCGTGCCGGCAGATGAGCATTGGATGAGCGCTCTCGTCGGGGCCTTGAGGAGTGATCCGCGGGTTGCCGGCGCTTACAGCCGCCATCTGGGTCGGCCCGATAGTGACTACCTCAGCCGCTATGTGGCCGAGTATTGGCACAGCCATGTCGGCGGGCGTCGCGTGCAAGAGATCTCGGACCTCGCCCGGTTCCGTGCTCTGCCCTGCTCGCTCCAGCGCGACTATTGCACGTTCAATAATGTCAGCTCTATCATCCGCCGCTCGGTGTGGGAGGCGCATCCCTTTCCCCCGATTGCCTATGCGGAGGACATAGCCTGGGCCAAGGCCGTGCTTGAGGCTGGCTACAAGCTGGTCTATGAGCCTGCATCCCGGGTGGTGCACGCTCACGAACGCCCTGTGGCCTATGAGCTGCGGCGCGCCTATGTCGACGCGCGCTCTGTGGCCAGCATTTTCCCCTTGCCTGACGAGCCGCTGACTGTGGAGGAGGCGCAGTCTCTACTGAGGCGCCTTGAGCGGGAGTGCGACCTGGCCAGGCAAGATCTGAAGCAGGCGAAGGGCGGGGAAGGAATGACGGCGGCGGTGGATATATTCTGCCAGCGCGAGGCATGGTATGGCCGCCTGTTTGACAATCTGGCCCTGCGCCAGCTTTTTGGTCCGGCCTCCCCATGGCAAGATGAGGACCGGTATTATCTCTATGCTGGCCTTGACTATCGTGAGGAGCGGGCCCTGGCCGCGGCGGCAGCGTGTGCGACAGAGGCTGCGGGGGAAGAGGGGAACCCCATGCCGGTCGAGCTGGTGACCGAGGCTGCGGAGGAGAAAGAGCACCCTGTGCCCGGCCAGCCCCTTATGACGGAGGCCAAAGAAGCGCCCTTGGAGGGTGACCCTTCCGAGGCGGCGATTGGTGCCGCCGAGCTGCCCATTTCGCAACGGATCGCGGCGGCCCTCGATGGTGAAGACCTCAGCCCTGCCGATCTGCAGTTTGTATTCCATGCCCTCTGGCATGAGCTGGGGCGCGATTATGCCCGCCAGGCTGTGCTCGACTCTCTGCCTGTCCGCTCCATGGACCCGATCGATGCTGTGGAGCGCGAACAGCACGCCTTTGCGGACGCGCTGCTCTTGCGCGCCCAGGAGGCGGGGGCGCTGACCCGGCGCCTCTATATCCGTGTGCGCCTCTATGCGTTGGCCTGGGCGGTTGGCCGCCGGCTGGGCCAGGCTTCTTGTTCGGCGCAGGCTGCCCGTGATGAGGCCTTTTGGCAGGACCTGACACAGCGTTGGGCGCCGGGCATATGAGGAGGGATAGATGACTGTGGGCGCTGACCGCGGGCGACCGCGCGTCCTCATCATCAGTCATGATCTGGTGGGCGAGCGGATGGCTGGCCCGGGCATCCGCTATTGGGAATTGAGTCGTGTGCTTTCTGCAAGCTGCGCCGTCACTCTGGCTGCTCCGGCCGCCGGCGTTTCTTCTGCACCGGATGGTGTGCGCCTGGCGACCTACCAGCCTGGCGTGGCGGCCAGTGTTGAACCCCTGGTGGCGCAGGCCGATGTGGTGCTCGCTTACGGCTATCTGCTCTACCAGTTTCCTTTCCTGGCCGACTTGGGGATACCCCTGGCGCTCGATCTCTACATCCCCGGCCCTACCGAGTCCCTGCCGCTCAATGCCGCCCGACCCCTGGACTGGCAGGAGGCGCAGCAGCAAGCTGATCTGGCCTTGCTGGGGCGCATCGCTGCGGCAGGGGACTTTTTTCTCTGTGCCAGCGAGCGGCAGCGCGATTTTTGGCTGGGCTTTCTGGGCGCTGCCGGCCGCCTGGCCCCTTCCATCTTTGCCCGTGACCCCAGCCTGCGCAGCCTGATCGACGTGGTGCCCTTTGGCCTGCCCGCGGAAGCGCCGCAGCGTACAGGCCCACTCTACAAGGGCGTGCACCCGGGGATTGGCCCGCAGGATCAGTTGATTGTCTGGGGTGGGGGGATATGGGATTGGCTCGATCCGCTCACCCTCATCCGCGCGTTTGCGCGCATCGCCCCGGCCTGGCCGGCGGCCAGGTGCATCTTTCCTGGGCGGCAGCACCCCTGGCGCGAGCAGGTGCCCGCCATGCCCATGGTGCAGCGTGCTCAGGCGCTGGTGCGCGAGTTGGGCCTGGAAGAGCGCGTCTTCTTTGGCGATTGGGTCCCCTATGCGCGCCGCGCCGATTATTTGCTCGAGGCGGATATCGGCGTCTCGCTGCACCCGGACTCGGTCGAGACCCGTTTCGCCTTTCGCACACGCATCCTGGATTATATTTGGGCCGGCCTGCCCATGATCGTCTCGCGCGGTGATGTGCTGGCAAAAGTGGTGGCTGCCCACGACCTGGGCCGGGTGGTGGATTACGGCGATATCGATGGTGTGGCGGCGGCTCTAAGCGATCTGCTCGGCGATGCCCAGGCGCGAACGCGCCGTCGCGAGGCCTTTGCGGCTGTAGCCGCCGGCTATACCTGGTCGGCATGCGCCCGGCCTCTGGCGGCTTTTTGCCGCCGGCCGCAGTTTGCCGCCGACAAGGCGCGCCGGCGGCCGGCGCCGGTGCACGCGGAGCCCTGGGCGTTGGCGGCCGAGCTGGAGCGCACGCGCCGGCAGGTGCAGGAGTTGGATGCCCTGGTGCAGGGCTATCGCCATGGCCGCGTGATGCGTCTGTTGGACTGGTTCGCGCGGCTCCACCGTAAAGGGGCGGGCACATGAGTAAGGCTTCTCCGCAGGTCGCCGTCATCATCCGCACCTACAACGAGGGCAGGCGCATTGGCGCCTGCCTGCGCGCCGTCATGCAGCAGGATTATGCGCCCGGCTTTGAGGTGCTGCTGGTCGACACTGAATCGACCGACGAAACAGTAGCGATTGCGCGCCAGTTTGGCGTAGGCGTCGTATTGCTGGAGCGGCGCCGCTTTTCCTTTGGGCGCGCTCTCAACATGGGGGCCACTGTAGTGCGCAGTGAGTACCTGGTGTATCTAAGCGCCGACGCCGTGCCCGAGCGCACCGATTATCTCACGCGCCTTACGGCGCCCCTGGCCGACCCACAAGTGGCGGCTGCCTATGGCCGGCAATTGCCTGCTGCCGGCTGCTGCCCTTCGGAGGCGCGGGACCTGGAGGATTGGTTCCCGCCCGAGTTTCGTCCACTGCCGCGGCCTTTTCTCTCCAATGCCAGCGCTGTCGTGCGGCGCGCAGTCTGGCGGGAGCATCCTTTTGATGAGCAAGTTGCCAGCGCCGAAGATGCGGTCTGGGCGGCGGAGGTGACCCTGGCAGGCTACCGGATTGCTTATGCGCCTCTGGCCACTGTGCGCCATTCGCACCCGGCCTGGCCGCAGGTCGCCTACCGGCGCGGTTATCGCGAGGCCGACGGCTTGCGCCAGGTCGACCCGTCCTTGCGCCATTTCGGGCTATGGCGGATGCTGCGCATGGCTGGGGGCCTGTCGTATCTCGATTGGCGCTTTGCCCTGCGCAACGGCTATGGCGCCTGGTGGTGGGCACACATTCCACTCTATCGCCTGGCGCAAGCCTGGGGCATCTATCGGGGGCTTGGGAAACGATAGCTTATGACTGCAACCCTGGTCAGCGTGATTCTCAGCAACTATAACGGCGAGGCCATTGCCGATGTGCTGCGCCGCAGCGTTGGGGCCGTGCTCCAGCAGAGTCATCCGGCCTTGGAGCTGATCCTCGTGGATGATGGCTCGAGCGATGCCAGCCCGACCCTCTTGCAGGGCCTGGCCGGCAGCGACCCGCGCCTGCGCTTTGTCTCTACGGGGCGGCACCAGGGGATTGCGGCCGCGCGCAATGCTGGCCTGGCTCTGGCCCGGGGCGAGCACCTGGCCTTTATTGATAATGATGCTGTGCCCGCCCCCGATTGGCTGTCGATTCTGGTGGAGCGGCTCGAATCGGACCCGACCATCGGCGCCTGCGCCTCGCGCGTCATGTTCGCCGACAAGCCCGATGTGGTCAACTCGGTGGGCTCGGTGCTGAACCGGCAAGCGCATGGCATGGGCGTCGGCATGTTCGAGCTGGATGAGTTCCTCGATCTGCCTGCGGAGCTGATGTACGCCACCGGCAACGGCATGATCGTGCGCCGCGCTGCCCTGCAGGCAACCGGCCCCTTTGACGAGGGCTTTCGCTTCTACGGGCACGATGACTCGGACATGGGGGTGCGCCTGCGGCTGTGCGGCTACCGCATCGTGCCCGAGCCTCGCGCCGTGCTGTGGCACCTGCACAGCTTTTCCAAGACGCAGCCGGGCATCCGCTCATGGGATGATCGCAACCGCCTGCGTTTCATTCTCAAGCACTATCACTGGCGCGAGATGCTGCGTTTTGCTCTGCGAGATGCCAGCCAGCGTTTGCGGGCGCCTGGCCGAGCGGGCTATCTGTGGGCCTGGTTGAGCAACCTGCGCGACCTGCCGCCCCTTCTGCCCTATCGTTGGGCGCACCGCCGGGCAGGACCTTTCCTGGCGCGCCAGGCGCCCTTTCAGGAGGGACCACATGGCTACCTGGTCCGGCCCGATAACCGGGGCATGGGGAGCGGCTTTCCCCCGCTGGGCGTGCTGCAGGCTGGCTCGGGCGATGAGGCCCACCTCTACCTGGGCTGGTACTGGCCCCAGCCTGTGGGTCGCGACGGCCTGCTGATGCGCTGGGGGCGCCGGGTTTCGGCCGTTTCTTTCAGCCTGACCCGCGAAACCCGGGGCCTCGATTTGGAGCTGGTGACCCCGCCTGCCACGGGGGGGGGAGAGGTGCGAGCCCTGGTGCGGCGCCAGGCAGCGGATGGCTGGGAAACAGCGGCCACCGTCGGTTGGCGGCTCGCGCCCGCGGATTACGCTTGCCAGCAATTGCACTGCTCCCAGCCCCTGGCGCCGGGCAACTATCGCCTTATTCTGATTGCTGAGCGAGCCTACCGGGAAGCCGGTGAGTTTCCGCGCGAGCTGGGTTTGGGGCTGATCAGTCTCAAGGCCCGGTAATGGGCCCGGTCCTGGAGGAGTTCCCAAGTCATGCGTATCCTGCAAGTGGTCCACACCTATGTGCCCGAGAGTGCGGGCGGCACCGAGATCCACACGCAGCAGTTGGTCCGAGACTTGCGCGCCCATCACGATGTGGCCGTACTCTACCGCGTGTTTGCGCCCGACCGGCCCGATCTGGAGCTGAGCGAGTCCAGCTATGAGGGAACGCCCGTCTACCGCCTGGTCAACAACTTTACCTGGAGCCGGGGGCCGCTTTTTGATTATTTCTGCCCCGACGCCGAGCCGCGTTTTCTGCAGGTGCTGGATCGTTTCCAGCCCGATCTGGTGCACTTTCAGCACCTGGGCGGTGGGCTCTCCACGTCGTTCCTGACGCTGGCGGCAGAACGGGGCCTGCCCACCGTGTTCACCCTCCACGACTTTTGGACCCTGTGCTCGCGCTCGCACCTGTTGACCCCCGATGGCCAGCTGTGCACTGGCCCGGAGGGTGGAATGCGCTGCATCGGCTGCCGGCCGGCGCCCGTCTATGCTCCCCCTGTCCGCCAGAGCTGGCGCACTCTGCGCGCCGAAGTGGGCCGCTGGGGCTGGAAGCGCACGCTGCTGCGCCTGCCGGGCTATGCCATGGCTCGCCTGCTCCGGCCCTGGCTTGAGGAGCGCGCAGGCGCCGGCAGTGCCGAGCTGTCTCTCCGCGCCGCCTACATGGCCCGCGACCGCTACTTCCGGGCCCTGCTGGACCGGCCCGATGCGCTCCTGGCGCCTTCGCAATTTTTGCGGCGCACCTTTGAGGCCTGGGGCTTGCCGCCGGGACGCATCAGGGTTGTGCGCAATGGCGTGGATGCCGGCGACCTTACGCAGCCGCGAGTGCCGGGCGAAGGCAAGCTGCGGCTGGTGTTTGTCGGTTCTATCCTGGCCTACAAGGGGCTCGATGTGCTGGTGGAAGCCATGCAGCACCTGCGGGATGCGCCGGTGGAGCTCCGCATTTATGGCGACGACCAGGCGACCCCTGAAGTCGCCGCCTATGCCGCTGACCTCCGCCGCAAAGCCGCGGGCGCGGGCGTCCGCTTTATGGGGCCGCTGCCTCATGAGGAACTGGGCCAGGCCCTGGCACGAGCCGATGCCCTGGTGTTGCCCTCCGTGCTCTATGAGAATTGCCCGCTGAGCATTCTCGAGGCCTTTTCAGCCAGGGTGCCGGTGATCGCCTCCAACATCGGCGGTATGGCCGAATTGGTGCACGATGGGCGCAATGGCCTCCAGTTCGAAGTGGGCAATGCCCAGGACCTGGCTGCCAAGATCCGCCGGCTTGCCGCCGACCCGCAGCTGCTGCACGATATCCAGCGCGGCATCCAGCGCCCGGCGACGACGGAGCAGGTGAGCCGGACGATCGAGCGCATTTACCAGGATGTCATTGATCTGAAGCGCCAGGGCCGGTGCGGCGTCGATGCGCAGCAGGCCATTGCCAGGGGAGAGGAAGAATGAGACAGATCGTGGAGTTGCGGCTGGGGCAGGGGCGGTGGCAGCGCTACCTGATCGTGGCGCAGACTGTCATCATTGTCGCCCTGCTCCTGGCGCTTTTGACGCCAGGGGCGGGGCGCTGGGTGCGCGCGGCCCTGACTGTGCCGGCCCTTCTGGTCCTCCCCGGGCTGGCCCTGGTGCGGCTGCTGGTCCCTCGCTGGGAGGATGACCTCATCAGCCTCCTGACGGCGGGCATCGGCCTCAGCCTGGCCTGCAGCCCCTTGCTTCTGGCCTGGCTCACCTGGATGGGGGGGCGCTGGAGCCCGGCGCTGCTGGTAGCACTGCTTGTGCTCTGTGCGGCGTTGGCCATAGCCGGCCCCCGGCTGCGGGGGGTGCGCGCGCAGCCCTGGCCGGCGATCGATTGGCCTACTGCTCTGCCCCTGGCCCTGGTGCTTGCTGTGACGCTGGCGCTGCGCCTGGATCAGATCCGCGGCATCCTGATGCCCGCCTGGAGCGACTCCTACCAGCACGTCGTGATCACTCAGCTCATCATGAATGGGGGCCGCCTGCCCTCCTCCTATGCCCCTTTTGCTGATATCAACAGCTTTCGTTACCATTTCGGCTTTCACACTGTGAGCGCCTTTGCGGGCTGGCTGGCCGGCTGGCCGGCGCACCAGGCTGTGCTGTATATGGGCCAGATTCTGAATGCGCTCTCGCCATTGACGATCTACTTCTTCCTGGCCTATGGCCTCAAGGATCGCCGGGCCGGCGTGGTGGGGGCGGCGGTGGCAGGCCTCTTGACCATTGCCCCGGCCAACTATGTGAACTTTGGCCGCTACCCCCAGCTGGCCGGGCAGGTGATCCTGCCGGTTGCCATGGGGCTTTCCCTGCGCTCCCTGTGGGCGCAGGAGGGCGAAGCGCGGCCCTGGGGGCTGGCAGGCGTCGCGGCAGCCGGGGTGTGCCTGTCTCACTATCGGGTCATGCTCTTTTTCGCCTGCTTTGTGGCGGCTCTGGCCCTGCTCATCGCCTGGCATTATGGGCGGCGCCGCGGGAATCTGCGGCCACTTCTGGGCGCGGGGGCCGGGTTGGGAGCTTTGGCCCTGTTCCTGGTGGGGCCCTGGCTTTGGCACCTGGCGCAAAGCTTTATGGCTCGTATGGCGTATTCGAAGGCATTGGCGGCCACCGATTCCTACAATACCTTTACCTGGGATTTCCTGTTTAGCTGGGGTGCGGCGGCGCCATTGATTGCTGGGGCAGTGCTCGCTATACTCTGGGGGCTGATCCGGCGTTCTTGGAAGGCTGCCCTGCTGACTCTCTGGGTTGGCACCCTTATTCTGCTCAGCAACCCGCGCTTTCTGCACCTTCCCACGACTTTTGTCAATAATGGCGCGCTGGTGCTGGCGATCTACCTGCCGGTGAGCATGCTCTGTGGCTGGCTGGCAGGTGATCTGCTGCAATGGCTGGCAGCGCGCTGGGGCGGGCGCCTGACTACCCTGGCACTGACTGCCCTGGCGCTCGTCGGCTGCGTGGCCGGTGCGCGTACCCTCAACCGGAGCATCATCGAGCCCTGGCGCTTTTTCATCACGCGCGATGACCTGGCGGCCATGGATTGGGTGCGCCAGAATACCCCGCCCGACGCGCTCTTTGCCGTGCAGGCGTACCAGGATCCGGGCGCTCTCTCTGTGCACGGTATTGATGCCGGGCTCTGGCTGCCTTACTTTACGGGCCGCCGCAGCACTGTGCCGCCCATGATCTACGATGGCGAAATGACGCCTCAGGCTGCGAGTGTCGTCACACAGCGCGCTCTCGACACGGAACGCCTGCCTGCCGATCACGCAGCCCTACAGAGGTTGCGGGCCCAGGGCGTGAGCTATGCTTATGTTGTTGAGCCGCGCATCAATTTCTACACTGGCCTCTGGCAACCCAAGGATTTCGTGGCCGATCCTGCCTATCACGTTGTCTACCACCGCGGTACGGTCTGGATCTTTGCCTTGAATGATGTTAGTTGACCGGGATGAAGGGCATGCGGGCAAGGTCAAGACACCGGAATGGCTGGCGAGCCACCCTGATGCTCTTCCTGCTGCTGATCGCGCTGGTTCTCGCAGGGTGCGGGCCGTCTCACCGCTATGTGGATGCCGAACAGGGCCGCCTGGACACGGCCTTGCCGCCCCTGGCGAGCGGCGACGTCGGTCAGACTTTTGTGGCGCACCACCCGGGCCTCTCGGCCGTCGAAGTCCTGCTCGTGGTCTACGGTGCAGACAAACAGCCTGTCGCTACCGATGATCTGTGGCAGTGCGTCCTGCACCGCGATTCGCCCTCGGGACCGGTGTTGGCTACGCTGACGGTGCCGCTGGCGGGGCACCGTCACAACGACCCGCTTCTCATTACTTTCCCGCCCCAGCCTGATTCGCAGGGCAAGACCTTCTATCTCTCGTTCCGGGCGATTTCGGGTAACCGGGCGGCCCTCTGGTATGCCAGTGTTGAGGCCTACTCGGATGGCACTCTGTGGCTCGGCGGCAAGCCCACCGCCGGCGATCTCCGCTTTCGTACCTTCTATGATGAGGATGTCTTGGCAACGGCCGTCCAGGCCCTTACTCTGCCGCTGCAGGAATCCTGGCTGCTTCTGCTGTGCGCCCTGCTGCTCCTCATCCCCGGCCTGGCGGTCTACCTGGCCCTGGGCGATCGGGCCGAGCCGCGCGACCTCTCTGATCTGGGGGCGTGGGCCGTCTCGCTTACCCTGGCCGTGCTGCCTCTGGCCCTGCTCTGGACGACCACCGTCGGCCTGCACTGGCGTCCGTGGCTGCTCACTTTGTGCCTGGGGCTACTGGGAGCCTGGGTGATCTGGCAGCTCACCCGGCATCGGCTGGGCGTGCGCGTCAGTGGCGCGGGTTTGTTTACCCTGTTGCTCTTGGCCCTGGTTCTGGCTACGCGCCTGCTGGAGGTGCGTGGCTTGGTCCTGCCGGTCTGGGTCGACTCGGTGCACCACACTCTGATCACCGGCCTCATTGCGGCGCAGGGCCAGGTGCCGGCCAACTATGAGCCGGCCTTTCCCGGAGGCGGGTTCATTCACCACTTTGGCTTCCACACGGTGGCCGCCGCCTTTTCCTGGCTGGCTCACATCGATGCTCCGCAGGCTGTGCTTGTCTATGGGCAAATTCTGAACGTGCTGGTAGCCTGGACGTCTTCGCTCCTGGCGCTGCGCCTGAGCAGGCAACGTGTGGCTGCGGTGACCACTGTGCTCGTGATTGGGCTCCTGTCGCCGATGCCTGCTTACTATGCGACCTGGGGCCGCTACACCCAACTCGCGGGCATGGCTTTGCTGCCTCTGGCCATTGTGGCGACGATGGATGCTGCGGAGAGCAAAGGGTGGCGCTCACTGTCTCTGGCTGCCATAGCGGTTGCTGGTCTATCTCTCACCCATTACCGCGTGCTGGTCTTCTACGGCGGCTTTGCCGCTATCTATGCGCTCTTTGCGACCTGGCAACATCGGCGTGACCGGCCGGCGCTGTTGGCGCTTTGGAGGCGGCTGGGGATCCTCCTGGGTGCGATGCTCTTCCTGGTGCTGCCGTGGGTAGCGCGCCTGTGGCAATACAAGGCCGCTGCGCTGTTCAGCGGGGAGACGTCTTGGGAGGGGGCTCCCGGGCTGAATGTGGTGCCGCCTGGCTTGCTCTGGTTTCCCGGTATGCGGCCCTTGTATTGTCTGGCCGGGCTGGGGGCACTGGTTGGCCTGATCCGCCGACGCTGGGCCCCGGCGCTGATCCTCCTTTGGATGGGGGGGCTTTGGGCCCTGGTGAATCTGCCCTGGGGCGGCAATCGGGGCACCTGGCTCTTGCCGAACTCGGCGCTTGTGATCGCCGCGTTTCTGCCTGTGGCGCTGTTGATCTCCGAATTGGCCTCGGCCGTGTGGGATGGTGCGCGACGCATACCCTGGCCCGCGGTCGGCCGCTGGCTTGGCCCGGCATCGGCTGTGGCGGCACTGGTGCTGGGCCTGATCGGGGCCTGGCGCATCCTGCCAATTATCAACCCCCAGACGGTCCTGGTCACCAGCGATGACCTTGCGGCCATGCAGTGGATCCGGACCCATACACCGCCCGATGCGCGCTTTTTGGTGAACGTCGTTCCCTGGCAGCTCGGGCTGTACCGGGGCAGTGATGCCGGGTGGTGGATTCCGCTGCTGACGGGGCGCCGCTGCACCTTGCCGCCTGTGCTCTACAACGCTGCGACGCCGGCTTATGTGGCCGAGATCAATGAGATCGCTGCAGCGGTCTCCGCCGGAGCGCTGCCTGGCAGAGACCGCTGGCAGGAGCGCTGCCGTGAGCTGGGCATTCGGTACATCTATATTGGCGCCACGGGTGGACCGCTCAAACCCGAAGAGCTGTGCACCCTGCCGGGCTTGAGGGTTGTCTATGTGCATGGACCCGTATGGATTTTCGAGCTAGCGGCGCCGGAGTGAACCTTTGGCCTTTTCAACTACTTGCGCTATAATCAGTAGTAAAGGTAGGATGTCCGGGTTATGGAATCGGTATCGGTAATCATTCCGGCTTATAACGAAGAGCAGGCCCTCGGTCCGGTGTTGGACCGAATTCGCCAAGTCATGGCCGAGAGCGGCCATGCTTTTGAGATTATTGTGGTGGACGACGGGTCCACGGATGCCACGGGCCAGGTGGCGCTGGCCAGGGGCGCCCGCGTCTTTCGGCACCGGCGCAAGCGGGGCGCGGGCGCGGCGCGCCGTACAGGCATTCGACAGGCGAATGGCGACATTTGCGTCATGGTCGATGGCGATGGCACTTATTGCGTCGAGGACATCCCCAAGATGCTGGCCCTATTCCCCGATGCGGATCAGGTTGTGGGCGCACGTAAGGTGGAAGCAGGCAGTATGGCCTGGCTTCGCCGGCCGACCAAGTGGTTCATCCGGCAGCTCGCCTCGCTGCTTACCGGCACGCATATCCCCGATCTCAATTCGGGGCTGCGGGCCTTTAAGCGCGATGTCATGCTCAAGTTTGTGTACATGATCCCCGATGGCTTTTCCTGCGTTACGACGATGACCCTGACTTTTCTGAGCAACGGCTATATTGTGGAGTATGTGCCTACCGAGTATTACCCCCGGGTGGGCCGTTCCAAGTTCCATCCCATCAAAGATACCTACAATTATCTCCTCACCGTCATTCGCATCATCTTGTTCTTCAACCCGCTCAAGTTTCTCCTGCCGGCAGCGCTGGTTTTGCTTCTGGGGGGGATTCTGCGCTTCCTGTATCATGCCCTGATCCCGCATCACGTCCGGGAATCTGACCTTATGCTGGTGCTGACGGGCATGATTCTCGGTGCTATCGGCCTGCTGGCGGACCTGATCGTCACCGAGCGACGCCGGGCATTGACGGATCCGCCAGGGCAGGAACAGAAGCAGTGAGAATTGGTCTTTTGGGCCCAAGCTATCCCTTTCGTGGTGGCATTGCCCACTATACCACGCTGCTGTGCCGGGCGCTGCAGGCCCGGCATGAGGTTCGCTTCCTGACTTTTCGCCGCCAGTACCCGGCATGGCTGTATCCTGGGCGCAGTGACCGCGATGTGAGTGTCACCCCACTGCGCGTTGCTGAGGCTGAGCCAATGCTGGATTCTCTCGATCCACGCACCTGGTTGGCCACCGGCGACCGCCTGGCCGATTGGGCGCCGGACCTGACGATTATCCCCTGGTGGACGGCCTACTGGGCCTTGCCCGACAGTGTCGTGCTGGCGCGATTGCACCGCCAGGGCTACAGGCGGACGCTATTTCTCTGCCACAATGTGATGGGCCATGAGCGTGGTGTTTTGCATCGCCTGGCGGGGCAACTTGTCCTTCGCCAGGGCCGGGCATTTATCGCCCATTCCGAACCCGAGGCTGCAGCGTTGCGGGCCCTGGTGCCCGGTGCTGCGGTTCGCTGTACGCCTCATCCCACCTATGGCGTCCTCAGTCGCGGCACCATCTCTCGCCACGATGCCTGTTGCTATCTGGGGCTCAACGGCCCTGTGCTCCTCTTCTTTGGCTTTGTGCGGCCTTATAAAGGGCTGAGCGACCTCCTGGCCGCTTTGCCCAGGGTGTTGGCGCGGTTCCCGGTAACGCTGCTGGTGGTGGGCGAATTCTGGCAGCCGCTGGCCGAATACGAGCGTCAGGCCCGCGCATTGGGGGTGGAGGCGGCTGTGCGTTTTGTGGATCGCTACATCTCCAATGAGGAGGTGCCTCTCTATTTTGCCGCTGCCGACCTGGTGGTGCTGCCCTATCGCAGTGTGACCGGCAGTGGGGTGGCGCAGCTGGCCCTCGGCTGTGGACGGCCGGTGGTAGCTACCCGTACCGGGGCTCTGGCCGATACCATTGATGAGGGGCGTACCGGCTTCCTCACGCCGCCCGGCGACCCCGTCGCATTGGCCGAGGCGATCCTGCATTTCCTGGACCTGCCGGCTGCGGAGCAAGCTGCTTTCGAGGAGCGCATCCTGGCCAGCCAGAAGCGCTTTTCCTGGGATGAGCTGGTGGCCTGCATCGAAAGCGCGGCAGCGGAGATAGGGATATCATGATCAGCGGGGTCCTGGTGACCGGCGGCGCCGGCTTTGTCGGTCGCTATCTGGTGGCGCAGCTCGTGCAGCGCGGACGGCGTGTGCGCTGTTTGGTGCGCAGTGGCACAGCGGCCCGCGTTGTGGCTGATCTGGGCGCAGAAGCGGTGCGAGGCGATATCACTGACCCATCGTCGCTGGCAGGCATTGGCGAGGGCGTAAGTGAAGTCTATCACCTGGCGGCTGCCGGCCATGTCTCTGCCATCTCGGAAGAGGCCTACCAGCGCTTTGTCGCCGTGAATGTGGAGGGCACGCGCAATCTGCTGGCTGCACTACGCAACGTGCCCTTGCACCGGGTAGTGCACTTTTCCAGCACCGCGGCCATGGGGCTGCCCCGCGTGCCGGTGGTCGATGAGGAAACGCCCTGCGTGCCCGCGAGCCCCTATCAGCGCAGCAAATACGAGGGCGAGCGCGCCGCTCTGGCGGCCCATGAGCGCGACGGTCTGCCGGTGGTCGTGGTGCGGCCCTGCATGATCTATGGCCCGGGGGGTGGGGGCGAGTTTCTCAAGATCTGCCGCCTGGTGCGCGCGGGTGTGTTCCCCCGGCTGACCCGCGGGCGCGAGCTGACGCCGGCTATTCATGTGCGTGACGTGGTCGCCGGTGCGCTCGCCGCGGCCGAGCGTGGGCGCCCGGGAGAGGTCTATCTGCTCACGGGGCCCGAATCATACGAGATGCACGAGCTGCGCCGCCTGATTCTGCAGGCGTTGGGTCTGTGGCGGCCTTATCCCTATGTGCCGCTGTGCCTGGCGCTGGTCGGCGCCGGTTTGCTGGAGAGAGTAGCGCGCTGGCGGAGCCAGGCGCCCCTTGTTACGCGTGCAAACCTGATCTCTACGGCCTATGATCGGGTTTTTGATATCGGCAGAGCCCGCCGTGAGCTGGGCTATGAGCCCCAGGTGCCCATTGCCGAGGGGATCTATGAGACGGTGGCCTGGTACCGTCAGGAGGGGCTTTTATGAGTGTGGCGGTGGTGCGGGTGCCGGGGGCCGTTGGCGAGCTCGACGGTGCCCTGGAGAGGCTGCTATGCCTTGCCGGAGGTATGGAAAGCATCGTACATCCTGGCGATACCGTCCTGCTCAAGCCCAATGCCGTGGGCCCTTTTCCTCAGGCCGCTACTGATCTGCGCCTGCTCGCTGCCCTGGTGCGTACAGTGCGACGCTGTGGCGGCCTGCCGGTTATCGCTGAATCAGCGGGCTTTGAGTTTGATACAGCGGCTACCTTCCGTGTCCTGGGGTTGGAGAGGCTGGCAGCTCAACTGAATGTGCCACTCTATAACCTGGATGAGGGACCATTCGATCTGCGCCATGCACCGGGTTACGGCGCCTTGCCCGTCGCGCGCATTGCCCTGGAAGCCGATGTGCTGATCAATGTGCCCAAGCTCAAGCTGCACAACCTTACGGGCGTAACCCTGGGAGCCAAGAACCTGATGGGTCTATTGCCGCGCACCGCCCGTCGAAAGATGCACGTGCGGGGCATTGAAATGGGCATTCGCGGCCTGGCCGCGGCAGTGCCGGTATCGCTGACCATTGTCGACGCCCTCACCGTAACCCCACGCGCAGTTTTTGCGCGGCCGCTACCTCTCGGCCTGTTGATTGCTGGGTGCGATATGGCAGCAGTTGATGCGGCCTGTCGGGGCCTCCTGGGCTTCTCCGCTTCAGCAGTGGCCTGGACCTGTGAGCTGGGCGCTGCGCCGCCTCAGCCCCTCAGTGGCTTGCGCCCTAGGGGCGGGCGGCTCTACCGTGCCCTCTTCAGGGCCATGTACTGGGTAGATATTCCCTTCTCTCGCCTCAGCGGAGGCCGTTCGCTCATCCCCTGGGTCCACTACTACCTGGGAGTACGCCCTGCCATAGATCGCCAGCGCTGCGATGGCTGCGGTGTGTGCGCGAACGTTTGCCCGGTGGGCGCCTTGGACCCCACCAATCGGCGCATTGACGCGGCTCGCTGTATGAGCCTGCGTTGCCTCCGCTGCCGTGAGGCCTGCCCGCGTGGCGCCATCGTGCTGGGAGGCTTGCGCCGGCCTCAGGAGTTGTGAGCATGGCGGGAGGTCTTTATCTGCCGGAAGAGCCTCTTTGGGGGCAGTTTCGAGCTCTCTGGCATCGGCAGCGACCGCCGCGTGTAGTGGTGCACGGGGGCTACGGCAAGCTCAACCTTGGCGATGATGCCATTCTGGATTGCATCCTGACAAGATTGCGGGCAGAGTGGCCACAGGCGCGTGTGACTGTGCTCTGTCATGGCCCACAATGGGTGCGGGCTGTCTATGGCAATGCTGTCATCGCCCACGGCTTTGCCTCCATAGGAGCATGGCAGGCCATCACCCACTCCGACCTCTATATCATCGGTGGAGGCGGTATCGTGGATCGCATCAATACGTATTCTGGCCTCCGGCGGTTGCGCCTGTTAGACCCGAAGGGTAAGTATCTTTTTCTGGCTGCACTTCTCGCACGTGCCTGTGGAGCACACGTGGCCTTTTACTCTATCGGCGCTACTTCGGTGCCTGATCCGCTGGTGGGATGGCTGGCGCGCGTAGCTGTGGCCCGGGCTGATTGGGCCACCGTGCGCGATCCCCTATCGGTCCGTGTGCTGAGCAGCCTGGGTGTACGGCGCCCCCTGCCCGTTACCCCCGACCCGGCCACCGCTCTGTCACCTGTGACGCGGGAACGGGCTTGTGCCATCCTGGCTGCTGAAGGAGTAGATCTCTCACGGCCGCTGGTAGTGCTCACGTTCCGTTACGTCGCCGAGCCAGATATCGACAACGCCAGCACTGTCAGAGAGGTAGCAAGATTGACAGAGTGCCTGGCTACTGAGTACAATGCCGCCGTTCTTTTTGTGCCCTTTGGTCGACACCCGCACCGTGATGTGGAGAATGATGCCAGCTTTGCCGCCCAGGTTAGGGGCCATCTGCAACGCTCCTCGGACCTCGTCATCCTTTCTCGCCCCTATTTGCCCTCCGAGGTTAAGGGCATTCTCGGCTTGGCTCGTGTATGTATTGCTGAGCGTCTGCATGCTGTGTTACTTGCGTCTACTGCCGGTGTTCCCGTTGTAGGTGTGGTGTACGATGACAAGGTGGAGCAGTATATGGCACTGGCTGGCCTGCCTGAGCGGATTCCATTGCGCGAGTTCTGTGCCGAGCGGGCCCTGCAGGCCATTGATGCTCTGGTGCCAGGGCTGCGTGTTGGAAGGCGACAATTAGGGGACTCAAGTGCCTGAGCGGAAAGGCCCTATCCCTGATCTCGCCGAGATACCTCCGTGGCGTTCTGAATGTGGAGCCTTGATGAGCAATCTACAACCCAAACCGAATCCAAGATGGGCCCCGTACAGCCCTTGGATGACAAGGGGCCTCCGGTTTCCGCAGTTCTTATCCTGGATTCGGTACAGTCGGCGCCTCCTGGTGATTGGCTTCGACGCGGCGACGTGTGATCTGATCAATCTCTGGGCGCAGGTGGGCCGCCTGCCACATCTGGGTTACATCGATTGATTACGCCTGAGGAGTGCGAGGGTACCGCGGGCATGATGGATGGCGCTACGGCAGCCCAGCCGCAGGGCACGGGAAGTATCAGCGCAGGCACGATCTACAACCTGATTGGTCAGATAAGCTTCCTGGTCGGGGGCTATGGCCTGCACATCGGCCTGGCACGGATTCTGGGGCCAGCTAGCTATGGTGTGATCGGTGTAGTATTGCCCTTAGCCACCATCGCCCGTGTATTGGTGATGGATGGCCCCCGGCAGGTGATCAGCAAGCTCACTGCCGAGCGCGTGGGTCTGGCGCGTGCTATTCGCCGCGCCGCCCTGTGGCTCGAGGGGCTTGCCTCAATCCTGGTGCTGATTGCCCTGCTCGCCGGGGCGGACGTGTTGGCGGCCCTGTTGCGCGATGCTACGCTGGCGCCTTATATCCGCCTTGTCACCCCCCTGGTGCCAGCAACAGCACTGCTCTCTGTCTACCTGGCTTCGCTGAATGGCCTGCACCACTTTGGCCGCCAGACGGTTGCCTCGATAGTGAACAGCCTGGGCCGTGTGGTATTCTCTGTGGCGGGGGGCCGGCTGGGAGGCCCGCCCGGGCGTGGCCGCTGCGCTGGCTGCCGAGCGCAACGCCAAAAAAGCCGGCTGAGCGTTGTCGCTCAGAACGGCGCGCCGAACACCGCCCACACCCCCGAGGCGATGGTCGG
>Ga0078972_1003070_pt1 | contig 51674 bp, 37 predicted proteins | sample YelNatPaOPGAMG01_FD_67568 | JGI IMG/M metagenome (GOLD analysis project Ga0078972, IMG submission 67568) | Hot spring thermophilic microbial communities from Obsidian Pool, Yellowstone National Park, USA - OP-RAMG-01 (SPADES assembly) (version 2) | ecosystem: Environmental > Aquatic > Thermal...
GGTATGTATGTATGTGTAATAGAAGCAAAAAATAAAGAGGGGTATACGGATAGGGAAACAATAAAAATTGCAATAGTAAAGAAATAAAAATTTAAACGATTTTGCGAAATTTTACAAAAAAATTATAAATATAAAAAAATATAATAAAATAAGGGGAAATTTAGAAAAAATTTACGAAACAAAAAACATTGATTTTTGTCTAAAATAATGTATAATTATTATTGAAAAAATTTTTAAAGGAGGTTTTCAATAATGAAGAATAAAAAAATTTTAATAATAACCGGCTTAATAGTATTTTTGCCTATTTTAATTATTGCACAACCAACAATTATAAGTGTTACAATGAATCCCCCTAATCCGGGTTTTGGTCAACAATTTACATTAACACTAACCTATTGCGGACAATTATATAATTCACATACGCTCGCAGTTGCAATAAGTACAAAAAATTATTTTCAAAATGCACAATTGTCTGGTTCCGGACAGGTCTTTATTTTAAGTAGTAGAGGAGTTGATGTGCATTTTGCATCTGCAAATCCAGGCGAGCAAATTGGCTATACTGCACAACCAAATCCAGGTGGAGGTGTATCTGATTGCACAACCTGTGATGGAAATTCACAGGCAAGAAAATTTACTAAACAGTATGTTTTGACTGTTCCACCAGAAAATATGTTCCCGGGATGTAATAATACACAACTTTATTTACTGCTTGGTATGAAAGATAGTAATATGGGAGAATCTGAATGGGCTGGTTTAACTGGTGGTGATTGCGGTTCACAGGATACATATACTTCTCCTGGATGGACAATACCAATACCAAGTCCAACATATACCCTTGTAAAAAGAGTAGAAGGGGTTTTGCAGGATGTTGGCGATCTAGTACTGTTTTCAATTGATTATACTTATGGTAATGGTCCTTTAACAATTACAGATGCCATACCTAATCCACCGAGTGGACAATTTCAACTTGTGGCTGTGGGACCACTTGGTATGTGGTCAGGACCTTCAATTGGTTGCACAACACCTGGCTGTGGCACAATAACATGGACTTTACCAGATAGAACAGGACAGCCAGGTTATGCAAGTGGAACTGTGTGGTTTTTACTAAAAATGACACAGGATATTCCAGATGGCACTGCAATAAATAACACTGTTCAGGGAAATATGAGCGGGAATATTAAAAGCCATTCTACGAGTTTAACAGTAGGTCAGGCAGCAATTACACTGGAAAAGTCAATAAGAACAACGCAGGTTGGGTTAAATCAGACAGTTACATATTTTCTTGAATATAACATAAATGGTTCAAAATTAGTTGCTTATCAACCATTTGATGATATTGCATCAAATACATATAATTCAGGAACTGGTGCGCCACCAGGCTGGGTTTTTAATCCAGATGGGGGAGAGTATGGTCAGTGGGCAGTTTATGATGAATGTAATACAGGAGACAGAATAATTAGAGGGTCTATTTATCCTACAACAAAAAAATACCCGGGGCTTTTATATAATTATGGTAGTAGTTTTTGTACAGGAACCATTGTCACTGATGTTATGATAGATGCAAATTATGAAGGAGCAGATTCATTGATATTTATAAGAAATAATAATAGACCTGGTACAGCCCAGGCAGTTGCTTATGCAGTTGTATTATCAGTTGATGGTATGATTGGGACAGCATCATCTGGTGGAAAAAGTGCACTTGGTTTCCAGAGATGTTCTGGAAATCCAGCTTCATGTATCTGGCCAGCATCACCGGCAATTGCTGCGCCACCTTTTGATATTGAAACGAAAAAATGGTACAGGGTAAAAGTTGAAGCATTATCTGATTATTCATTCAGGGCAAAAGTATGGAGAAAAGGAGACCCGGAACCAAGTGGATGGTTAATACAATGGACAGATCCTTCGCCACCAGCTGGTTCATCCTGTGCATCTGATTATTGGTATGCTGGTATTGCAGAACAGGGTGGAGATAGTGGATGGACAAATGACCATTATAATAATTTCATTATATATCAGCCAAGAACATCGGCAAATACTTCGCTTTATGACACTATACCGACAGGCATTACATATCAGGGTTATGCTGGGGTTTCTTCACCAGCAACAACATCGCCTGTTTTAAAATGGAATTTAGGAGATATATCAAATGCAGGTGGAACCTATACTTGGTGGGGACTTGTAAATACCTGTACCCCTGTAACAAATCGTTGTTCTATGAGCGGAACAGGTATACAGACAATAAATTCAAATGATGTTGTTTTTACACCTGCCTGCATTTCATATATATCAATTACAAAAACAGCAAATCCAAATACAGTTGTTGCAGGTGGAACTGCGACATTTGTTATTTGTTATCAAAATACAGGGCAATTAACTACAAATGTGGTAGTTACAGATTTAATACCTTCTCAGGTAAATCCTGTAACATGGAACCCACAAAGTGGTTCAGTTGGCGGTGGACAGATTGTATGGACTATACCAAATGTGCCTGTGGGTGGTTCTGGATGTGTAACCTGGGCAGGCAAGGTGAACTGGCCATAAAATAAATTTTTAAGGTGAATTAAAATGACTCAAAATTTTATGCTAAAATTAAATTCAAGAAAAAATGTATTTATAATAATTTTTTTATTAATGTTTTTTCCAGTTTTTGCAGAACTGGATTTGCAGATATCAACAAGCAATGATATGTGCTCTCAGAACACAATGTCAGGAACAATAAGATTATATAATTCAGGTAGCACAACAGTGAATTTTTCTCAATATCAAATAAGATTATGGTTTAATGTTACAAATGGGAAGACGATTCAGGTTGATATCAATGACCAGAGAATAGAACCATGGGCTGCATCAGGAACGAGTTTAAGTACAAATAAAACAGTAAATTCATTCCCGCAGTGCACAAATGGGAACAGAAGCGCAAATTATGTAGTCACAATAGATATAACAAGTTCAACACCAACAGATGTTGAACCAGGAAGATATGCAAAAATTGATTTTGCCATTCATTATACAGATTATACAAGTCCTTTTGATACTACCTGTGATGATTATTCGCATTTGCAGAATTTTGCAATGGGAGATACACCGTATGTTGCAGTATATACTGATAGCGGAACTTTAGTTCAGGAATATAAATCAGTAGGAAATCCAGATTCGAATACTGGTATGTATCCCTGTGCAGTTCCATCGCCAACTCCTACAAACACGCCGCCATACGTTTTAAACATAGCGCAGGAGACGCACGGGGCAACAAGCGTTGCAACAGTTGTTATTTTACTTTCTCAGACAGATACACCAACAAACACGCCAACTTTTACAAGAACCTTTACACCAACAAACAGTCCTACAAATACAAATACAAATACCCCAACAAATACGCCAACGAATACAAATACTAATACACCGACAAATACACGAACTAATACCCCGACAAATACTATTACAAATACCAGAACAGATACACCAACAAACACACTTACAAATACGAATACATCAACAGGGACGCCACCGCCAACCTGGACACCAACAAACACACCTACAAATACAAATACCTTTACCAATACATATACACCCACAAATACTAATACTCCAACAAACACGAATACTGTGACGAATACGAGAACATATACACCAACAAATACGGATACGCCAACAGGGACGCCACCGCCAACCTGGACACCAACAAACACACCTACAAATACGGCAACATTTACGAATACACATACACCAACAAATACCTATTCACCAACAAATACTAATACTGTTACAAATACAAATTCACCAACAAATACGTGGACAAACACAAATACACCGACAAATACAAATACACCTACAAATACAAATACACCTACTAATACAAATACTCCAACAAATACACCAACAAATACGGATACGCCAACAAATACTTCAACATTCACTGCTACATTTACACCAACAGATACTCCAACGCGCACAGCAACACCAACAATAACAATGACATTGCCACCTTTCCCATATATTATTAAAATTGGAATTTATAATTCAGCAGGAGAACTGGTTCGCATTCTTGCTTCAACACGCGCATCAGATATTATAAAGGATATTAAATTTATTGCTGATGGGCAGGAAACAACAATGATAACAACAAACAGTCAGTTAGGAGTTTTATTACCCGGGATTGATGTTCCAGACCCGTCAAATTTATATTCAGATGGAACATTTTTTATATGGGATGTAAAAAATAATGGGGGACAATATGTAAATACAGGTTCTTATTATATAAAATTTGAAGAAATTGATGAATTTGGACATACAAATGTGGTTATAAAAGATATACAGGTGATAAAGGTTGAAGAATATGTGGAATTCAAAGTTTACAATAGTTCAGGGGAACTTATAAAAACAGGTAGAGAGTATAAAATGCCTTCATCTACAAATAATATAGCCCTTGATGTAAAAGATACTTTATTGATAGAAAAGACAGGGGGAAGGATAGAAATAAAATACAATAAGGAAAACCCAAGTGATTATTTAATATGGGATGGAAAAAATGATCAGGGAATAGCAGTTACCAGTGGAAATTATGAAATACAGGTAACAGTTGTTACTGCTGATGGAAAATCAATTCGTGCAAGTAAATCAGTCCTAATTTTAAGAGAAGATAGTGAGATTATATCAGATATTAAAATAGTTCCAAATCCATTTGTTTCAGGAAAGAAAACCAATAGTGTTGAAATAAAATGGAAAACAAATTCAGATGGGAATGTAACGGTTTATATTTATAATATAGCAGGCGACTTAGTAAGAAAAATAGAAGGTTCTTTAGAGACAAAGAGCATAAAATGGGATTTAAAAACATCAACTGGAACAAAAGTTTCAACAGGCAATTACATAATAGTTGTAAATGCAAAATCAAAAGAGGGATATTTAGATAGAAAAGTAGAAAAATTAACTTTAATTTTAAAATAAGTGGTGTCAAAGTTATAAAAAACAAGCATAATAAAGTATAAATAATCAAAAATTTATTTTTGTTTACCTTAAGAATAATTCATTATCTAAAAGTTTGCTTAAAGTGTGGCATATTTAATTTTTTTATATATTGGTAAGCAACCGTATATAAAAACATAAAGGGCATAGGGATTTTATGTAAGCAAGAAAAGTAACACAAAAAATTTTTTTATATTTTTTAAAAACCTACCGCGACTGATGTGTTACCATTAACAAAAAGTAAATTATTGAAAAATAAAATTTATTTTGCTAAAATAAATTAAAAATTAGATTAAACATAAAAGGGAATAATTTATGAGACCAACAATAAAAGATGTTGCAAAAAGAGCAGGTGTTTCACATACAACTGTATCAATGGTTATTCATAATGATAAAAGAATTACAGAAGAAACGAAACAAAAAGTATTAAAGGCAATAAAAGAAATTAATTACTATCCAAATTATTCTGCAAGGAGTTTAATTCAGGGAAAATCAAATACAATTGCATTTGTAACCCCGTTTTTTTATTTTTCATCATTTTTTGAAATTTATACAATGCACGGGCTTGAAAAATATAATCTTGATAATAAAAATAAATATGTTATTCAGCAATTTACAACCGGACCTGATAATGAAAGACGTAACGAACTTTTACGAGAATTACTTTACGGCAGAAGAGCGGATGCGATAATCGGTTTGGGCTTTGTGCCAAATGAAAAAATAATTGAAGAATATAGAGATAAAAAAGTTCCAATTGTTTTAATTGATGCCAGGGCAAAATTTGTTCATACAGTAAGAGCAGATAATTATTACGGGGCTTATATTGCAACTGAATATCTGATAAAAAAAGGAAGAAAAAAAATAGGCCTGATTTCTGCCCCTTTTAGTGCAAGTTTAGCCCCTGAACAAAGATTTAACGGATATAAAGATGCATTAAAAAATTATGGAATAGAATTTAGAGAAGAAAACATAATTTATGTTGAGCATTTTTTATTTGAAGAAGGGAAAGAAGCAATAAAAGAATTTGTGGAAAAAAAGATAGATATAGATGCTATTTTTTCTGCTGCCGGTGATTGGGTTGCAATGGGTGTGGTTACACAGGCAAGAAAATTGGGTATAAAAATACCAGAGGATATTGCCATAGTAGGGTATGATGATATTATTGTTTCTGAAACAGTAATGCCACCACTTACCACAGTGCGTCAGCCAACTCTTGAAATGGGCAAAAAAGCATTTGAAATTGCTGTAGATGCAATAGATGGTAAATTTGATAAAGAAGTTGAGAAAATTTTTAAGCCAGAATTAATAATAAGGGAGTCAGCGTAATTATCCAAAAATTGTGATAAAAGCGACTGTCAGAAATTATAGCAACTTTTTTTAACATAATTTGTCTAAAATAAAAAAGTTCTTAATTTGACAATAATAAATTTTTATGTTATAATTAGATTAACGTTAAACTTAATTTGGAGGAAAAAATGGGACAAAAAAAACTATTTATTTCTTTTTTATTAATAATAATTTTTAGCGTGAATGTTTTGGGCTTATCAAAAGTTGTTGTCGGATATTATCCCACCTGGTATAACGGCGATGGAACATTGCCGGCAAGTTCCATAAATTACAGTAAAATATCACATATAGCACTTGCTTTTGCTACAGCCAATAATGATGGAACACTAAACCTTGATACGAATTTTATAACCTGTCGCCAGGCAATTTTACCAGCTGCACATTCAAATGGAGTTAGGGTTATTGTTTCAATAGGCGGTGATGGAAATGGAACTCAGTTTGATAGTTCTGTAACAAATTACAGAACAACATTTGTTAATAACATAGTTAATTTAGTAAAAGATCCAACATATCCATTAGATGGAGTTGACCTTGACTGGGAATTTCCATCTGATGCAACTGATAAAGCAAATTATACTGCATTTGTTCAACAGTTGCGTGCTGCATTAACAGGGACAAATTATTTTGGAGAACAATATTATTTAAGTGTAGCAACGGCTGCGAATAATTATTATGGTCAGTGGTTTGATGCTGCTGCAATGTCTTCTTATGTTACTTATTTTCATGTAATGTCGTATGACTATTTTACTTCCGGGTCCGGGACTTCTGGTCCTAATGCAGCATTATATAATGGCTGTGGTGGACAATTTGATCACGTTGATGGCGCTATGGCGTGGTGGAATACAACAGGAGGTATGCCAGTAAATAAGACATTGATGGGATTACCATTTTATGGTCGTTTATTTAATGCAAGTTCGCTTTGCGTTGGAGCAAGTGCTCCGAGTCAAAACGATATAAAATACTGCACCATAGTTGGAGGCGGCTATACAATAACCCATGATTCAACAAGGGGCTGCGGAGTTGCAACCGGCTCTGGAACAGTTATTGGTTTTGATGATGTTCAGACAATAAATGAAAAATGCGATTTTGTATCTTCTCAGGGCTATCCAGGCGTAATAATCTGGGCTTTAGGACAGGACTATTGTGCTGGACAACTTAATCAACCGCTTTTGAATGCAGTTGCCACAAAATTTGCAGGAACGCCAACTCCAACACCGACAGGACCTACTCCGACACCCACAAATACCCCACCTTATAATGTCTATGAAGATTTTGAATACGGCTATTATGACCCAGCGAGTTATTATTATTCAGATAGTGCAAATGGAGCATCTGTTTCTGAAATGGCTGTTAAGAAAGCAAGTCCACCTGCTCGTCTCGGCAGTTATGGGCTTTCTTTTGTTTGTAATACAGGAACAGGTTCCAGCTATGGTGCAGGATTTTATCTTAATTCAAATTATGATAATCCATCAAATATAAAGGATATAACTTCTAATACACATTTAGAATTATGGGCTTATGTTCCAGCAAATAAAAATTTTATTGTATTTTTACAGGAAGCAGCATCAGCCCCTGGTGGTGCTGAAAGATGGGCAACTGGATATACGGGTTCTTTTACTGGAAATGGAAACTGGCAATTACTTGTGATACCGATTTCTGCTTTTGCAACAAGAATAGGGACAGCAGGAAACGGAGTTCTTGATAAATCACTTATAGCAGATGTTGGTATTCAGATTGATGGAAATCAGGGTTCAGTTTCATCATCATTTGACCATTTTATATTTTCAAATCCAACAGCAACACCAACACCACAAATAAAAATATTTGAAGATTTTGAGTCACAGGGGAAAGCGGATTGCTGGGGCGGTGGAACAGCTCCAACTGGAACTGCAACACCGCAGGGCTCTGGATTAAATATAAGAAATACAACTTCGCCGTACCAGGGAACCGGCGATGGGAAAGTTACATATTATACTGGCGATGCAACAAGCTGGGGATATAATATAAATATTTATTCAACTTATGGAAGACCGTATGATGCACGTAATACAAATATGTTAGAATTTGATATAAAACCAGAAAATGGACAGACATATAGAATTTATTTAAGAGAACATTGTTCTGCCCCTGGCTCTGCACCTGATTGTGCAACAAACTGGCAAAATGGACCAGAAGCATGGCAGTGGTCAGGAATTATAACAGGGAATGGTTCCTGGCAGCATATACAGGCACCGCTTTCTGCTTTTACAAAAACAGGTGGGGTTGGGAATGGGGTTCTGGATTTGCAGTACATAGAATATGTAACAATAGAAATTGCAAAACAACTTTCCGGAACCGTATACATTGATAACATAAAATTTACATATGTTCCGCCAACACCAACACCGACAGATACTAATACATTTACAAGAACATTTACAAATACTCCAACATTTACATTTACATTTACATCAACAAATACAATTACAAATACACCGACAAATACGGCAACAAATACATCAACCTCAACAAGAACAAATACAGGGACAAATACAGTAACAAATACTGCGACAAATACAGCATCAACAACAAATACACCGACAAATACGGCAACAAACACATCAACCGCAACAAGGACAAATACAGGGACAAATACAGTAACAAATACAGCGACAAATACAGCATCAACAACAAATACACCGACAAATACGGCAACAAACACATCAACCGCAACAAGGACAAATACAGGGACAAATACAGCAACAAATACTGCGACTTTTACTTTTACAATAACAAATACAGCAACAAATACGCCAACTGCAACTGATACAGTTACAGGAACTCAACCACCTACATGGACAAATACTAATACCTCAACAAATACGCGGACATATACACCAACTAATACATTGACAAATACGAGTACGAACACGGCAACAAGTACTTTAACACGAACAAATACATTGACAAATACTGCAACAAATACAGCGACGAATACAGCAACACCAACAAATACAGCAACTGCAACAAGGACAAATACTAGGACAAATACGGCTACTTTTTCTATTACAGTGACAGGCACTACGCCACCTACATATACTGAAACAAATACGAGCTCGTTTACAGCAACGCTAAGTTTTACACAGACCCAAATTCAAACAAGTACATTTACTCCAACAAATACAGCGACAAAAGGGCCAATACTTGATGATTTTGAAGACGGGGACTTTGATAAAGATAACTGGGGTGGATTATGGACGCAATGGGCAGCAACCGGAAGTAATGTGACAAGGGTAGTAACAACAGATGTGCCTGCAGGTGGTGGGAGTTATGCAGGGCATATAAGCGGAGATGTAATAGGGAGTGGATGGCCATCAATAGCTGTCTCAGCGGATTTGAATGCATCAGGCACAGAAATGGATTTAAGCAGCACGCAGGGAATAAGGTTATATATGAAAGGGAACAAAGGCACAGGCACAGCAGTTGACTTTTTAATACAGTTAGTAACAACAAATATAACAGATTATTCATACTGGAGATACAATTACACACCAACAGGGAATTGGACGTATGTAGATATACCGTGGAGTAGTTTTGCAAAGCCGAGTTGGGGGCAGGGAGCAGGAATGACATTAACAGATATATTGCAGCATGTAAGGACAATACAGTTTGCGATATCAGATGGGACAGGAGGGACAGCGAATAACACAGGAAACAACTGGTATATAGATCAAATAGAGATATACAGTGCAGGAACGCCGACAAATACAGCAACGCCGACGCAGACATACACAGGAACACAGCCAGCGACAAATACGCCAACTCGCACATCAACATATAGTCCAACAACAGGTGGAGCAACAAATACATTTACACCAACCCCGACATGGACATTGACAAATACGCCTACGGGACAGGTTGCAACATCAACACCAACAGAAAGTTCAAAACTGGAAATAATACAAACAACACCAGTAATAGTTTATCCGAATCCAGTAATTTCAAAAGTTGATGTTCAATTAAAATTTAATATATCAAAGAGTGCGAATTATCTTTGTGTAAAAATCTATACAGCAGCAGGAAGATTGATAACGCAAAAAGAAGTTAAAAAAGATTTCAGCCCTGGGGTAAATACAGAGATAATAGAATGGAAAAAGTATTTGTCAAATTTATCAAAAGGCACATATTATTATGTGATAATAGTAAAAGATAAAGCAGGAAAAGAAGCAAAGTCAAAAGTAGAAAAGTTTATAATTTTATAAAAATGACAGGAATTGATTTTATTCAAAAATTGTCTGACACCAGCCATGTTTTTTGAGATGCAACATTGCTTATAAGCAACCGGGGATAAAAACAGGGCAAGTGCCAGAGCAATTTTTTCATTTTTTAATTTCTCCCTTTTCTAAAGGGAAACACAGAGGGATTTGTTTTTATTTTTTTTCTCTTTCCCCAATATGCTAACCATTACTTACAAATTAGCCCGTGTTATATAGCGCATTCAATTTTTTTTATTTTTATGTACTAATAAGCAACCGGGGATAAAAACATGGCTGGTGCCACAGAGCAATTTTTTCATTTTTTAATTTCTCCCTTTTCTAAAGGAAGACACAGAGGGATTTGTTTTTATTTTTTTTCTCTTTCCCCAATATGCTAACCATTACTTACAAATTAGCCCGTGTTATATGGCGCATTCAATTTTTTTTATTTTTATGTGCTAATAAGCAACCGGGGATAAAAACATGGCTGGTGCCACAGAGCAATTTTTTCATTAAAATCAGAAAATGCCGTAACTTGCTAATAACATGGGTTAGATTTTTAGTGGCAAAAAAACAAAGCGGAGCACTCGGCTTGCGCGGAAACCTATGCACTTGAACTCCCCACTTGAACTTTAATAACGGGGTTTAAGAATATAGCCCAGAACGTCCTGATTTTATTCAAAAAACTGCCTGGCTGCCAGCCACGGGCAATAGATAAGGATGTGGGTAATTAACAGTCAAAAGAGAGAGGGGAAAAGCACTTGAATTCACCGCTTGAATTTTAATAATAGGGATCAGGAATATATCCCCTAAACGGCATAATTTTATTCAAAAATTGTCTGCGGCCGTGTTTTTTTTAGATGTGACATTGATGGCAAATAACCGAGTATAAAAACATAGCGGGCTGCCAGTCACGGGTTGAAACTAAAGAAATGGGTAATGAAATAACTTTAGAAAAAGGGCTATAAAATAGCCATTTTTTTAAAAAAAACCGCAAATGAGGTTTAATTTATATAATTGGGGAAAGAGGAATAAAAAATTTTCTTTGTATTTCTTAAAATCCTAATGCAACTGATGAATTATAGCGGCAATCAAAAAAACCTTGAATTAATCATTATATAAAGGTATAATATAATACAAGTTTTGGATTTATAAATAATATGATTTATATTCTTTAATTCATCCAAAAACTTAAATAAATTTAGGAGTAATAGTTGTGGAAAAAATTTCAGAGATTGTAAAAAAAAGTATATTAAATATTTCACCATATATTCCGGGAAAACCAATAGATGAGGTTAAAAGGGAATATAAAATAAAGGACCCTGTAAAACTTGCATCCAATGAAAATCCTTTGGGACCTTCTAAACTTGCTTTAAAGGCAATAAAAAGTAAATTAAATGAATTAAATTTATATCCGGAAAGTTCCTGCTTTTATTTACGTAAAGCACTTTCAAAATATTTAAATGTAAAAGAAAGTATGCTTTTTTTTGGGAATGGGTCAAATGAACTGGAACAATTAATTGCAGAAACATTTGTTGAACCAGACGATGAAGTAATGTTTTCTTCGCTTTCATTTGTGGTATATCCAATAGTTACTGATATCGCCTGTGGGGTTTCAGTTCAAATACCACACAATAATTTTAAACATGATATTGATAGATTCATAGAAAGATTAACGGAAAAAACAAAATTAATTTTTTTATGTAACCCCAATAATCCTACAGGCACAATAATCACAAAAAATGAATTTGAAAGATTGATGGAAAAGGTAAGTTCAAGAACAATAGTTGTGCTTGATGAAGCATATTTTGAATATGTTCAGGATAAGAATTATCCTGATGGAATAAAATATATTGAAAAATATAAAAATCTTATCGTGTTAAGAACTTTTTCAAAAATTTATGGGCTTGCTGGTTTGCGAATAGGATATGGAATTGCTGATCCGGAAATCGTAAGTTATATTGACAGGGTAAGGCCGCCTTTTAATGTTAATTCGCTTGCCCAGATTGCAGCAGAATATGCATTAAAGGATAAATTGCATGTTCAAAAAACATTAAAAGTTAATAATTTGGGGAAAATTTATTTACAAAAAGAATTTGATAAATTAAAAATAGATTATATAAAAACCCATGCAAATTTTATTTTTGTAAAATTCAAATACAACAGCAAATATGTTTTTGAAGAACTTTTAAAAAGAGGTATAATAATAAGGCCGATATTTGATAATTATGCAAGAATAACGATAGGAACAATGGAGCAAAACAAAAAATTAATAAAAGAATTAAAAGAAATTTTAAATAAATAAGGAGGAAGAAATGATTATTGTTTTAAAGCCAGGAACAAAAAAGAAAGAAATAGACCATTTAATTTCAAAAATTAAGGAGTATAAATTAACACCGCATATTTCAAAAGGTGAAGAAAGAACAATAATTGGTGTTATAGGGGATGAGAGAATTCTCCAGACAGTGCCATTTGAAGGTTTTAAATGTGTTGAAAAGGTAATGCCGATTTTAAAACCATACAAAATTGCAAGCAAAGATTTTAAGAAAACGCCAACCCACGTAAAAGTAGGGAAATGCATAATTGGTGATAAGGACATAGTTTTAATAGCCGGTCCATGTTCAGTTGAAAGCGAAGAGAAATTCTTAAAAGCAGCTTCTGAAGTCAAAAAGGCAGGTGCGCATATTTTAAGAGGTGGTGCATTTAAACCAAGAACATCGCCTTATTCATTTCAGGGTCTTGGTGAAGAAGGACTGAAAATTCTTGCCAAAGCGCGTGAAATTTACGATATGCCGGTTGTCACAGAAGTTCTGGATACAAGACATGTGGAGCTTGTTAATAAATATGCCGATATGTTCCAGATAGGAGCAAGGAATATGCAGAATTTTGAACTTTTGAAAGAAGTTGGAAAAACAAATAAACCGGTTTTATTAAAACGTGGCATGATGGCAACTGTTACAGAATGGTTGATGTCGGCTGAATACATACTCTCAAATGGAAATATGAATGTTGTTTTATGTGAGAGGGGGATCAGGACTTTTGAAACCGCTACGCGAAATACACTTGATTTAGCAATGATACCTTTAACAAAGGAATTAACTCATTTGCCAATTATTATTGACCCATCGCACGGAACAGGAAAGAGAAGTTTAATACCTGCGATGGCAAAAGCTGCAATTGCAGCAGGTGCTGATGGATTAACAATTGAAGTACATCCCAAACCAGAGGAAGCATTATCAGATGGCGACCAATCTCTTTTACCTTCTGAATATAAGGTGTTAGTTAAAGAATTAAAAAAGGTTGCAAGAGCTATTGGCAGGGAAATATTATAAGAAAAAGAGAAAAAGATGAAATATAAATATGATAAAATAACCATTATAGGAATGGGATTAATGGGAGGGAGTTTAGGTAGAATATTGATAAAGAATAATATTGCTAAAGAAGTTATTGGTTGCGGTCGTAATATTAACAGATTAAAAATTGCATTAAAAAAAGGCGCAGCAACCAGTGTAACAATTGATTTAGAAAAAGCAGTAAATGAGTCGCAGATTATCATAGTTTCTTTACCTGTTATGCTTATACCGGAATATGTAAAAAAAATATTAACTTTTGTAAATAAAAATTGTTGCATTACAGATATGGGAAGTGTTAAAGAAATAATAGTTAATGAAATTGCAAAATTTGATAAGGAAAGATTATTTATTGGTTCGCATCCAATGGTTGGTTCTGAAAAAGCCGGTATTGAAAATATAAAAGACGATTTATTTAAAGGCGGAACATGTATAATTACACCAATGAAAAATTCTAATCACCAGAAAATTAAATTTTTAACTTCTTTCTGGAAGGATGTCGGTATGAGAGTTATAAAAATGACGCCTAAGCAGCATGATAAATATATATCAGGTGTAAGTCATTTTCCCCATTTGGTCTCATTTGCTTTGATTAATTGTCAAAAGGAAAATATATTAAAAAGAAAAGAGATAATCGGACAGGGATTTAAAGATGCAACAAGAATTGCTGCATCAAATGAAGAAATCTGGACAGATATTTTTATAGCAAATAAGAAAAATTTAATAAAAGACATAGATACATATTTGAAAACATTAAGAAATTTAAAAAATTTAATTAAAAAAGACAAAGTCGGAAAAATAAAAAATGAAATAAAAAATGCAAAAAAATTAAGAGGGCAAATTCAATGAAAAAAATTCATATATCGCCAAAGAAAAATTGTAAAGCAGTGATTAAAGTTGAAGGGGATAAATCAATTTCCCACCGTGCAATTATAATAGGTAGTATAGCAAAGGGTAAAACAGAAATAGAAAATTTTCTTGAAGCAGAGGATACACTTAATACTGTAAATATTTTTAGAGAAATGGGTGTAAAAATTGAAAAAAAAGGAGATAATTATTTTGTTTATGGTAATGGTTTAAATTCATTAAGAGAACCAAATAAAATTCTTTATTCTGGAAATTCAGGGACAGGGATAAGATTGACCCTTGGTATTTTAGCGGCACAACCTTTTACATCTACCATAACAGGCGATTCCCAGGTGGTTAAAAGACCAATGATGCGAGTTATTGAACCATTAACAAGAATGGGTGCAAAATTTCAAAGTAATAATGGTTATGCCCCGATAACTGTTTATGGAAGTAATTTAAAAGGCATTACATATAAAATGCCAATTGCAAGTGCACAGGTAAAATCAAGTATAATGCTTGCTGCTTTATATGCGGATGGTATAACTGAAATTATTGAACCGGTAAAATCAAGGGACCACACAGAACGTATGCTTAAATATTTCGGGGCGAAAATTTTTATAAAGAATAATAAAATTAAAATTATGCCGCATTCTGAATTAATAGGGAAAAGGATATTTGTTCCATGCGATATTTCATCTGCTGCATTTTTTATTGTTGCGGGTTTATTAATGAAAGGTTCAAAAATAAAATTGAAAAATGTTTGTATTAATCCGACAAGAACTGGAATAATTGATGCCTTAAAAAAAATGGGTGGAAAAATAAAAATAGTAAATAAAAGAATAAAAAATAATGAACCCATTGGTGATATAATTGCGAGCACATCAAAATTAAAAGGAACAACCATAAAGGGTAGTTTAATACCAAGATTAATTGATGAAATACCCGTAATTTCAATTGCTGCTGCTTTTGCAAAAGGCAAAACAGTTATAAAAGATGCAAAAGAATTACGTGTAAAAGAAACAGATAGAATAAAAACAATAACAAAAAATTTAAAAAGAATCGGGATTAAAGTAATTGAAAAAGAAGATGGGATGATTATTTATGGGAATAATATGACTCCTTTTAAATATGCAGATATTGATTCTTTTGGGGACCACAGAATTGCTATGGCTTTTTCAATTGCGGCGCTGGTGGGAGATAACGGATTATTGATAAAAGATATTGATTGTGTAAATACTTCTTTCCCGAATTTTTTCAGGATATTAAATAATTTATAAATGAAAATTTTTTATAAAATTATAGAATTTATGGTTTACTGGTCTGGTAAAATTTTATTTTTTTTAATTTTTAAGGTTTTTTACGGACTAAAAGTTATTGGAAAGGAAAATATACCTGAAAAAGGCGGGGTTATTGTGGCTGCAAATCATGCAAGTTTTTTAGACCCGCCATTAATTGGAATTGCTTTTTTTAAAAGAAAATGCGTTTTTATGGCGAGACATACACTGTATAAGAATTTTATTTTTTCCACTATATTAAAAATGTGGGGTTCTTTTCCGATAAAGCGCGGAATTATAGATAGAGGAGCTCTGAAAGAATTTGAAAAAAGAGTAAGAGAGGGCTATGCGGTAATTTTTTTTCCGGAAGGAACAAGAACCCCGGACGGTGAAATAAAAAGTGGCAAGCCGGGCGCTGGTATGTTAATATATAATTCAAAAGCAGATGTAATTCCGGTTTATATTCATAATAGTTATAAGGTTTTTTCAAAAACAATGAAAATGCCAAAACTTTTTATACCAATTACAGTTATAATAGGAAAACCAATAAATTTTAATATTTATTTTAATAAAGAAAAAAGTAAAGAATTGTATGAGGAAATAACGCAAGTGCTAATGAACGAAATAAAAAAATTAGAATATAGTTTTTTAAATGAGGTAAAAAAATGAAAATAATTATTGGTCAACATGCAGGTTTTTGTTTTGGTGTAAAAAGAGCAATGGAAATAGCTTCTAATATAACAGAAAATTCAAAAGGGAAAAAAGTTTATATGCTAAGGGAAATTATTCATAATCCACAGGAAGTGAAAAGGTTGGTAAAAATGGGAATTAAATGTGTTGAAGAAATAGAAGATATTAAACCAGGTGAAAAAGTCATTATAAGTACGCATGGAATAAGTGCATTGGAAGAAAAAGAATTGATGAAAAAGAGAGTTGAAATAATAGATACGACCTGTCCGTATGTGAAAAAGATACATAATATAGTAAAAGTCCTTGCACTGGAAAATTATCAGATAATCATAATAGGTGATAAAGACCATTATGAGATAAAAGGGATTAAAGGATATGCAGGAAATAATGCTTTCATTGTAAATTCCGAAAAAGAAATAGAAAAAATAAAACTTGAAAGAAAGTTAGGCATAGTTTCCCAGACAACGCAAAATGTGGAAATTTTTAAAAAGTTAGTAAATGTAATTTTAGCAAAAGCAATACATAATGGGGTTTTTGAAATTAAAATTTTTAATACAATTTGTGATGCCACACAAAAAAGACAGGAAGAAATAAAAACTCTTGCAAAAGAAGTGGATATTGTGATAATAATAGGCGGTAAAAACAGTGCAAATACAATAAGATTATATAATTTAAGTAAAGAAATAAACAAAGAGACCTATCATGTGGAAAGTGAAAAAGATTTGAAAAAGAATTGGTTTAAAGATAAAGAAAAAGTTGGAATTAGTGCTGGGGCATCAACTCCTGAATATGTAATTGAAAATGTGGTTAAAAAAATTAATTTATTTGGAGAAAAATAATTTATGGAAAATAACGATTTTTCATTCTCAAAATTTGAACCCGGAAATATTATAACCGGTAAGGTTATAAAAAAATCAGACGGAAATATTTATGTGGATATTAATTATAAATCAGAAGGTATAATACCTGAAGAAGAGACGAGAAAGTATGATTATTATGAGAAAATAAAAGAAGGCGATGAAATAGAAGTATTTATAAAAAATATGAATTCATCTTATGGCTGTGTTTTGCTTTCAAAAATTATTGTTGATAAAAGAAAAACATTTTATAATATTAAAAAAGCTTACAATGAAAAGACCTTTATTACAGGGAAAGCAATAAGAGCAGTTAAAGGTGGTTATATTATTGACCTTGGGGCAAACATAAATGCGTTTTTACCAATGTCTCATACAAAATATTTTAATGGTGAAATTTTAGGGAATGAAATTAAATTAAAAATAATTGAATTTAATGAAGAAACAAAAAACATTATTGTTTCATACAAAGAATATTTTTTAGAAGAGCAGAAAAAAAAGATTGATGAATTAAAAAAAGTGTTTCCTTTGAAAGAAAAGGTAAAAGTAAAAATAAAAGAAATAAAAAATGATGGTTTAAATGTTGAAAAAGATGGCTTTAGTGTTTTTATTCCCAAAGAAGAAGTTTTATGGAATGATATTATTGATTTAAATGAAAAATTTATTGAAAGTCAGGAATTGGAAGTTACTGTAAAGCATAATGAGTCAGGGAAAATTATACTGAGTTTAAAAGATGGGCTGCAAAATCCTTATAAAAAGTTTATAGAAATAAATAAGCAGGGAACAGAGATAACTGGGAAAATTGTTAAGATATTGGATGATAAAATGATTTTATTACTTGCTGATGATGTTTTGGGTATTTTAATGAAATCAGAAATATCATATTTGAAAAAGATACAATCAATTTCTGATTTATATAAGATTGGCGAAGAAATAAAGGCAATTATTATAGATTATAATGAAAAGCAAAATAAAATTTATTTAAGTATAAAACAGATGCAGGAAAATCCATGGAATAGAATGGAAGAAAGATACCCCGTTGGGGCAAGGGTTATCGGAATTGTAAAAAATATAATTGAAGGACAGGGAATAGAAGTTGAACTTGAAGAAAATGTTGATGCTTTTGTTAATATTAAAGATATATCATGGTTTAATTTTAATAAAATTGAAGATGTTTTAAAAATAGGCGATAAAAAGGAATTCAAAATACTTGGCATAGATAAAAATAAATTTAAAATATTACTTGGGTTAAAACAGCTTTCCGTAAATCCCTGGTTTAGTTTTATAAATAAATTTAAAGAAGGGATGTTGGTAGATGTAAAGATATTAAACATACTTGATACCGAAATAGTATGCCAGATAATTGATGGAGTAAATGGGAAAATACCAATTAAAAATAAAAATCAATTAAAGCAAAAACAAGGCGATACCATTAAAGCAAAAATTATTAAAATTGATAAAGATTCTAAAAAAGTTACTTTATATTCTAAAGAACTTGAAATGTCCGAAGAAAAGAAACAACTGGATGAATACATTAAAATCCATGAGCACTTTTTTAAAATGGATGATATTATTGATTTTAAAGGTGTTAATAATAAGGAAGATAATAAAAAATGAAAAATATACCCAAAACAACAATAGCGAGATTATCTTTGTATTTAAAATGTTTTACTGAACTTTGCGATCTTAAAGTAAATTTTATTTCATCACAGGAACTGGCAAAATTGATTGGTTTAAATTCGGCTCAAGTTAGAAAGGATTTATCCTATTTTGGTAAATTCGGACGTCGGGGTGTTGGTTATAATGTAGAAAATCTGCGTCAGCAAATATCCGAAATACTGGGAACTCATAAAACATGGAATGTTGGAATTATAGGAATTGGGAATTTGGGGAGAGCATTACTTTCATATTCTGGATTTAAACAAAGGGGATTTAAAATTGTTGCTGGTTTTGATATTGCCCCTGAAAAAATTGGCTGGGAGGTAGAAGGTATAAATATATACAGTATAAACGAATTGGAAAAAATTATAAAAAAAGAAAAGATAGAAATTATAATATTGACTATTCCAAAAGAGGCAATGTTTGAAGTAATTAATAAATTAAGAAAAACAAATATAAAGGGAATTTTAAATTTTGCAGGCAAATATCTTGTTGGAGAAGAAAATTTTAAAATAAGAAATGTGGATATTTCACTTGAACTTGAACAGCTTACATTTTTCATAAAAAATCAAACGACAATCAGGAGGCAATAGTTAAATGTTAAAAATTATTTATAACGGGAAAGAATATGATGTTGAAAGCGGGAAAAAAATTTTTGATTTTTTAAAAAATGTGAATGAAAATTTTGATGATATTTTAGTGGCAAAATTAAATAATAAACTTTTAGACCTGAATGCTACTTTAAAAGAATCAGGGGAATTAATTCCGATAAATTTTAAAAGTGATGAGGGCAAAGAAGTTTACTGGCACAGCACTTCTCATATTATGGCAGCTGCTGTAAAACGATTATTTCCCGATGTAAAAGTAACAATAGGACCTGCCATATCAGAAGGGTTTTATTATGATTTTGATAAAAGCGAACCATTTACTGAAGATGACCTGAAAAAAATTGAAGAGGAAATGAAAAAAATTATAAAGGAAAAACATAATTTTGAAAGGGAAGAGTTGGATATAGAAAAAGCAAAGGATGTATTTGAAAAAATGGGAGAAAGTTATAAAGTTGAAATTTTAAATGAAATAAAAGAAAAAGTTGTAAGTGTTTATCGTACAGGTGACTTCATTGATTTATGCAGAGGCCCGCATATTACTAATACATTTAAAATAAAAGCAATTAAATTATTAAAAGTTGCAGGCGCTTACTGGCGTGGTGATGAAAAAAATAAAATGCTTCAGAGGATATATGGGATATCATTTCCAGATGAAAAGATGTTAAATGATTATTTAAAAAATCTTGAAGAGGCAAAACAGAGAGACCATAGAAAACTCGGCAGAGAACTTGACCTTTTTTCAACACACGATGAATTTGGACCAGGACTTATTTACTGGCATCCAAAGGGGGCAATTATAAGAAAAGAAATTGAGGATTTTTGGCGTAATGAGCATTTAAAAAGAGGTTATGATATACTTTATACACCGCATGTTGCAAAAATTGATTTATGGAATAAATCAGGGCACACCAGTTTTTATAAAGAAAATATGTTTCCAGAGATGAAGATGGATGAAATGGATTATCTTATAAAGCCAATGAATTGTCCATTCCATATTTTAATTTACAAAACAAGTTTAAGAAGTTACAGGGAATTGCCTTTAAGGTGGTGCGAACTCGGAACTGTTTACAGATATGAAAAATCAGGGGTTTTGCATGGTTTAATGCGGGTTCGCGGTTTTACACAAGATGATGCCCATATTTTTATGATGGAAAGTCAATTGCTGGATGAACTCATAAATGTAATTGATATGATAATTTTTATTTTAAAGACATTCGGGTTCAATGATTATGAAATTTATTTAAGCACAAGACCTAAAGAGTTTATAGGTGATAAAAGGGTGTGGGAATTAGCGGAAGATGCATTAAAGCAAGCATTGCACAGGGTTGGTTTAAAATATTATATTGATGAAGGCGGTGGAGCATTTTATGGGCCAAAAATTGATATTAAAATAAAAGATGCTTTAAATAGAACTTGGCAGTGTTCAACAATTCAGGTTGATTTTAATATGCCTGAGCGATTTGATGTAAACTATATTGGCGAAGATGGAAAAGAACACAGAGCAATTATGATTCACAGGGCATTGCTCGGGTCTTTTGAAAGATTTTTTGGGGTTTTAATTGAACATTACAAAGGGGCATTTCCATTGTGGATTTCACCTGTTCAGGTTTCTGTACTGACAATAACTGATAGAGTTAAAAGTTATGCGCTGGATATTTTTAATAAGTTAAAAGAAAATATGATAAGGGTTTCCTTAAATAATGATAATCAAACCATAGGAGCAAAGATAAGAAATGCAACATTGCAGAAAATACCATATATGATAATAATCGGTGATAAAGAAGCACAGAAAGGAACAATTTCTGTCAGAAAAAGAACTGGCATTGAAGAAAAAGATGTAAAATTTGATGATTTTCTTAAAATGGTGCTTGATAAAATTCAAAAAAAAGAAATTGACATATAAGTTTTTTATGTATAATTATAGAAGGAATTTATGAAAAAAAAAATAGAATATTTTTGTAGCAATTGTGGTTATTCTTCGTTAAAATGGTTAGGCAAATGTCCTGTGTGCGGGCAGTTTAATACCTTTGTTGAAGAACAGATACTGGAAAGCAAACAAGATGCTTCATACAGAAAATTTGCAAGTGGTAAAATTAGTTCCTTGACAGATATAGAGATAAATGAGGCGCAGAGATTGGTAACAGGAATAGAGGAATTTGATAGGGTTTTAGGTGGCGGTATAGTTAAAGGGTCTCTTATTTTAATGGGGGGTGAGCCAGGGGCTGGAAAGTCAACGCTTGCATTAACAGTCGCCGGCAAATTATCAGAAAAAGATAAAAAAGTGCTCTACGTTTCAGCTGAAGAATCAGAAAATCAGATAAAATTAAGGGCAAAAAGATTAAATATAAATTCAAAAAATTTATTTTTGTTAATAGAAACAAGTGTGGAAAAAATTGTTGCAAGTATTGAAAAAGAAAAGCCCGATTTTGTTATAATTGATTCCATACAAACAATTTTTAAAGAAAGTATTGATTCCGTTGCCGGTTCTATCAATCAGGTTAGAGAAAGTTGTGCTCATATATTATATACGGCAAAAAAATTAAATATCCCAATTTTAATAATTGGGCATGTTACAAAAGAGGGTATGATTGCAGGACCGAGGATGCTTGAGCATATGGTTGATACAGTTATGTATTTTGAATCAGAAGAATATTATCAATTTAAAATTTTACGTTCAGTAAAAAATAGATTTGGTTCAGTAAATGAAATAGGAATTTTTGAAATGGCATCAAACGGACTTAATGAAATAAAAAGCCCTTCAAAAATTTTTCTTGATAATATAAAAAATGAAAAAGTGGGCAGCGGCATTGTAACCGTTATGGAAGGAACAAGGTCCTTATTGCTTGAAATTCAGGCATTGACTTCTCGTAGAAATTTTGGTGTTCCACAGAGAACCGTTATCGGGGTTGATTATAACAGATTTCTTTTAATTGTTGCAATACTTGAAAGAAAAATGAATTTACACCTTGAAAATCAAGATATTTTTATAAATGTATCAGGGGGCATAAAAATTTATGAAACAGCGGCTGATTTAGGTATCGCTGCTGCAATTTATTCAAGTTTTAAAAATATACCAGTTTCCACCCAGCAGGTATTTATTGGGGAAGTTGGACTTGATGGAGAAATAAGGTCTGTAAATTTTATGGATTTAAGAATTATGGAAGCAGAAAAACTCGGATTTCAAAAATGTATAATCCCTTCCAATACTAAAATAGGAAATACAAAAATTCAAATAATAAAAATAAAAAATATCATTGATTTAATTCAATTAATAAAGAAAGGAGGTGAAAATTAATATGGCAGAGAAATATATATATTTTATTTTGGGCTTTTTACTTTCTTTTATCATAGTAGTAATTCAATTTATTTTTTATAATAAAAAAAATAAAAAAAATTTTTTAGCACCTAAAATTCTTGATACAAGTGCTATAATTGATGGAAGGATTGCAGATATTTGCGAGGATGGTTTTATGGAAGGCACATTAATTTTGCCCCGTTTTGTTTTACAGGAATTGCAATATATAGCAGATTCGTCCGATAATTTAAAAAGGAATAAAGGAAGAAGAGGCCTTGACGCAATAAATTCTATAAAAAAATGCCCTGGCATTGAAGTGAAAATAATAGATAAGGACTATCCAAATATAAAAGCAGTTGATGAAAAATTGGTTGCAATGGCAAAAGAATTTAATGCAAAAATAATTACAAATGATTACAATTTAAATAAAGTTGCCGAGATACAGAATATTAAAGTTCTTAATATAAATGACCTTTCTAATTCAATAAAACCAATTTTTTTACCCGGCGAAAGAATAAATATAAAAATAATGAAAGAAGGAAAAGAAAAGGACCAGGGTATATCTTATTTAAACGATGGCACAATGATTGTAGTTGATAATGCGAGGAGATTCATAGGTAAAAGAATAGAGGTTACAGTTACAAACATTTTACAGACAGATGCAGGTAGATTGATTTTTGCAAAATTTGAAGGTAAAAGATGAAAAATATTGCAATTATAATGGCTGCCGGAAAAGGCAAAAGGTTTGGGCATAATTTGCCAAAACAGTATTTAAAATTTAAAGGCAGAGAAATAATTGCATGGGCAATTGATAATTTTGAAAAATCAAAAATTATTGATGGAATAGTTATTGTTGCCCGGAGACAATTTATTGAATTCGTTAAGAAAAGTATAGTGAAAAAGTATAATTTTAGAAAAATAATTGACATAATTGAAGGAGGAAAAGAAAGGTATAATTCAGTTTATAATGCAATTGAATTTTTAAAAAATTATAATCCGCTGAATATTTTTATTCATGATGCGGCAAGACCCTTTTTTGATAAAAGGTTAATAAACAAAATTATTAAAGAATTAAAAAAGTATCCGGCGGTTATCCCTGTTAAAAAAATAAATTTTACAATAAAAAAAGTAAGAGGAGATTTTATTATAAAAACAATTGATAGAGAGAATTTAAGAACTTCTCATACGCCTCAGGGTTTTAAATATATAGAAATTTTAAAAATTTATGATAAAAAAAATATTGCAAAATACAAGCCAACCGATGAAGCGGTTTTATTTGAAAAAATAGGTAAAAAAGTTAAAATAATAGAAGATGAAGGTATAAATATTAAAATTACAACAAAAGAAGATTTAAAATTATTAAAAAGAATTTTTTAAAAAGGAGTTAGTAATGAGAATTGGAATAGGTTATGATGTCCACAGATTAACAAGAGGCAGACGGCTTATTCTTGGTGGTTTTGAATTTGAAAATGCGGAATTCGGGCTTGAAGGCCATTCTGATGCGGATGTTTTAATTCATTCAATTATGGATGCAATGCTTGGCGCTGCTGGTTTAAGGGATATTGGATACTATTTTCCTAATAATGATGAAAAATATAGGAATATAAGAAGTACAATTTTACTTGAAAAAGTATATGGTTTAATTTCAGAGGCAGGTTATAAGGTAAATAATATAGATGTAATAGTTGTTGCTGAATATCCGCATATGGCGCCCTATATTGAAAAAATAAAAGAGATTTTATCAGGTGTTTTAAATATTAATACAAATCAAATAGCAATAAAGGCAACAACTGAAGAAGGACTTGGCTTCATAGGGGCAAAAGAAGGAATTGCGGTTCATTCAGTTGTGTCGCTTATAGAAAAGGATAAAAAATAAATATGCTTATTTATAATACTCAAACAAGAAAAAAAGAAGAATTTAAGCCGGTTAAAGAAGGTTATGTAACAATGTATGTGTGTGGCCCAACTGTATATAATTATTTTCATATTGGTAATGCAAGACCATTTATTGTTTTTGATACTTTTCGGAATTATTTAAAATACAAAGGTTATAAAGTAAAATTTATTCAAAATATAACAGATGTTGATGATAAAATTATTAATAAAGCAAAAGAAGAAAATGTTTCTTTTGAAGAAATCGCAAAAAGATATACAGAAGCATACTTTGAAGATATTAAAAAATTAAAAATAGAAACGGCTGATAAAAATCCACGTGCAACAGAAGAAATAAAAGATATGATAGAATTGATAAAAATTTTAATGGATAAGGGCTTTGCTTATATCATAGATGATGGGGTATATTTTAATGTTGATAAATTTTCTGATTACGGAAAACTTTCAAATAAAAATTTGGATGAATTAAAAGAGGGCGCAAGGGTTGAGGTTAATTCGCAGAAAAAAAATCCTCTTGATTTTGCTTTATGGAAATTCAGTAAGGAAGGGGAACCGGCATGGGAATCACCATGGGGTATGGGCAGACCAGGATGGCACATAGAGTGTTCTGTTATGTCAAAAAAGTATTGCGAGGCAGAACCAATAGATATTCACGGTGGTGGTATAGATCTGGTTTTCCCTCATCATGAAAATGAAAAAGCCCAGTCAGAAGCTGCATCCGGGAAAAAATTTGTAAATTACTGGATGCATAATGGTTATATGAACATAAAAGGCGAAAAAATGTCAAAGTCACTTGGAAATATTATTCTTGCCCGAGAAATTTTAAAAAAATATAGTCCAGAAGTTATCAGATTATTTATACTATCTGCTCATTACAGAAGCCCGCTTGATTTTACATGGGAAAACATTGAAAAAATAAAACAGGGCTATAAAGAAATATATAATACTTTACAGATTTTAAGCCAATTAGAGATAAATAAAAAAGATGTTGATTTTAAAGATAATGAATTTTTAAACAAATTTTTTATGGCTCTTGATGATGACTTTAATACGCCAGAAGCAATAGCAGTTATTTTCAATCTTGTAAAAAAGGCAAAAGATTATTTAAAGAAAGAACTGAACGAAAATGATATTTTAAATCTTAAAATTATTGAAGCAACTATGAAAGAAATGTGCGGCATTCTTAAAATAATGCCTGAAATTGAAAAAATAGATGATAAAATCATTGAATTTGTTAAACAGAGGGATAAATTTAGAAAAGAAAAAAAATATGATGAAGCAGACAGGATAAAAAATGAAATAATAGATTCTGGTTATGAACTTGAAGATACAAAAACAAAAACATTTATTTTAAAAAAAATGTGATAAATAAATATGATAGTATATGGCAGAAATGTTATAAGAGAATTATTAAAAGTAAACAGAAATAAAATAAAAAAAATTTATGTTCTTCAAAATAGAAAAGGAATAGATGAAATTTTAAATGATATAAAGCGTTATGAAATTAAAATAGATATCATTGAAGAAAATTTTATGCGAAAACTAACAAATACCGATAAAAATCAGGGTATTGCCGCAGAAATAGAAGATGTAAGAACGTTAAACCTAAAAGAATTTTTAGAAAAAAATAAAGATGCTGATAAATTAGTTATTTGTATGCTTGATGAAATTGAGGATACACATAATATAGGGGCAATAATTCGTAGTTGCGAAATTTTCGGTATTTCTGGTATAATTTTGCCTCAGAAAAGGAATGCGCCATTAAATGAAACGGTTTATAAGGTAAGTAGTGGCGCAATTTTTTATCTTGACATAATAGAGGTAAATAATTTAAATTATGCTCTCAGACAATTAAAAAATTGTGGCTTCTGGATATATGGATTTGATATTAATGGCAACAAATTTTTAAATGAAACAGAATTTGATAAAAAAAGTGTTCTGGTCTTTGGCAATGAAAACAGAGGTTTAAGGTATTTAATAAAAAGGAATTGTGATTTTTTAGTAAAAATTAAACAAAAAGGTAAAATTGACTCTTTAAATGTTTCTAATGCGGCAGCGATTGCTTTTTATGAAGTAATGAAACAAATTGAAAATAAATAAAAAATATATTATAATAAAATAAGTTATTTAAAAGATAATAGATGTGGGGAGATTCCAGAGCGGTCAAATGGGGCAGACTGTAAATCTGTTGGCTTATGCCTTCGATGGTTCAAATCCATCTCTCCCCACCATAATTTATACGAGCTGGCGTAGCTCAGTGGTGGAGCTTCCGCCTTGTAAGCGGATGGTCGGTGGTTCGAATCCACTCGCCAGCTCCAGAAAATGGGCGCTTAGCTCAGCTGGTTAGAGCGTCTGCCTTACAAGCAGGAGGTCAGTGGTTCGAGCCCACCAGCGCCCACCATTTAATTACTTTAAAATCGTATTTGTTGCGATTTTAGTAAATTTAAAAATTGGTTGACTTTTAAAATAAAATAAATAATAATCATTAAAAAGTTCTTTTTAATTAAAAGCAAGCGGGAGTAGCTCAGTGGTAGAGCGCTAGCCTTCCAAGCTGGATGTCGCGGGTTCAAGCCCCGTCTCCCGCTCCAGAAATATCGGTGAATAATATAGAAAATAAGAGTTTCAAGTTAACTGATAAAAAAATCAGGGGCTTGAAGCGAGCCACTCGCTGACTAAATGTCAGAAAAGCGAGCAGGAGCGAGCGTCAGAGTGGCGAGGGGAGACGACGCAGCCGCGAGGTAGCGGCGAAGTGGTCAAGCCCCGTCTCTCGCTCCAGATAGAAAATTCAAAAATTCGTGGGGTCATAGCTCAGTTTGGTTTAGAGCGCCTGCCTGTCACGCAGGAGGCCGCGGGTTCAAGTCCCGTTGACCCCGCCAATTTTTACAAATTCTCGTTTAATGTATCTATTCAGGGTAATGATTTACATAAATTTATGAGATGCTTCCCTGAAAAAAAGCATTATAACGTAGAAAATAAATTAATGGAGGGAATTAAATGCAGGGAAGCAAACTTTATGTTGGGAATCTTGATTATGCGACAACTGATGCAGAATTGAAAGATTTTTTTTCAGCAATCGGCGAAGTAACAGAAGCAATTGTAATTGAAGGAAAAGGATTTGGTTTTGTGACAATGTCAAGTCCGGAACAAGCAGAAAAAGCTAAACAGGAATTGAACGGAAAAGAATTTAATGGTAGAGTGATTAAAGTAGATGAAGCAAGACCACCAAGAGAAAGAAACGACAGAAAACGTGGTTTTTCTAACAGAAAAAGGGGTGGTTTTGGCGGCGGAAGAAAAAACTGGTAAATAAAAAAAACAAAGGTTTGGTATAATCAAGTAAAAGATATAACCCGAGAAATCGTAATAGCGATTTTCAAAGAAAACAAAAATAAAAATGCATTAAAAATTATAATTAATTACCAATTTGATTTTTTATTTTCCACTTTTCTAAAGATAATTATTATCCACAAGTTAGCCCGTGTTATGCAGCACATTCAATTTTTTTTTGTGATTTCTATATACTAATAAACAACCGGGGATAAAAAACATGGCTGATGCCAGAGCAATTTTTTCATTAAAATCAGAAAATGCCGTAATTTGCTAATAACAAGGGGTTGGATTTTTAGTGGCACAAAAACAAAGCGGAGCACTCGGCTGACGCGGCAAAATATGCACTTAAATTCACAACTTAAACTTTAATAACAGGCCGCAAAATTCCAGAACATCATAATTTTATTTAAAAATTGTCTGCAGCTGTGTTTTTTTTAGATGTTGCATAGCAATCAACCTTGGATAAAAATATGGCAGGCTGCCAGTCAAGGGCTAAAATTAGAAATGTGGAGAATAAAAATTAAAAATTTTTTAATACCGCTGTTTTTTTAAAGAGAAGGAAATAGTGATATTTTATTAAAGCAAAAAAAAGTAAAGCAGAAAAAATTTACTTTTTATTTTATAAAAACATATCGTGACTAAGATGTTACTTTGTTATTAAAATTTTTCTTTACAAAAAAAATAAAATATGATATTGTTAAGAAAATTAAATTTTTTGCTAAGGTTCTCGATTAGCCAACGGAACTTTGGTATTAAAAAAATTATAAGGAGAGAAAAAATATGGCTTTATTAAAAGAAAAAAAACAAGAATTAATTACGCAATTTAAAATTCATGAAAAGGATACCGGTTCCCCGGAAGTCCAGGTTGCAATTTTAACGGAAAGAATTAATAATCTTACAGAACATTTGAAAAAGTTTAAAAAAGATATTAATTCACGTCACGGACTTTTAATTATGGTAAATAAAAGAAGACGTTTGCTTGAATATTTAAAAAGAAAAAATTATGAAAGGTATAGAACCTTAATAGATAAACTGGATCTAAGAAAGTAGTTATATGGAAGAAAATAGAGTTATAAAAGAAGAGATAAAAATACAGGATAAAGAAATTAAAATTGAAATAGGGAAATTAGCAAAACAGGCAGACGGTGCAGTTGTTGTCTCCTGCGGTGATACAATGGTTCTTGTAACAGCGGTTGCCTCGAAAGAATTAGCGGAGGATGTTGATTTTTTTCCTTTGAGTGTTGAATATAGAGAAAAATATTATGCTGCGGGGAAAATTCCAGGGGGCTTTTTTAAAAGAGAAGGGAAACCAAGAGAAAAAGAAATTTTAACATCACGCCTTATTGACAGACCAATAAGACCATTGTTTCCGGATGGATTTTTATATGAAGTGCAGGTCATTGCAACAGTAATATCTGCTGATAAAAAAAATGATCCGGATGTGCTTTCCATTATTGGGGCATCAGCAGCCCTTGATATTTCTGATATTCCTTTTAACGGACCTGTGGGTGCGGTCAGGGTTGGCAGAATTGATGGTAAAATTGTGATAAACCCGTATATTGATGAAATGGAAAAAAGCGATATTGATATTGTTGTTGCCGGGACAAAAAATGCAGTTACAATGATTGAAGGAGAAGCAAAAGAAATAAAAGAAGAAGAGTTAGCCGAAATAATAAGACAAGCACATAAAGAAATAGTAAAAATTGCTGAATGGTTAGAGCAGATAAAAGCAAAATGTGGAAAGCCAAAAAGAGAAGTTGTCCTTTATAAAATTGATGAAGAAATAAAAAAAGAAGTTGATGGATTATTCCGTTCAAAAATAGAAGAAGCATTAAAAATTCCTGATAAAATAAAAAGACAGGAAGAAATTGATTTAATAAAAAATAATATAATTGAAAAATTTAAGGAAAAATTACAGGATAAATTTGAAGAAAAGGAAAAAGATATAAAACTTTCACTTGAGGAAATAGAAGTTTCTATTATTCGTGGAAAGATTGCAAATGAAAAAATAAGACCGGATGGAAGGCAATTTGATGAAATAAGACCTATTGAATGTGAAATAGGGATTATCCCGCGTGCCCACGGTTCTGCATTATTTACCCGCGGGCAGACGCAGGCATTGGTTGCAACAACCTTGGGTTCAGAAGAAGACGCTCAAATTTTAGATGAATTAGAAGGCGAAGAGAAAAAAAGATATACTTTGCAATATAATTTTCCTCCATTTTCTGTTGGTGAAGTAAAAAGTATACGTGGACCTGGTCGCCGTGAAATAGGTCATGGGGCATTGGCAGAAAGAGCTTTAAAAGCAGTTATCCCATCAAAAGAAGAGTTTCCATATACTATACAGGTTGTTTCAGATATACTTGAATCAAATGGATCTTCCTCCATGGCAACGGTATGCGGGGCTACTCTTGCTCTTATGGATGCTGGTGTTCCGATTAAAAAACCGGTTGCTGGTATTGCAATGGGATTAATAAAAGAAAATGATAAATTTATAATTTTAACTGATATACAGGGAGTAGAGGACCATTTCGGGGATATGGATTTTAAAATTGCTGGAACAGAGGATGGCGTTACAGCAATTCAAATGGATATTAAAATACAAGGTGTTGATTTTGAGATTATGAAGCAGGCACTTGAAAAAGCAAAAAAAGCACGTATTTATATTTTAAAGGAAAAAATGCTGAAAACAATAAAGGAACCAAAAAAAGAATTATCTCCTTATGCTCCTAAAATGAAGTTAATAACAATAAATAAGGAGAGAATAAAAGATTTAATAGGACCTGGCGGGAAAAATATAAAAAAGATTATTGAAGAGACAGGTTCTAAAATTGATGTTGAACAGGATGGAAAAGTTAGGATTTTTGCAGAAGACCTTGAAGTAATGAAAAAGACCGAAGAATTAATAAAAAATGTTGTTGCTGAACCCGAAGAAGGGAAATTATATTTGGGGGAGGTAAAAAAGATAACAAATTTTGGAGCATTTGTTGAAATTTTGCCAGGAGTAGAGGGATTATGCCACATTTCGCAGATAGCAGATGAAAGAGTAAAAGATGTAAGGGATTATATTAAAGAGGGGGAAAAGATTTTAGTTAAAATTACTGAAATTGATAGAAAAACAGGGAAAATAAATTTATCAAGGAAAGAAGCAATTAAAGAACAAAATAATAAAGAATGAAATTTTTTCATTATGTTAATGATAGAATAAATTTGTATAATAAAAATCTCACTTTATCTTTTCCATTTAAAATAATAAAAGAAGTAAGTGCAATAAATAGTATTCCTAATTTAACAAACGGTTTAAAAAAAATAGCTGTTATTGCCGATTCATATATAATGAAGACCTTTGCATATAATTTAAATTTGGGAAATAAAGATACAAAAAAAATTATTTTTAATGGGGAATGTAGCCCGGAAGAGTTTTATAGATTGAAAAATATTTTGTTAAATTATAAATGTGAATGCATTGTGGCATTTGGTGGTGGGAAAACAATGGATGTTGCAAAACTATTAAAAAGGGATTTGCAAAATATCGTTTTAATTTTAGTGCCAACATCTGCATCAACCTGTGCAGCTGTAACTTCGGTTTCGGTTATGTATGATAAAAACGGAGTTTATATGTCAACTGTTGATAGTAGCAGCCCTGATTTTGTAATAATTGATTATGAAATCTTTTATAAATTGCCACTCTCTTTTTATGCGGCTGGAATTGCGGATACAATGGCGAAATATTTTGAAATTAAAATTTGTTTAAAATTCCAGAAAATAAAAGACATTTACGATGAATTTGTATATGAATTTTCAAAATTTATTTATTTAAAATTAAAAAAAATTATAGAGAATTTTAATAATATGGATGAACAAACAAAAGAAGAGATAACAGATATTAATATATTATTTTCTGGTTTAATATCAATAATTGGAAAATATTCAGTTACAGTTTCTGCTGCCCACACAATAGCCCATTCAATGACTATTGAAAAAAATGCTCAAAAGTTTTTACATGGAGAACTTGTGGGATTTGGCATATTGATGCAGGAAAAGGTATTGGGAAATAAAAAAAATGTTAATGAGTTAAGTTATATTTTTTCTATTTTAGATATCCCTGTTAAAATTTCACAATTTGGAATATTAAAAGAAAATATAGAAAATATTTATAAATTTTTTTGTAAAATAAGGAACAGTGAAAAAATTTTATTTCCAAAAGAGAATAAAATAATGTATAATAATTTAAAGAAAAATTTCTAAAAAAGGATTTTTTATGGCAAAGAAAGAGAAAAGCGAAGAAAGTAAAATTTCAAATAAGGAAATAGAAGAAGTATTTAAACAATTGAAGAATAAGGACCAGTTAATAAATGTGCCGCGAACACTTTTAAAGAAAGAAGAATGGGGGCTTTTAACTGTATTAAATTTGATATTAGCAGGAATATTTCCTGCATATTTTGTTCAGATTCTGCTTGTATCTTTTTTTACTGAACTCGGGCATTTATACACTACTCATTTAACAGAAGTTGAAAGAAAAAATTTAATTGAATTTGAAAAAGAATTTAGAAAAGGGTATGATTTAGAATTACAATTAAAATGGAAGGACGCAATTGAAGTTTATAAATTGCTTTCTGAAAAATATAAAAATAATCCTAAAATAGCAAATATTGCAAATCAAAGAATTGATTGGATAAATAAAAATTATTTAAGTTGATTAAATAAAGTGTTTCAGGGAAAATAGGAAAACATATTTAAAAATAGAATTAAATGGTGGATAAAAAATGTTATTATGTATTTTCATTAATTTTGATTGTGCTTTAATTAATAGGAAGTAATTGGGAGATTTTATGAATAAAAATAAAAAAAATTATTTAAAAGAAATAAAAGATAATTTAATTAATAGAAATTTTGAAAAAGTTAAACAGATTATTAAAAAAATAAAAATAAATAATAAAAATGCTGATTTTATTAATAAAATTATGGGCGATATGTTGTTTATAAATGGAAATTTTAATAACGCAATAGAATATTATCAAAAAATTAAAAATAAGGACTGGGATGTTAGTTTTAATCTTGCTTTAATTTTTTTAAGCGAAGGAAAAATAAAGGAAGCAATAGAATATTTTCAAAATATTTTAAAAATGAAAATTAATTTAAAGGATAGTTTTATTTATGCTAATAAATATAAAAATATTAATAATTTAATAGCAGAAATATATTTATACCTTGGCATACTTAATAAAACACTGGGAAAGAATGAGAATGCAATAGAATATTTTAAAAACTCAATAAAATATGATAAAAATAATATTTTTTCTTATGTTAATCTCGGAGATATTTATAACAATAATGACAACTATGATGAAGCAATAAAAATTTTTTCAGATGCGATTTTATTAACAGAGGAAAGTGCAAAAAAGTCACAGATTTATAATGACCTTGGTATAGTTCAATTAAAAAAGGGAATAATTGAAGAAGCAATAAAAAGTTTTAAGAGGGCAATAGAATTGAATCCTTCAAATACAAATGCAATTCATAACCTGGGTTTAATTTATGTGAGAAGCGGAATGGAGGAAAAAATAAAAGAAGATATTAAATCATTTGTCAGCAAAAAAGAGGGGGCAGATATTATTTATAATCTTTCCAAATCAATTATGGATATAACTAAACAGAGTAAATTTGAAGATATTGAAATGAATTTTATTGGGGATTCTATTCCTATGATAAAGGTTAAAGAAATAATTGTAAAAGCGGCGAATTCTGATGGCACCGTGTTTATACAGGGTGAAAATGGAACAGGTAAAGAACTCGTGGCAAGGGCAATTCATCAGTTAAGTTCAAGAAAAAATATGCCATTTATTGTTGTAAATTGTGGGGCATTACCTGAGACATTACTTGAATCAGAACTATTTGGTTATGAAAAGGGCTCATTTACCGGTGCTTACAAATCAAAACCAGGACGTTTTGAACTTGCCAATAATGGAACTATTTTTTTGGATGAAATTGGAGATATATCTCCTGCAATGCAGGTAAAATTACTGCGAGTAGTTGAGCAAAAAGAATTTGAGCGTATTGGAGGGGTTCAAACAATAAAAGCCGATGTTAGGATTATTGCTGCAACAAATAAGGATATAAAAAAACTTGTAAGTGAGGGGAAATTCAGAGAAGACCTTTTTTACAGATTATATGTGCTTCCTGTATTTTTACCACCATTAAGGGAAAGAGGAAAAGACATACTTGCTCTTGCTAATTATTTTTTAAAAAAAAGTAATGAAAAATATAAAAAAAATTTTATGAAATTTACTGACGAAGTTGTTGATATATTTTTTAATTATGATTGGCCAGGGAATGTGCGACAGATGGAAAATGTAATAGAGCAGATAGTTATTTTATATGATGATTTTGAAATAAAAAAAGAATATTTACCAGAAGAAATTTTAAAAAATATAAGAAAATCGGGATTAATAGTAAAGAGTAAAAAGATTGAGGATGAAAAAGAAAAGATAATAGAAGCATTGGAAAAGGCAAAATACTCAAAAATAAAAGCTGCAGAAATTTTAGGCATAAGCAGGGTTTCGCTTTGGAAAAAAATAAAAAAGTATAAGATAGGTTAACATTTAGTTAACAAAATGTTAACTTAGTTAACATTTAAATATATAAATAATCAAAAATTACTATAAAAATAAGCAATTTTTATGTGGCATAAAAATTGCTTATTTTTATATAAAAGAATATTTTTGAGGTTAAATATTATGAAATTTGAATGTGTTGTAAAACAGGGACATAAAGGTTCAGGAAAATTTAATGAACATAAGATATTTATTTATGCAAATAATATTTTAGAGGCATTTTCTAAAGCCAAAAATGCAAAAAGTGTAAAAAAAGGCAAACCCTATTTATACGGACAGAGTATAATTTCAATAAAACAAATAGTAAATTAATCAAAATTTATAAATTAAAACTCTACATTTTAAAAAATAAAAAGTTTTGGAATTATATTCTTATGACTTGTTATTAAAATTCAAACTGAGAATTAAAGTGCTTTATTTCTTCTTTATTTTAAGGAGAAAGTGATAAAAGGAGATGGAAGATTGAATTTAATAGCCAACTTAAAAATACAATTGTTCTCTCTTTTTTCCTATCTTCCTATGTTTAGGGCGGGAGGATAAAAAACAAGTCACCCTGTTTCCCCTTTAAAAATTGAGGGTTACATAGTAATCCCTCAATCACAGTAGTTTTTTATAAAATATAAAGTAAATTTTTTTGCTTTACTTTTTTTACCGGCATAAAATCTCCCTTTTTCCTTCTTTAAAAACTGACCATTACCCACAAGTTAGCCCGTGGCAGGCAGCGCATTCAATTTTTTTCATTTAAAATCAGAAAATGCCTGAACCTGCTATTAACAAGGGGTTAGATTTTTAGTGGCACAAAAACAAAGCGGGACACTTGGCTGACGCGGGAACCTATGCACTTGAAATCCCCGCTTGAACTTTAATAACAGGACTCAAGAATATATTCCCAAAACGTCCTGATTTTATTCAAAAAATTGCCTGGCTGCCAGCCACGGGCTAAAATTAAAAATGTGGGTAACGGACAGCTTTAAAAAAGAGGGGAATTAAAAAAATTTTTCTTTTTTATCTCTCCCTTTTCTAAAGGGAGATTAAAAGGGATTTTCAATTTTTATTATTACCTCCCATAACTGAGGCAATGCACTTGGATGCATTTTTCTCTTGACAGCCACTTTCATAGAAGGCATTACGTTACATAAATCATTTAAATTTAATTTATCGTTCTATTTTTATATAATAATTAAAACATTGGGAATTTTCATCAAGGGTTATTTTTAAAGAGTTTTCATTCAAAATAAAATTTTTATATTCATTTTTTATATAATTATTCTCATCAAGACAATAGATTTTTATTTTTTTAAATTTTTGTAAATTCATATTCAATGTTGCAAAAATAGGTTCAATTATTATTGGTGAATTTCCTCCATATATAATAGTTGTATGGGATGGATTGAATTTCATATCAGCGTTTTCAACCCGCGCTGCTGCTGTTAAAATCAATTCTGAGGAATTGAAAAGTGGTTTTTTATCCAGGGATGTTAAAAAAATGGCAGCGTATTTGTTGCTGGATTTAATTTTTAAATTTTTAAATTTTAAATCATTATTTTTAAAAAAACCAATGGCACCTTGAATTTTATCTGAATTTATCTGGAAAATTCCTTTTTTATAATTTAAATAAAGTTCGCCATTTAAAGTTAATGCGGCATCCTTTTTCAAAACAGGAGAAAAATTTTTACTTTCATTTGATTTTTCATAAGTTCTGGCTATTTTTATCAATGTTGCAATTTCAGGGGAGTTATTAATAAATTTAAAAGAATAATTTTTGTTATAAAAAATATCGTCTTCTGAAATAAACTGGACTATTTTTTCTTTACTTTCTTTTAAATAATCATATTTAAAAATCATAACAGCGGGAAACCACATTGCAAGTATATCGGGGGATGTTGAAAAATCGCAAAATGCGGTTAGTTCATTTTTCCACTCATAATTTGAAAAATTAAATTGGAGCATTGCATCCCAGCCCTGAAATTTTCCGTATGATGCCATTATAACCGGCGCACCTGCTCTGAACTCATTTGGCATTAAAAAATTCCATTCACTGACAGTAAATGGTTTTTTATAAACTCTTGCCTGGGCAAGTTCGGAAATGCAGTTATATTTTGATTTTAAAATCGGCTTGTTTAAAAAAGAAATATTTTCCTGTAAAGTCCAGCCACCTGATGGATGATCCCAGTAGGAATGCCTGTCAATAAAATCAAATTTGCTATTTGCCAAAATATCCGCATCCCATAATTCCCAGTGATTGCTACCGGTTACAAGTGCTTTGGTGCCAAGGGATTTTATAAAATTATACATTTCGGTGTAAAATTTTAATTCGGTTTCATAATAAAAATATTTCGTATCTGCTGCTCTTCCTGTTGATTGGGCTTTTGCAAAATTTAACACATTTTCCCAGTCATAATTAAATTTCTCTCTTTTTACAGTTCCTTTATTAAAATCTTCATCTTCTGATAAATTGTTATCACCGTATTTAGCCCATTCCTTTTTTAAATTTTCCATTGTCCCATATTTTTCCTTTAAAAATTCATTAAAAAGTTTATTTAATTTTTCAGTATAAAAATCAGGGATTTCAGTGTTTTTATCCCAGTAAAAAAGGGAACTTTCATTTATTATTTCCATAAAAACAATTGCTGGCTCATTTTTATATTTTGTTTTTGTATATGCATTTTCATGTTCAAGCAGATTTTGCACATATTCTTTGGTTAGGTCCTTTAATTTATCGTCAATAAAAATAACTTCTTTTAAACCAGCAGGTATTTTTTCATAATTTTCAACCCCATCCCCACTTTTTAATTTTCTATGCACGAGCAAGTCCAAAAATATGTAAATGCCCGCTTCTTTTAATTTAAAAATAAGGTAATCAAGTTTATCAATTGATTCTAAAGAAAAATGCCTTGTATCATCATATTTTTTATCAAATATGTTTGGCTCTGACCAGGCAGCATCCATATGGTGCAACCTGACAATGTTCACGCCGAGTTTTGCAAGGCGTTTTACCATTTTATCAATTTCTTCATAACTCCTAAAAATATCACCATCAACAAGATTTGTTCCAAAAAATTTTATTTTTTCATCATCTTCAAAAACTAAATTTCCATCAGCATTTATGGTTATAAAGCCATGTTTTCCTGCTGGCTTTTCTAATGATTTGCTAAAATCAATGATTGCATCTTCTTTATAAGAATCCTGATTAAAATTAAATTTCCACCAGTTACTTTTATCTTCTTCTTTAAAAATATCCTGCTTTACCAGTTTACCTTTTTTATCAAAACCGGTAACTTTTAATTTATCTATGAAAACTTTTCCTGTGCAATTTAAAAGTCCGGCACTTACTATGACTGATTTTGTTCCTTTGGGTAATGAATAATCACGAGAAAATTCAATCCAGTCCGTAGTATCTGTGAGTTCGCCTGTTACAGGTGGCCAGTCGCCAATCCTTTGTTTTTCGTCATGGAATTCAACTGATATTCTTGCTTTTTCCCATGGATTTTGGCCCTGAATTACATTTACTGTTTTTAATGCGCCTGAAATTCTAATTGTTTTTATTATTGAAGTATCCACAGGTATTTGCTGTGTTATCATAGAATAGCCGGGATTTGAATTTGAAATCATAAAACAGGTTGATGAATTATATCCTGGATTTACAAAAGAACTTTCGCCAGAAATCCAGCCACCCCAGTACAGAGGAAGTGTGGAACCAAATTCTAAATCACCATTTAATAAAAGATTATCCGGTTCTTCTTTTCCTGGGATTTGAGCTCCTTCCAAAACCTGTAAATCATCAACCCACATTTCGCCTGTGCAATTTGAAAGTTGAATTTCAATTCTTATTGACTTTGTTTGAGAAGGCACATTGAATATATTTATTTTTTCTGAAAAATCAAAGGTTCCAGAAAATCTCCCGAGTTCTGGCCAGCCACCTATTTGTGTTCCATTTTTATCAAAAAATAATACCATAATCCTTGCATAAGCCCAATCTTCCACCCCTTTTATTACATCTTTTAATTTTATTTTTGCTTTTACAGTAATTGATTTAATTTTTTCCGAATCAATAAGAATATACTGATATAAGGTAGTATATTTTGGTTTTACATTAAAAAGATGTATTACTTTATTATCCGCATTTATTTTTTCCAGTTTTATATTTTCATAATCATCCAGGGTCCAGTAATCAGGAATGCCATCATTATTTACATCAATTTCAAAATCGCCGTTTTTAATCAAATTGTTTGCATAAATAGAAATACAAAAAAGAAATGATAAAAATAATAAAATAAGCTTTTTCATAACACACTCCTTTTAATTTATTCAACTGGTATTAATATATAAAAAGTTGAGCCCTTATTTAATCCTTCTGAATAAGCCCAAATAAAACCGTTATGGCTTTCAATAATGTATTTAGTTATATAAAGTCCAAGTCCTGTCCCTGGTGTTTTTCTTGTATTTGCATCTTCTGCCTGATAAAATTTTGTAAATAAATTTTTAATTTGCTTTTCAGTCATTCCAATACCAGAGTCCTTAACCCATAACAAAATGTATTTTTTTTGTTCAAGTTTTTCTTTTATTTCAGATTTAATTTCATCTTTTTCAATATCATAAAGTTTTAAACCAATAATTATTTTTGAATTTGCCTGGGAAAATTTTATTGCGTTATTCAGTAAATTAATAATTGCCTGCATAAATCTTTCAGCGTCTATTTTTATTGTTAAATTTTTTACATCTGTTTCAAAAGAAACCGTTATATGTTTTTTTTCAAAAAGCGATTTTAATTCATTTACGGATTTGTTTATTACATACACGATATCTGCTTCTGAAAAATTTATTGTAAATCTACCGCTTTCTATTTTTGACATATCAAGCAAATCATTTATTATTTTTAAAAGGCGTTCAGCATTATTTTTCATAATTTCAATGTATTCATACTGGTCTTTTGATAATTTTCCTGCTGCGCCACCCCGCATAAGAGAAATAAAACCAATTATTGAAGTTAAAGGGGTTCTTAATTCATGGGAAACAATGGAGATAAAATTATTTTTTAATTTATCAAGTTCAAGTAGTTTTTCGTAGCTTTCCTTTAATGCTATTTCTGACTGTTTTTTTTCTGTTATATCAATTCCAGCAGATAAAATCCCATAAATTTTATTATTTTCATCTTTTAAAACAATATTTGACCAATGAATAATTAATTTTTCACCTGATTTTGCTATTAAGTAATTTTCATTTTCTGTTTTTGTTTCGGGCTCTTCTAATAATTTATTAAAATAATTTTTCAAATTTTCTTTTTCTTCATCTAAAATAAAATTATCAAAAAAGTTTTTTCCAATTATTTCAGCATCATTTTCAATTCCTATAATTTTTTTGCCATACTTATTTATAAAAACAATTTTTCCATTATTATTAAGTATTAAAAAAATAACAGGGGCAAAATTTAAGTATTTTTGTGTAATTTCCAGATTTTTTGTAATTTCGTTATGTAGTTTTATTCTTTCTGTGATATCGGTTGCAACACAAACAAAACGGATAAATTTTTCTTTTTCAGTTATTGCATTTGCAGAAAAATTTGTAAAAATTATAAAACCATTTTTTGTTTTTAAATTTATATCATAACCGGTTATCAATTTATTTTTTAATAAGTCCTTTACCATTTTATTAAAAATTTGATTTTCATTTATTATTTTGCCGAGTGGTTGATTGATGATTTCAGATTCATTATATCCAAGTGATTTTAGGGCAGATTGATTAATATATGTTATATTAAATTCTTCATCTAAAATAAATATATATTCATTTAATTCTGATAGGATAATTTTAAATGTCTGAGTTGGCGAAAAACCAAGAAAGTGATATTTTATATTGGCGTAAATTATTCCAATTGTCCATATAAGAAAATAAAAGTTAAGAATATCGGTTAAAGGATTATCCTTAAAATCAAAAAATATAAAGACCAATTTTAATAAAATTATTATACATAAAATAATAAGAGTATAATAAAATACCAGATTTATTTGTTTTTTGGATAAAACATTATTAGGACAATATTTTTTTAGCAAGAATAGAGAAAAAGCAATATAACCAATATAATAAGCAGCGAAAATATAAGTAGAAAGTGATTTTGTAAATGTGCTGAACCAACCATAATCAGTTTTAATTACAGTATGGAAATTACTAAAAATATTGTAAATAAGAAAAATTATGCTAGGTAAAAGAATTAAAGAAATTTTAAAAGAATTTAAGTTTTTATTTATAAGAAAAAAAGATAAAATAAGAAAAAAAGGCGGTATAAAAATCCAGGAAATGGAAGAGAGTTTATCAAAAAAGATGGCAAGCCATAAAGGGGTTGCCGGATTATGTAAAAATATCTTACAAAAACTCCATAAAGCAAGATTTGAAGTTAAAATTACCAGCAATTTATTTCTATTTTCAAATAAATAATTTGTTGAAATAAAAATAATTAATTGAATATAAATAAATAATGAAGTTATATGCAAAATTTGTAAAGGTAATATCCATTCCATAAAAATTTTTCCACCTGTAAAATGATTTTAAATTATATGTTATTATATAAATCAAAAAAAGTCAAATAGTTATCCATAAGCAATGCCTCAGTAATGGTAGGTAATAATAAAAATTAAAAATCCCTCTTAATCTTCCTTTAGAAAAGGGAGAGATAAAAATGAAAAATCTTTTTAATTCCCCTCTTTTTTAAAGAGGGGAGAGGGGAGATTTTATTTATGCAAAAAAGGTAAAGCAAAAAAAATTTACTTTATATTTTATAAAAACCTACCGTGACTGAGGGAGGACATTGAAGATTTTATAACTATTGAATTTAAATTATGTATTTATTATAATTTAAAAAATAAATAAAAAGGTGATAAAAAGTGATAAAAATTAATGAGATTTTTTATGATTTGGAAGGAGAAGGGAAAAATTCGGGTTATCCAACTTTATTTATAAGAGTTACAGGATGCAATTTGAGATGTAAATGGTGTGATACAAAATACGCGTATTATAAAGGAAAGAATTATTCTATAAAATTTTTAGCAAATAAAATAAATAAAAACCCTTATAGATTTGTAAATATTACAGGTGGCGAGCCGTTATTATATAAGAAAAAAATAAAAGAACTTTTAAAAGTAGTTAAAAATGACAAATTTATAACCATTGAAACCAATGGCTCAATTTCTATAAAGGATATAAAAGTTGATATGATAAGTATGGACCTGAAATTGCCATCATCCGGAGAAAATGAAAAAATGTTATTTGAAAATTTGCATTTACTTTCTGAAAAAGACCAGTTAAAATTGGTTATCGGGTCTTTTCAGGATATGCAATATGCAAAAAAAATTTTAGAAAAATATAAAACAAAAGCATCTGTGATTGCGCAGCCGGTATATAAAAAATTTGCATTTGAAAAAGTTAAAAAGTTTATTTTAAAAAATAAATTAAACTGGAAATTCTCAATTCAGTTGCATAAAATAAAAAGTTATTAAGGTGATTAATGAAAAAAATTTTATTTTTAGTATTCATATTTATTTATACTTTTTTAAAAGCGGAAAATAAGACCATTGCCAGTTATCTTTTGGTTGATTCCTATCCTGAAATTTCTGCGATGGGAGAAAGTATGGGTGTTGCAATAGATGGTGTTTTAGGTCTTTCCCTTAATCCAGCAGGTATAGCAGGTATAAAAAATTTTGAATTTGAAGTAATGCATAGCATATTGCCAGCAGATATTAAAAATGAAAAAATAACTTTTGCAAAAAATCTAAGCATATTTAACATAGCACTGGATATGTCGTTTATGGATTTCGGAAGAATACAAAAGGTTATTGCGGATGAAAATAATATGCCTTTTTTTTCAGGTGAAGAGATTTCAATGAACGCCTATATTTTTAGTTTTGCCCTTTCACAAAAATTCAATGATTTATCAATTGGAATAAAACCAAAAATTATCTATGAAAAATTAGATGAGACGCCTTCGGTTTATAAAGCCCTGGATTTTGGTATAATTCAAAAAAATGTTTTATTTAAAAATTTTTCTTATGGCTTAAGTTTAATAAATGTTTCAGAAAATATAGATGGTTATTATTTACCAGTAAATTTTAATGCTGGCTTTACATATTCATTTTATAATAATAAAAAAGTTTTACTTATTCTGGGGTCCGGCATAAATTATTTAATCGCAGAAAATTTTTATAAAATTTCTTTTGGATTTGAATATGATATGTTTGACAGTATATCATTAAAGAGTGGTTTGGTTTTTGACAGGGATTTTAAAATAAACTTTGTTGCTGGCTTTGGAATAAAAATTTCAAATTTTTCGCTGAACTATTCTTATGAAAATTTAAATGACACAGGAAGCGTGAATAAAATTTCAATAAATATATATCAGCCAGAAATAAGTGAAGCACAGGAGATAAAAGAAAAGGAAGGAGATACAACTTTTGAAAATTTAATTAAATCATCTGATTATTATTACTCACAAAAACAATACAGCAAGGCAATAAAATATCTTGAATATATGAATTTGATATACTGGAAGGAAATAGAGGAAATGGATGTAAAATTTAAGTCAAATTTTTATCAGAAACTTGGCATTTGCTATTATAATACAGGTGATAAAACAAGGGCAAAACAATATTTTGAAAGGGCTTTATTTTATGATAAAAATAATGAGGTTTTAAAATACTGGGCGGATTTGATGAAATGAAAAATAATTATTTAATAAAAAAACTTTTTTACGGTCTTAGTTTATTTTTCTTTTTGTGTTTTAATCTTTTGGCACAAACAGAAACAAGCACTCCTTCCATAACCGAGACAATCACAGAAACCGAAACACAAACTAATACAGAAACCTTAACAGAGACAATAACAGAAACACTTACAGAAACATATACGGAAACATCAAGTCCGACTTTGACCGCAACTGATACCGCGATTGAAATTTTATCATTAACATCAACAGAAACAATTACGGCAACGCAAACAGAAACAATAACAAACACAGTTACTTTAACATCTACTTTAACAAAAACACCAACAGCAACGTTAACTATTACAAAAACAGTAACTTTTACAAATACTGTTCCTGTTTTTACATTTACAGCAACAATGACAATTACATTAACTCCGGTAGTAACAGAAATTTTAACCCCCACATATACACCTGCAATTTCAGATTATTATGTCAGATATTTTCAAAATATGCTTTATCCAAATCCTGTTAAATATGGTGAAGATTTATTTATAATTTATGAAAACAGTGAAATATCAGACATTCTCATAGAAATATATACAATTGATGGTAGAAAAATAAAAGAATTTATTTTTGAAAAACAAAATGGAAAAGGGAAATTAAAAATATCAACAAAGGAAATTCCATCAGGAATTTATTTTTATAAAATTGTAAAAAAAGGAACAACCGGAGAAAAAAAAGAACAATTAAAAAAATTATTAATTTTAAAAAAATAAATTGTTAAAATTATGATTTCTGCTTTATTGATATTTTTGTGAAATATATAATCATTTAGTCACGACAGATTTTTTCATTATATAAAACCTATCATAACATATAAATTACATTTTAGTGTAAACAGTAACCCCTCGGTGATAGCAGGTTTTTATAAAATATAAAGTAAATTTTTTTGCTTTACTTTTTTACATTAATAAAATCTCCCCCTACCCCTCTTTAAAAAAGAGGGGGATTAAAAAAAATTTTCACTTTTATCTCTCCCTTTTCTAAAGGGAGATTAAGAGGGATTTTAATTTTTATTATTACCTCCTATAACTGAGGGAATACCATTTGGCGTAAAAAATTCTTTACATTAAAAATAATTTATTATACTATATTATTATTCACAATTTTATACAGGATAAAATTAAAATGCAGTTAGAAGAAAGAGTTAAATTCATAGAACATAAGGGTGAAAAAATTTTATTTATAGATATGTCCAATCTTTTGGAAAAAGAAATGCTGGAAATAATTGATTATGCAAAAAAAATAATTAGAAGCCAGCCAGAGAACTCATTATTAACTTTAACAGATGTAACACATTCTCGTTATAATGTTGAAGTGGTTAATGCGATGCAGGAATACACAAAAGGTAATAAGCCATACGTTAAAAAAGCGGCGATTTTAGGAGTAAATCCAATAAAAAGAATTATATTTAATAAAATAATGGAATTTTCAAAACGTGATCTGGTTGCTTTTGATACTATTGAAAAAGCAAAGGACTGGCTTGTAGAAAAATAAAATTTTATAATTTAAAGGGGTATAAAAATGCAAAATTTAACAATTTTTAATCCTGTGAAGGTTATTTTTGGATGGGGCACATTAGAAAGTTGTGGGAGAGAAGCCCAGAAACTTGGTAAAAAATCACTTATAATAACAGGGAAAAATTCTACTAAAAAAACAGGGGTACTTGATAAAGTATTAGGAATTTTAAAAGAGAATAATGTAGAATATGCTGTATATTCAAATGTTACACCAAATCCAAAAAACAATGAGGTGGATGAAGCAGCAGAACTTGGGAAAAAAGAAAATTGCGATTTTGTAATTGGTTTAGGTGGTGGGTCTGCTATGGATGCGGCAAAAGGTGCGGCAATTGTCTTAAAAAGTGGAGGGAATTTGTGGGATTATGTTGCACTTGCAAATAAAAAAGCAAAACAAATTGAAGATGTTGCACCGATTATGCTGATACCAACTTTAGCGGCAACCGGTTCTGAAGCAAACCCAGCAGCTGTTTTTACAAACAAGGAAACGCAGCAGAAAGCAGCAATTTATAATCCGATGAAACTTTATCCAAAAGTTTCAATTGTAGACCCTGAATTAACTTTGACTGTGCCAAAAAAACAAACCGCAGAAGGAATAATAGATATTATAATGCATGTTTTGGAAGAATATTTGACAGGAGATAAAGATTGCGATTTGCAGGATAGAATAACAGAAGGAATAATTTTAACCTGTATGGAAAGTGCTGCTGTATTAATGGAAAATCCGCAGGATAAAAAGGCAAGGACAAATATATCATTTTGTGCAACTGTGGCTTTACAGGGTTTACCTAATTCTGGCAGAGCAGGGGCATGGGTTGTTCATCCAATAGAGCATGCAATAACGGGTATTTATGATAATATTGCCCATGGGGCAGGAATTGCAGCGGTTCTGCCTTCCTATTTAAGATTTTTGGGTGAAAAGAAAAATGTTAAAGTAAAACAACTTGCTATAAGAATTTTTGGAGCAGATGAATATGCTGATGAAGAAGAACTTTATGAGGTATGTGCAAAGGGCTTTGAAGATTTTATTGAGTCCATTGGCATACCTAATAATTTAAGAGATGCCGGGGTTGAGAAAAGCGACCTTGAAAAAATTGCAAAAAATCTTTTTGTGGTTTCAGGAATACCAGCAATAATTGGGGATAAGATAAATTTGATGAAAATTTTAAATAATGCTTATGATAAAAAATAAAAAATCAAATAAAATAATTTAAATATGCAAAATAATTTACAGGAAAAAAAATTAAGATGGATTTTATATGAAAATAGTGATGAGGATAAAAAATATTTTCCATTCATTTTAATGTTGGAAAAAGAAAGTGGAAATTTTATTTTTTTAAAAACGCAGGAAAAATGGCCCACATCAGGGAAAAAGGTCTTTTGTAAATACAAGGGAGAGATAAAAGAAGAAAATTTGCCGCAAATGAAAATAATTGAAACATTATACATAAAAAGTATGAGACAGTATGGTAAAAAATTAACAGTTATTCTTGATAGAAAAGTAAAAAAAAGGTGCTGGTTTATTTTTATAGAAAAAGAATATAAGAAAAAAGAGGGAAAATATTATCAGGTATTCTGGGATACACAGGTTTCTGCTGTTTCAGAAAGACCAGGGACATACATTTCAACAGGTGGTAAAAATATCGTTTTTGATGTTGTAATTGACATAAATGAAAGATATCCGTATAAATTTGCAAATGCAAATGTGAAAAGAGAAAAATTGGATGTTGGGGATTATGCTTTAAAAATAGATGAAAAAATTATGGCGATTGTAGAAAGAAAAACATTTGAAGATTTCAAACATCAATTAGAAAAAATGGATGTTTTAAAATCTCAACTTGTAGAAATGAATAATTACAAATATAAAGCAATTATTTTTGAATGTCCTTATGCTGATTTTTTAAATAATGAAAAATTAAGATATTATCCTGGATATTTTGTTGGAGAAGTAATAGCTCAACTTATGGTTGAGTTTTCGAATGTTCAATTTGTATTTTTAAGCAATAGAAAAGTAGCAAATGAATGGGTTTTTAGATGGTTTAAAAGAATTTTTATTGCAGAGAAAAAAGAGATAAAGGATGAATGGAAAGTAAAGGAATAATACCTCAGCCATGAGAGGTAGAATCAGAATAAAAAATGCATAAAGAATTAAAAATGCATCTTTAATCTCCCTTTAGAAATTACCCAGCACCAATAAGTTAGCCCGTGTTATATAGCGCATTCAATTTTTTTGATTTTTATGTACTAATAAGCAAACGGGTATAAAAACATGGCTGGTGCCAGAGCAATTTTTTCATTAAAATCAGAAAATGCCATAACTTGCTAATAACAAGGGGTTAGATTTTTAGTGGCACAAAAACAAAGCGGGGCACTCGGCTGACGCGGAAACCTATGCACTTGAAATCCCCGCTTGAACTTTAATAACAGGTCTCAAGAATATAGTCCCCAAACGACCTGATTTTATTCAAAAATTGTCTGGCACCAGCCATGTTTTTTGAGATGTAACATTGCGAGTAAGCAAACGTATATAAAAACATAGCAGGTGCCAGCGGAATTTTATAATTTTTTTAATTTCTCCCTTTTCTAAAGGGAGACACAGAGGGATTTGTTTTTATTTTTCTTCTCTCCAGTGTTGAAAAGAAAGAGAGGGAAATTACATTCAAAACGCCTCTTGCATACTTTCACCCTCTCCCTTCTCCCTCTCCCATCAAAGGGCGAGGGGAATTCCTTTCTTCCCTTTTAAACAGTGCGCCTGTTAATTTACAATTTACAATTTGCAATTAAAAATTCCTCTCTCCCCTGCGTGGGAGAGAGTTAGAGAGAGGGGGTGGTTGCTTTCAAGTAACCTCTTGAATTCCTTCATCCTCTTCCATAAACTAACCATTGTTCACAAGTTAGCACGTGTTATACAGCACATTCAATTTTTTTATGGAAAATCAGAAAATGCCGTAACTTGCTAATAACAAGGGGTTAGATTTTTAGTGGCACAAAAACAAAGCGGAGCACTCGGCTGACGCGGAAACCTATGCACTTGAAATCCCCGCTTGAACTTTAATAATAGGGTTCAAGAATGTAGTTCCAAAACGTCCTAATTTTATTCAAAAAATTGCCTGGCTGCCAGCCACGGGCTAAAACTAAAGATGAGGGTAATGGATAGATTTAGAAAAGGAGGAGATATAAAATTATTTTATAAAGATTGGATGGGGGATATTTTATGTGGTGAAAAAAAGTAACACGAAAAATTTTTTTATATTTTATAAAAATCTACCGTAAATAAAATTATCTTGAAAAATTTGGGTTTATATATTATAATAAGGAAAATAAAAAAAAGGAGATGATTTAAATGCCAGAAGGTGAAATATTTATAGAAAGAAGAAAACATAAAAGAATTGATAAAAAGTTTAAAGTTAACTATAAATTGATTTCTTTGCCCAGTGAAGCCCAGAATATTAAAGCAGAAGCTTACAAAAAAGAAGCTGAATCTGCAAATATAAGTGTGGGTGGTATACAATTAATCTGTGATGATGAATTACATTCGGAACAGATTATAAGAGTTGAATTTGCTTTGGCTGGAAAGACAGAACCCGTTATAACTTTTGCAGAAGTGAGATGGTGTGCAAAAGATATTCATTTAAATAAATACAGAGCAGGTATTGAGTTTTTGGTTTTAAAAGAAGAAGATAAGGATTTCATTTCAAAACTCGTTGAACAGGAATAATTTTCTTAATTACATTTCAAAAATAAAAAAATCAGAGGTGTTTTATTATGAATTATTTTAAAACTTTTTTCCTTATGGGTTTACTTACCATACTCTTTGTTTATATAGGTGATTTAATCGGCGGACAGACCGGAATGGTTTATGCATTTGGATTTGCCTTGCTTATGAATTTTTTCAGTTACTGGTTTTCGGATAAAATTGTGCTTTCAATGTATGGGGCGCAATTAGTAAAAAAACAGGATGCCCCTGAGTTATATTCAATTGTTGAATCATTAGCAATTAAAGCAAATTTGCCAATGCCAAAAGTTTATGTGATAAATACGGAAATGGCAAATGCATTTGCGACTGGTAGAAATCCAAAGCACGCTGCGGTTGCTGTGACCACAGGAATAATGAATATTTTAAATAAAAAAGAACTGGAAGCGGTTTTGGCTCACGAATTAACGCATATAAAAAATTATGATATTTTAACAGGCACTATTGCTGCAACTTTTGCAGGTGCAATAACAATGCTTGCGAGAATGGCTTTCTTTTTTGGTGGTAGTAGAGATGATGATAGAGGCGGAGCCGGCGCCCTTTTACTTTTAATTTTAGCACCCATTGCTGCTGTTTTAATTCAACTTGCCATTTCTCGTTCAAGGGAATATGCAGCAGACAGGGGAAGTGCGGAAATTACCGGGAGACCTCAGGATTTAATAAGTGCGCTTGAAAAATTACACGGAATTGCAAAGGCAAGGCCTGTGAATATTGAACCATCAACAGCGCATATTTTTATAGTTAATCCATTAAAGGGTGATTTTTTTGCTTCTTTGTTTTCAACCCATCCAACATTAAAACAGAGGATAGAAAATTTACAAAAATTTAATGGTTAGTGCTTTTGCATTTTTGCTATAAAAAAACCATCAGCATTTAATGAATTTCCGGGTAAGGAGAGAAAAAACTCATCTTTTTTAAATTCTTTTAAAGTTTGTTTTTTATTTAATATATCAATTAATTTAAAATTTTTATTTCTCTTTAAAAAATTCTTTATTAAATATTCATTTTCTTCTGGATTTATTGTGCAGGTTGAATAAAAGATGAACCCTTGTTTTTTTACCCATTCTTTTACATTTTCTAACAATTTTAACTGAAGTTCAGGATAAGAGGAAATAATTTTTTCTTTTAAACACCATTTTTTTTCTGGGTGTCTTCTGATAACACCAATGCCAGAACATGGGGCATCCAGAATTAATTTGTCAGCTTTGTTGTGAAGGGAAGGAATATCCTGCGTGCCATCGCCTGAAATTATTTCAATATTTTTTAATCCGAGGCGAGCAAAATTTTTTTCCATCATAAAAATTCTATTTTGATTTAATTCGAGGGCAATTATTTTACCCTTATTTTTCATATTTATAGCACAGAATATTGCTTTACCACCCGGGGCACTTGCAACATCTATGATAAATTCATTTTCAGTTGCATTCACTAAATGTCCCAAAAATTGAGATGATAAATCCTGAATGTAAAAATATCCGTTTTCAAATGCGATGGATTTTACCGGGTTGCCTGACTCAATAACAAAAGCATTTTTTAGTTTTTTTTCTTGCTTTATTAAAATATTTTCATTTTTCAGTTCTTTGATTAAATTCTCACTTTTAATTTTTAAAGTATTTACTTTAATAAAAATTGGGGGACGTTCATTACTTGCTGATAAAATTTTTTCGGTTGTTTGTTCGTCATAATATCTTAATAAAAATTTTATCATCCAGGGTTCAAAAGAATATTTTATGCTTAAAAATTCAATTTTATCTTTTGCATGTATTTCAACTTTTTCATTTTTATATCTGTGTATATTTCTTAAGACAGCATTTACAAATCTGGAAATTTTTGGATGAAAAAATTTTTTTGCAAGTTCAACCGAAGTATTTATGGCTGCATAGGCAGGAATGGAATCCATATAATTTATTTGATAATAACCAATCCTTAATATATTTTGTAATTCAATTTTATTTACAGGTTTTTTTATATATCGGGATAAATGATAATCAATTAAATTTTTATTTCTCAAGATACCATAGGTGAGTTCATAAACCTTTTTTATGTCATTATGTTCTATGTCAATATTTTCTATGCTATCTTCTATTGCTTCTTTTGCCCAGCGCTGGGTTTTAAAAACATCTGTTAAAATTTTTAATGATATTAATCTAAAATCGTTTTTTAACATATTTAATTCCATTCATTAGTATTTTTTTTATTATACAAAATAAAATCAGATAAATACAGCAAAATTCAATTAACCCAGTATCCCCTCAGTGATAGCAGGTTTTTATAAAATATAAAGTAAATTTTTTTGCTTTACTTTTTTTTACATAAATAAAATCTCCTATCTGTAAAAAGGAGAGAAAATAAAAAAATGGGAAACAGTGGGATTTGTTTTTTTCTCTCTCCCCTGCGTGGGAGAGAGTTAGAGAGAGGGGGAGATTGCATTCAAATTTACTCTTGCATTCCTTCACCCTCTCCCCTTGCCCCTCTCCCATCAAAGGGCGAGGGTATAAAGAAATTTCTAATTCATAAATTTCCCTCTTTCCTAAAAGGAGAAACGGGGTGATTTATCTCTTTGCATTTCTTTTTTACATAAAATCTCCCCTCGCCCCTTCTATGAAAGTGGCTGTCAAGAGAAAAATGCATCCAAGTTACCTTTTTTCACCTTCTCCCACCTGTCAAAGTACTTTTATCTCGTTTTTCTCC
>Ga0078972_1003071_pt1 | contig 51666 bp, 50 predicted proteins | sample YelNatPaOPGAMG01_FD_67568 | JGI IMG/M metagenome (GOLD analysis project Ga0078972, IMG submission 67568) | Hot spring thermophilic microbial communities from Obsidian Pool, Yellowstone National Park, USA - OP-RAMG-01 (SPADES assembly) (version 2) | ecosystem: Environmental > Aquatic > Thermal...
AAAGGGCTGGTCTATTTTTAGGATATACTTAAGTTACTTTGCTAATCTTTATGTCAGAATTATATTGGGTGTGAAAATCTATGATATGACAAGCGGATTTAGATGTTTTTGCGCAGATACCTTAAGAAAAATTGATTTATCTTTAATTCGTTCAGAAGGTTATGCCTTTCAGATAGAGATGGCTTATTTGTATTGTCAAAAGGGATTTATAATAAAAGAATCACCGATTGTTTTTATTGAGCGTAAATCAGGGAAATCAAAGTTTAACATCAAAATAATTATAGAAGCATTTCTTGTTGTTTTAAGGCTTAGGTTTTTTTAAGTAGGGTTGATTGTAATTGCCAATCCCAGGATTATCCACCACAGATAAGATACCTCTGGCAGGAAGAAAGTAAAATCTAACAGGTTGTGGGATAAAAATACAATATTGGCTGAGATTAATGCCGCAGTTACGGTTTTAATATTTTCTATTTTTAAGTTTTTTAAACTAGCCTTGATTGAAGCAATGGCTAACCAGAGAATAGATATTATACCGAGGATTCCCATCTCTGCCCAGATTTGTAAGTAGGAGTTGTGGGCATAGCGGCTTGTAATAAGATTAAAATTCCCCGGGCCAACCCCAGTTAGCGGATGAGATTTAATAATCCTTATGGTATCCCGCCAATAGTTTAATCTCATCACCGTAGAGAATATTGGTTGGGTATGCTGCCTTTGGGTTATGGCCCTAGAAGCAAAAACCAGAAAAATTATAAATAGTACTGCAAACAAAAATATAATCTTTTTTTTGTCCAGCCTGCCTTCTAAATAAAAATATAAGGTTAACCCAATAAATAAACTTATTAGTGCGCCTAAGGATTTAGTAAGCAATAATGCAGTAAATATAGGCAAAATAATCCAGATTTTTCTTCTGTAAGATAACGCAATTATAAGAACCATTGCTAAATATCCACCCAAAATATTCGGTGTTACGAATGGATAAAATACGCGCCTGCGGCTGATATAGTCTAAGGCGAAAGAATCCAAAGGTGCACCTTGTCTATTAATATAACTTAAGACATTCCTGAATCCAAAAAAATACTGATATATCGCGATAAGGCCAATAATAAAACCAGTTAAAGCCAGACATTTAATAATTCTGGCTTTATTATTTAAAGACAAAGAAGCGATAATAGCAAACAACAGTACGCCTAGTGCATATTTGTACATTTCCTTTATACTTGTTATTTTATCCTGTGAAAAAACCAGAGAAATAAGTAATGCCGTAACGAATAAGATAAACGGATATTTTATGTCTTCGGATTGATTTATTAATATGCCTTTACGGATAATCCAGACAAAAAGAAAACCTATAAGCAGAATAGAATATGTAAGGTTTGCTAAAGGGAATGCCAGAGAGGATATAAAAGGACGGATAAAGATTAGGATTAGTAATATATTAAACATTATGTTATAATTTTACTCTAAAATGGCGAATACGTCAAATAAAACAGTCAGTATTATTGTGGTAACGTGCGGTATAGGCGGTTATCTTAATGATTGCCTTGAGTCTTTAAAGGGACAGACGCACCCATATTCAGAAATAATTGTGATTGATAACTCTTGTGATTCTCATTTTAACCTGCAGATGCCTAAGGCGCATCCAGATGTCAGATTTTATATAAGCCCTGTAAATTTATTCTATTGCGAGTCTCTTAATAAGGGTATAAATTTAAGTAAAGGGGATTTTGTACTCTGTCTTAATGACGATGTAATTCTTGATAAAAAATTTATTGAGGAAGCGCTTTCAGGGTTCTTGTTTGATTCTAAGATTGGGATGGTCAGTGGCAAGGTCCTGCGCCGCGATAGAAAGACCATAGATAGCACAGGGCTTTTTTTAAGCCCCTGGCGCACTGCCAAGGAAAGGGGATATAACAGAATAGATAAGGGCAAGTTTAATACAAAGGAATATATATTTGGGGTAACAGGGGCTGTTGGTTTTTATAGACGGCAGATGTTGGAGGAGATTAAGGAAGGCAATGATTATTTTGATTCAGATTTTTGTTTTTTCTACGAAGATTTAGATTTAGCCTGGCGGGCGCAGCGCGCAGGCTGGAGATGCTATTATGTGCCTTCTGCTATTGCCTATCACGTCCGCGGCGGCTCTGCAAGGTCTGTCTCAGGGCTTGGTAAACCGTATGCCCGTAGATATATCAATGACGAACTACAGGCGCATTTAATAAAGAATCGATACCTCACAATAATTAAGAATGAATCCTTGCCTGGGATTTTGTTGCACGCCCCGTTTATTTTTGTATATGATTTAATAAGTTGGAGTTATATTTTTATTTTTAGACCTAGGCAAATCAAAACGTTCTTATTAAATATAAAATATTTGAAATCTGCTCTTAAAAAAAGGCAGAAATTCAGTTGACGATGAAGCGGCCTCCTGATATATCCATTACCAGGCTTGCAATTTATCTAAGATTTCTTCAGGATTACCTTCAAAAGAGGGATAACCCCACCATTAATTCTTATGAATTAGCCAAGTTTTTAAATATCAATCCGCATCAGATAAGAAAGGACCTTTCCTATTTTGGTAAATTTGGTGAGCGCGGTGTTGGTTACAAGGTAAAGGAATTAAAGGAATGTATTGAAGGGATATTAGGGTTGAATAAGAAATGGAGGATTTGCCTTTGCGGGGCAGGGAATTTGGGTTCTGCCCTCTGCGCCTATAATGGTTTTAGGCAGTGGAACCTGAATATAGTTGCTATATTTGATAATGATGCCAAAAAGATTGGCAGGAAACTTCAAGGAATAAAGGTATATAGCCCAAATAGTATAGGCGCCATAGTAAGGAGGATGAATATTGATATAGCAATAATTGCTGTGCCTTCTTTGGCTGCTCAGGGGATAGTAAAAAAGTTAATAGCAGCGGGCATAAAGGCAATCTTAAATTTTGCCCCTGTTAAACTGGATGTCCCAAGCCATGTGAAATTACGCAACGTAGATTTGTCCACGGAATTAATTAACCTAACGCATTTTTTATCCGCATCAGGATAAAATTTTTTTCTAAAACAAACTACACCACATTATATTTTTCCATTTTCTCGTCGATAAAAAAATTTTAAGCAAAATAAAAAATACTTGACAAAGATGTTATAATATGATAAAAAAATAATGTAACTATAATGTTTTAAAGAGGGTTATGATTTTTTAGGAGGTTAATTTAACTAAATTGGAAAAACCTGGTTAAGAATAGGGGGCTCTTAAATGTAGCAGGAGCCCTTATTTTTTTAATATAACCAAGATACATAGGGTAGACGAGTAAATTTTTTTAAGGCAGGATTAATCTAATGAAAACAGTTGGTTTAACTTATGATTTAAAGACAGATTATGAGTTTAAAGAAGGAGACCCGCCAGATGCAAATGCGGAGTTTGACCATCCTTCCACAATAGACGTGATTAGTAGAGCAATAGAGGCAAACGGTGTTAATGTAGAAAGGATTGGGAATGCCGCAAGTCTTTTAGAGAAAATAAACAATCTTGATGTGGATATTGTCTTTAATATTTCCGAAGGCATCTCTGGAAGAAACAGGGAATCCCAGGTGCCTATATTATTGGAGATGGCGGGCATACCATTTGTGGGTTCGGATGCGCTTACACTGGGTCTTACCCTGGATAAAATTATGGCAAAGAAGATTTTTATGGCTGAGAAAATACCTACCCCGCGGTTCTTGGAAATAAAATCCTGCGATGGCCTGGTAAATACAGACCACCTTAAATTCCCATTGATTGTAAAGCCGCGCTTTGAAGGTTCATCCAAAGGATTAAGCGAGGATTCCAGGGTTGAAAATAAAGATGAACTGATAAAACAGGCGGAATATATCATTAATACATACAGGCAACCCGCCTTGGTAGAAGAATTTATAAGCGGGCAGGAATTTACCGTAGCCATAGTAGGAAATGATGAACCCCTTCTTTTGCCGATAGTGCAGATAAAGATAGACGGCAGGCTTAAATTAAATAACAAATTCTACACATTTGCCAGAATCACCTCTGACAGGCTTGAATATATATGCCCTGCGCGTATCAGCGCGGATTTAAGTAAGAAAATTTACGATATTGCATTAAAGGCGTATAACGCTGTTGAATGCCGCGATTTCGGGAGAGTGGATTTTCGCGTTGACCAAGAGGGTAATCCCTATGTCTTAGAGATAAACCCCCTGCCTTCATTGTCCACAGAGGACGTATTTCCCCTTGTGGCTAAAGAAATAGGCATATCTTATGAGGAGTTGATTGGCAAGATATTAAACAGCGCCCTGAAAAGATATGGTTTAAATTAATGGGTGAATAAAAAATAACGCCTTAAGAGGTAACGCAAAATAATAACTAACTCAATCGTGTAAAAGATGTGAGGGAAAAATTCACAGACGGCTTCGTCCACAACTTATGGTAATATGTTTTGGTAAGTCGTCTGTTCATTTGAAATGAAAATAGCCTTGACCTGCAATTTGAAAAAGAAAGACGACACTAAGCCCCCAGATTATTTTTCAGAATTTGATTCCGCGGAGACTATTGAGGCAATCTCATCAGCCCTTAAGAGAAAAGGTCATAACGTAGATATAGTTGAAGCCGGCCAACCAGACCTATTTTCCTATTTTAAACAAAACAGAGTAGATATAGTTTTTAATATTGCTGAAGGTAAACACGGCAAATTCCGCGAATCAGAAATTCCGGCAATATTAGATTATTTAGACATCCCATATACCGGCTCAGGCACATTCGCCTTGGCCCTCGCACTTAATAAAGCGATTACCAAAAAAATATTAATTGCCGAGAATATACCCACCCCACACTTCCAGGTTTTTGTAAATGGAAACGAAATACCGGATTCAAATCTTAAGTTTCCTTTGATAGTCAAACCTAACAGGGAAGGTTCAGCCAAAGGCATAAGCGCCTCATGCGTCGTCAGGGATAAAGAATCTTTAGTTAAAAAAGTCAAAGAGATTCATCACGTCTATAAACAGGAGGTCCTTGTAGAGGAGTTTATTGAAGGCAAGGAATTAACAGTTGGAATTTTAGAGAATGGCAAAACCACGATACTACCTATCTTAGAAATTGATTTTTCAAATTGTGGCAGTAGCGGAGAGTTTTTCTACAGTTGGAGGATGAAGGAGTATCAGGGCAACAGGGAATTAGGGCTCACCCCTAATTTTTATTGTCCTGCCCGGTTAGATACTGAGACAGAGGCGCGCGTAAAAGAAATGGCTATGAGGACTCATCAGGCAGTGGGTTGTTTGGACATCTCGCGAACGGATATACGCCTGGATAGAAATAATATACCGTATGTATTGGAAATAAATCCATTGCCCGGGCTTGACCCTAAGGAGTCAAATTTTCCAATTATGGCATATGCCGCTGGAATGAATTATGATGACCTTATTGACGCAATATTAATGAGCGCTTATTCGCGCAGGAGGAGGAAGCAAGGTGGATAATTCTTTAGCAGCCGTTAATCAAAAATTGCAACCAGAGATAATATCTCCAGTTCGCAGCATAAAGAGGCCCAGGGATTATCAACAATTACTTCTTTATAAGGATGTGAACCCTTTAGACTGGGAGGATTGGCACTGGCAGATTCAACACAGGATACGAACTAAAGAAGAACTTTCTCAGATAATCAAACTTACGCCAGATGAAGAGGAGGGGTTAAAAAAATCAACCGGTAAATTATCTTTGGCTATACCTCCTTATTGGGCAACGCTTATGGACCCAGAGGACCCAAATTGCCCTATAAGGCGCCAGGCAGTGCCTGTGGCTGCTGAGTCTATAATTTCTCCGCATGAGATGGTTGACCCCTGCGCTGAAGACAGGGATTCGCCCGCTCCTCATCTTGTCCACAGATACCCTGACAGGGTTCTGTTATTAGCCACAGAGCGTTGTGCGATGTATTGCCGGCATTGCACAAGGAGAAGGTTAGTCGGAGGCGAATACAGCGAGGAACCAGATTCTATCTCCAGGTTTGATGCAGCAATTGAATATATTAAGTCAAACCGCAAAATCAGGGATGTCCTTATCTCAGGAGGGGACCCATTTATACTTGAGGATGAGCAGATTGATAGTTTATTGGCTAAGATACGTTCTATTTCCCATGTAGAATTTTTAAGGATTGGCACGCGCGTGCCTGTAACACTGCCTCAACGGATTACAGAGAAATTAATAAACACCCTTAAGAAATATTCTCCCATATGGGTGAGCATACATTTTAATCATCCTAAAGAAATTACAAAGCGTTGCAGGATTGCCTGCGATATGCTTGCGGATGCGGGGATGCCGCTTGGCAGCCAGACAGTGCTTTTAAAAGGGATAAATGACAGACCTTATATTATGAAAAAACTTATGCATGAACTTTTGCAAATCAGGGTCAGGCCATATTATATCTATCAGTGCGACCCTGTAAGAGGTACCCAGCATTTCCGCACCCCTGTGGCAGTTGGGATTAATATTATGGAAAAACTGCGCGGACACACCTCAGGTTATGCAGTGCCCACTTATGTTATAGACGGCCCTGGTGGAGGAGGGAAGATTCCTGTAGCCCCGACATATATCCTTTCTCAGGCAAAAGGTAAATACGTATTGCGTAACTACAAAGGTAAAATCTACACATATCTTGAATAATCTCACGCCGTTATTCCTTGTTTTTATTACTTGACCCAGCAAACGTTGCGTTATATAATTCTTTCATTATGTAAAAGGTGTTAGGTTAATAGACTTCCTGCCTTTTCGTAAGAGGTAAATTCTTTTTATTCCCAGGATAAAGGAGCGTATAATGGATGTAAAAAATAAAAGAAATTTTATTTTATTAGGCCATGCCCAGTCAGGAAAAACCACGCTTTCTGAAAGCCTGCTTTACTTTTGTAAGGCAACCACTCGTAAAGGAACCGTAGATGACGGCACCACTGTAAGCGATTACAGTTTTGATGAGATAGAAAGGAAAAGTTCTGTAAGTTCAAGTTTCCTATTTTGCGATTATAAAAATACAAGGATTCAGATGATTGATGCCCCGGGATATGCAGATTTTTTTGGGGATGTAATCTCCGGGGTGCGGGCAGTAGATAGCGCAATTGTTGTGATAGACGCTACTGCAGGCGTAGAGGTTGGGACAGAGCGGGCATGGCAGATTTTGGAGGAATCAAATCTTCCCTGTCTTATATTTATAAATAAAATGGACAAGGAGGGCACTGAGCAGGGCAAGACCCTCTTGGATATAAAAGAAAGACTTTCTAAAAAGGCTGTTTTTATAAATTCCCTTGATGACCCGGAATTAATAGAATCTATTGCAGAAAGTGATGACAGGTTAATTGAGAAATACTTAGAGGGCGCCAAGTTTTCAGAAGGGGAACTTAAGGCGGGCTTGCGTCAGGCAGTGATTAATCGCAAGGTTTTTCCAGTCCTGAGTGGCTCAGGTATAACCGATAAAGGCATTCCTGAATTGTTAGATGCTGTTATTGAATATCTGCCTTGTCCATTAGAGAGGCCAAAGATAAAAGTCAGCGACCCTAAAAATCCTGAAGAAAAAAAAGAAATTCAATTTTCCCAGGAAGGTCCGTTATCTGCCTTTGTCTTTAAGAGTATCTCAGACCCATACGTAGGGCAGTTGTCTTTGTTGCGCATTTTTTCAGGGACGCTTTTGTCCAACACCTCTTTCTATAACGTGAATAAGAAATCAAAAGAGAGGATAGGCCAGATTTACATTTTACAGGGTAAAGAACAAAGGCCTGTTGATGCTGCCTCCTGTGGCGATATAATCGCAATCGCTAAACTTAAAGATACGGCAACCTCTGATTCCATCACAGATGAGAAAAACCCTGTTTTATTTGAGCCGATTATCTTCCCTGAGCCAGCGATATCTGCATCTGTAAAACCAAAGTCCCGCCAGGATGAAGAGAAGATTTCAGGGGTACTGTCTAAATTAGCAGATGAAGACCCTACATTTAAATCTGCGCATGACCCGCAGACCAAGGAACTTATTATTTCAGGCCTTGGTGATTTGCATCTGGCGGTTATGGTCGGCAGGATGAAGAAAAGATTTAATCTGGATGTAGAGTTAGGGACCCCCAAGGTTTCCTATAAGGAGACCATTACCAAAAGCGTTAAGGTCCAGGGTAAGTATAAAAGGCAATCCGGAGGCCGCGGCCAATACGGAGACTGCTGGATTGAGGTCCAGCCATTAGAGAAAGGCAAGGGGTTTGAGTTTGTAGATAAGATATTTGGCGGCGCTATACCGAGAAATTTTATTCCTTCAGTTGAAAAGGGGGTACTGCAGGCGATGTCAGAAGGGGCGATAGCTGGATATCCGATAGTGGATATACGGGTCATACTTTATGATGGTTCTTATCATGAGGTTGATTCTTCGGATTTAGCATTTCAGCGCGCAGGTGCTATTGCCTTAAGAAAGGCAGTATTGGAAGCAGGTCCTATTTTACTTGAGCCGATTATGGATGTTGAGGTGATTATCCCTGAGGAGTATTTGGGTGGGATATCAGGGGATATAAACTCGCGTCGCGGTCGTATTATGGGTATGGATATTAAAGGTAAATCCCAGGTTGTCAAGGCGCAGGTTCCCCTGGCTGAGATGTTTACCTATGCCAATGACCTACGTTCCATAACAGGAGGCAGGGGGATGTATACTATGCGTTTCTCTCATTATGAGGAGGTCCCGCATAAGATTGCCGCAGGTATCATCAGCCAGTATCAGGCCAGCCGCAAACAGGAAGAACAGGAATAATATGAAAATAGGGGTTGTGGGCATAGGGGACTTAACCAGCGGCAAGACCAACTTGTTTGATAACCGCATAGATACCTTAGGTAAAATATTAGCATCCCCAAAACAGGTATATATACAATTAGAGATAATCTGTGATAATGAAAAGATAAAGGAGGCAGAAGGCATTATCTGCCTGGAATCTGCAAAATTAGATTTGATTATCAATGATTTGGAATTTGTAGAGACGCGGCTGGATAGATGCGGGGATGGTTTGGAGAAAACACTACTCATCAGATTTAAAGAACAATTAGATAAGGAAGGGTTATTATCGGGTCTGGTTTTATCTGATGAAGAAAAGGCAATTGTTTCAGGCTACCCCTTACTTACATATAAACCTGTTTTTTTTGCTACACAAAAAGATTTAGAAGATAGGCAAAGGCTTTTAATGTCAGCGTATAGCAGTTTTGGTTACATTAGTTTTTTTACTTCAAATGAAAAAGAGGTGCGCGGCTGGTCTTTAAAAAAAGGAAGCAATGCCTGGGACGCGGCAGGATGCATCCACACGGATATACAAAAAGGTTTTATCCGCGCTGAGGTAGTAAGTTATCAGGACATAATTAATGACGCCGGACTATCTCAGGCGCGACATAATAACCACATACGCCTGGAAAATAAAGACTATATTGTTTGTGACGGAGATTACATCCTTTTTCGTTTTAATAGATAGGCAGTCCATTCCAAGCAATTATCCAGTTAAATTTATACTATACTTAATCTCGGAGACACCCAGGAATTAATTTGCATAAGATTTATCTGACAATTTTACATTTACGGGGTTTTTAAATTACCAGTATATCGGAGGAGAGAGATGGTTAAAGTTAGACGAGCGCTAATCAGCGTATCAGACAAAACAGGGATTTTAGATTTTGCCAGGGAATTAGACAAACTCGGGATTGAGATTATTTCAACAGGGGGAACTGCAAGGCTATTGCGCGATAACAATATACCTGTAAAAGATGTATCTGAATATACCGGGTTTCCTGAGATGCTTGACGGCAGGGTCAAGACCCTGCACCCTAAAATACACGGAGGGCTTCTTGCCCTTCGCGACAACCCAGAACATATGAAGCAATTAGAGGAACAGGGCATCGGGCTTATTGATATGGTTGTAATTAACCTATATCCTTTTGAAAAGACCATACAGAAGCCAAATGTTGCGATAGAAGAAGTTATTGAAAATATTGATATTGGCGGACCAAGTATGTTGCGCTCAGCAGCAAAGAATCATATGTCAGTGGCTGTGGTTTCTAATCCAGTTTATTACGAAGGCGTTTTAAAAGAACTTAAGGAAAATGGGAATGTCTTATCCGATAATACCCTAAAGGAATTGGGCGTAGAGGTTTTTAAGGTTACCTCTTCTTATGACGACCTTATATATCATTATCTTAATGAGCATATACTTAAAGTTGATAAGGAAAAGGCGCAAGAGGGATTTCCAGAGAAACTGAATTTAAACTTTATCAAAGTTCAGGATTTACGTTACGGAGAAAATCCGCATCAAAAAGGTGCTTTTTATAGAGACGCCGAGGGATATAAAGGGCTTAGCGCAATGAGGCAATTATCAGGCAAGGAATTGTCATTCAATAACATCCTGGATTTAAATGCAGCGGTCAATATAGTAAGGGAATTTGACTCACCGGCAGTTGTATTTATAAAACACAATAATCCTTGCGGTGTGGCAAGCAATAAGGATTTGCTTAAGGCATATAAGGATGCCTTTAACTGCGATAGGCTTTCGGCATTCGGAGGAATTTTAAGTATCAACAGGGAAATCGATTTAACCTTAGCAAGGCTGATTGCCAAAAGCGGTTTTCTGGAATGTATAATTTGCCCGGGCTTTAGCCAGGATGCAGTCGGGCTATTAAGAGAAAAGAAAAACCTGCGCCTGCTGGAATTGCCGGATATGCTTAAGGGAGATTTTACAGTTGATATTAAAAAAGTAAATGGCGGAGTCCTATTGCAGGATGAAGACGCGCTAACCTTAAATAAAGAAACACTCAAAGTAGTTACTAAGAAGAAACCCACACAACAACAATTAGACTCCCTGATTTTTGCCTGGAAGGTCGCCAAGCATGTTAAATCAAATGCAATTGTTTTGGCTAAGGGCACCAGGACTGTGGGTATCGGCGCAGGCCAGATGTCTCGCGTGGATTCAGTAATTATTGCCAGAAGAAAATCAGGGAAACTAAGCAAAAATTCTTGCTTAGCCTCAGATGCCTTCTTTCCGAAAGAAGACGCTGTTATAGAGGCAATACGCGCAGGCGTTAAGGCTATAATTCAGCCCGGCGGTTCAATTGCCGACGAAGCGGTAATCAAGGTTTGTGACAAATATAAAATTTCTATGGTATTTACCGGCATAAGGCACTTCAAGCATTAGGTTATAGGTGATAGGCGTTAGGTGATAGGGTTAAACAGTATATGTCACCTAACGCCTATGACCAAACACCTGGCACCTGAAGCATGACCTACCTAGAAGCAATAAGGTACTTAGAATCCTTAGTTAATTACGAGAAGATTCCCGCCTGGTCTTATAAAGAATCATTAAAACTTAAGCGCTTTAAGGGGTTTTTAAAATTAATCGGCAACCCACACCATAGCTTAAAATGTATTCATATAGCAGGCACAAAAGGCAAAGGTTCAACATCTGCATTTTGCGCCTACATATTAAGAGAGGCCGGATATAATACGGGGTTATACACCTCTCCCCATTTATCAGATTTTAGGGAAAGGATTCGGATATTACCTCGTAAGGTCATAAAGACAAAGAGTCATAGACCACAAGGGATGTTTGAAGGGGTGATAGCAAAAAGGGACCTGGCGGATTTGGTGCATAGACTAAAGCCGGCCATAGAGTTATATAATGAGAATTCAATATATGGGCAGCTTTCGTTTTTTGAGGTTTATACTGCCTTAGCCTTTGTATATTTTAAAGAGAAAAATACGGATTTTGTAGTCTTAGAGACAGGGCTTGGGGGCAGGTTAGATGCTACAAATGTTGTCAACCCTTTAGTCTGCGCCTTAACGCACATAAACTACGACCATACTGATAAATTAGGGCATACCTTAAAAAAGATTGCTGCTGAGAAGGCGGGAATAATTAAAAGGCAAAAGGCAAAAGGCAAAAGGCAAAATTTAATTGTAATTTCCGCGCCTCAGGAAAAAGAGGTTATTCAGGTAATCAGGCAGAGATGCAAAAAGGTCGGGGCAGAGTTATATGTGGTGGGTGAGGATATCACATATCATAAGACAAAAAATGGATTCATAGTAAAAGGTATCTTAGGCGCATATACAAATTTGCGCATAAGGCTTTTAGGGCAGCATCAGATTATAAACGCAGCAGTAGCCACTGGTGTTATTGAGGCGTTAAACAGGATAATGGCAACCCCTGTTTCTATGCATAATAGAGGAAATATCAATATTTGCCATATAAGAAGGGGTCTTTATAATACTGTCTGGCCAGGCAGATGCGAGATTATTTCTAAAAACCCTTTAATTGTTTTAGACGGCGCTCAAAATATTTCCTCTTGCAAAGTTATAAAAGAAACAGTGAGACAGGGTTTTAAATATGATAAACTTATCCTTGTCTTGGGGGTTTCCAGGGATAAGGATATAAAAGGTATATGCAACCAACTTTATGATTTGGCTGATGAGATAATTCTAACCAGGGCAGATAACCCCAGGGCATATCCACCCCAGGAACTTGCAAAATATTTTTCAGGAAAAAACACATATAAGACCCATACTGTGCAAGAAGCCAGGGGATTGGCTTTATCTCTTGCAAAGAAAGATGATTTAATTTTAGTCTGTGGTTCGCTTTTTGTAGTTGGTGAATTTAGGGATGCATAAATACGACCTTACAGATACTATTGCGGCTATTTCTACTCCACCGGGTGAATCAGGCATTGGCATTGTCCGTATCAGCGGAAAAGACGCCCTTTCAATTGCGGATAAAATTTTTGTATCAAAAGACGCAAAAAGACCAAGTGCATTTAAGACATACACAACTCATTATGGATGGATAACCGCAAACCGAACACCGGACACAAATGACCCTAGACCAAATAATGTAATTGATGAGGTCATCCTGACTGTAATGCGCAGCCCAAAGAGCTATACAAAGGAAGATGTCGTTGAAATTAATTGCCATGGCGGCGCCATCGCCCTTCGCCGCGTGTTAGATTTGGTTTTAGAGCAGGGCTGTCGTTTGGCAGAACCAGGCGAGTTTACTAAACGCGCCTTTCTAAATGGTAGAATTGATTTGGTGCAGGCAGAAGCGGTTTTAGACATAATTCAGGCCAAGTGTGTTTCCGCATTAGAGGCAGGCATTCGGCAGTTAAGGGGGGATTTATCTAAAGAGATAAAAAAATCCAGGGATGGCCTGTTGGAGATACTATCAATTTTAGAGGCAAATATAGATTTCCCTGAAGAGGAAATTGCCAGTGCTGATATGTCAGAGATATCCCGGCGTTTAAAAAAGATAGATAATGTTTTTAAGGCAATCCTTGAAAATTCTGATTATGGCAGGATATTGCGCGACGGCATAAATGTCGTCATTTGCGGCAGGACTAATGTGGGTAAGTCTTCGCTTTTAAATGCGCTCTTAAAACAGGAAAGGTCAATTGTTACCTCTATTGCCGGCACAACTCGGGATACCATTGAGGAGTTTATTAACATTAAAGGCATCCCTGTTAAAATTGTGGATACAGCAGGCATTATTAAACCGCGGAATTTTGTAGAAAAAAAGGCTATACAGCGTTCAAAAAAATATATGGAATCCGCGGATTTAATCATCCTGTTATTTGATGGAAGCAGGAGATTGACCAGGGAAGACATGGTATTTATCAGGAGATTAAGCAAAAGAAATACCTTAGCGGTTATAAATAAAATCGACCTTAAGGAGAAGATTAAAAGAGGGATTATTAGAGATAAGTTTGGCAGCGTAATTGATATTTCTGCTAAAAAAAATATAAACATTAACTTGCTTGAAGATGCTGTTGCGGATTTTGTATATAACGGGAAGGTATCTGCGCAGGAATCCATAATAGTTACAAATTTAAGGCATATTGAAAAAATAAAAGCAGCACATAGACATATTACTAACGCATTGAATTCACTTGATAATAAACTGTCAATAGAATTTGTCGCACAGGATATCAGGGATGCGCTTTTGTATATGGATGAGATATTAGGTAAGAGTTTTACAGAAGATATGCTACAGAGGATTTTTAGCGAATTCTGTATAGGTAAATAGACGGAGGATGAGATGGACAAGAAAAAGATTGAAAGGGCAATAACTGAGATATTGGTGGCTATTGGCGAAAACCCCAGAAGAAAGGACTTAGAAAAAACGCCGCAGCGAGTTGCCCAGATGTGTGAAGAAATTTTTTCAGGGATTAACCAGGAGCCGGAAAAAGAATTAGAGGTTATCTTAGACCAAAAGCATGATGAGATAATCCTTCTTAAGAATATCCCTATCTATTCTTTGTGTGAGCATCATCTACTTCCATTTATTGGCAAGGCGCACATTGCATATATCCCGAGGCAAGGCCGTGTTACAGGATTAAGCAAGATAGCGCGGGTTGTGGATATTTTATCCAGACGCCTGCAGGTTCAGGAGAGGCTTACCACACAGATTGCAGAAATTTTGATGAAGAAACTTAAACCGCTTGGGTGTATGGTGGTTATTGAGGCAGAGCATTTATGTATGTCATTCCGCGGGGTAAAAAAGCCTGGAACCGTAACAGTTACCAGCGCCGTCAGGGGTATATTCAAAGAGAATGAGAAGACGCGTTCTGAAACATTGTCATTGATTAAGACATAAATATACTACGGATATAATTTACACAAAAAACTCCCTATCCAGACTCCTGTATTGAATCGCCTCTGAGAGGTGTTCTGTTTTAATCTGCTCTGATTCTGCCAAATCTGCAATTGTCCTTGAGACCTTTAATATCTTATCGTATGCCCTTGCGCTAAAATTAAGTTCAGTCATAGCCATCTTTAATAGTTCATCCTCCTCCTTGCCTAATACGCAGAACTTTTTTATCTGCTTGTGGCTCATCTGGCTATTACAGAATATACCCTCATTTTTGAATCTTTCCCTTTGAATCCCCCGCGCCTTATTTACCCTCTCCTTAATCTGCTCTGAACTCTCAGCCGGGAGATTGCTGGATAACTCCTGATATCTTGCTTGAGGCACTTCAATATGAATATCAATCCTATCCAACAAAGGACCTGATATTTTAGAACGATATTTATAAACCTGGGTTGTGCTGCACCTGCAGGCAGACTTAAGTTGTCCTAATGCCCCGCAGGGACAGGGATTCATTGCGCAGACTAATGTAAAGGAGGCAGGAAATAGAAAGGACCTGTTTGCCCGCGAGATGCGTATAAAACTATCTTCCAAGGGTTGCCTTAATGCCTCCAGGCAGTCGCGCCTGAATTCAGGGAGTTCATCTAAGAATAATACCCCCTGATGCGCTAAACTTATTTCTCCGGCTTTAGGTATAGAGCCGCCTCCTATTAATGCGGCATTAGAGATACTGTGGTGCGGATGCCGGAAAGGCCGCCGCGTCATAATGCCTTCCCTTATAGGTGAATTGCCTGCTACAGAATGTATTTTAGTTACCTCAAGCATCTCCTCTAATGTTAAATCAGGCATAATAGTAGGTATTCTTTTAGCCAGCATAGTCTTGCCACTTCCAGGTGGTCCGATTAAAAGGACATTGTGGCCTCCACTGACAGCCACCTCTAATGCCCTTTTGGCATAATATTGACCTTTTACTTCCGAGAAATCCACTTGATAACGATAGTTATTTTTTAAAATCTCCTGTAAATCACATTTAAAAGGGGTAAACATCTCAGGGCTATTCAAGAGTTCTACTGCCTGTCTGAGCGTCTTGATGGGCCAGACGCAGATATCAGAAACAATGGATGCCTCTTTTGAATTATCCGATGGGAGTATTATATTTTTAATCTTTGATTTTGATAAGGCAATGCTAATAGGTAAGATGCCTTTAGTTGGCCTGACCGCCCCATCTAAAGATAACTCTCCCAGTATATAGTAATTTTGCAGTCTCTCGCTATTTATCTGGCAGGTTGCTGAAAGTATCCCTAAGGCAATGGCTAAATCAAAACAAGACCCTTCTTTCCTGATATCAGAAGGCGCAAGATTTATTGTAATTCTTTCACGAGGCCATTTAAACCCAGAGTTTTTAATAGCAGACTTAACCCTTTCTTTGCTTTCCTTTACCGAGGCATCCAGAAGTCCTACCAAGTTAATGGCTGGTAGTCCGTTTGAAACATCAATCTCTATTTCAACAGGATAAGCCTCTATACCGATTAAACCAAAACTAAGTACCTTTGCCAGCATTTTAATCACCTCCCTAGTTAAATAGACGCCTAATTTAGCCTTCATTTATAATAGACGCAATAAAATCTAAAATCTAACAATATTTTTTTAAGAAAAGACTTGCTTTTTTGGATTTGGCAGTATACAATAAAAAAAAGAATAAATATGAAAAACTATAAGTTTTTATTATTAACTGCCCTGTTGGCAGGTATAACCCTTTTTAGTATTTTAAAGTATATCTCCACAGCAAGAGAAAATTATTTTTTAAACAATAATTTAAGGCAGATAAAAAATAAGATAGATTCTTTGGCTACAGAGAGACAAAACTTATTGCAAATTATACAGAAGCGAAAAGAAATAGAACTCAAACTCAATGATACCTTAAAGGCAAACGAACAGCAACTCTCAGAAATTAATGCCAAACTACTTACAGCTAATAAGGATATCACAGATTTGAATGCTCAGGTTTCCATACTTAAAACAGAGAATAAGGTCTTAAAGGAACAATCAGATAATTTAAAGTTACAACTGGCTGGCGTCACTCAGGAAAAAGATGCCCTTCAGGCAAAATTGAGTTCTTTAAGTGAGTTAAAATCCGCAATTAGAGAATTAAAGAGGCAAATGCGCCAGGTCAAGCCAGGTATTAAAAAAATTGCCCAAGATAGTTTATCAGAAGGTAACCGCGGTTATATTATAAAAGACGGAAAACCTACATATCCTGCTAAGGTTAAAATCGAAGTAACCCCTGCCTTATAACGATTAATGAGCAATATATTTACAGAGATAATTAAAAATAAGATTTTTATAACTACTCTATCTGCCTGGTTAGTCGCTCAGACTATAAAGGTAAGTATCGGTGTTATACGTCAGAAGAGGTTTGATTTCCGTTGGTTTGTAGGAACAGGGGGTATGCCTTCAAGCCATGTTTCAGGCGCCTCGTGTCTTGCAACCTCAATTGGCTTTAAATACGGTTTTGATAGCGTTTATTTTGCCTTGGCTGCTTCTTTTGCCATAGTGGTTATGTTTGATGCACAAGGTGTCAGGCGCGCTACTGGAAAACAGGCATACATACTTAATAAAATAATGGACGATATTTATTGGCAGGGTAGAACTAAAGAAGGAAGATTGCGCGAACTTATCGGGCATACGCCTATAGAGGTAATTGCCGGAGCCTGCTTAGGTATCATCATCGCTTTTATAGCGCGATAAAAGGAGGCAAGGTGCATAAAAAATTTTTATTAATTATTGTGGTTCTTTTGTCAGTGATATTAGCGATAGCCGTAATCTTAAATGTAAAGAAAAAGGGCGCGTCCTTAAGTGGGGAAAATGCCAAATCTGTTGCTGTATCATCAGCGTTTTTATCAACTAAGGCTAAAGAGTTAGAAGCCAAAGGAGAACTCTTACAGGCAAAATCTGTTTATCAAGAATTAATTAACGATTTCGCCAATTCTAACGAAGTGGCAAACTGGCAAAAAAAAGTAGATGATATTAATATAAGATTGTTATTTTCTAAAATCCCTACACCTATCAGTACATTTTATGAGATTAAACCAGGTGATACCTTAAATAAAATAGCCCAGGAATTTAAGACTACCCCAGAGTTAATTATGAAAGCAAATAATATAAGCGGGGATAAGATTTTTCCCGGGAGAAAAATCAAAGTAAATAATGTGCCGTTTAGCATAGTTGTGGATAAATCCCAGAATATACTTATTTTAAAGGCAAATGAGGAAATCATAAAGACCTATTCTGTCTCAACAGGAGCGAATAACTCTACGCCTGTAGGGAATTTTAAGATCGTCAATAAGTTAGAAAATCCTATCTGGTTTAAGGCAGGCGCGGTAGTTCCTGCCAACAGTCCAGAGAATATTCTCGGCACGCGCTGGATGGGGTTTGACCTTGCAGGTTACGGCATCCATGGCACAACCGACCCTCAGAGTATTGGCAGGCAGGTTACACAGGGCTGCATACGTATGTCTAATGCCGATGTTGAAGAATTATATACCATCATTCCTATTGGCACAGAAGTAACCGTTATTGATTAGACAATGGGTTTTGGGTTAAGTAGTTTTATTGCTTGCCTTTTGCGCAAGTTAAGTTGCCGGTTTATTAAATATGAACGGACTTGATTTTGAAAAACCAATTATTGAATTAGAGAAGAAAATCCAGGAATTAAAAAATTTTATCTCAAGCAAGAAGATAGACCTTTCCTCTGAAGTAAAACGCCTGGAAGAGAAATTAGAACATTTAAAGAAGGATATATACGGCAATTTAACGCCATGGCAAAGGGTGCAAATTGCCAGGCACCCCAAAAGGCCTTACACATTAGATTATATTAATATGATTATGTCAGATTTTATAGAAGTTCACGGGGATAGGACCTTTTCTGATGATAAAGCCTTAATTGCGGGGTTTGCCAAACTGGATGGACAAAAAATTGTAGTTATAGGGCATCAAAAAGGCAGGGACATAAAAGAAAATCTGCAGCGTAATTTCGGCTGTGCCCATCCCGAAGGATACCGCAAGGCATTACGGGTTATGCGTTTGGCTGATAAATTTGATTTGCCTATTGTGATATTTATTGATACCCCTGGCGCCTATCCTGGTATTGGAGCAGAGGAGCGCGGCCAGGCCCAGGCAATAGCCACTAATTTAAGGGAGATGATTTCCATATCTGTGCCTATTGTTGCTATAGTTATAGGAGAGGGCGGCTCAGGAGGTGCGTTAGGTATAGGCATTGCTGATAAGGTTTGTGTTTTAGAGAATGCCTATTATTCTGTTATTTCTCCTGAAGGTTGCGCGGCTATATTATGGAAGGACGGTTCAAAGGCGCCTGAGGCGGCTGAGGTCTTAAAACTAACTGCAGCGGATTTATTAAAAATGGGCATTATAGACGAGGTTGTTCCGGAGCCATTAGGTGGTGCGCATCGTGACCCTGAGAAAATGGCTGCAGATTTAAAGGAAGTAATAAAGAGGTCCCTTAATAATTTAAATAACCAACCCAAAGAAAAAATTTTGGAGTTGAGGTATCAGAAATTTAGGGCTATAGGTAAATTTTCATGATTGAACACGAACTATTATTGCTTGGTTTATTGAAGGAAAGCCCGAAACATGGATATGAAATAAAAAAGAAAATAAAAGAAATTATTTTTCTATTTGCAGGGATAAATTTAAAATCTATCTATTACCCGCTCAGGATTCTTGAGAAAAAAGGTTTAGTCAAAAAGCGCGTATATAAGGAAGGCGCTCGCCCCCCTCGCTTTATATATGAATTGACCCCTAAAGGTGAAAGGCGTTTTCAGACACTACTCTTAAAAAGTTTCCTTGATTTTAAGCGGCCTGAATTTAGTTTAGACCTAAGTCTTTATTTTTTAAATTATATAAAGCCGGATATCGTCAGGCGCAGGCTCAGGGCGCGCCTAACGTTGCTAGAAAAACTAATCCACGGTCTTGTTACAACCATACACTCCTTAAGGCATAAAAAGCCTTTTTCTCTTGTACCCATATTAGAACATAACCTGCGGATGGTTAAGGCAGAGCATAAGTTCCTTCGGGAATTAATCGGTAATTTATAAAAATATTATTTGTTTTTCCCTGATATTTATAACAGCAATTTTTATAAATATGGAATTGTTCATTGCCTGGTTAATACACATTCCTATTCAGCCAATTTTGCTATTATTATTCCTAATAGGTTTAGGTATAGGGGTATTTTTCATTCTTAAGCCATCTTTAGCAATAGAAATGCAAAGAAGGTTTTATGCAAAGATAAACTGGAGGATAGAACCCATTTCTATGCATAAGGAATTGCGCAATACCCGGCTGATGGGGGTTTTTATCATCACCTGCCTATTAGCCGCCCTGTTTTTTATTTTTGCAAACAGCCCCATAGTTTTATTTTAATTGAAGGGAATGGCTGCTTGAAAATATCATAGTCGCCTCCAAGGTTATAGCATTTAACATATATTAATGAAAAAGACATATTATATTTTATTAATATTGGCTACATTTTTCTCTCATGTATTTATAAACTATCAGATATTAAATAATAGTCAGGTAATAAGAGTTCATGATGAACACAATAGGATAAGGCAGGGTTTGGTATATTATAAAGAACTATTTTCTTTATCAAACACTAATATCATTAAAAAATTTAATTCTATTTTATATCTAGATAAAGCTCAAGCCCATCCTCATTTATTTGAACTCGTAGAGGCAGTCACATGGAAGGTATTAGAGGGATTAAAAATAGGATATAACAATATATTAAAAGACATTGATCTAATGATATTGGTTACTAACTCGCTATTTTTATTAATCTTACTCTTTAGCATATATGGGATTGGTTCGGTTCTTTATAACCAAGGTATAGGCCTTTTATCTGCCTTATTTATATCGACGTTTCCTTTAATATTTGGACATTCAAGAATTGCAATGTTAGATTTCTCCTTAACAGCTATGATTTCATTAAGTATCTATTTGCTTTTAAAAACAAGTGGATTCCAGTCTATCTTATATAGTGTATTTACAGGTATATCTTTTGGTTTATCGCAATTAACCAAAGAGGCCGCTATTATCTTTATTTTTACTCCACTTATTTATTATTTTATAAAATCTTACATAGCAGTTAAAAAAAATAAAGTAATTTTAAATTTTATGATCACTGTATTGCTATTTGTTGCTATAGCTGCAATTGTATATCTTAATCCTATTAATCAGGATATATTCAAAATTTATTTCGGTAAAATATGCTATATCCGGGGTGCCCCCGATCCTTTATATTATTTTAAGAATTTTAAAAAAATTATTGGACCTTATATTTTAGTTTTATCTTTACCTTTCTTATTAAGTTATTTAGTAAATTTAAAGAATAGAGAAAAACTGTTGTTTTTCTGGTTTTTTATTCCAATTATTTTATTTAGCCTGTCGCAGAACAAAGCCCTTAGATTTATTTTACCTGTTCTTCCCGGTTTTTCCTTAATTGTAATCCAGGAGATATTCAATAATAATTTAACTAAGAAAATAAAAGGAATTATTTGTTTTGTTTTTATTCTCGCCTCAATTTTACAATATGCACTTTTTAATAGTGGTTTTTTAAATAAACAATTCACAGGCGATTATCTTTCAGAGGGGATCCTTTTTGTTACAAAAGATCCCTACCTAGATGATGCATCAAGGCTGTTATCTATTTTTGAAGATGAAAAGGCATATATGAAAAGACCCACAAAACTGCTTTTTTTAGATAATATTAACAAATTTGTTTCATTTCTTCGTTTTTTTGGTTTTGATTGTTATTCGCCTATGGAAGGGGACATAACACGTACTATTATTAATGCCCCATTTGATTGTGATCAAATAATAAAAAATCATGATTATATTATAGAGAGTGTTCCTATATATCCTTTCCCAAATTATTTTAAGGGAAGGTCATCTTGCTTAAGAGATAGTTTTGCTAAATATAGAAGTAAATTTAAAAAGATTTTTGAGATAAAAATATTTGACGGCCATAATTTATATATATATAAAAAAATATAAAAATTTATTAGATGTTTAACCATCTTAGAAGACTAGATTATTTCATATCTAAGGCAATATTTATATTTTTAGATACCTTTAAATATAAATTGCCAGATAGAAATCAAAAAACAAAACCCGTCAGAAAGATTCTCTGTATAAAATTATGGGGTTTGGGTAATTTAGTAATAATATACCCTTTACTTTATAAACTAAAGGAAAAGTTCCCAGGGGCACAACTAACATTTCTAACCTTTAATTTAAATAGGGGGTTTCTGGAAAATAACCAATCCGTGGATAGAATTGTTTATTTTGAATTTACTAAAAACATATTTTACATATTTATACAATTTATTAATTTGGTTATTAAATTTAAAAAAGAGCAGATAGATTTATTAATAAATTTTGAAACTTTTAATAATACATCTGCATTGTTTTCTTATTTAATACAATCACCGATACGCATAGGGCTAAATAATAAATATGAAAGAATATTTTATACCCATCCGATTTGTAATAACAATACAGAGCATATTTCTAGTATATTTTCAAATCTCCTGAGACCTTTAGATATAAACCTTGAGTATAATTATTTTACCCTTAAAGGTAGCAAGGAAAATAAAAACAGGATAGACAATATTCTACATAATTTTGGGATAGATAAGTTTGTTTGCATCCATCCAGGGACAAGCGAAAATTTTAAAGGCAAAAGATATTTCAAGGATTATTTTTCTGAACTTTCAAACTTAATTATCAATAGATATGATTATTCGATAATATTTACTGGAACAAAAAAAGAGAAAGATCTGATAACATATATAATAAAAAAGTGCCCTATTAAAAACAAGGTCTTTGATTTAAGTGGCAACCTTACAATTTGGGAATTTATAGAATTACTCAGAAAAAGTTTATTATTGATTTCTAATGATTCTGCCCCAGTCCATATCGCTGCTTCCTTGGGAATAAACATAGTAGTCTTTTATGGGGCAACTGCCCCTCAAAGATACAAGCCATTAAATAAAAATAGCCTTATTTTTTATAAAAATTTTCATTGCAGCCCTTGTGTTGGTATAGATTATAAAAATAAACACTGTAAAAATAAATATAAATGTTTGGACTTTTTCCCACAGGAAGTTTTTTATAAAATATCTGAAAAGTTTTTCAATGAATAGGCGCATTAACTTAATAAAAAATATATTCATGTCCAATTTTATGAGGCTACCGCTTCCTTATAAAATTACCCTTGCCTTAACATATAGGTGTAATCTAAGATGTAAAATTTGTAGAATTTGGAAACATCAATATAATGATGAACTTACTATAAAAAATATTGAGATTTTTTTTAAAAATTTAAATCACCTTAGTTGGATAGATTTAACAGGAGGTGAACTTACACTTAGGGAGGATATAGTTGAAATAATAAAAGTGATTATAAAAAATTCAAAGAGAATTTTGGTTTTTCATATCTCAACAAATGGACAGTTGCCAGAAAAGATATTATTATTGGCGAAAGAAATTTTAAGGTTTAATTTAATTCCTATAATAAATGTCAGCATAGATGGACCACGGGTTATCAATGACCAATTACGAGGAGTAGAAGGTGCATATTTAAATAGTCTGGAAACTTTTAAAAAATTAAAACAATTAAACAGAGGTTATTATTATATAAGTTGTACAATTTCAAATTACAACATTAATTATATAGATGACCTTGTTGAGGTGTTAAAAAAAGATATTCCAGATTTTGCCCCTTATGATTTACATTTTAATATTTTTCATAACTCACCTCATTATTATAATAATATAGGCATAGATTCTTTTTCAGGGGTAAGTTTTGATACTGTAAAAAAGTATTTTGCTTTGAGCCAAACAGGAAACTCTATAAAAATATTTTTGGAAAAAGGATATATCAAAGGATTATCTAAATATTGTAATGGCAATAGATTCCCGGTAAGGTGCCAGGCATTAAATTCTTCTTGTTTCATAAATCCACAGGGGACAGTTTACCCTTGTGGGATTTATAATAAGCCAGTTGGGGAATTAAAAGACTATGATTTCAATCTAAAGGGGTTATGGTATAGTCCTAATGCGCTTAAGATAAAAAAAGAAATAATGCAAAGAAAATGTCCTGGTTGTTGGAGTCCCTGTGAGGCATACCCTGCAATATTAGGTTGCACATTAAGAAATTTATTTTTTAGAAGGCAGTAGTTTCTTAAAAAAATAATCTTATTGTTTTTAAAAATAAGTATAGTGTCCTATAGTTGGGGCAGGGTTCTATATTTTTATTGAATCCATAAGGCTGCGAGTATATAATATAAAAAATAAAGCAAATTTGCTTTAGAAAAATAAACTGGAGGTGCGCCGATGCAAACAAAGACCAAAGTTTTATTGGTTGATGACGAACAGGACTTTACTCAACCTATGTCCAGTTGGCTGACAGCCAAAGGATATTCAGTAAGAGTGGCTAACGATGGAGAGGGCGCAATTAAAATCGTAAAGGAGGATACCCCTGACATTGTGTTCTTGGATTTAAAGATGCCTGTTATGGATGGGGTTGAGGTATTAAGGCGTATAAGGGAATTTAACAAAACATTACCGGTAATAGTCATTACTGCTTATATTGACGACCCTAAAGCCAAAGAGGTGAATTCCTACGGGATTTCAGGTGTTTTTTATAAAGGGGCTGATTTTATGGAGGGTCTGTCTTTGATTGAGTCAGTGCTAAGGATAAGCGAAAGGTCTAAGAATAAAAAATAAACATTAATAAGGACCTAAGAAGTCCTGTTTTTTTTGGGGATGTGTTTTACGGGACAAAAGGTGTTTATGCGCCAGGTCCATAAGGCCCAAGACATCAATTCTATCAACATCCACAAATTCTATCCCTACCCTAAAATAAGAAATACCATGCCACGGCGTATTGCTTACATTTTTAACCCTGCCTTTACCCTTTAAAGGGCTTGTTGCTAAATCCGTAGTTAGTTCAAAGGACACAGGTTTTTCTATTTCTAAGGGGGTTTGTGTATTTATTGAAAAACCGCCATAACTTATGTTTATCAAGGAGCCATCTGCAAGGATAGAATTGGCCTGGTCATCTTTGATTATAGCCTTCCCTTCAATATTATATCTTGTGTAATTTCTTCTTTCTCTCATAGTAACTTATTTTATAATTATACTATAAAAAATAAAAATAACATAATAAAAAAATTCTAAAATAAACCGCAAGCGGTGATATAATATGATTAATACTTTTTAAAAAACTATAAATGCCATGCGAGCGGCTGTATATTACAATAATCGTGATTTAAGAATAATAGAAATGCCTACCCCGGTTATCAGGGATGGCGGATTGTTAATTCGCGTTGAGGCATCCGGTATCTGCGGCAGCGACACAATGGAGTGGTATCGCCTGGATAAAGCGCCACTCGTATTAGGCCATGAGATTGCCGGGAGAGTAGAAAAAATAGGTAAAGGTGTTAAAGGTTTCAAAAAAGGCGATAGGGTTGTTTGCGCTCATCATGTCCCCTGCCAGAAGTGCGATTATTGTCTAAAAGGTCATGAGACTGTTTGTGAGACTTTGCGTAAGACGAATTTTTATCCAGGAGGATTTGCGCAATTTGTGCGCTTGGCAAAAATTAATGTTATAAAAGGGACATTTCTTTTGCCGGATAATGTGTCTTTTGAAGAGGCAACCTTTGTAGAGCCTTTAGCCTGCGTCCTACGCGGACAGAGACAGGCAGGTGGAGTTAAAGGTAAACGCCTTTTGGTTATTGGTAGCGGTATCGCAGGAATCTTGCACATACACCTTGCCAGGTTTTTAGGCGCCTCTTGTATTGTAGCCACAGATATAGTAAAATATAGACTTGATGCCGCTAAAAAATTCGGCGCAGATATTAGTATTGATGCAAAAGAATATTCACCTGATACAGGGCGTAAGATAAATAAAGGAAGGCTTTTTGATTTGGTTGTGGTTTCAACCTGCGCCACTTCAGCCATTAACCAGGCATTAGAGTCAGTAGAGCGCGGTGGGACAGTGCTTTTCTTTGCGCCTGCTAATAAAGGCGCAAAAATTACACTACCTTTTAATGAATTATTCTGGCGCACTGAGATTACCTTGATGAGTTCCTATGCCGGTAGCCCAAAGGACTATCAGGAGGCGCTATCCTTGATTGCCCAGAAGAAAATTGATGTCCATAGTATGATTACGCATAGGTTAAGTTTAGATGAAATTGGAGAAGGTTTTAGATTAGTTTCTGAAGGCAGGGAATCCATCAAGGTAATTATCTATCCTCAAAGATAGGAAGGAGTTTGTTATGGACTGGGGTATGCAAAACAGAATGAGCCGTATATTTAAGCCGGAAGACGGCCGTACAGTAATGCTTGCCTGTGACCACGGGTATTTTTTGGGAGGTGTAAGCAGGTTAGAGAATTTGCGTAAGACCATAGAGCCGCTTATCCCTTATGTAGATGCCCTGATGATTACGCGCGGGGCCCTGCGCAACAATATTGAGCCTAAATACAATATCCCTATTGTCTTAAGGGTTTCCGGAGGAAATAGTATTATGAATGAGGATTTATCCAATGAGGCAATCACTGTTTCTATGCAGGATGCCATACGTTTAAACGCCTGTAGTGTGGCTTTTTCCATTTATGTAGGCTCAGCCCATGAGCACCAGACCATAATCAATCTGGCTAAACTCATTAATGAAGCAGAAAACTATGGTATACCTGTATTGGCAGTTACTGCCGTGGGCAAGGAACTTGAAAAACGCGATGCAAAATATCTTTCTTTGTCCTGTAGGATTGCAGCGGAATTAGGGGCACGCATTGTTAAGACCTATTATTGCGAGGATTTTCAAAAGGTGGTTGAGTCTTGTCCAGTTCCAATAGTTATTGCCGGCGGCCCTAAAATGAAAAGCGAAATAGATTGTTTAGAGATTGCCTATAATGCCATATCTATAGGGGCAAAAGGAGTTGATATGGGCAGAAACATCTGGCAGTCAAATTGGCCTCAGGCAATGGCATCAGCCATCCGCAGCATCGTGCATGAAAAAGCGTCTTTAGAGCAGGCGATTGATTTATTCCAGACCCTAAAGAATAAAGGTGGTTCTTAAAAGGGGAGGGTGTATGGAGAGAAAAGTATTTTTTTGTTTTTTCTTTGTATTTCTATTTATGAATTTAATAACACTAAATACACCAGAAGGGGGGATGAGTATGCGGATAACCAGCCCTGATTTTGAAAATAACCAGTTTATACCAAAAAAGTTTACCTGTCAGGGAGAGGATGTTAACCCAAGCCTTATTATAGAAGGCATCCCAAAAGAAACAAAGAGTCTGGCGTTAATTATGGATGACCCTGATGCGCCGATGGGGACCTGGGTGCATTGGGTAGTCTTTGATATCCCTGTTATTAACCGCATTGAGGAAAACAGCATTCCAGGTAAACAAGGCAGGAATAATTTTGGCAGAGAGAACTACGGAGGGCCTTGTCCGCCTTCAGGCACCCATAGGTATTTCTTTAAAGTCTATGCCTTAGATACAGTCCTTAACTTAGCCGAAGGCATCTCAAAAGGTGCATTGGAAAAGGCTATGCAGGGTCACATCCTGGACAAGGCCGAACTCATCGGCTTATATAAAAAACAGTAATTCCTTTATAACAAATCCATTTTATTCCTGATAAAATTTTAATTAAAGGCTTGACAGGTTTTAAAAATTTTAGTAAAATTTGACTATTATAATTTTACCAAATTTTTTCTAATACCTTATTTTAATAAATGAACTGTTCTGAACTTTTAGCAAGGCAAGGCGAGAAACTCCCCCATAAACCCGCCTATATCTTTAGAGGCAATCCAATTACCTTCCAGCAATTAAGAGATACCTCCTTTAAATTAGCAAATAGTTTAAAAAAGATAGGGATAAAAAAAGGGGATAAGGTTGCTATATATCTTCCAAATTGCCCTGAATATATCTTTAGTTATTTAGCAGTCTGGTGCTTAGGGGCTACGGCAGTTCCTTTGGACTTTATGCTTACTGAAAAAGAGGTGTCTTCTTGCGTTGGGCATTCAGAGGCAAAATTATTAATAGCCAAAAATAAAACCACGGTTTCTTTTGAGCGTCTTAAAAAAGATATCCCAAACTTAAAAAATATTATTTTCTGTAATGACAGGGTAGAAGGATTTTTGTCTTTTGAGGGGCTTTTGGAAGTTGGAGAAAATAAATCTCCTGGAGTTAAGATAGAAGATAAGGATTACGCAATTATCTTCTACACCTCAGGGACCACAGGTAAACCAAAAGGGGTATTAGTTAATTACCTGCAATTAGGCGCTCCGCCAAAGGCAATGGAATTCTTCGTGGATTTGAATGAAAGGGATATTGTTATCTGTGCATTGCCCCTTTCTCATTTAGGTGGGTTAGTTTATCTTCAGAACAATCTTGCCTATGGCATTACAGTAATCTTAATGGAAAGGTTTATTCCGCTTGAGTTTTTAAAGAATATCCAGGATTACAAAGTCAGTTGTTTCTGGATTGTGCCTTCAATGTATTACGCCCTTTTACAATTAAAGGAATTTGAAAGTCTGGATTTATCAAGTCTGCGTTGGATAGTCACCTTTGGCGCTTCAAGTTCTCCTGATGCCCTGCGCAGGTTTCATAAGTATTGTCCCCAGGCGCACCTTTTAAATGGATGGGGTCTTACAGAAACAAATGCACCTACGACGGTTATTCCTATGGGTTCAGAAAAAATTGAAAGCGTGGGGATGCCTGCGCCCTGGATAGAGATTAAGATATTCAATGATAATAGCCAGGAGTTGCCTGTGGGAGAGATTGGCGAAGTGGTGGTAAAGGGGTGGGTAGTTACTGATGGCTATTTTAAAAACCCGGCATTGACAGCAGAGACTATACGTAATGGCTGGTTTCATACAGGAGATTTAGGGAGGTTTGATGCAGAAGGTTACCTATATATTGTAGGCAGAAAGAAAGAGATGATTAAGGTTGCTGGCGAGATTGTCTTTGAGCCAGAGGTGGAGGCTGCTATACATAAACATCCTGATGTGGCTGAGGTGGCTGTGATTGGCGTTCCTGATAGTTTAAGGGGAGAGATTCCCAAGGCATATATTGTTTTAAAAAACAACTCAAGGCTTACGCAGGAAGAATTGCGTTATTTTCTACGCCAGCACTTAGCCCATTTTAAAATACCTCACTACTTTGAATTTAGGGATTCTTTGCCTAAAAACCGCACTGGCAAGGTTGATAAAGAGGCCCTAAGGCGTAACACATCGTGCGTATGAAGAGATTTATTGAGTGGTTTAGTCATGGTTTAATAAGATACAGGTATGGATTCCTAGGGCTATGCCTTATCATAACCCTATTTTTTATTTATCAACTAAAGGGCCTTTCCTTTAAGACATACCTTGGAGATTTTTATCCATTAAAACACCCATATCTTAAAATCCAGAATCGGCTTACAGAGGTTTTTGGCGGTTTAAACCAAATCACCATTGCCATAGAAGTAAAAAACGGCACAATCCTTAATCCTGTCACACTGGATAAAGTCTGGCGTATTACCCAAAAACTTTATTTGACAGATGGCATAAATGCAGGCAGGGTAGTATCTCTTTCAGCCAGAAAAGTAAAGTATGTTGAGGCAAACGCAGATGGTTTTAATACAGAATGGCTTATGCATGACCCCCCGCGCACTGAAGAGGAACTTGAAATCCTTAAAGAGAGAATTTTAAGGAGCCCTATGGTATATGGGCCTTTGGTCTCAAAGGATTTTAAAGCCACTTTAATCCAAGCGGACTTTGAATCAAGTGTTTCATCGCGTGAAATTTTTGATGTTTTGCAGGGTTTGAAAAAAGAATTCCGGGACCAAAACCACGCTATTTATATCTCAGGCCAACCAGTGCTTCAGGGTTGGCTGGATTTTTACCTTTTGCGAATGAGCGGGCTTTTTATCGTTACCCTGGTGGTTATGTCATTAGTATTATATTATGCCTTCAGGTCAAAACGCGGTGTGTTTTTGCCTTTGGCGTCAGCAACAATGGCTACTATTTGGGGCCTTGGCTTGACTGCGATGTGCGGTTATAAGCTTACCCCTTCAACTATACTCGCCCCTTTTCTGGTCTTTGCCTTGGGTGTAAGCCACTCTGTCCAATACATAAAACTTTATTATGAATATATGGGTAGATATAAGCGCAACTCAAAAGCAGCAGCGATTAAAATTACGCGCAGCCTTTTTATTCCAGCATTTACAGGGCTATTAACAGATGGTATAGGACCTTTTACCCTTTTAATAGTCCCATTAGGGATTGTCAGGGGGTTGGCAGTGGGTATTGGCTTTGGCATATTAAGTATATTTTTTAGCACTGTGATTTTAGTGCCTAATCTGCTCTCCTTTATGAAGCCCCCGCGTAGATTAGAAGTGCTAAAAGAAGAAAGGACTACGCTTACCAATAAGATATTGGCATATTTTGCTAAATTAGCGGTTAACCCAAGGTCCCGCTGGACAGTAATTGCCACCTTTTTTATTTTAACATTTATATCCATTTTTGGAACAAGCAAACTTGTGGTTGGAGATAAAAAACCAGGAACGTCTTTGTTATATGCAAGTAGCGAATACAACCAGGCAGAGAAGTTTATCAGCGAAAAGTTCGCCACAACAGACCCTTATTACATATTCGTGGAAGGCAAACATCAGGATGCGTTATTAAGCAGCGCGGTCTTAAAAGAGATGGATAGCCTGCAGCGTTATCTGGAAAAAGAGGTTCCTGGGGTTGGCCGCACACTTTCATTGGTAGAATACGTAAAAGGGATGAATATGGCGATGTTTGCCGGAGAACGACAGGAATTCCGCATACCGGATAACGACCAGACTATAGCAGAATATTTATTCCTTTATTCCTTAACCGGCTTTCCTGGAGACTTTGACCCTGTAGTTAACCAGAATTATCAATACGCCAATATTAAAGTTGACCTTAAAGACCATAGGGCTGTAACCATAAACAGCGTTATAAAAAAGACAGATGAATGGATAAGGCTCAATCATAAGAATCAAGATGTGGAATTTCAATATGCAGGCGGCAATATAGGGATGCTGGCTGCTGTGAATCAGATTGTGGAGACTATGCTGCCCATAAATTCGCTATACACTTCGTTTCTGGTTTTTTTATGCCTTGTGTTTGCCTATGGCTCTTTAGTTTCAGGGTGGCTTTTGATTATACCTTTGGTTTTTAGGACACTACTTGTTTTTGGTATATTGGGTTTCTTAAGAGTCGGTTTAACAGCAGAGATTATACCTGTAGTGGCATTAGGGATTGGTTTTGGAGATGACTTTGGCATATACATAGTATCGCGAATAAAAGATACCTTAAGAGAAGGAGGTGGTTCGTTAAAAGACGCATTGGTGGAGGCGATGTCTACTTCTGGCAAGGCAGTATTTTTCACAGGACTTGCCTTAACTGTGGGCATATCCACATGGATGTTTTCCAGTATTCTGATGCAGGCGCGGTTAGGCGCCCTTCTGGCGTTCTTCATATTTTTTAACGCCATAGGGACTTTAATGGTGCTACCGTCAATGATTATGACTGTAAAGCCAAAATTTTTAAGCAGATAAAAAAGGAGGCAAGATGAAAAGGATTTTTTTATTAATGCTTGGCATAACATTAATAGCAGGTTATGCCCTTGCGCAGGAACTTGAATATTTCCACGTTTATAAACCTAAGGATGGTATGACTGCCGATGAGATTATGCGCATAAAATATTTTAACAAATACACACTTTTTGCCCACGATGTCCAGTATACCGGCAAGGCATATTTTATAGATAAATCCGGTTCTATCAGGGAAAGGTCCACAGCTAGGAAGAGGATTAATTTAGGAAGGGCCTCAGACGGCATAGCATATAAGGATTTGACAGTATTTACTGGTCCTGCCCAGGTAAAAGGTCTGGCTAACTTAGCCTGGTCATACATCAATCCTGACAGGGACCAGGATGTCTGGCTTTGGCTTCCGTCTTTAAAGAGGATTAGAAAGGTCTCTGCTTCCCAGGCAGATGATTCATTCTTAGGTGCTGATTTTACTGTGGAGGATATAAGCACGAGGCGATTTGAAGATGAGACATACAAATTAGTAAAAGAAGAAAATTTTACAGGATACACATCTGATTTTATGAAGAAGACGTATTCTGTAAACACGCCCTGCTTTGTGATTGAGGCTACCCCTAAAAGGGCAAACTGGTATTATTCAAGGCGCTTAGTCTGGATAGATAAGAATTACGGTGTAAATATTTATGAAGAAAAATACGACGCAAATGGCAAGAAGTTTATGACCTTATTCAGGGGCTATGAGATTTTTAATGTTGATGGCAAGGAATACCCCATACAGATGTTTTTAGAGGGCAAAGACTTAAGGTCAGGGCATTGTACTGATATAATCAATGAGACAGTAAAAATAGACCAGGGGCTTTCTGAAGATTTATTTACAGAAAGGGCTTTAAGTCAATCAAGATGGTAAGAAGGAGGAGATGAATGAGAAGGTTTTTATGGGTTTTTCTATTATTTCTGCTTGTGGGTTTTTGTTATGCCCAAGACAAGTTTGATTTTAGCGGTTATCTAAAAAACGAGACTTCTTTTAGGATTGAAGGCTTGAATAACGACCTTACAAAGTTCAAAAATATTATTGAACTTTCAGGGCAATACAAGATTAAGGATGATGAACTTGTATTTTTTGCCAAGACAAAATACTGGTATGACGCGATGTATGATTTTAGGGATGAATATGATTCCGGGCAACACTATCAGGGTCATATACAGCGCGCAGACTGGTTAAGGGATTGTTATTTAGATTATATTAAAGGCCCCTGGTTTTTAAGGTTAGGCAAACAGCAGGTTGCATGGGGGCAGTCAGACGGTATTGCTGTCTTAGACAGGGTTAATCCATTTGATTTGACAGAATACTGGCTGCAGGATTTTGTGGATTTACGCATCCCTCTGTGGATGGCTAACATAAACTACTCACCTAAATTGAATTCTAATCTGCAGATTCTGATTATCCCTGATTTTGAGCAATCCACAGCCGCTTATCCCTATGCGCCTTTTGTGTTTTATTCAACGCAGCGTTTTGAAAATTGGCGCAAGGGCCAGGGCGGAGTGGATCTAAATATACATTATCCAGGAAAACAGTTGGAAAATTCTACGTTTGGCCTACAGTGGTCTGATAGGATAGGGGACTTAGACTATACCTTGAATTACCTGAATGGTTTTTATTATTCTGTGAGAAACTACACTATTTATGTAAGCGGTCCCCCCCAGGGTGGGCCTACTAGTTTTTGGAAGGTTGATAGGTCTTTTAAACGCTGGAAAATGTATGGCGCTTCTATGAATAAGACCTTTACCAACCCAGGGCCGTTACAGGGCATTACCTTAAGGGGGGATTTTGCTTATTATGATGACGAGCCTATGTACTGGGGCGATCCCATTATCGCCTCATCATCCGGCATTAAACGGCTAGACAACATATTCTGGCTTTTGGGCGTGGATAAATACGTGTTTACTAACTGGCTGGTGAGTTTTCAGTATGCAGAGTATATACTGCAGAATTCTAAACCAGGGGCAACTACTGCGCGCAGAAACTATTTCTTTAATCCCTACACGTATGGGCCGCAAGACCCCTTAGAGCATATCTTTAGCATAAAAATCTCTACTGACTTTCTGCATGAAAGGCTTAAGCCGGAGATACTCTGGAGTTTTACAGACGATAACCAGGGCAGGCTTTCTCCAAAGGTTACATATGAATTAAAGGACAATATCTGGTTGACCTTAGGGATACATTATTTTTATGGTAGCGAATTTGACTCAAATGGCCAGTTCCGCGACCAGAGCCAGGCATATATGAATGTAAAATATACCTTTTAGTTCAAAGGGAAATCTTAATATAAGGGGATACCTTTTAGTTAAAAACTAAAGGTGTCCCCTTGTTTTTGTGATATAATGTATTAGTAGTCAAGTTGCCATATAATATAAATAAAAAAATTTATTCCATAGGGAGAAAAAATGAACAATAAAAAATGGCAGGAATATTCTTTAATCTTAAAAGAACTTCTGAATTTGGAATATAGCCCAGTGGCTTTAAGTTGTTTAAAAGGTAGCGTCTTAAAAGATACTGATAAAAGGATACGCATCTGTAGGGCAATCCTGGACGCAGGGAAAGGCCAGACCTTAAAAATTGATAGATTAAACAATGCCTGTTTTGGAGCCAGTTGGCATTTAGGTTTCCAGCAGATAAAAGACCCCAATATACTCAATATGATTAAGAAGTTTGTGGTTGAAGGAGAGAAACTATTCTGTTCATATGAGGCCCTGGATAATCTTATTTCCCAGATGGAACCTGCGCCTGATAATTCCAACTCTTATTTTTTATTATCCCCTCTGGAAAAGGCAGAGTTTGAGCCACAGTTGGTTATCTTTATAGTTAATGCAGAAGATGCCTGCCGTCTTTTAACCCTTGTGACTTTTTTAGACGGGGCAATGCCTAAGATTAAAATAGGAGGCCCGACCTGCAGGTTAAGCATAATCTATCCTTTGGTTATGGAAGAGGTCAATATATCCTTCTACGACTATACTGCAAGGAAGATGTGCAATGTGGAAAAAGATAAGTTACTGATAAGCATCCCCTATAAAAAAATGCCAAAGATAATTGATAGTCTTGATAAATGCTCTGGTGGCAGGGCAAAGATAGAGTTCCCGGCTGAATTCCGCGCATTTCTACAAAAAAGATTATCCCCTAAAGAAACTTAAATTCCTTCCTTTTAATATGTATAGACAAAACAGAGTAAAAAAGAGCCTCAGGTTTTCTTTCTTAGAAGGGGTGTTTTCTTCAGGTATGGTTGGTTTTACCTCAGATTATATCACCCCTTATGCCCTGGCATTAAAAGCGACGCCTCCTCAGATAGGTTTCCTGACAGCCATTCCGTTTTTAGCCTCTTCCTTAGGACAATTAAAATCCGCAGATATTACAGAGAGATTAAGAAGCCGCAAAAAGGTTATAAACATTTTTATATTTTTGCACACATTGATGCTTCTTCCGATTATGTTTATCCCTTATTGGTTTAAGGCGCATCCTGTAACATGCCTTATAATTTTTATGACTTTATTCACGGGGTTTAACACCCTCACCGGCCCTGTATATGCCGCTTTATTATCTGAGTATGTGCCTTTTAAAATGCGCGGCAGGTATTTTGGCTGGCGCGGCAGGATGATGTCTTTAATTACTATTTGCTGTTCGCTGGTTGCCGGGTTTATCCTGCAGCATTTTAAAGGCAATGTCTTAAAAGGCTTTTTTATTCTTTTTAGCATTGCCTTTATTTTAAGGCTTGTCTCCTGGCATTTTTTAACACTTATCTATGAACCGCATTATATAATAAAAAAAGAATCTGTTTTTAGTTTCCTTGATTTTATAAAAAATATCAGAAGGTCTAATTTCGTTAAATTTGTTTTGTTTGTTTCAGGGATGCAGTTTTGCGTTAATGTTGCCTCTCCATTTTTCTCTGTATTTATGATAAGGGATTTGAAATTCAATTACGTTACCTATACAATTTTAGTTACAGCGGTAACAGCGGTGCAGATATTGACTATTAAAAGGTGGGGGTTATGGGGGGATAGGGCGGGCAATGTTAAAATTTTAAGATTCACATCTTTGGTTATTGCTAGTCTTCCATTATGGTGGTTAATCAGCCAGAACCCTGTATATCTATTTTTTACGCAACTTCTGTCGGGATTTGCCTGGGCTGGATTTAATCTTGCTGCAGGAAACTTTATTTACGATGCGGTAACCCCATCCAAGCGGATACGTTGCATTGGGTATTTTAATGTCTTTGTTGGGCTGGCTGTATTTTTAGGAGGGATTATCGGAGGGTATCTTGCCCAAGTCCTCCCAAAGATTTTTGGATATCAGATACTGACTTTATTTTTAATCTCAAGCATCTTAAGATTTATTATGGCTACCTTATTATCCAGACGGATTAAAGAGGTCAGGTCCACAGAAAAAATTAAAACCAAGGATTTAGTCTGTGGCGTGCTTGGTATAAAGCCCATTACTTATTCCATAAGATGAAAGACATAAAAGACCTTAATTTAAATGAATTAGAGGCTGTTATCGAGGACTGGGGCGTATCGCGTTTTCGCGGGAGGCAGATTTTTTCCTGGATATATCAAAGGGGGGTCGTGGATTTTGATGCGATGACAGATTTGCCTTTGGATTTAAGAAGAAAACTTAAGAAGAATTTCTGTATCCAAAGCGCAATATTAATCAAGAGGCTTAAATCTCAAGACGGGACAGAGAAATTTCTTCTGGAATTAAAAGATAAGAATCTTATTGAGTCAGTAGTTATCCCGGCTAAAGGAAGGATAACCGGATGTCTCTCAAGCCAGGCAGGCTGTCGCTTTGGATGTCGTTTCTGCGCAAGTGGTGCATCTGGGTTTAAAAGGGATTTAAGCGCATCTGAGATTTTAGAAGAGGTCCTTTATATAAAAAATTATTCGCAATGTAAAAAACTTACACACATTGTGTTTATGGGCACAGGCGAGCCCCTGGATAATTACGCAAATGTAATTAAGGCGATTCGGATTATAAATTCTTGTGATGGCTTTAATATAGGGGCGCGCAGGATTACTATCTCAACCTGTGGTATTATCCCCGGAATAAGAAAATTATCAGATGAGGGCTTACAGATAGAGTTATCCGTATCCTTGCATGCTGCAGACGACAAAATCAGGTCTTATATTATGCCGATAAACAGGAAATACCCTTTAAAAGACTTGCTCCCTGCCTGTAAGGCGTATATAAAAAAGACAAACAGGCAGGTAACCTTTGAGTATGTTTTAATCAAAGGTATAAATTCGGATTTGCAAAGCGCAAAAAAATTGGTTACAATACTAAAGGGCATAAATTGCAAGGTAAATCTTATACCCGCTAATTTTATCAAAGAGTTTAACATCGCACCTGCGGCGATGCACGAGATTTTTCTATTTAAGAACATTTTGATTAAATCCGGCATCAACGTAACTTTAAGGAAATCGCGCGGGGTGGATATAGATGCTGCCTGTGGGCAGTTAAGGTTAAGATATGAGAATAAATAGTTGTAGGTTGCCAATCGCCAGTTGTCAGATAAAAAAAGCAATTTTACTAATTGTTAGTTATGCCTTGGTAATTGCTGTAGTTACAGGCTGCGCAAAAAGAGAAATCAAAAATATAGATTCAAAAGGTAAGTATATTATCTGTTTTGGAGACAGCATCACTAAAGGGCATGGGGTTAAGCAAGGTGAGGATTATCCGTCTCTGTTGGCTAAAATGACTGGGCTACCTGTAATTAATGCCGGGATTGACAGCGATACCTCAGAGGAGGCATTAAGGCGCTTAGATTTAGACGTATTAGAAAGAGACCCCCTACTTGTGATTATTGAACTCGGCGGGAATGATTTCTTAAGGAAGATTCCCCTGGATGTAACTGTAAAAAATATTAAAGAGATAGTTGATAAAGTCCAGGCAAAAGGCGCAATGGCTGCAATTGTTGATATAAGCGCAGGGATAATTATGGGTGAATATCGCGACGCATATTATAAAATAGCACAGGAGAAGGGAGCGATATTTATACCAGGTATGTTTAGCGGCATTATAACTAACCCGGATTTAAAAAGCGATATGATGCATCCCAACGCCATCGGTTATAAAATAATAGCCCACCGTTTTTACCGCGCCATATTCACTTACCTTAACCAGAACACCCTTATTAAAAGATATAGGAAATAAAATCTCAGGCATTCTGTTTTTTAACTTTGTGATGATTATAGAATGTCTCCGATTTTTAGTTTTAATAGGTAAGTGCGACTTACCTGAGGAATAACCAAAAGGCAATTTGTCAAATATCTTACTCACTCCAAGATTACTATAATAATTTTATGTACCTCAACATTCTTGCCTTATTTTGTTTTTCAAACTTTTCGCTTTCCCTGCCCTCAACTCCCAAAAAAACAAAGGCAAAATTTCCGCCTCGGCACCTTAAAAATTTTGCCTGAATCTATTGCATTATTCAAAGAAAAAGGGGCACCTGTTTTAAGAGTGAATTTATTTGAATAAATCTAAGAAGGCTTTAGGAGTTAATATCCTTATGCCTTGATATTTTTTTAGCACAAGAAGATCTTTATCTCCTGTTATGATGTAGTCTGTTTTTGCACTTAGGGCGCAGGCAATGACTTTAGCGTCTTTAAAGTCCCTTAGCTTTTTAACCGTAACTTGGCGGGGTATTATTAATTGAGAATAACTTAAAATATCCCTGACAATCCCTTCAATTTTATCGTAGGGCACTTGTGGGAAATCTTCTTATAAAACTGCTTCTACTTCTTCTAATATCTCTGGACTAGTTACAGATTTAATCTTATTGGCAATGGCTAAATCTACTATATGGCGGGAAGGGCCTTTCCAGAAAAGGCTAGAGATTAAGACATTGGTGTCAAGGACGGTTTTTGTCATTAATGACACCTTCTCTTAGAGATTGCCTTTTCTAAATCTTCTTCCTTAATTCCTTTTTCCTTGGCAAAATCTTCTGCCCAGTTCCTTAAGTTCTGCCTTTTCTTGGCAGTCCACTTAAGAGAAGATATCCTTAACCATCCGTCAATAACATCCTTCTTAAACCTTATGGTCTTTCCGATATGCACAGCCGGAATCTGGCCGGCACGAGCCTTGCGATAAATAGTCTGTTCGTCCAATTGCAGGTATTTGGCTAATTGCTCTGTAGTCATTACTTCTTGAATCATAGCTCTTACCTCCTTCTGTTACAAGTATACTACAAAAAATAACATTGTCAATACTTTTATATACTATTGTATATTATTTTATACAATAGTATCCTATCCGTTCCCCAGAAAACGCTTTCTAAAATACCCAAAATACCATTGAAATTTTACTTATTATGTACTCAACAATTTATCTGTTTAGGCGGCGAGAGAGTAACCCTCTTTGGCTTGTTCTTCAGTGGAAACCCTAATATAAACGGCGCATTTCATAAAACACCTCCGCGTTATGCTTTTCGGGTTTCCGGTAGATTAGACAGGCAAGGAAAGTGTCTTTGGGGTCAACCCTACACTATGGTGCCGGGGGAGGGAGTTGAACCCTCATGTCCTTACGGACGCCGGTTTTTGAGACCGGTTCGTCTGCCATTCCGACACCCCGGCAATAATTAGTTGACGGAAACTATTTTATATTTTAAAATAACAAAGGTCAAGCATAGTTTTCAGTTAATGGTTGTTATTAATTGCTGGTCATTATATCTTCTAAAAACTAACAACCAAAAACTAATAACTTAATTGGGGCTGTAGCGCAGTTGGGAGCGCGTTTGACTGGCAGTCAAAAGGTCACGGGTTCAAATCCCGTCAGCTCCACCAAGAAAAAAAGGGGGACGTTTCTATTTTTCCGCTTCAGAAAAAAATAGAAACGTCCCCCTTTTTTCGTCCCCCTTTTTTTTAATTTAGGAGATGAGATTGTTAATCTGCGCAAGCAGATATTTTATGTCGCAGGGTTTCTTAATATATTTTATAGTTGCCCCAGATATCTCTTGGGTTATTTGAGGTGGGGGTTCTTGCGCCGAGAAAAAAATAATCGGGATATTTCTCATATCGGAATTTTCTTTTAACTGCCTATATACCTCGATGCCATTCATTTGGGGCATTGCCAGGTCCAGAATAATAATATCTGGCTTATGTTGAGTTATTTTCTCAAGCGTCTCTTTTTCGTCTTTTGCATCCTCAACAATAAATCCCCTTTCTTGGAGCAGATAACATAGGAGTTCCCTGATACACTTCTCGTCATCTGCGATTAAGACTCTTATTTTTCTCTTCTGCCAACACATTGTTTTTTTCCTTGCAATTATTTGAATTCCATTTTGGAATATAAACAAAAAAAGTATATCATTATAAGTTGAAGGTGTCAAGCAAAAATGGATAAAACTATTTTTACAAAAAGCCATAGGGATTTAGTCAGCCGATTAATAAAGGCTCGGAAACAGGCAAGGCTTAAACAGATAGATGTAGCCAGAAAATTAGGTAGGACCCAATCTTATATTTCCAAGATAGAGGCGGGGCAGCGCCGCATTGATACTGTCCAGTTAAAAGAGTTTGCTGCAATCTATAAAAAGAAAATCAGTTTTTTTATTAAATAGAAAAAGTGGTTTTCCTCAGTTACCCATCGGCATTTAAATTAACCCACTATCGCAAAAACTAAAATAATTACCGTTTCCTATAATTATGTGGTCTAGGCATTTTATAAGAAGAATTTCTCCTGCCGCTGCTAATTCTTTTGTGAATTTCTTGTCTTCAGGGCTTGGCTTGGGATCTCCTGAAGGGTGATTATGCACACAAATTATAAATGAGGCAAATCGTTGCAAGGCCTCAAGAAAAATTTCTCTTATTATAGGTTTTGCCTGATTTACAGTTCCTTCTTCCACCTCTATTATATCTATAATCCTATTTTGGGAATTTAAAAGTAGGACTTTAAATATCTCCTTTTTTAAATCCTGCATACGCGGCATAAGAATTTCTACCACATCTTGTGAGGATTCTATTTTCATCCGGACATCACTTATTTTTTCTTCGCTCATCCTTCTGCCTATTTCTATGGCTGATTTAATCTGGGCAATCTTGGCATTGCCTAAACCGTTTAATTCTTTAAAATGACATAAATCTACCTGTCCCATATTGCGAAAGGTTTTAAACTTTTGCAAGATTACCCTTGCTAAATCCAGGGCGCTTTTTCCCTTTATCCCTGTTCTTAGGATAATCGCCAATAATTCAGAATTACTTAAGGTATGCTCCCCATTTCTTAATAATTTTTCTCGGGGTCTGTCTTCCTCCGGCCAATTGTTTATGGATATTCGTTTTTTGTTTTTATTCATATTTCGCCCCTCCGCGACATTATCGCAAGACTATTCAGTTTGCTGTAATAATAGACGCAAAAATCTGAATTTTCTAACAGGTATTTTTTATTTTGCCTTGACGCTTAAATCCGGAGAGGGTATAATTTAAAACACTATGCTTTTGGGGGTGCATGTCTCTACTGCAGGTAAAATTTATGACGCCTTTATCCGCGCCAAGGAATTGGGGTGTAACACAATGCAGTTATTTTCCCGCAGCCCTCAGGCATGGCGCAATAAGGTTATTAATCCCGAAGATATACGGGAATTTAATAAGAGGCAGGCGGGTTTTGGCATAAAGCCCATATTTGTGCATATACCCTATTTAATTAACTTAGCCTCTCCAAACCCAGGGTTGTATAAGGCATCCATTACGGCTTATATAGAGGATATATTAGAGGCGCAGGCGTTAAAAGCGGATTATATCGTTACGCATATGGGCAGCCATAAGGATACCTCTGAAGCATCTGGCTTAAGAAGGCTGATAGAGGCATTAAAAAAAATTTTAAAAGCAACAAGCGATACTAGTGTTGGGATACTACTGGAGAATACTGCTGGTTCTGGTTCCTGGTTAGGGTATAAATTTATTCATCAGAAAAAAGTCCTGGAGGGTTTAAGGTATAATCCCCGTATCGGGCTTTGTTTGGATACAGCGCATGCGTATTTAGCAGGTTATGACATTGCTAATGCAGACGGCCTTAAGAAGACCCTGGATGAGATAGATAGGTTGGTAGGTTTAGGCCTGATTAAACTCATTCATTTAAACGACGCCAAGGATAAACTTAATTCGCGCCGAGACAGGCATGAGCATATTGGTAAAGGATATATTGGCATGGAAGGGATGGGTAGAATTATCAATCACCCTAAATTAAGGGATATCCCTTTTATTTTAGAGACCCCTAAGGATTCTGAGGACGCAGACGCTAAAAATTTAAATACAGTAAGAAAATTAAGGCAAAAATAAAAATGTACCCCTTTAAGGATATTGAAGAAAAATGGCAGAGGTATTGGCTTAGAGAAAAGATTTTTAACGTTAAGCCAGACCCAAAAAGAAAAAAATATTACATCTTGGAGATGTTCCCTTATCCATCCGGGAAAATCCATATGGGGCATGTGCGCAATTATACTATTGGCGACGTGGCAGCGCGTTTTAGAATGATGCAGGGGTTTAATGTATTGCATCCTATGGGGTTTGACGCCTTTGGCCAGCCTGCTGAGAATGCAGCGATAAAAAATAAGACCAAGCCGGATGTCTGGACAAAAAAGTGCATAGACTGGATGAGGTTAGAATTAGGTAAAATGGGATTTTCCTATGATTGGGGAAGGGAGATTTCTACATGCGAGTCCAGTTATTATAAGTGGAACCAGTGGATATTCTTAAAGATGTTTGAGCGGGGCCTGGCTTATAAAAAGGCTGCAGATGTTAACTGGTGTCCTTCGTGTTTAACCACCCTGGCAAACGAAGAGGTAATTAACGGAGAATGCTGGAGGTGTCATACGAAGGTAGAGCAGAATAAGTTAGAGCAGTGGTTTTTAAAAATTACTGACTACAAAGAGCGTCTCCTTGAGGATTTAAACCAATTAAAGGAATGGCCAGAGCGCGTCCTGGCTATGCAGACAAACTGGATAGGAAAAAGCACAGGCGTTGAAATATATTTTCGCCTTAAGGATAACGAAAAGATTATTCCGGTTTTTACAACGCGCGTTGATACTATTTTCGGAGCCACATATATTGTTTTGGCTCCTGGGCACCCTCTGATACCAGAGATTATCAAGGGTAAGCCACAGGAAAAAGAGGTATTGCAATTCTTAGAAAAGGCTAAAGAAAAAAACAAAACTACCCGCGCAGACATTGAATTAAAGAAGGAAGGTGTCTTTACAGGAGGCTTTGCTATTAACCCCGTCAATAATGAGGAGTTGCCTATTTGGGTTGCGGATTACGTCTTAATGGAATACGGCACAGGCGCAATTATGGCTGTGCCCTCCCATGACCAGAGAGACTTTCTCTTTGCCAAAGAGCACGGTTTACCAATGCGAATTGTAATCCAGCATCCAGCATCCAGCATCCAGCATCCAGACGATTTGGTTGAGGCATATGAAGGTGATGGGATACAGGTTAATTCCGGAGAGTTTAACGGCCTCTCTAATCAGGAGGCTAAAATTAAAATCGCAGAGTGGATGGAGAAAAAAGGAATAGGCAAAATCCAGACCCATTGGCGTCTGCGCGATTGGCTGATTTCCAGGCAGAGGTATTGGGGCACCCCAATCCCGATTATATATTGCGCAAAATGCGGGATAGTGCCTGTTCCTTATGAGGATTTACCTGTTAGACTGCCTAAGGATGCGCCTTTTACAGGAGAAGGCGGCAGCCCTTTAAGCAAAGTCAAGGAATTCGTAAATGTTGCCTGCCCAAAATGTAAATCCCCTGCTGAGCGCGAGACTGATACTATGGCAACCTTTTTTGACTCCTCCTGGTATTTCTTAAGATTCTGTTCTCCCGAATTTGATGAAACACCTTTTGATAAAAAAGATGTAAAGTATTGGTTGCCTGTTGACCAGTATATCGGCGGGATAGAACACGCGATTTTGCATTTATTGTATTCAAGATTTTTCACAAAATTTTTCAAGGATTTGGGGATGATAGATTTTGACGAGCCGTTTAAGCGTTTGCTTACCCAGGGCATGGTATTAAAAGACGGCGCTGTAATGTCTAAGTCGCGAGGAAACATTGTTGACCCGGATTCCATTATCAAGAAATACGGGGCAGATACCCTGCGCCTGTTTATTCTTTTTGCCGCGCCTGCAGAGACTGAATTGGAGTGGGATGACCGCGGCATTGAGGGGGCATTTAAATTCTTAAACCGCGTCTGGCGCATCTTAGAAACTCTAAACTCCAAACTCCAAACTCCAAACTCAAGAGAGGCGATGCCGGAAAAATTAAAAAAGAAGATGCACAAGACCATTAAAGAGGTTACTGCTGACATAGAGAATTTTAAATTTAATACAGCCATCGCCAGCATAATGGAATTGGTTAATGAGATTTATCAAAATCTAGACGCAGACATAGGCGAGGCATTTAAAACAGTAGTGCTTTTGCTTTCTCCCTTTGTCCCGCATTTTGCCGAGGAATTATGGCAATTATTAGGCAATAAGGAAAGTATAATTAAAGCCGCTTGGCCTGAATACGACCCTAATCTCTTGATTGAAGAGACAGTCACTATAGTAATTCAGGTCAATGGCAAGGTGCGCGCAAAAATAGAAGTAGCGCAGGATATCCCTGAAGAAAAATTAAAGGAAGTGATTCTTAGGGAAGAAAAAATAAAATCCTGGATTCAAGGTAAACCCATCAAGAATTTCATCATCGTCCCCAAAAAACTCGCCAACATTGTCATATAAATAACAGGCAATTCATTTAATCTGCGCTAAGCAAATCCATAATACTTTAAAAATCCAAAGGATAAAAATTTTGAGTTAGATTTTCTCTCTTTTTACGTCTATTAATATGGAGGTGTAAAGAGAGAAAGGATGTTTAATCTTACCGAAGATGAGAGGAAGGTTATTTTATTTTTGATTGTTATGGCATTGATAGGCATAGGCGCAAATTTTTTTATCAAAAGATACTCTCATATTAAAGCCCTTGCCTTTTTTAGCCAGGATATTGGCAAGGTTGACCTTAATAAAGCAGACAAGGAATTGTTAATGAGCGTTTCAGGGATAGGCCCTAAATTAGCCCAACGTATCATTGATTACCGCAAGCAAAATTTCGGCTTTAAGGATAAGGAAGAATTAAGAAACATAAAAGGCATTAGCGAGAGTAAATACACGCAGATAAAAGACGCATTTATCGTAAATTAACTTGAGGCCGCTAATATTTTTATGAAACCCTGTTTTAACAGGTACAAAAGAGCAGTTTTCTTATGTGATTAGTTTTTTTTGATTTACCTCTGTAAGCAGAGACAATCCAAGGAGAATATATATTCTGTTAAATTTTGCTATGAAAATACCTTTGATGTGGTGTGCAATTATCTTCTCTCTTGGCATATTCCTTGCAAGTTTTATCAGAATGCAGTTTGTTTTTATTTATTTCATAGTGATAGTGTTTTTTATTCTTGCTTTTATCTTTGTTAATAAAGGCGCAATATTTAATATTTGTTTATTCTGCCTTGTTTTCTCTTTAGGGGCGGCTATATTGGTTAATGCGCAGAGTTTACCTACCTGTCATATTGCCAGACAACTCCCTTTTGGAACCCGTAGCCCTTGTATAATCAAGGGTTTTATTAACAGCGAACCAACTAGAAGCAATAGACACGCCTCATTTATATTTAAGACCCAACAATTACAGTCAGGCAGTTATAACCGCGGCTGCTGCGGGGATATTCTTGTAGATGTAAAATGCCATCAAGTTTTAAAATACGGCCAGGGGTTAATATTAAAAGGCAATTTACGCCGGCCTTTTAATTTTAAATCCATTAACCGCAGAAACTACAAGGGTATTTTATATAACCAGGGGGTTTATTTGGTTATGAATGTAAAATCCCCTTTAGATGTAGTTATACTAAAAAACAACAATGGATTATTTATTAAAAAGATTGCCATAAAGTTAAGGCAGGTAATGGAAGGCGCAATTCAGAAATATACCTCCACAGATACCGCGCCTATTTTAGAGGCAATGCTTTTGGGAGAAAGAAGGCATATACCACCTTTTATAATTAACTCTATGGTTAAATCCGGTACAGTGCATATATTAGTGGTAAGCGGCTTTAATGTAGGCATAGTTACGTTTGCGATAATGCTTTTTTTAAAGATGCTCAGGATCCCCCGTCGGATACGCCTGGTAATAACTATACCCTTACTTTTTATTTATTGTCTATTAACCGGGGCATCTACGCCTGTTGTGCGGGCAACTATAATGGCAGTAATCTTTATTTTTGCATATCTTGTAAAACGTCAGCCGGATATTTACAATTCCTTAGGCATTGCCGCCTTGTTCATTTTAGGGATTAACCCCAGGCAGTTATTTGATATTGGTTTTGAACTTTCCTTTGCGAGCGTCTGGGCAATCGTCTATATTTATCCAAAGATAAGACAATTCCTGCGATTAGATTCCTTAAAGATAAGATCCCTTAGATTTTTAATTGATGGATGCCTGGTTTCTTTTTCCGCCTGGCTTGGGACAATGGGGCTTGTGGTTTATTATTTTAACATTATCTCTCCTGTAACAGTGCTGGCAAACCTTTTTATAGTGCCGTTGGCATCTTTGATTACATTAAATGGTTTTAGTTTAATTGTCTTTAATTTTGCCCTTCCTAAGGCTGCTATAATTTTTGGTTATAGCCATGAATTTATAGCCCGGCTTCTAATCAGCATAAACAACTTTCTAATTAAAATGCCTGCCGCCTATTTTTACCTTTTACCGCCCAGCCCTTAATTGCCATTCCATAAATGGTTTTATCTTAATTCAATTGACAAAATTATGCCTGTGTGTTAAAGTTTACTTATTATGATACGAAGGGTATTTATAGTTTTTATAATTATTCTATTCTGTCTAAACATAACCCCTGTCTTTGCCTACTGGATATGGACCCCAAAGACAGGGAAATGGGTAAATCCCAAGACAGCGACCAAGCCAACCCCAAAAGAACAGTTTGACTTTGCCAAAAGCCTTTATGATATCAAGAATTACACAGAGGCGATTCGCGAGTTTAAGAAACTGCTTAAACACTATCCTAAATCCCGGGAGGCTGCTGAGGGCCAGTATTATTTAGGGGTTATAGAGGAAGAACAGGGCAATTTATATGAGGCATATCAGGCATATCAGAAGGTCATTGATAAGTATCCGTTTTCCGAGAGAATCCAGGAGATTATAGAGCGAGAATTTAAAATTGGCGAGGCATTTATGTCCGGCAAGAAACGCAAGGCTTATGGCGTAACACTGCCTGTGGAAAATCCGGCAATTGAAATATTCTCTAAGGTTGTTGAAAACTCCACATACGGACCCCTCGCCCCAAAGGCGCAATACAAATTGGGTTTAGTCCTTAAAGGCTTAAGCAGGTATTATGAGGCAGAGGAGGCATTTAATAAGGTAATTACCAATTATCCTGATAGTGAATGGGCTGCTGCTGCAAAATTTCAAGTTGCCTCTTGCCGCGCTGCTGTATCCCGTAGCCCTGATTATGACCAGGGCGCAGCCAAAGAAGCAAAGGAGCAGTTTGAGGAATTTCTGCGCGAGCATCCAGACGCGGTTTTGTCCCGCCAGGCAGAGGATAATATCGCCCAGTTAAAAGAAAAGGAGGCGGAGAGCAACTATAATATAGGTTTATTCTATGAAAAGCAAAAGGAATACCAGGCAGCCAGGGTTTATTATAATGATTTGCTAAATAATTATCCTGACAGCATATGGGCTGCCAAGGCGCTTGAGAGGTTACAGATAATAGAGAGGAAGAAATGAGACGTCAGGTTTTAATCTTTTTAAAACGGATTTTTATTTTTTTATTTTTAGTATTGGGTTTAGGTATGGCTGGTTGCGGTTATACAAGCCGCTCCCTGATAACGAATAAGTTTAAGACCATATACATCAAGCCATTCGTTAATAAAGTTGATATCACTAAAGAGACAGACATAGCCAATAAATACCGCGTCTATAGACCCTTATTAGAAACTGATATTACAAGGGCTGTAAACAATAAATTTCTTTTTGATGGAAACCTTAAGCCCTCTGAGAAAGAAACAGCAGACCTGGTTTTGGATGCAGAGTTAATTGAATTCCGGCGCGAGCCGTTAAGATATACGGATAACGACGAGGTAGAGGAATACAGGCTTAGCCTTGTAGTGAATATGAAACTTTTAGACAGAGGCGAGAATAAATTGATATGGCAGGAATCTAATTTTACCGGGGATGCCACCTATTTTGTAAGGGGGCAGATGGCAAAATCCGAAGACGCAGCCATAAATGACGCCATAAACGACTTAGCCCGCCGCATTGTAGAACGCACAGTAGAGCAATGGTAAGACAGGAACCCCCTGTTTATTTGTTAATCGGCAAGGATATCCCGCCAAAGAGCACCTTTCTTAAAAATATAAAAGCAAGATTAATCCCGGGGCATATAGGGCATTTTAATTTAGATATTTTGTATGCTAAGGAGTTAAGCCTGCGCAGCCTCCAGGAGAGATTGCTTTGTCTTCCGGTAAAGGCGAAAAAAAGAATTATTGTTTTAAAAGACGCCGAGTTGCTCAAGGATGAAATCAAAGATTTTATTAACGGTTATGTAAGAAAGCCGTTTCCTTATATAGTACTTGTTCTGGATTTTAATACAGATGACGATGAAGACGATTTTATAAGTCGCATTGCGCGATTTGCCCAGATACCTTACTTCAGAAGAAAAGAGCGCATAGACGCCTTTACCTTAAGCAGACAGATAGAGTTTATGAAAATTGAGAGTGCCCTTTTGATACTTAAGCGTCTTCTGGAAAATGGCCAGAGACCAGAGATGATTTTAGGGGGGTTGAGGTATTTTTTTGAAAAAAAGGCTTATAACCCGTCTTACGCAAGAGAAAGAATAAAACTGTTAGTTAACTGCGACAGGGATATAAAGACAGGCAAGATAAAAGCGGAATTTGCACTTGAGAAGTTGATAGTCAGTCTATGTAGTCTTGGCAAGACGTAGCGAAAGCCTTGATTTTTTGCGGCTTGCTGTCCGAGGGTGGATAACCCTTTTTTTTGCCGCTTTATCCAATTGCGAAAATACCTTGTTAAGCAATGTCTTTGCCTCTTGGGTATTCTTGGCTGCTAAAAGAGCCTGGAATTGCTTTAAGGTTTTTTTAAGTTGCTGTTTGACCTTTAAATTTTTAATATGTCTTTTTTTATCAGCGCGGGTTCTTTTAATTGAACTTTTACGTCTGGGCATTGCCTCTTCTCCTTTTTGTAAAAAACATGGATAAATTTATCCATTAAGTTTATGCCATTTGCCTATTATAAATTGCGAACTAACTTATATCACAATTAATTATCAATGTCAACAAACAAATCCATTCTTAAATCTGCAGGCATTATCGGGTTAGCAACGCTTTGCTCCCGTCTATTAGGTTTCGTAAGGGATGTGGTAATAGCAAGGATGTTTGGCGTGTATGTCTATGCCCAGGCGTTTGTAGTCGCTTTTAAGATTCCAAACTCTCTTAGGGATATGATTGGCGAGGGGGCAGCCAATGCAGCGTTTGTCCCTGTTTTTAGCGAATACCGCATAAAACACACCCAGGAAGAATTCTGGGAATTGGTGAATGTGATTTTAAACCTGCTTCTTGTTATCCTCGCCCTGGTTGTTTTATTAGGTATAATCCTTTCCCCGCTTATTGTCAGACTCATTGCCCCTGGTTTTATTCAAGACCCGTATAAATTAGAAACAACCATAAGGATTACCCGGATACTTTTTCCATATATTCTTTTAATCAGCCTTAGCGCTTATGCAGTTAGCATACTTAATACCCTGAAACATTTCTCAATTCCTGCATTTGCGCCATGTCTGTTAAATATCTCTATAATTGTTTTTATTATGCTTTTCGGAGAGGATATCCTGGGTTTGACTTCAGGGGTTTTGGTAGGCGGGGTTTTACAACTTTTAATACAGGTCCCGGTTTTGTATAAAAAGGGTTTTTGTTTTAAGGGTTTTCTCAAGAGATTTAAACACCCAACGGCTAAATTAATAGGTAAGTTAATGCTTCCAAGGCTTTTTAGTTCTTGTATCTATCAGTTAAATAACTTTGTGGATACAATATTTGGTTCTCTTGCCCTTATAGTTGGTGAAGGAGGGGTGGCAGTGCTTTATTTTGCTTACAGGTTAATTCTTTTTCCTTTAGGTATTTTTAGCACAGCCCTTTCCCAGGCAATACTGCCTACCTTCTCAGAGCAGGCATTAGAGGATAGCAAGGAAAACTTAAGGCGCACCCTTTCCTTTGGACTGCGCGCTACATTCCTGGTTATGATGCCTGCATCTATTGGTTTTATGGTTCTCTCAAGGATGATAATACAGGGTTTATTTGAAGGCGGCAGGTTTGACGCTTATTCTACAACAATAACAGCAAGGGTTTTATTTTTTTATAGTTTAGGGTTATTTGCTTATGGGGCAAACAGGATACTTAACTCCTGCTTTTTCTCTTTAAAAGATACCATTACGCCAGCCAAGGTCGCTTTTCTTTCATTTATCTTAAACATTATTTTGAATTCTTTTCTTATGTTTCCTTTGAAGATATCTGGTTTGGCTTTAGCCACTTCCATCTCAGGTATAAGCACCTTTTTAATCCTCTTTTACATATTGAAGAAAAGACTCGCGCCTTTTAATCCAAAGGCAGTATATACATCTTTTTTGCGGATTCTGCTTGCAAGTATCTGTATGGGCCTGGTAGTGTTTTTTATTTTCAGAAATCCTATTGTTTACGAGACCAGCGGGCTGTATAAAGTAATGAATTTGAGTATCGCGATTCTCTGTGGACTTACAAGTTATATAATATTCTGTTTTGTTTTCAGGGTTAATGAAGTCAAAGAATTCTGGCAGTGGCTGACAAGAAGAAAATTATAAATTAAATGAATAACTTAGAGAAATTAAAGGACAAGGTATCTGGTTTGCCGGATGCGCCAGGGGTTTATGTGTTTAAGGATATAAGGGGTGAGATACTCTATATCGGTAAGGCAAAGTCCCTTAAGAGGAGGGTGCAGTCATATTTTAGCCGCCTGCTTTCTGACAAAACACAGATTATGGTTTCTAAGATTGCTGACTTAGAATATAGGCTTACTTATTCAGAAGCCCAGGCACAGCTTTTAGAGGCGTCTATGGTTAAGGAAAAACAACCTCCTTATAATGTAAGTTTAAAGGATGATAAATCATTTCCTTTAATCAGGATTACAGATGAAGAATTTCCAATAGTTTCCATAGTCAGAAGAAAGAAACACAAGCCACAGGACACAGGTTTTTATTTCGGGCCATATACCAATGCGAGGCTCTTACGCCAGGCAGTTAAGACAATACGCAGGATTTTTGGTTTTCGTTCCTGTAAAAAAATGCCTTCTAAGGAATGTCTTTATGGCCGGCTTAATTTATGCCCGGCACCTTGCATAGGTAAGGTTAACCCTCAGGAATATCATGAAAATATTGAGCGGATAAAGATGTTTCTTGAATCTAAATATCCAGAATTGCTTGATGAACTCGCTAGTAAGATGAAAATTGCATCTGAGTCTTTTAAATTTGAAGAGGCAGCCAAGATCAGGGATCAGATTAATGCCTTGACAGCGATATTTAGCGCATTTAAACCAGGCACAGTAACCTTTAATGAACTTGATGATTTAAGGGCAGTACTTAATATGAAGATGATACCCAATAGGATAGAGGCATTTGATATCTCTGATATATCAGGCAAAGAGGCCTGCGGCTCAATGGTAAGTTTCTATAAAGGGGTGCCTGATAAAAATAATTACCGGCGTTTCCGCATCAAGACCGTAGAAGGCATTAATGATTATAAAATGCTTGCTGAGGTTATTCACAGGCGTTATTTAAGGTTGATAAACGAAAATCTGCCTTTGCCTGATTTAATCCTTGTTGACGGAGGTAGGTCTCATTTGTCTGTTGCAGAGAGGGAACTTAAAAAATTAAACTTAAGTATTCCATTAATAAGCATTGCCAAGGACAGAGAAAATATTTATATAAAAAATAAAGCCAGCCCATTAAGGTTAAAATCAAATGCCCCGGCTTTAAATTTAATCCGCAGGATTAGAGATGAAGCGCACAGGTTTGCGCTTTCTTATCATCACCTATTAAGGAAGAAAAAGACATTGGATAGATAAATGTAAGTTTTAAAACCCACAAAGCGCAAAATTGAAAATCTAACGTTTTTAGTTTTGAGTTTTGCCTTTTGAGTTTTGATTATAATCACGGATTTAACGGATTTTTAAACGGATTACCACGGATACCCTTATTAAACAATCCCTTGCCTTAATTAAGCAATGCCTTTATCCGTGTAAATCCGTGTGGCTTTTTAATCTGTTTAATCCGTGTCTTTT
>Ga0078972_1003072_pt1 | contig 51654 bp, 51 predicted proteins | sample YelNatPaOPGAMG01_FD_67568 | JGI IMG/M metagenome (GOLD analysis project Ga0078972, IMG submission 67568) | Hot spring thermophilic microbial communities from Obsidian Pool, Yellowstone National Park, USA - OP-RAMG-01 (SPADES assembly) (version 2) | ecosystem: Environmental > Aquatic > Thermal...
ATTCCATCGCTTCTTTTATTATCCTTTCAAAAATCTCTTTTGGTAGTTTGTCGGTCTCTTTGGCGGCATTGGCATAACAACCATAACATTTTAGGTTGCACGCCTTCGTTGGTGAAATTACCAAAAAACCCGGTGGACCTTCACCATATTTTTTTCGCCATTCTTTTTTAATTCGGGGAGCATCTTCATTCTGAAAGATTGCTTTCAAAAAGACATTTAAGGAATTAAGTGACCAAGAAACTCTTAAAGCTGAAGAGAGCATCGCATAAATCATATAATAAAGGTCTAAACCCACTTGATAAGATGTTGTGTGTTCTTTATTTAAACAAGCTTCTTTTAATTTTGGTGAAAAAAGATTAAAAAGGAATTTTGATAACCCTCTAATGGGTGAAAAAGGAATTAATCGGTCTAAATTTGCCCCCCATTTTATGGCGCTTACTATCAAATTTTCTTGCTTTTTCATAGAAAAGATTATAATAAATTTTTGTTTTTCGTCAATAATTTAAATGTTTGTTGATTTTAATATTTTTTTTATTATAATCTTTTGTTTGAAATTATCAATGCTTACGGTGTTTTTCTGCTCACCTAAAGGCGTGCCCAAAAAACCAAAAGTTCCTTTTATTAAAAAAGGATTAAAACTGCTTTATGAAAGAAACCCCTAAATTAATAAATTTTCTTCTTTTTTTCTTTTCTTTAATCACTTCGCTCATAGTGATTTTTATGCTCCTTTTTCTTTTATTTTACGGTGGTCGTTTGTTTAAATTTATCAGTTTTAAAGATTTCTTCTTAAATCCAGTTTGGAATCCTACCGGTTATTTTAAAAGCTCTTACGGTCTTTTACCGAATCTCTGGGGAAGTTTTTTAGTTACTACTTTAGCATTATTAATTGCTATCCCTTTTGGTATTTTCTCAGCCATCTTTTTAAGTGAAGAACTGAAAAGAATTCCTTGGCTTTATAATTTAGTAAAGGGAATTATTGAACTTTTTGCGGCTTTTCCTTCCGTTATCATTGGATTTTTTGGGTTAGTTTATTTAGCTCCTTTAATTCAAAAAATTTTTTCCCTTACCAGTGGTCTCTGTGTATTAAATGGTTCGCTTATCCTTGCCTTGATGTCTCTCCCAACAATTATCGCCATCAGTGAAGGAAGTCTTTCGCAAATTCCTATGATTTATAAAGAAGCCAGCTATGCCTTGGGGGTTTCCCGCATCCAGACCGCCTTAAAAATTGTTTTACCAGCTGCTAAATCAGGGGTTATTGCTGGCATTCTCTTAGGTTTTGGCCGAGCTATTGGCGAAACGATGGCGATGTTAATGGTTTTAGGTAATTCGCCAATTATTGCTAAATCGTTATTTTCACCCACCAGGACTTTAACAACCACCATTGCTATTGAAATGGGTGAAACCGCAAAAGATACTCCCCATTTTTTTGCTTTATTTGCTTTGGGTATCGTTCTTTTTATGATTTCTTTTATAGTTAATTTGATTGGTAATTATTTTATCCAAAAAAGAGTAAAAATGGTCTTATGAAATTAAAAAGTTCTTTTTATTTTTATCTTTTAGGTATCCCTTTGTTTCTTTTTCTTTTTGTTATTATTTTTTTAACCAGTTATTTAATTGCTCATGGTATTCCAGTACTCAGTTTAAGATTTTTATTCTCTTATCCGGAAAAACAAATGACCGCCGGCGGTATCTTTCCCGTGATTTTTGGTTCCTTTTATCTTACCATTCTGGCCTTCATCTTTTCCCTTATCCCTTCGTTATTTTCGGGAATATATTTTGCCTATTATGCTCAAGATAATTTTTTAACATTCGCTTTAAAAACTTTAATAAAAAGTTTAAGCGGAATGCCCGCCATTGTTTTTGGTCTTTTTGGTTTAGCCCTTTTTGTGCGAATTTTTAAACTTGGTCTTTCTCTTTTGGCTTCTTCTTTAACTTTATCACTTTTAACTATTCCTTATTTAATTACAACTACTGAAGAGGCACTTTTAAGTGTTCCCCATACTTTTTACGAAGCAGCAATTGCTTTAGGAATACCCAAATGGACAGTAATCAGAAAAATAATCTTGCCCGAAGCCAAGCCATTGCTTTTATCGGGAGTTTTTTTAGCTTTTGCCCGACTTATTGGCGAAGTGGCGCCCATTCTCTTTACGGGTGTTGCCTTTTATTTAAAAACGATCTCTTTTTCACCTTTGGAAAAATTTATGGCACTTCCTTATCATATTTATATTCTTGCCACCCAGCATGAAAAAATTTTAAAAGTAAGACCCATTGCCTTTGCTTCTTCTCTCGTCTTACTTTTCTTTGCTTTAACTTTTGGAGTTGGCGCTTATATTTTGAGAATGAAAATAAAAAAATATTACTAATATGAAAATAAAAATCCGCTTTGAAAATTTTTCTCTTTGGTTTGGCGAAAGGCAAATTTTAAAAAATATTAATATGGAAATTCCGGAAAAAAAGGTTACCGCCATTATGGGACCATCGGGTTGCGGCAAAACCACCCTTTTACGTTCAATCAATCGAATGAATGACTTGCTACCTAATGTAAAAACCAGCGGCAAAGTTTTTATTGATGAAGAGAATATTTACGAAGAGAAGCAAGACTTACTGGCTTTAAGAAAAAAAGTAGGCATGGTTTTTCAAAAACCAAATCCCTTCCCGAAATCAATATACGAAAATATCGCTTTTGGTTTAAAAATTCATAAATTTAAAAATATTAAAGAAAGAGTAATTAAGGCTTTAGTGGATGCCAATCTTTATGAAGAAGTAAAAGATATTCTTAATCAAAATGCCCTCACGCTTTCGGGTGGTCAACAACAAAGACTCTGCTTAGCCCGAGCGATTGCTATTGAACCAGAAATCATCCTTTTAGACGAACCGGCCAGCGCCTTAGACCCAATAGCGACGGCGAAACTGGAGGAACTTATCCAGAAATTAAAAAAAGATTATACGATTGTAATTGTTACTCACAATATGCAACAGGCCGCGCGAATTTCTGATTATTGTGCCTTTATGTACTTGGGAGAAGTAATTGAATTCGGAAAGACGGAAGATATCTTTGTCCGACCAAAAGATAAAAGAACGGAAGATTTTCTTTTGGGAAAATATGGTTAATATTGACAAATTTTTTAATTTAGGTAAACTTACTTTATGTTAGAAGAAAAACTAAATTTTTTAAAAGAAAAGATAATCGGCTATGCCGACCATATTGAAAAGATGTTGGAAAAGACAATTGATGGTTTACTTGCTAAAAAGGGCGAACTTTTAAAAGCGGTGATTGAGCTGGACGAAAAAAAAGCTAACGATTGGGAAATAGAAATTGATGAACTTTGCATTGATTTAATCGCTCTTTATCAGCCGAAGGCAAAAGATTTAAGAACTATCTTAATGATTTTAAAGATGAATAACGATTTTGAAAGGATGGGTGACCATATTGTGAATATTGCCCAAAGTGCCCTTTTTCTTATTGAAAGAGAGCCGGTAAAACCTTTAATTGATATCCCGCGAATGGCGGAAGAGACAATTAAGATGTTAAAGGATGCTCTAAAAGCCTTCATGACCGAAGATTCCCTTTTAGCAAAAAATGTTTGTGAAAGGGATTTTTTAATTGATAACCTTCGGGACCAAATCTTCCGAGAACTTCTTACTTATATGCTTTCTGACCCAAAAACTATTGAAAGGGCCTTCCATTTAATTAGGATAACCCAAAATTTAGAAAGGATTGCTGATCTATCAACTAATCTGGGCGAAGATGTGATTTATATTGTGGAAGCCAAAATTATTAAACATCATAAAGAGGCCTAAAAGTTAATTTGACTTTTAAATTTTTTCTTTTATAATTTTTAAAATATGACTAATCATAATAAATATGAATGCGTAATTATTCTGAGTGAGAAGATGTCGGAAGAAGAGATAAATAAGATTAATAACGATTTGAAAAATATTTTTCAAAATTGTGGTGCTAACAATATTGTTCTTGATAAAAAAGAAAAAAGAAAATTTGCTTATCCCATTAAAAAATTAGAATACGGTTATTATCTCTTTTACAAATTTGAATCACCGGCCGAAACAATTGATAAGATTAAAGAAAGTATTAAACATAACGAAAACATTTTAAGAAGTTATTTTATCAACTATGGCCGAGATTAGATTAGGAAGAATTAATTATGTGATTTTAATGGGCCGGGCAACCGTGGAACCTACCTTACGTTACAATCCTAAAGGAACACCTTTTTTAAATTTTCAGATTGCCGTCAATCGGGTATATAAAGATAAAGAAACCAACGAATGGAAAGAAGTGGCCAATTTCTTTACGGTCGTCACCAGTGGTCCCCAAGCCGAAAGATTACAAGAAAGATTAAAAAAGGGTAGTGCGGTAATTGTCGAAGGGGAATTACGGAGCCGAAGTTTTGAAAAGGAAAATGGCGAAAAAAGAAATATTGTGGAAATTTTTGCCCGTCGGGTCCAAATCCTTGATAAGTATCCAACCGAAGAGCTAACCGAAGAAATGCCGGAAGATGTCATTCTGCCCGATGACAATTTGGATGACCTTCCTTTCTAAAAGATGAAAAAAGAAATAAAAAAAATTAAAGAAACTCCTTTAATTCAATTTAAAAGGAATAATTATCTTTTATTAATTGCCGGCGTGGGAACAATTATTTTGGGCTACATTATTCTTTCTACTGGTGACATTACTTTGGCGCCCATTCTGCTTGTTCTTGGTTATTGTGTTTTAGTTCCGTTGGCCCTGCTTTTAAAATTTAAATGAAGCTTTATAATGAAGAGACGATAAAAAAAAAGATAAAAAGCCTCGCCCATAAACTCTATAAAAAACATAAAAAAGATTTAAACAATTTAGTTTTTATTGGTATCAAAAGAAGGGGGATAACCTTAGCCCAGAGAATTAAAAAGGAATTGGAAAAATTAGCAAAATTAGAAATTCCTATTGGTGCCTTAGATATCACTTTTTATCGGGATGATTTACAGCTGGTTGCTCCGGCACCAGTTGTGAGAGGTAGCGAAATTAATTTTTCTTTACAAGATAAAATTGTTATTTTGGTTGATGATGTTATTTATACGGGCAGAACGGTGAGGGCCGCCTTAAGCGAAATCCTTGATTATGGTCGACCAAAAAAGATTGAACTTTTAGTCTTGGTTGATAGAAATTTTCGGGAACTACCTATCCAACCCGATTATGTTGGTTTTAAATTAAAAGTAAAGAAAACCGATTTAATTGATGTTTTTTTAAAAGAAGAAGATAAAAAAGAAGGTATCTACTTGGAAAAAAGGTGAAGCATCTCTTATCCATTGATGATTTAGGGATAAAAGATATTTATAAAATTTTTGAATATGCCTTCCAATTTGAAGAAGTTTTAAAAAGACCAATTCCCATCGTACCTACTTTTAAAGGAAAAACTATTGTCACCCTTTTCTATGAACCTTCGACTCGCACCCAAACCTCTTTCACTTTGGCGGCTAAAAGATTATCTTGCGATGTTATCAATTTTTCCTTTGCCACTTCTTCCATTTTAAAAGGCGAATCTTTATTAGATACGATAAAAACCATTTCGGCGATGAAAGTTGATGGTATTATCGTCCGCCATTTTTCTTCCGGGGTCCCCCATTTTTTAGCCAAAAAATTAGTAAAGAAAAATATTTTCGTTATCAATGCTGGTGACGGAACTAATGAACACCCAACCCAAGCCTTGCTTGATGGCTATACTGTTTATAAAAAGTTTAAAAAAATAAAAGATTTAAAAATCTTAATCGTCGGCGACATCAAACACTCTCGGGTTGCCCATTCGGATATTTTATTATTTAAAAAATTGGGGGCGAAAGTCTTCATCTCTTGCCCCCATCAATTTCTACCCATTGATTTTGAAAATATGGGTGTTTGCTATTTAAAAGAATTTAAAAAAGAATTACCCAATTTTGATTGTGTGATTACTTTAAGAGTCCAAAAGGAGCGCCATAACCTCAATTATTTATCTTCCATGCGGGAATACCATTATCTTTACGGAATTTCTAAAAAGGATTTAGAAAAAATGAAAAAAGAAGCCTTACTTATGCATCCTGGACCAGTAAATTGGGGTTGGGAATTGGCGGATGATGTTATCGATGAAGAAAGGTGTGTAATTTTAGAACAGGTTTTTAATGGCGTTGCGGTAAGAATGGCGATAATCTTTCTTTTATTACAAGAAAAAGTATGAAGATTGAAAAAATAGAAAAATATCTTTTAATAAAAAATGGGACTTTAATCAATTTACCAAAAAGAGAGAAAGAAGAAGTTGACATTTTAATTATTGATGGCAAGATTGAAAAGATAAGTAAAAATATCCCCCAAAATAAGGATTTTTTAACAATTGATGCCCAAGGCTGTTATCTTTTTCCGGGTTTAATCGACCTTCATACCCATTTAAGAACACCCGGCAGAGAAGATGAAGAAGATTTAGAAACCGGCAGCAAAGCGGCTATTGCTGGTGGTTTTACCAAAATCTGTTGCCTACCAAATACCGATCCGCCATTAGATAATGAATCTTTAATCACTTATCTCTTAGAAGAAAATAGAAAATATAATTATTGCGACATCTATCCCGTGGCTTGTGCTACCAAAAAAAGAGAAGGAAAAGAAATTTGTGATTACTATTTTTTAAAAAAGGCCGGCGCAGTTGCCATTTCTGACGATGGCAACCCAATCACCTCTTCGGCAGTTTTAAGATTAGTTTTAGAATATGCCAAAACCTTTGATTTATTATATTTAAGCCATTGCGAAGATCGGGAATTGGCAAATGGCGTTATGAATGAAGGCTTTTTGTCTTATAAGTTAGGTTTGCGGGGGATACCAGATATTTCGGAAACTATTTTTGTCTTTCGTGATGTTCTGATTGCCAATTATGTAAAAGCAAAAATCCATCTTTGTCATCTCTCTTCAAAAAAATCGATAGAAATTTTAAGATTTCTAAAAGAGCAGGGCTATCAATTTTCTTGTGAAACTTGCCCCCATTATTTTACCTTAACCGAAGATAATTTGAAAGATTATGACCCAAACTATAAAGTAAATCCACCTTTAAAAAAAGAAGAAGATAAAGAAGAGATAAAAAAAGCCTTAAAAGAAGGCTTAATCGATGCGATCGCTACTGACCATGCTCCCCACCGGACAAGTGAAAAAGAGCAAGATTTAGAAACGGCACCAGCCGGAATAATCGGTTTAGAAACCGCCTTTTTATTATCTTACGAAGAGTTGGTATTAAAAGGTTATTTAGACATCTTCTCTTTATTAGAAAAATTTATCACAAATCCGGCAAAGATTTTAGGTATGGAAGCACCAAAAATTGAAGAAAAAAGCGAAGCCGAAATTGTCATCTTCTCACCAAAAGAGAAATTTATCTATAGTGAAGATAAAATATATTCCAAATCAAAAAACTCCCCTTTTATTAACAAAGAATTTTCGGGAAAGATCAAAGCAGTTATAAAAAATAAAAAAATTTTCCTTTTATAAAATTTTATTTATAATTTAAAAAAAACGAAAGCGGTAAAAAGTGTATATGATCTTAGGGAAATATATTAAGCGAGACCAAAAAGAAAAAAGGGATTTTTTTTGGGATACAAAGTTTGGAGCATAAGAAACTTGGTAAAAGGAATAACTTTAAATTTTGATGAAGTACTTGAATTATTAGCAGATGAAAATACGATAAAGGAAGCCGCTAAAAATTTCAAAATATTATTAAATTTGATAGCTTCTTTTGGTGGCGAAGGGAACCGTCCAGTAGGCGGTAGAGGGTACGGATATCTCTAAGGTTTGGAAATCAAAGTTTGGTTTAAAATCTTAAAAACTTTCTTTATTATCATCTATTAATAACGAAAAAAGTGCCCTTTATCTTACCCCAAACCTATTCCTTCTCTTCTTTGGCAGTAAATTTTTTGTAGTTTTCAGCAAGCTCTTTTAATCTCGCTTTTACAATCTTATGAACCTCTTCCGCTTTCATTTCCGTTAGAATCTCCAGTCCTTCATCAACATTTCTTATGGCATAAATATGGAAAAGTCCCTTTTTCACCGCTTCGCAGACCTCTTCCTTTAACATCAAATCATCAACATTACTTTCCGGAATGATCACTCCTTGAGTACCGGTTAAACCTCTCTTTTTACAAACTTCAAAAAAGCCTTCAATCTTTTCATTCACACCGCCGATTGCTTGAATTTCTCCCTTTTGATTTACCGAACCAGTAACCGCAATATCTTGCCGCAAAGGAATATTACCAATTGCGGAGATTAGGGCAAAAAGTTCAGCGGAAGAAGCAGAATCACCTTCCACACCACCATAACTTTGCTCAAAGCAGATAGAAGCATTCATCACAATGGGAAATTCTTGGGCATATTTGGACATTAAATAACCAGAAAGGATTAAAACTCCCTTATCATGGATTTTACCCGATAATTGGGCTTCCCTTTCAATATTGATAATTCCTTTAGTACCAACCGCCACCTTAGCCGTTATCCTTGTTGGTCGACCAAAAAAATACTCACCAGTATCATAGATAGAAAGACCATTTATTTGACCAACCACTTTTCCTTCGGTATCAATTAATAATAATCCCTCATCAATCATCTCTTGAATCTTCTCCTCTATCAATTTAACTCGATAATCCCGCATCTCAATTGCCTTAGTTATATGTTTAGCTAAGACCAGTTCGGAATTATCTTTTTCTGCCCAATAACTAGCTTCTTTTAAGATGTCGGTAATTATTCCAAATCGGGTAGAGAGCTTATTTTTTCTACCACCCAATCTTATTCCGTATTCAACCAGTTTGGCAATAGCCGAAGCGGAAAAATGTTTAAGATTTTCTTTTTCCACAATTGTTCTCACAACATTGGCATATTCTCTAATCGTCTCTTCTTCTAAATTCATTGTCCAGTCAAAATCGGCCCGCACTTTGAAAATCTTTTTAAAATCTTCATCGTAGGTGGCTAAAAGGGTATACAAAAAGGCATCGCCAATCATTATCACTTTCACATTGATATCAATCGGTTCGGGCTTTAAGGCAGTGACCCCAAAAAGGGAATAAGGGTCATAAGCAGTAATGTCAACTTTTCTTATCCTTAAACATCTTTTTAAGGCATACCAAGTTCCTTCCAAAAGAACATCCAAAGCGTTTAACACCAAAAAACCACCATCAGCTTTTACTAAGGAACCGGCTTTAATTTTGGTAAAATCGGTCCGCCATTGACCACGAGCATCCCACACTTTTTCAATTGTGCCAAAAAGATTTTTAAAAGTTGGGGTATTTTCAAAAATTATTGGTGCGCCAACCTCTTCGGCATTATCAACTAAAAGATTTACCCGAAATTCTAAATAGGGGTCAACCGAAACGATATCCCTTATAAAAGGAAAAGGAGCCTCCTCTTCTTTTTTTTCTTTTTTAAAGATGGTGATATCATCCAAAATTGCTTGTTCAACTTCTTTTAAATATTCATTAACTTTTTCGTTCTTTAATTTCTCTTTTATTTCATTTAATCTTTCTTCCAAAATGGGCTTTACCGTTTCCCGATCTAAATTGGCTAATTTTTCCCTCGTTTCTTTCTCTAAGTTTCTTATCTCTTTAAAAAGAGTATTAAGCTCATCGGTTAAAGCTTGGGCTTTCTCTTTTATCGTTTCGTATTCCTGCCGAGACATTTTTCCTTCTTCAACCGCAAAAAGCAAGTCCGAAATTTTAACCGGATTGTTTTCGACCAGATAGACAATTTCTGGCTTTACCATCGGCGCTGGTTGCTGTAAGGCAAATCCTTCCTTGCTTACTTTCTTTTCAAATTCTAAAACCATCCGGTTACTTTTCTCTTTAAATTCATCAATAATCAATTGTCTTTTCTTTTGGTAGGCATCACTTTCCAAAACCAAAGGAATATTTCTTTTTAAATATTCAATCAGCTCATCCATACTATTTTTAAAAACTCTTCCCATTCCGGCGGGTAAGGTTATTAATCGGGGTTGGTCAGGATTTTTAAAATTATTTACATAACATTTATCATTAGGAGTTTCCATCGATTTTTCTAAGGTTTCTAAAAGATATTTAACCGTCGTTGTCCGACCAGTACCAACTGGTCCGGTAACAAAAATATTATAACCGGAAGCCTTTATTTCTAAACCTAATTTTAATGCTTCCACTGCCCTTTGCTGACCAACAATATCTTGACAGCAAGCCAAATCTTTAGTAGAAGAAAATTTCAAGTCTTTTTCGTTTATCCAAAGCCGCAACTTTTCGTAAGGGACTTTATATTTTTCCATAAAAAATTATAAGTAATTTTATCATTTAAATCAATAAAAGATGATTTTGTAATCGATGGGATATTCAATTGAATAAGAAAGATTGATGATAAATTTTTCGTTAGGCTTTAAATTTTTATAATAGGTGAAAGTACCAAGATTTTCGTCGATTAAATTGGGCTTCGGTTCAATTTTTATCAATTTCACTTTTATCGCTTCCGTTTGGGAAATAGGCATTTGTTCAACAATTTTTAACTTCCTTTCTTTTAAAGAATAGTTCTCAATCTTTGTTTGGTAATTAAATTCTTGCTTTTCCTTTTTATCAAAAACCCCTTCTTTTTTTATCAAATATTTTACCAATTTCCTTTCCACCTTTATCCTTTCATCAACACCCACATTTAACTGGAGGGTCTCGTTGGGGGCGATATTTTTTATTAAAGTTTTCCCCGTATAATTATTTTTAATATAGGTTAAAGCCTCACCACTTAAAAAAACTAAATCGGAGTTATTAAAAATTTTTGCTTGTAAATAGGCATTATTATCTTTTCGGGGATAGATAAAATATTCAAACTCGGCCGGTAAGTTTATACTTTTTATTAAGAATTTTTTCTCTTCACCACTTTTTAAACTTATCCGTTGCGGCAGAAGATATTCTAAAGAAATGCCGGTCTCGAAAGTTTTAACCTCTTCTTTTTCTGCTAATAAGGGAGCTTCTTTTAATTCCCCTTTTTCGGTGGGAATTCTTTTTTCATAAATTGGTTTTTCCCAATCTACATAATAGGGAGTGATTTCCGGGGCGATAGTGATGGGCAAGATTTTTGCGGTATTTAAGGAAACCAGCGCATTTTCCCAGTCCTCACCGGTCTTTTGATAAATCTTAGCATAATAATTAAAATTAACAAAATTATCATCAGTATTTATTTCATAATAAGGAGAGAAGGTGACCGCATTAGGGATATTATAACTCAATTCAATTTCGTATTCACCGGCTTTTTCCGGAATTGCTTCAAAACTCACCTCTTTTTTATTTTCAATAATCGCTTTAATATCTTGGAGTTCTTTTTTTAAGGCTTCTAATTGTTTTTTGGTTTCGTTTAAAGAATCTTCCAGTAAAAGATTTCTTCTTTTCAAATCAGCTAATTTGGTTGTTAAAAAAGTTAACGCCCTTTCCCAACTTTCCGGAGAAATTTTCCCCATCAAAAGTTCTTTAGAAATGATTTCCGGTGATGCCAATTTTATTGAAGATAAAAATTCTTCTTCACTTTTGATCACCAGCTTTTCATTCTCCCAATTGTTTATCTTATTTGCTAATTTTTTAATCTGCCTTTCCAATTCTTTTACCCTTAAAGGTGGCTCTTCTAAATAACCTTGCTTTATTGTAACTTCGCCAATTTTTAAATCCTTACTCTTTATCTTCACCGAATTATCTTCTAAAAACCCGGAAAGACCAGCAAAGGTTAAAATTTCTTTTTTTTCTAAAAAGATTCTTGCCTTCCGCAAGATAACGGCGTAATGGGGATAGATAGTAACCGAATTAACTTGCGAGCTTAAAGTAAGGTTAATTAAAAAGAGATAAAAAATCATTGTTAATTATAAACTCAAAATTTTTAAATGTCAAAATGTAGTTGGTACCAATTTTTAGCATCAAATTCAAAGGGAACTTTTAAATAATAAATTGCTTCCTTTTGATAAAATTTAATATTAAAATAAGTAGTGTTGGCAAAAATTATTTCTTTTAAGGGAATTTTTATCTCTTCTTGCCATTTTTTTTCTTTCTTTTGAACTCTTTTTATTCCTTCAGCTAACTGGCGAATTTGATAGAAAATCAACTTTTTATCTTTAGTGGCCACAACCTCGATAATGGAGTCAGGTGTTTTAGCAAAATATAAAGCTAAAGAGTCAAAAGAATCTTTATTTTCCAGATTAAGATAAAAATTTTCTTGGTCATAACTAATAAAAATTTTTGTATCCAAATCAGCTTTATTACCATCTTCTTGGGCAAAATTTTCTAAAGGATAATATTCGCCTTTTTTTAATTTTATCGTTTTTTTTATTGGCAAAATAAACACCCCGCTATCTTTTTCGCCGTTACAATCAAAATGGAGATGAAGTTTTGGTAAGGGATAGATTTCGTAAGGATTTTTTATCTTCACTAAAAAATGGCATCGACCTTCACCTTTACTTTCTAAAAGAAAATTACCTTTATCACTATCAAAGGAATAATTGGGGTTATATTCCCAAAAGAAGCTTCCTTTTATCTTTACTAAAGAAGGATTATAAAGATAAAGAAAAATAGTATCGCCTTCCTTTTCTTCTTCTAAAAGAAAAGAAGAAAGTTTAATTCCTTCTTTTTTAAATTTTTTTGGGGAAATAAGTTTTTCTAAAAGAACCTTTTCTTTAGGAAAGATACTTCCCGGTTTAATTAGGCAAATATTTACTTCCTCATTATTAACTTTTACTAAAAAATAGTGAGGGAAATCGTCATTTTTATCGCTTGGGCCTACTTGAAAATAATGGATACTATCATAAAAAAGATAGGCCGAAAATTGTTCGTGCCCCGAAAAGACATAATTCACTTTATATTTTTTAAAAATTTGGTGAAAATAAGAATCTTTCAATTTTTTCTTTTCGTATTCATAACGCCATAAAGGAAAATGGAAAAAAACAAACTTCCATTTATATTTTTTATGAGCGGCTAAATCCTTTTCTAACCAATCAATCATTGCGGCTGGTAATTCGGCTAATGAACGCTGTTGAGAGATATTTAAGATAACAAAATAGGCATTAGCAAAGGAAAAAGAATAGTAGGTTTTACCGATTAAAGATAAGTAAATTTTTTCGGAGATTTCGGAAGAAATCTCATTCTCTCCCGGCACAAAATAAATTTTCGTATCGGTCTTTTTTAATAGTCTTAAAATCTCCTGCCACTCTTTTATAATCATCAAACTATCCCTTCGCTGGCCGCTGAGCAAATCACCAAGCTGAATTATAAAATCCGGCTTTAAAATCCTAATTTCCTCAATGATTTTTTTAAAATTTTCGCTCCCTTTTTCTTCGCTAACCTTACCGAGAATAACAAAAGTTAAAGAAAACAGATAGCCAGGAAAGATAAATAAAAAAATTAAAAGGCGGATGAAGCAAATGCTCCACCCGCCTTTTCCTTTTATTCTCACTTAAAAATGCTATCTTTTACCGCTAGCTCTACCGGTATGTTTTGGGTCATGCTGGAACATTGGCCAAGGAGTATTAGCTAAGGGCAAACGATTGTACCCGATAACGGCAAAAAGATAACTTTCATGACCAACATAAACAACTCCGTTATCGCCAACTACCGGTGAACTGATAAAATCAGCTTGTAATTTCCAAGAAGGCGGTGTGAGTAGTATGTTAAAGTATTCGCTACCATTTACCGTTAACGGATCAATAGCATAAAGATTACCGTAATCATTGTTGATATAAAGAACCTTTTTGTCATTGCCGGCTAAACAAGGTGTTGATTTTAAAGTAGGAGCTTTATCATAATAGTAAATTCTTGTTAAATTGGGTTCAAAAATTTCAATCCGTCCGTCTTCTTGAGCAACTATTACTTTTCCATCCCAACCAATTACTGGACCACCAAACACTTCAGCCGTGGTATCAGTGAAAGCAGCGCTATAAACAATTTCGCCGTTAAAAGATAAAGCATAAATCTTCCCAGCAACGGTCACATAAACTAAGTTATTGCCAATAGCGCCTTGGCCATTGATTGGCGCACCAAGATATACACTCCAAAGACTCTCACCGTTTGGAGAAAGTTTGTAGAAATAGCCACTATCGGTTTCACCAAAATAGATATTTCCTTCATTATCCATTATGCAAGAACCTTCAATGCCTCCCATTGCCTTAAATTTCCACAATACTTCACCATTAGGAGTTGATAAACAATAGAGCGTATCATTGTCAGAGCCGATAAATAATTTACTACCATCAGCAGAAAGAACTGGAGTTCCGTAAATTGTGCCTAAACCGGCCTGGGCACTTTCCGGGTAAACCCATTTTCTTGTTAAATTGGGATTAAAGGCATAAATTCTGCCCTCTTCGCTACCAATATAAATTACTCCGTCCGGACCAATAACCGGCGAGGAAGCAAATCCTTCACCGGGAATTAAGCTGTTTCCTTTATATTTTTGAACCCCATTATTAGCTTTAATTGCGTAAATATTTCCGCTCATATCCCCAAAGATAATTAAGGTGTCGCCACCATAAACAGTTATTGCTGGTGAACTTAAAATGTCGTCTTCTGCTTGGAAAGTAAAAAGAATCTCACCGGGGCCTAATTCTCTTTTTGCTTGAAATTCAATCGGTTGCGAAGTATCTGACCAAGCAAATTTCTTATCCTGGGCAATGACTTTAATTTTATATACTCCGGTATCGGCATAACTTATTGATTCGGTAATTGCTGTGCCACTGGCAACCCAATCAGTAATCAATTCCCGACCATCTCCCCATAGGAATTTGTATCTTATACTATCATTATCAGGATCAGTGGCGGAAGCAGTAAATTTGTAATAAACATTTATCAAGCCACTGGTGGGACCGGTGAGGGTTGGGCGCTCAGGTTTTTTATTAGCAATAACCTCAATCGTTAAAGGAGTTGACCAATCCGAAAAGGCTCCTTTGGCATCTTCTGCTTGTACTTTTAAAGTATAGCTTTTTTCTTCAGAAAAGGCAATCGTCACTTTTGCGGTCTCTCCTGATTTGTAAAAATCGGTGCTCTTTTTCTCGCCATCCCAAGAAAAATGATAACGGATATCGTCTTCATTGGGATCTTTAGCAACTGCTTGGTATTCCACTTCGGCACCCACACCAACTTTTGTTGGTCCAAAGAGCTGAGGGACTTCCGGAGGTTTATTCTTCTTACAGCCACCGGAAAAGATTAAAAACAAAAAAATAAAAAGAGTGATTATTTTTTTAGCCATGATAACCTCCGATTAAATTATTCATTAATTTAATGATAATCATTTTTTATATAATGTCAATTATTTTATTTCTTTATATTTTATCTTGGCAAAAACAACCTTGCCAATCTGCGTCTCCATTGTTCCAATAACTTCACACTCCAACTCTTTACCCACATACTTGGCACCACCATCAACAACCACTTTTATGCCACCATCTAAATAGCCAATACCTTCATCGGCATCTTTTCCTTTTTTCATTATTTTTACATTAATAAGTGAACCGGGTAGAAAAATCGGCTTAGTAGCCGAGTAGATATCATCAATTGTCACCACCCTAACTTTACCTTCTTCATCTTTTAAAACCGGATTAGCCGTTAAAATTAAACTGTTATCCTTTTTTGCTAATTGGTGAAGTTTTTCTTTGTTAAATTTTCCTTTAATAATTTTTAACCTTTTGGGAAAAAGGGCTTTTAACTTTTCTAAATTTTCCAAAATTAGACTTTTATCGCCGATTTCGGAGAGATCTTCACAAACCAAAATATTACCATCAAGTAAATTTAACTTTAAAAAATTCAAAATCCTTGGATCTTCTAAACTTTTATAATCAATAATAATATTTCTTTCCTTTTTAAAAAACATAACCACCTCCTAACCAAAATTGAGAATGGTAAAAACCTCTTTTAAGGAATTTACCGGAATAATCTCCATTCCGTTTTCATTTAAAAAATTAACAGTATTTTCTTTTGGTAAAATAATCCTTTGAAAGCCAAGTTTTTTGGCTTCTTTTATTCGGTCAATAACAAAAGAAACCGGCCTTATCTCACCCAATAAGCCCACTTCTCCTAAAAAACAGGTTAACTTTCTTATCGGATTTTTCTTAACCGCCGAAGCAACGGCACAGATTATTCCTAAATCACCAGCATTCTCTTTAATCCATAAAGAACCGGCCACATTAAGATAAACATCATAATGAGCGGTTGAAATATTAGCTTGAATATCTAATATTGATAAAAGGATTATAAGCCTTTTATAATCAAAACCTTGCACCACCCTTTGGGGATAGGGGAAATAGGTGGGTGTTGCCAAACATTGAATTTCAGTAACAATAATCCTGCGCCCTTCACATAAAGGAACAAAGGCTAAACCGAAAAGCTCTTCTTTTAAATGAGGCAAAAAAAGAAAATTTGGGTTTTTTACTTCTTTTAGACCATTAGCAGCCATTTCAAAAATCCCAATTTCGTTAGCGGGACCAAAACGATTTTTTTCACATCTTAAAATTCGGTAATCGGTATTTACATCTCCTTCAAAATAAAGCACCACATCAACAATATGCTCTAAAGCCTTTGGACCAGCTATTAAACCTTGCTTAGTTACGTGACTAATTATAATTATGGGGATGCCTTTATTCTTGGCTAAATTTAATAATGAGAATGTTGCCTCTCTTACTTGCGTAACCGAACCAGCTGGTGTGGGAATTTTCTTATCTTCAATTGTTTGAATAGAATCAATAATAATGATATCCGGACTTAAAACTTCCACTTTTTCCAAAATCTCTTCTAAATCTGAGGAGAACAAAAGATAAATTTTATCGTGACTATCTTTTAAAGAAGTAAGACGGTTGTATCGCAGCTTAATTTGCGCCGGATTTTCTTCTCCGGAAACATATAAAATTTGGTAGCCCCTTTCCGCCAACCTTAAAGAAATCTGTAAACTTAATGTTGATTTACCAATTCCGGGTTCACCACCAATCAAAACCAAAGAGCCTTTTACTAAACCACCACCTAAAACTCGGTCAAACTCTTCTAACCCACTTTTTAACCTTTCTTCCCTAATCTCTTCGATTGTTTTTAAATTTACTAATATCCCTTTTTTTGCCTGACTTTCTTTCCCCATCTTCAGCTCGCTAAAACTATTCCAACTACCACACTCCGGGCACCTTCCTAACCATTTAGAACTTTCGTAACCACAATTACTACAAACGAAACTCATTCGGGTTCAACCTCTTCTTCAAAAGTTAAATTATCAAACCTCATATATTCATTAATAAAAGCCAATTTAAATTGGCCCGTTGGTCCATTTCTTTGTTTAGCAATAATTATCCGGGCCATTCCTTTTTCCGGACTATTTTCGTTGTAAAACTCATCCCGATACAAAAGAATTACTAAATCGGCATCTTGCTCAATTGCTCCTGATTCTCTTAAATCAGCTAATTGGGGAATTGGTCGCTTGGGGTCGCGTCTTTCTGGACTTCTTGATAATTGCGAAAGACAGATTACCGGAATGTTTAATTCTTTAGCCAAGGCCTTTAAGGAACGAGAAATTTCCGAAATTATTTCCTGCCGAGCCGCACTGCGGCTTTCTTTTACTCCTTCAATCAATTGTAAATAATCAATAACTATCATTCCTAAAGGTACTTGGGACTTTAATCTTCGGGCTTTTGCCCGAATATCCAAAACTGATAACCGCGGAGAGTCATCAATAAGAAATTCGATTTCGTAGAAAAGTCCGCAAACTGCGGAAATCCTTCGCCAGGCCTCAGTGTTTAAAGCACCAGCCCGTAAAGCCCGCAAAGGAATTCGGGCTTCGCTACAAATAAGCCTCTGGATAAGCAGCTCCTTTGACATCTCCAAAGAGAAAAAGGCCACCGGTACCTGATTTCTTACCGCAACATTTACCGCCAAATTTAAAGCAAAGGCCGTCTTCCCCATTGAAGGTCGACCAGCAATAATCACCAAATCACCGTTTTGGATGCCCGAAGTCATCTCATCCAGTTTGTAAAAACCAGTTTCTAAACCCGTTAATAACCTTTTCTTTTGGGAAGCTTCTTCAATCTCCTTTAAAGTTTCTTTCAAGATTTCTTTTAAGGAAGTGAAACCTTTTCTAATTCTCGCCTCTTTAATGGAGAAAATCATTGATTCGGCCTTATCCAAAAGTTCATCAACCGGCAATTTATCTTCGTAAGTTTCTTTAATAATCTGGGTAGCAATTTGAATCAATTTTCTTTTGATTGCTTTCTCTAAAATCAACTTGGCCCATTCTTCGACACCGGCGGTGGTTAAAACCGAATTCACCAGATTAAGCAGTTCTTCTTTGCCACCGATCTTTTCTAAGAAATTCCTCCTTTCTAATTCTTCACTTACCGTCATAATATCAACCACAACATTTTTCTCAAATAACTTAACAATCGTATCAAAAATCAATTGGTGGTTTTCGGAATAGAAACAAGATTTATCAATATATTCTAACACTTTGGGAATTGTTTCTTGATCTAACAACATTGCTCCTAATAAAGCCTTTTCAATCTCTATTGAATGGGGTGCTTCTCTTTCAACCATAGTTCAATCTCCTCCAGAAGTTTAAGGGCAAAATCTTTTTTCTTCATCTTAACTAACTCTTTTTTATCACCATTTTCAAAAAGCAGGATGGCTTTTATCTCTTCGCTACTTATTGTCTCAGCAGGATTTACCACACAGATTGCCAAACCTTTCTCTTTCAGTTTTTTCTCCCCTTCTTCTAAAAAATCTTGGTCATCACAAGAAAAACCAACTTTCAAAAGTAGCGTCTCGTTTTTTAATTCTTTCAAAATATCAATATCTCTTACTAATTTTATCGTTATTTCCTTCTCTTTCACTTTAAAAGAAAAACTCTTTTCCATTCGGTAATCGGTTGGGGCGGCATTCATAATCAAAATTGTCTTATTATCAATCTCTTCTCTTATTGCCTTTAACATCTCCTCATTAGTAAAAGCCCTTTTTACTTTTATTGGTAAAGATGGATAATAATCACTTCTTCCCAAAATCAAAGTAACTTGATAGCCCAACTGATATGCCGTTTCCGCTAAAAGCACACTCAAAAGACCACTTGCCCGATTGGTGAGCACCCTTATTTGATCGATTTCCCTTTCCGTCCGGCCACCGGTAATTACTAATTTGAAATTTTTCTTTTCGAAAATAAGGGCTTTAACAAAATTTATTATTTTTTCTGGCTCCGCCATCTTCCCTTTACCAATTTCACCGCAACCCAATTCACCTTCTTCTGGTTCGATAATATAAAAACCATCGGCTTTCAGCTTTTCAATATTCCTTTGGACAACTTTTTTCTGCCACATATTAACATTCATCGCCGGCGCAATTACTATTGGACAGGAAGAAGAAAGAACCGCGGTCGTCAATAAATCATCAGCAATTCCGGAGGCAATTTTAGAAATGAGATTAGCCGTAGCCGGCGCAATAAGAAAGAGGTTAACAGCTTTTACCAATTCTAAGTGGAGATAATTTTTTTCTTGAGTAAACATCTTAAAAAAGGTTGGTCTTAAAGAAACGGCGGAAAAAAGTAAAGGACTGATTAACTTGGTAGCGTTCTTAGTCATCACTACCGTCACCTCCGCACCTTCTTTTCTCAAAAGTCTAACTAATTCCAGAGACTTATAGATCGCCACACTGGAACTTACTCCCAAAAGGATTTTTTTATCTTTTAAAATCATTCTTCTTTTTCAATCTTTACCTCACCGCTTAAAATCTGTTTCAAAGCATACAGATAAACATTTTCTTTGGGCTCCATTTTTCCCTCTCTAATCAGTTCTAAATATTTTCTTGCCAATTTACTGGCAGCTAAAATTATCTCGTATTTGTTATATTTTTTACCATCTTTTTCAATATGAATTTTTTCTTGCGGAATATGAAGATCTTCCATCTTTCACCTCCATTAAAATTTTTTTCGGCAATGTTTTTAAATCTTCTACTTTAATAATTGCCTTTAAATTATCAATTGTTTTTTTTAAATGGTCATTAACTAAATAATAATCAAAAATCTTTTTCTTCTTTAAAACTGCCGACCAAAGATTTTTATCGCTTTCCAATCGGAGAAAAATTTCTTTCTCTTCTCTTTTTTTTAACCGCTCTTTTAATTCCGAAAAAGAAGGTGGTAATACCAGAATTATTTTACTTTTTTCTTTAAAACGCTTTTTGATCTTCTCCGCACCATTAATATCTAAATCCATTATAATTTTTTTTCCTTCTTTTAAGGCTTGGAAAAAAGGTTCTTTAGGAGTGCCGTAATAATTACCATAAACATAGGTCCATTCTAAAATCTGGCGATTCTTTAGCAACTGCTTAAATACCTCTTCGGAAACAAAATGGTAATCTTTACCCGCTTTTTCCCCTTTTCGTTTTTTCCGGGTGGTGAGGGAAACTGAATAAAAAAGGTCTTTATTACTCTTTAACAGGTTTTTAATCAATGTTGATTTCCCGCTTCCGGAAAAACCAACTAAAACAAAAATTTGGCTACTCAACATTCCTCACCTGTTCCCGAAGTTTATCAACCTCTTCCTTTATTAAAATCACCTTTTCCGAAATATAAAAATCGCGGGCTTTTGATGATAATGTCTCTAACTCTCTAACCATTTCTGAAAGAATAAATTCCAACTTCCTTCCGGAGGCATCTTTTTCTTTCAAAGTATTTAAAAAAAGTTGCGCGTGGGAATTTAGTCGGCTACATTCCTCAGCAATATCAATCTTTTCCTGGATTAAAGAGATTTCTTGCAAAATTCTCTGCCTCAGCTCTTCTTTTTTATTATTATTGTTGATATTCAATCGCGCGATCAAATTATTCTCCCTTTCCTTTAATTTATTGGGAATTCGTTCCTCAATCAATTTTACCAAGCTAATAATCTTTCGGATTCTTCTTTTAAACTCTTTCTCAATAAATCTTCCTTCTTTCTCCCGCATCCTAATAAGATTGGTTAAAGCCTTATTAAAAACCTTTTTTAAATTTTCAAACAACAATTTATTATTTTGTTCTTTCTTTTCCACCTTCAAAACACCCGGAAAAGCTAAGAGAAAATTAATCTCTATTTCTCCTTTCAGATTATACTTCTCTTTTAAACGGTTACCAACCTTTAAAATATTTTCTACTAAATCTTTGTCATAGGTGAACTCTTCCCCTACCGGTTTCTCTTCCAAGCTGATGGAAACCTGAAGATAGCCTCTTTTAATTCTATTTTTTATCCATTCTTTAATCTCCGCTTCGGCACCCTTTAATCTCTCTGGAATTTTCATTGCCAATTCTAAATGTTTATGATTAAAAGATTTTATCTCCACATTTATTCCGTGACCATGGGCTTCACCAATACCGGTCATACTTCTAATCATTTTATTCCTCCAAAATAAAAGTTACCGGCCCATCATTTTCAATTTTAATTAACATTTTGGCGCCAAAAATTCCTTCGGCAACTTTTATCCCTTGATATTTTAATTCAGAAACAAATCTTTCGTATAAACTTTTCGCCCGTTCTTTCTTTTCCGCTTTACTAAAATCCGGTCGCAAAGAGCTTTTCAAATCACCATAAAGAGTAAAATTGGGGATTACCATTATTTCTCCCTTTATCTTTTGTAAAGAATAATTCATTTTACCGTTTTCATCTTCAAAAATTCTTAATTGGGGAATTCTTTCGGCTAATTTAATACATTTATATTCATTATCTTCTTCACCAATTGCCAAAAAGAGCAAAACTCCGTAACCAATCCGAGAATATAATTGATTATTAACATAACATTCACAAGATTTTACTCTTTGAAGTACACACCGCAAAGCAGATAAGAATAAGAAATTTAATATTTTTTTAAATAATCTAATATCGCTTTAGCAAATTTTTCCGCTGCCTGGGGACCGTTAGCGGTAATAATATTATGGTCAACAACCACTTCTTTATCCAGATATTCCACATTGGCATTCTGAAATTCTTCCAATGCTCGTTTATCCTTAAAACAAGTGGCTTTTCTTTGAGAAAGAACCCCACTTTTTACCAAAGTAATTGGTGCCAGACAGATAGCTGCTAAAAGTTTTTTATTTTCATTAAAATACTGACAAATTTCCCAAACTTTTTTATTATTCCAATAAAATACTGAACCAGCACCACCAATTAAGATAAAACCGTCATAATTTTTATAATCAAGGTTATCCAAAGAGATATCCGGCTTCACCTTCATTCCCAACATGCCAATTGCCTCGGTAGTTTCCGCAGAAACAACAGTAATTTTTATTCCCCAATTTGTCAGATAATCATAAGGAATTTTAAACTCCTCATCCCGAAAATCTTTGGGAGCAATCAAAAAAATTAATTTTTTTTCAACTTTCACAACTTCCGACTTTTTGGTCTCTTTCTTTTGACCGCAAAAAATCCCTAAAAGAAATACCAAAATTAAATAGCTAAAATTTTTCATAACTATAATATTAATGAAATTTTTTTAAAAAGTCAATATAAATTAAGTAAAATTAAATTATGGGGAAAGCTCCTTTAAAATTTTTTCTTTTTCCAATTGGGTTAAAGGAACAAAACCAACTTCTTCAATTATTTTATCTCCTTTTTCTAATTCCCATTTTATAAAATCCTTTAAGACTTTTCCTTTTGGGGAAAGCAGATAATCTCTATCAACTATATGATAAAGCGGGCGGGAAAGGGGATAATTTTTAAGATTTTCTTTATCTAAGGGAGAATAATACTTACCATCTTTTTCGTTTTTTATCTTTACTGTCTTTATCCCTTTTACATCTTTTATATAACCGATACCTACATAACCAATACCACCAATATCCTGCGAGACCGCATCAACAATTGCTGCTGTTCCCGCCATCTGTTTCATTTCCGGTGAATAATCCCCTTTCAAAACAATCTCTTTGAAAAATTCATAAGTCCCTGATGCCGGATTACGACCATAAAGAGAAATCTCGCCAGAAAGACCACCAGCCTCCTTCCAATCTTTCACTTTTCTTTGATAAATATCTTTTAATTGGGCAATCGTTAACGATTCAATCGGATTTTTCTCATTCACAATTATTGCTAATAAGTCATAACCAATAGGAATTTCTAAATAATTAATCCCATTTGCCTTTAATTTCTCTTTTTCCTCTTCTTTTAAATCGCGGGAAGAATTGGCACATTTTATCTCTTTATTAATAAGCGAAGCAATACCAACACCACTGCCACCACCCATCACCGTAATATCTGCCCGAGGATGTTCCTTTATATACGCCTCAACCAAGGCCGAAACTAAATTGACCATCGTATCCGAACCTTTAATAATTACACTCTCTTTTCTACAGGCTAAAAAGATTAAAAAGATTATAAAAATTAAGCTAATTATTTTTTTCATATTAGAAATATCCCCGCAATTGAGTTAAAATTTTTATTGTGTAATCTTTATCCTCTTTATATAAAGAAACATTAGGAAGGATTTTTAAAACATTTTTAATGAGATGGAAGGTAAGCCCAAAAGTAATGCCTAACTTCTTTTCTAATAATTCAGCTCTTAAAAGAGGCTGGGCATTCCCCATTTGGTAGCCCAAAATACCATAAAAACCTAAGGTATCTTCTTCATCTTTATCTTTTTTGTAAAGGGCTTCGGTAATAAAAGTGTAAGGTTCTTTCTCATAACCCAATTCACCGCCAATTCGTAAAGTGGTCTTTTCATTTTCATCAACTTTACCAAAATAGGCATTAAAACCAATAAATCCCTTTGCTATCGGTTTAATTAAAAACCGAAAAGAGATATCCTTCCACTTATTAACATCCTTATTGGTTTCTCGCCCTTCACCATTAACTAAGTTTAGATTCAGTTCGTATTTTTCTTCATTATAAAAAAAGCCAATTCCTAAATCTCTTGCTCCTTTTGGTGCTCTTAAAGGATTAATTAATGAAGGAGTAACAAAATGGGCATCTTGAGGTGCTTGGGCGATTTCATAACCTAAAAGCTGTTTAAACTTCCCAAAACGAAACTCCATTTTGTTTTTCTTTAATGAAAGATATAAATCGTAGGAGGTATTATCTTTCGCTGAGAGATCTAAATAAGCCCTTCCCAAAAGGATATTTTTATATTGACATTTGATGTCTAAGTAGTTTTTCCCTAAGGAAAAATAGTTTTCATCTTTCTCATTGAAAATAACCGAATAGGTAGGTTGGAAAAGGATATTTAAGGATAAAGAATAATCATCCTTTTGATAACTAATAGCGAAAATAATGCTTGCTAAAACTAAAACTACTAAAAGGGTTTTTTTCATCCATTCCTCCTTTTTAACTAAGAATTTTAATAAAAAATTTTTAAAAATCAAGAGAAGGCTTGCCTTACCCTTTTAGCAAGAATTTTTTTATACTTTCAATCACCTTTGCTTGCTCACTTTTTTTTAAAAAAGGATAACAAGGTAAACTTATTACTTCTTTTTTAATTTTTAAACAATTATCAATCTTCAAAACCTTTGAATTCCCTTTAAAAATCGGTTGCTCCGGAAGGGCATAAGGATAATAAATTTTTGTCTCGATCCCCCTTTTAGCCAAATATTCTTTTAATTTTATATTCTCTTTTACCCGAATCGTATAAATATTATAAGAATGATATTTTTCTTTTTCTCCTTTGGGGATTATTAATAAGGGAAAAAGATTTTTATTGTAATTTTTGGCAATTGCTACTCTTTTTTTTATAAGTTTTCTTATTTTTTTTAGTTTTATCCTTAAGATTTTTGCTTGAAGATTATCCAGCCGAGAATTAAGTCCAATTTCATCAATTACCTCTTTTTTTAAATCGGGATTCCGCAACTCTTTCAGTTTATTATAAAGATAAGCAGAGTTGGTCAGACAGAGACCGCCGTCACCAAAACAACTTAGGTTCTTTGTTGGATAAAAGGAGAAGCAACTGATTTCGGAAAAAGTTCCGCAATAGCTATCTTTATATTTGGAACCAAAACTTTGACAACAATCTTCTATTAAGAATATCCCTTTTTTATTTTTAATCTCAATAATTTCATCTAAATCGCAAGGAAGTCCGAAAAGATGGACAATTATTATTCCTTTGGTTCTTTTGGAAAAGGCTTTTTTTATCTCTTCCGGGGAGATATTGAAATCATCTTTGATATCAACAAAAACTGGGCGAGCACCAACAATTAATATTGCTAAGGCAGTAGAGATAAAAGAAAAGGAAGTGGTAATAATCTCATCCCCTTCTTTAACTTTTAATGCCTTTAAGGCTAAAACCAAAGCATCGGTTCCGGAATTTACGCCAACTCCATAATATTTTCCTTGGGAAATAAAAACCGAAAAATCCCTTTCAAAAAGCTCTAACTCCTTACCCAAAACATATTCACCCTTTTTTAAAAATTGGTTGAGGTTTTTAAACTCCTTTTGGAAATATTTATATTCTCGACTTAAATCAATAAAAGGGATTTTCAAAATAGATGCCTCTTTTTAAATTTCTTACTTTCTTACCAGTTATATCATAAAAGAATTTATCAACTTTCTTCTTTTTGAGATTCACGATTTTTCTTAATTTTCTTTGGTCTTGCCTTTCGGCTATTCCCACAAAAGGACGACTTTTTAGACATAAAAGCTGATAATTACTACCATCTTGATGGGCAATTAATAAATAGCCCATATTTTGGTTATCAATAATTAAAGAGCCACTTTGACTCCGACCATCGGCCAAAACTTCGGAATTTAGCCAGTTATTAGTAAAATTAGAACAATGATAAATCATTTGGGTTCGCAAATTGCCATTTATCCTTTCCCAAGTGATGTGGACTTTATTATTCTTTACAAAGAGACTTCTTATTTCCGCACTGTTGGTATCAGTCATCAATTGATAGGGTTGCCATTCGCGGGAATTTGGTGGTCGATAGAGATAACAAGTTCTTTTTCTTGAACCAAAACCATTATCGCCAGAGACAGAAAGAAAGAGCTCACCATTCGCTTGGGCATAAATAGCAGAATGGTAATCATAAAGATTAATGGTGGTTAATACTTCGTAAGAAAAATTGGTATCGCCTAAGAAAGAATTTTCCGCGTGATGGATATGGTATTCGGGATAATTACCACCCCGATAACTCACATGACAGATTCCTTCCGGAGAAATTGTTAAATAAGGAGCCGCTCCTAAACCAAAATCTCCCAATTGGCTATTTCTTAATTGAACAATCTGAAAATTATGGGGTAAACCCCAAAGATAATATAATTTGTAGCCGCTGCCCTCTAAGCTTTTTATCCAAACGATGTGGACGAAACTATCGCGAAAGGCAATTGTGGGTGAATAATCCCAAAGGGTATCATTAGTAATCCTTATCTTGATAAAATTGCCATAATGATTGGTCAAATAATAAAGCTCATTACGAGCAACAATTGGCGAAGTATAAGCAATATGGACTTTTCCGTTAGGGGTAACGGCGATCACGCCGTTAGGATTGGCGGTCTCGGCTAAAAGTAAAGGCGATGACCAAGTAGAATCGGGCTTTTTATAAGAATAAAATAGTTGATAATAATTGCCTACCCTTTCGTGCCAAATTGCATGCAGGGTATTAAAAGAGTCTAAAACCAGCGATTGCATTGTTAAATATTTGGCATTACTATTAACCAAAATCGTATCAATACCCACCGTCACCCATTGACCAATAAGGAAAAATATTATTACCATAAAATGATAATAATTAAAAATGGGGATTTGTCAATTTGTTAAATTAATTGATTTTTTCTTTTTATTTTCTATATTTTAAATTGCCTATGGAGTTTTTAAAAAAGAATTTCTTTATCCTTCTAACTCTTTTTTCCTGTGCTCCCTTTGTAAAAAGGGGAAGGATTTTTGAGCCCAATATTCGCGTTTTGATTGCCTTTCAAGAAGATACTTTCACATTGAAAGGTTATTTTTCTTTAACCCAAAATAATAAAAAGGTTGAAATTAGGGATAAAAGGATAAAAGTGAAGGAAAATAAAATATTTTTGGAAGATACTTTGCTGTTTGATTTAGAAAAAGGGGAAGTAGTGGTTACTCCTTACCCTCATACCAATCTTTCTTTTCAAAATAAAATCTATCGGGGATATTTTAAAATCGTTTATAAACCGGTATGGAGATATAAAAAGCCCTGTTTAATAAATGTTTTGCCTTTAGAAGAGTATCTCTATTCGGTGGTGGCTTGTGAAATTGGTCCAATTAACGAAAAAAATTACGAAAGTGCCAAGGCGCAAGCCGTGGCTGCCCGCAGTTACGCTTTATTTCGCATAACTCAAAACCAATTGAAATTCTATGACCTCTTTGCGGCGCCCAATTTAGACCAAGCCTACTTCGGTAAAAATCAGGAAACCTTCTTAACAACCAAAGCAGTTAAAGAAACCAGAGGCGAAATTCTTATCGATAGTAAAAGAATTTTTAAAGCCCTTTATCATGCCAATTGCGGCGGTATTCTTTTAAATGGCAAACGGGATGCGGAAGGCTATTCTTTAGCCAAAGAACCCTTTTGTAAATGGAGTAAAAATTATCAATGGGAAAGGGAGATAAAGATAACTGAGTTGCTTGACAGTCTAAAAAAGGTGGTTAATCTTCATAAGAAGTCAACAATAAGAATAAAGAGAATAAAATTAGAAAAGGACCGCAAATCAAAACGGGTTAAAAAGATAAGGTTTTACACTAACGTTTTAAATTTTTATCTTTCGGGCGAAAAATTTAGAAATCTCTTTTCTTTAAAATCAACCCTTTTTGAGATAAAGTTAAAAGGTGCTAAATTAAAAATTACTGGCTATGGTTACGGTCATGGCCAAGGTATGTGTCAAGATGGAGCAATGGCAATGGCGGAAAAGGGTTATAATTATAAAGAGATTTTACGCCATTATTATCCGCGAAAGAAAATCTTTAAGCTTTATTAATGAAATTTTTTAAAATCTTTTTGTTACTTTTAGCCATCTTTATTCCTCTCTTTTTTGCTAATTATTTTTTAAAAAATTTTCTAACCACCAGTTGCTCTTTCGATGGGCTTTCCCATCTTTATATTGCGAAAAATGTTATTCATAATGGCGAATATTCTACTATCAAAAATCTGGGAGCAGTTTGGCTACCTTTATACCATTTGTTATTAATCCCCTTTCTCTTTTTTGATACCCTCTATTTCTCCGGCTTGGCGGGCACTTTTTTAAATACTATTTTACTTCTTTTTATTATCCTTTTGATTTTCAAAATCTTTCCTTTCCCCTATTCCCTTTTTATCTCTTTGGCTTTTATTTTTTATCCCTATTTAATCATCTATACTGTTTCGCCCATGAGTGAGTTATTAACCATCTTTTTATTAATTTGCTCTTTTTATTATTTTTTGAAAGATGATATTAATAAATTGATGATTACGGTGATTTTGGGAACATTGACCCGCTATGAGTTTTATCTGGTTGCCCTTTTCCTTTTTTTCTATTATTTTCCCAAAAAGAAAATTTTTTTAATTTTTTTGGGTATTCTTTTTTGGCTTTTTTATAATTACCTCTTATATTCTGACCCTTTCTATTTCTATAACCACCCGGTAACTAAAAATACCTGCGGCATCTTGCCTTACGCCTTTAATTTAAAAAATTTGATAAAATTTAATTTAAAAATCTTAAAAGAACTTTTCTCTTATCTACCAATATTATCTTTTATTACCTTTTTTTATTTAATTTATAAAAAATTTTACCGGATTATTTTATTAGCCCTGCCTTTATTAGCCCACATTTTTTTAGAATATTTTAATATCAGTTTGGGTTATAGCCGATTTTATTTATTATCCTTGCCATTTTTTCTCTTCACCCCTTTCTTTTTTATTAAGGAACTTAAAAATAGAAAGCTTTCCCTTATTTTAACCTTTATAATTTTTTTTAGTTTTGTGGGAAATTTTTCCGCCTTTACTGTTTTGAAAACCGGGGAAAACCATTACCAAAATAAATTTCCTTATGGCCATCATCTTGATGTCAATTATCCCTTAGTGAAAAGAAAGATTTTATATTTTAAAAATTTATTTTCGGGAATTGCTTTAGAAAACAAAAAGATTTTAATTCCCTCTTCGCAAGAGTTTCAAATATTCTCTTTTGCTTTAAAAATAAGACCAGAAAATATTTTTGATGCTTACGATAAAGAGATTATAAATATTATGCTTATGCCCGAAAAATATTGTGACCTTTTAGTAACCGAGAATTTTTTAGATGATTTTTCTTTTCGCTTTCATAAATTTTTTGAGAACAATTATTATTGTGTCCTTTTTTTAACTGATGAAGAATATCAGAAAAAAATTTTAAATAATTTCTCTTTTATTAAGGGCGATGAAAAATATTCCCTCTATTTGAAAAAATGATTTTTCTTTTTTATCATTAAAAATGAATACCTTAATTTTCTTTTTCCTCTTTAATCTTACAATTGCCCGACTAAAATATAATGGTGGCGGTGACTGGTATAATGACCCCGAGATAATACCCAATTTAGCCAAAGAGATAAATAAAAGAACGAGCGTCAAAGTAGAAGAGAAGGAAGAGGTAGTTGATGCCCTTTCGGAAAATCTTTATCACTATCCTTTTATCTTTATGACCGGTCACGGTAATATCCTCTTTTCCGAAGAGGAAGCAAAGAATTTAAGAAATTATTTACTCAATGGCGGTTTTTTATATGCGGATGATGATTACGGAATGGATAGTGCTTTTAGAAGGGAGATAAAAAAGGTATTTCCGGATAAAGAACTGGTTGAAATTCCTCTTGATTTCCCCATTTTTCACATTTTTTATAAATTTGACAAAATTCCTAAAATCCATGAACATTATGAAGGCAGTCCTAAGGCTTACGGAATTTTTCATAACCAAAGATTGGTAGTTTTTTATACCTGGAATACCAATATCAGCGACGGTTGGACTGACCGTTATAACGACCCAATAGAAAAAAGAGAATTGGCAATAAGGATGGGAATAAATATTTTTCTTTACGCCCTATCTCAATAATTAAAATTACAACTCAATACCCACCTCTTATTTATAATCTTCGGAATTTTAAAATCTTTAAAATCGCAAAAATCACTCTGCCAAAGATGGCTGAAACGGAAATTAAGAAAATCAAAAATTTTAAAAGAAAGATTTAGAAAGATATTATAATTATATTCCTTGCTATCTTTTTTAAAATAAAAAATGGGTGAGAAAATCGGAAAGAAAGTAAAGTTATCTTTTTCTAATTTGTTGCCCAGATAAAAACCAGTTTTACCTTCAAAACCCGTTTCCTTTAGATAATCAACTTTTTCTCTTATTCCCAAAAAGAGATTGTGGTCAAATTTAAAAAGGTTAAAGTAATAAAAGCAACCAAAACCCATCTCGCCGTAGACATTTTCTCTTTTACCTTTTAAAATCTTCTTTTCTTCATAAATAACCCCTTTGCCTTCTTCCGAAAAATCTTTATTCTCTTCGTACCTCTCCGGAGACAATTCTTTTACCAATTCCCAATCGGCCTTATAACTACTATCTTTCTCTTGATAATAACCTATCCCCTTTTTGATTTCGGAAAGATAGCCAAAACGACCAAAGAGCAATTTCTTATCTTTTAAACCTTTAAACTTCTTTTTTAAAAAGATAGCAATATCTTTAACAAAAATCTTGCTTGTCTCTTCACTTATTTTTAATTGGGAAGAAAGATTTTTTTCCGAAATCAGTTCTTCATAATAATAATTTAAAACGGTATCGCCCTCTTTTTCTTGGGTGTATTCTTCTTTATAACTCTTTTCCACTTCTTCCCGACTGTCATTAATAATCAACTTCTCTTGGGAAGCCTTTAAATCAAAGCCCATTTCCAAATCCTTTCTTTTGAGATAAAAAGAAAAGGGGAGATAAAGAAAATCACTTTTGGTTTGAGTAAAATAGGAATTTTTAAAATAACTTTCCTCTAAAGTATAATCAATATCAAAAGCAAAATAATCGGGGCTGGAATCGCCAGAAGAATAACCATCATAATAAAAATCGCTTTTTTCGTAAGAAAATTTATTTTCGTAAAAGGTCTTTTGCTTACCGATTTCTCCCTTGAAACCATAAGCATAATCCTTACCTTTCTTGGCGATGATAAAAGTCAAGCTTTTTTCCGAAAGATTTTCATTCTCAAAATTGTTAAAGATTAAGGCGTAAGGGAAAAAAATAATTTTATTGACAAAGATTAAAGAAGTGAATTGGGGATTTTTGCCGTCCGAATAGATTGTCAAACCAATAAATCTTTCTTTCAATTCTGTAAGATAAGCCGGATTAAAATAATAATTGGTATAAGGATTTTCAATAAACTCATTCACCATCGCCGCTTTTTCCAATAATGCTTCTGGATAACCAAAAATTAATAATGGTAAAAAAAGAAACAAAATATTTCTCATTGTTTCCTCCTTTTTTCCCATTTTAACCAAATTTTTCATTTTTGTCAATAAAAAGAAAAGTCTCTACTTACTTTTTTCTCCTATAAATTTTGATTGAACCAATCACCTATAAAAGTTTTGCGGATAAAAAGTTGTCAAAGGCAATTTGAGTAAATTAAAGATTCCCCTTTTATCCGCCGTTAGGCGAATATGCAAACAAATGTTTCTACCCGATAAACTATCCAACGAATACCTCTTCTTCCGTATATCTAAAAGCCGCCCACTTTGGTCTACCAATTAGAGAAAAACCAATAGCTAATGGTCCCACCCGGCCAACTAGCATAGTAATAGAGATAATTATCTTTCCAATAGTACTGAGGCTCGAAGTAATTCCTGTTGATAAGCCCACCGTCCCAAAGGCAGATACAATTTCAAAAAGAATTTTAAGAAAAGACGCCTTTTCAGTGGTTGTCAAAATCACTAAGTCTAATGTTATCAATAAAATAGCCATAAGTGATAGTACAAAGGCTTTATTTACTATTCCAGTGGGAATTCGCCTATTAAAGATGTTAACATCTCGTTTTCCCTTCAATAATGCCCAAGAAAATAGTAACATTACTCCAAAGGTAGTTGTTTTTATCCCCCCAGTTCCGCCAGGGGAAGCACCTATAAACATTAAAACGATCATTATAAAAAGGCTCGTGTTGGTCATCGCGCCAATATCGATTGTATTAAATCCAGTGGTAGTGGAAGCCGAAATTGCTTGAAATGCAGAAATTAACACCCTACGTCCTAAAGGAAGCGATGAAAGTCCCCTTTCGGAAATAAAAATAACCCCTACCCCAATCACAACAAGACTTATTGAGAGCACCAAAACCAATTTACTATGAATTGACAATCTTCGAGGCCGGATATGAGTAATCGTCTTGACAAATAAACTATAGATATCATGCAAAACAAAAAAACCAATTCCCCCTGCTACGCAGAGAATGGAAATAATTAGGTTAACGAGAAGATTTCCCTGATAGGAAATGAAACTGTCGGGGAAAAGTCCGAATCCAGCAGTGCAGAAAGCTGAGACAGAATGGAAAATTCCAAGGTAGATTGCCCGAGATACAGAAAATTCTCGCATCCAGTAAAGACTCAAAATGACTGCACCAATAAATTCAAAAAGAAAGGTAAACAGAAACACGGTTTTAACTAATTCTTTTGCTTTTCCCAATGGCACCCCAGCTAATGATTCCTGGAGCATCATTCCGTACCTCAGAGGCAGTTTCCTACCAAGAATATGATAAGCTATCAAGGCAATAAAGACCATATAACCTAAACCACCGATCTAAACGAGGATGATAATAACTATCTGACCAAATAAAGAATAAAAACTACCTATATCAACTACTGAAAGTCCAGTAGTACTGATAGCCGAAGTAGCCACGAATAGAGCATCTATAAATGGCTGAGAAATCCCTTTAGCTGTGGCAATGGGCAAGGTAAGCAAGATTGAGCCTATTAAGATAATGAAGATGAATCCTATCAGCAAAGATTGAAAAGTTGTAAATCGTCTTGTTAACTCTCGCAAATTTGGCATTGTCTTAAATCTCTATTCTATTGCGAGTAAATTCACTTAACTCGTCCATAGCCGAAGGATCTCGTATATCCCAACTATGGTTAAATTGCCAGGATTCTTTATTCTTTGCTAACTTCTTCATTTCCCACATCTTGCCTTTCAGAATTTTAATTTTCATACTTATGATTTTACACCTTTTTAATTAAAAGTCAAGAAAATTTGTTTAACATTTGGAGATAAAAGTTGGCGAAAGATTTTGTCACAAATGGTATTAAATAGCTTTTTCGGCGGCAATAACGACGAAACTACCTTCTCCAAAACCTTCTTTTGGTTCTTCTACCTCTTTTAGCTCTTCCAAAGGTTTAAAAAGAGTTTGGTAAAAAACAAAATTTTTAAAGCCCTGCTTCTTTAACAAACCAACCACTTCCTCTACCGTAAAAAAATTAGCATATTTATAAATCTTATGTCCAGCCGCCTTCTTTTTCTGATAAAGCTTTCCTAAAAAACTATTTTTAGCTATTATTCCGATAATTATTTTGCCTTTATCCTTCAAAACCCTTTTGGCTTCTTTTATCACTTCTTCTGGATTTTCCACAAAACATAAGGTAATAATCAAGGCAACATAATCAAACTCTTTATCTGCGAAAGGTAAGTTTTCTCCCTTTCCAACAAAAGTTTTTATCCCTCGCTTTTCCGCAATACTTAACATCTTTTTTGCTGGGTCTATTCCGTATTGAATACCTAAGGCTTCGGCAAACCTGCCGGTACCCACGCCAATTTCCAATCCTTTTTTCCCTTTCGGAATCACCTTCTTTAAGGCGGCTACCTCGGATAGATAAGCCAATTTATTCTCTTCATACCATTCATCATACTCTTTAAAATATTTATCAAATATTTCACTCTTTTCCATTTATTTGTCTTAATCTTTTGTTATTTTACACATTTTTTAATTTAAAGTCAAGGAAAATTTATTTAACGGTATCGGCATAAAAGAAGTGCTGAGCGAAAGCGAAGGATTTGGGTGAGTGCCGTAAGGCACGAACCTTTTATGCTGGGTTATATGTCGTTTCACCATTTTTTATCTTTTTTTTCAAATCCACACAGTTTGGGCGCATTGTAAGTAAGAGAGAATTCTTTTATCCGTTTTTCAGCTAATTTTACATATTCTTCATTTATGTCATATCCGACATAATGGCGTCTGGTTTTTATCGCCGCAATCGCCGTTTGCCCGCTTCCCATGAATGGGTCTAAAACAACTTCTCCTTCAAAAGTATAAAGTTGGATCAACCTGTAAGGCAATTCAACTGGAAAAGGTGCAGGATGCCCCACCTTTGTTGCTGGTTCAGCAGGAAAAGTCCATACGCTTTTGGTGAATTCGAGAAATTCCTCCTTGGAAATTGTGCTTTTTCTTCCGAGATTTTCCCTTGAGAATGTTCCCTTAGAAAAGACCAAAATATATTCGTGAATGTCTCTCAATATTGGATTTTTAGCCGAAAGCCAACTTCCCCACGCTGTAGAAGGGCTGGAGCTTGAAGCTTTGTTCCAGATAATTTCACCTCTCATTAGGAAGCCTAATTCAATCATATCTTCCACAATAAAAGCATGGAGTGGGATGTATGGCTTTCTTCCCAAATTGGCGATATTGATACAAGCCCTTCCCCCAGGAACAAGAACCCTTTTAACCTCACTCCATACCTTCTTCAAAAATGCTCTATACTCATTCAAAGTAAGATTCTCGTCATACTCTTTACCCACATTATAAGGAGGAGAAGTAACCATCAAATGAATGCTATTATCGGGTAACTCCTCCATTTTTTCACTCGATTTACAAAAAATTTTATCAATAAACTCTGGTGGCACGGAGTTCTCTACATACTTGACTGGTTCCTCTTTAGGCAACCCTTCATATAATCTGCTTGTGTAGAAGGGAGTGGAATCGTGATTTATTCTTCCCGGAGAACCAAAAGCGCTTGTTTTTGTGCTTTTTCTTCGATCACCCATTTAATCCTCCTTCCATAAATCAACCCATCTTTTGTAAGGATTAAAATCTATTTTTGTTCTTTGCCAATTTATTTCAATACTCTTGGACTCACTATCCAAAACTAATGTTGATAATGCCTCTTTAGTAATTTCCACACCTCTGGGATTTGTTCCGGGTTTTGGAAGTTTAATATAATTTTGTCTGCCTATTCTATCAAAAAGTCTCTTTTGAACATTTAAAGGAATATAATAAACTCCTCCAACATCATTCCAGTTGATTTGAATAAGCAAAATATCGCAATGAGGGTAATAACTCTCCCGAAATTCTTTTGCTTTTTCGGCATCAACAGTCCATATTAGTTTAACGCCACCAAAACTTTTACCTGTAATTGTTTTAATTGATATAGGGAGACCAAACAATTTTACATCTACCCCTGGTTCGGTTATGGGAAGCTCCGTTTCAACGTTTGCTTCGCCGAATTTATAAATAAGCAGAGCGACAATTATCTTTTCCCTAAATGAGCCGACTTCCATCCCAGTCTTGCCTCCTCTTGAACATTCTAATTCTGCAAGTTGAAACAAATAAGGTAAGCGCCTTTTTATCTTCTCTACCAGTTTTTCATCTTCAAATCTTTCTATCAAACGACTGGACATTTTTTATTTCTCCATTTTTCTAATGGGCGAAAATCTCACCTAACTCATTCATAAACCAAGTATTTCGTATATTTAAATTCTGCCTAAACCGTCGGGATTCTCCTTTATTGGTTAACTTCTTTATTCCCCACATTTTGTTTTTCAAGATTTTAACTTTCATACTTATTATTTTTATTTTACACCTCTTTAATTAAAAGTCAAGGGAAATTTATTTATAAGGGTATCGGCATAAAAGAAGTGCTGAGCGAAAGCGAAAAATTTGGGTGAGTGCCGTAAAGCACGAATCTTTTATGCTGGGTTATATGAAACGAAAACATCATGGTACCAACCATTCTTTATTTATTATGTCAATAGTCAAACTTATATTATTATCAAGGATTTTCTTAAATGGTAATAGAGTAAACTTCGAGCCCATGGTTAATTTCTTATACAGAAGGTATAATAGCGAATCTACAGGAAGATAGAAAATATCTCCCTGCGCCTCTCTAAAAGATTTAGCGATAAAAGCCTTGTAGAGGTATTTTTCTTTACGTACTTTTCTCTCATCGTTAAAATATTTTTCAAGAGCTCTTTTATCATTAGCTGTTGGGATATAGTTATATATGTTTTTACAATCATATACTATAGCGTAATCATTTTCAAAAGCAGCAATGCCATCGGCAAATTCACCTTCGATTTTATGCCCCTTTTGAGTGATATCAAATCCTAAGGCGTTTAGTAACTTAGCAACTATATCTTCAAACTCGCTGTTGCTGATGTTAACGTCTTTTAACTTCAAGAAATATTTTCCAATATACTCCTCCCAACTAACTGGTGTTCTCACTAATTCTATAAGTTCAAACCACTCTTTAGGAGGTTCTTCACCTATTTCCTTCAGAATTTTGATTAGCTGACCAGCTTCTATTGCTGAAAATAATTTCTTATTTTCTTCTGGAAGTCTATCAATTAGTCTTTTACTTTCTGTTTTGCTTTTTTTGATTACTTCAAAATTAAAATGAGGTTCGTGTGTATTTGGATCGTATCCCATCCCAATTATTTTCAAATACACAAATGGGATTTTTGTGAGATCATTTTTTTTTAGTTTGCTGTATATTCCTAATCCCGCCAAAGGACAATTTTTAGATAACTCTTCCCATCCTGGAAGTTCCGTATATTTTCTTTTTGGATATGGAGCTTCTTTATTGGATTCCCAATAGTTTGGATCCCAGTCAGTAGCTAATAATATTACTTGTTTCATTGCTTTCCTCTCCCTTTACTTATTTTAACTGCCATTTCATATAACATTTTGCAGATAAAAGAAGTTGCCGAAGCAATTTAGGCAAACCTTTTTATCCGCTGGTATACGTAGTCGGCTCGCATCTCTCATTTTATCCCATCCTCACTTTAAACCCGTTGCTTCATATAACTTGTTGATAGAAGAAGGATTTCGTATATACCAACTTTTACTGGATAGCCGAATTTCATTTTTTGCTAACTTTCTCATCCCCCACATTTTGTTTTTTTCAAGATTTTAATTCTCATTATTTTTATTTTACACCTTTTTAATTAAAAGTCAAGAGAAATTGTTTAACATTTGGAAATAAAAGTGGTGAAAGATTTTATCATAAAATCACAGTGTCTTATTTAAGGGTAAGATAATTTATTTTTTTTCGTTATATAATAAAAAAATGAAAGGAAAAATGAAAAATAATAGCTTACGGATAAGGAAAATAAAAGTTAGGAAAATAGCTATTCCCCCAATAGTCTACTAAATAGTCCCCAAAGAGATTAAAAGGAACTTTTTATTAAAAACTTAAATCCTTTCCAATTATTTATTTTCTATCTAAACCACCGCTTCTTTTCTCCCCGAATATCAATATGGATAAAGGGTTTTCTTTTATAATATCCCAAACCACCAATAAGCCGGGGGTTTTTCTCCTTAAGATATTCCTCAAATTCATTTGCGTAATTATAAAGGGTTTTCTTTTCTTTTAATTCTATTTTCCCATCACCATCTAAATCTAAACCGATATCACAGGCACCACCATAAAGATGACAGCTATATCTTCCGCCACCACCACTATAATTCTGAGCTGGTGTCCGAAAAGCCGAATAGATTTTAAATTTGGGATTTTTTATCCCTTTATTTTTTAGATAGTCCGTAAAAAGTTGGATTTTGTATAAAAGCTCTTCCCTTAAAGAGATATAGGGGTTTTTATGGGTGATAAAATCTTTTAATTGATAATCAGGCGTGAGATAGATGTTTTTGATTTCCGGAGAGATTTTAATAAAGCCTTTTATCTTTTTTAGATTGGGATGGGGCGAGTTTTTGGGATATCTACCAATATAGAAATTTTCTATTCTTTTCTGCTGTTCGTAGGGAATTAGTTTGAAGAAGTTTATATTAATCTCTTTTTCGCCATCACTGATCACCAATTTTGTGTAAGGATTTTGGGTATTGAAAAGATAATAAATTTCTTTGATGGTATCTTCATTACTTTTTTCTAAAATTTCGCCATCATCATAAAAATAACTAACTGGTTTATCAGCAATAATCTTTATTAAGAGGGTTTCCGAAGGTAGTAAGAAGTGGGAGAAAATAGGCCAATCGTAAGTTAAGTTATTAACAATAACCTTTAAAGAAAAGAGATAAAGTAAAAGAAGGTTAATAATTACTCCTCTTTAAGAATTACAAACTCTACCCTTCTATTTAGCGCCCGACCTTCTTCGGTATCGTTGGAGGCTATCGGCTTCTCTTCACCATAACCAACCGCCCTTAAACGTTTTATATCAATGCCGTGCTTTTGGACAAAATAGTTAACAACTGCTTGCGCTCTCTTTAAGGAAAGTTTTTTGTTATATTCTTCACTACCGATATTATCGGTATGACCTTGGATTTCAACAATTATTTTTGGATTATCGATTAAGATTTTTGCTGCGGAATCTAAAACGGGATAGGATTCGGGTTTGATTGTTGCCTTGTTAAAATCAAAATATATTCCCCGCAAAGTTATCATCATTCCTTTTTTCACTAAATAGAAGTTCTTTTCCACCCCTTTATCTTTCTCAATAATTATTGGTGCTGTTTGGGTAATATAGCCTTCACTTTTCACAATGGCGGTATAGGTACCAACGGGTAATTCTAATTTATAAATGCCAGTTAAAGTATCGGTTTCGTATTTTATTTGAGTACCTTCAATTTCAATGGTTGCCTTCAATGGTTTGCGCTCTTTATAATCTAATATCTGACCAGTAACTATGCCAAAAGCACCTTTCTTTGCCAAAGGAATTTCTAAATTTTTAACTTCGCGGGCTTTACATTCTACCGTATAGATATAAGGAAAATAATTATCTTTGATTACTTCTAAGGTGTAAACACCGGCCTCAAGATTATCAATCCGAAAACCACCAGTTACCGAATCGGAAAGCACTTCCAATCCTTTTTCTTTTATTCTTACCTTCGCCAATAATGGTTGATTATTCTCTTTATCAAATACCCGACCAGCAATCGTTCCGTATTGAATTATTGGCTTTAAATAAACATCAATCGTAGTGGTCTTTTCCCCTTCAATAATTACCGGCACTGCTTCCCGATAATAACCATCCCTTTCCACAAACAATACATATTGCCCTTCAGGAATCTTGGAAAAATTATATATGCCCGTAACGGAATCGGAATAAACCTCTTTTACCTTTTCAATAGTTAATTTTGCCAATAGCGGTAATTTGGTTTCGTAATCTAATACCCTTCCCGTAAGAAAACCTTTCTTTTTTGGTGGTTTTTTCAAGAAGTAAGAAGAGAAGGATAAAGAGAGATTATATTGGATCTTAGGAATGGTTACCAAATTGTTTGGTCTTAAAGAGAGACTGAAACCGAGATTGAATAAATCACCTAAACCCAAATTAAATCCCGGGGTGATTCTTATCCGATTGTTATCAAAATCAAAAAGTTTTTTACCTTTTTCACTTTCTATAAATATCTCGCCAAATAAAGCCAATCTTTTTGCCGAAATCAAAATGCCCCCACCAATCGTATTATAAAGAGTATCACTCCGGATTTTTCCGTATTCCAAAAGAAGGGAAGGCATGGAAGGTAATAAATCGCTCATTTTTAATTTTAATAATAAAGAATAAGAAAGCTGCTTTTCCTTTTGAACAATTATCGGATTTAATTCCCAGATAGTTTCCCTTGATTTTATTGGGTAAGAAAAAAAGCCACCAATTTTTAAAAGGGGTAGATAAGGGATTGACACCTTGACATTCAAAACACCGTCATAGTGGTAGTTTTTAAAAAGTGTCTCGCGGGCTTGATAGAGAAAGGTACCGCCATAATAACCGCCAATTTCTAAAAAATCACTTAAGGAATAAACTACGGCTGGTGCTTGTAAATCAAAATAATGATTTTTTTCTTCGGGATAATATAAAAGATAAGTGCCGATCCTTAATTTTCCCCCTTCTCTAATTTCGGCATCTTTTATTAAAAAGAGACCATCCGTTGGGTAAAAACTATATTGGGAAAAGATTAAGGAAAAGATAAAAAAGAAAAAGATTAAACCCTTCTTTAACATCTTTCCTCCTTTTTAATAAAATTTTATTAAAAACATAAAACAATTTTAACAAAATTTTTCTTTTTGTCAAATTAAAAATTACCCTCTCCCCTATTCTAAAATTGTCAAGCAATAAGCTTCTTTTTCTTCTTCTTGACATTTCTTTTAAAATGGTTAATATATAAAATATGTTTTTTAAAAGAAGATTTTTTAAAGAGAAAAATTATTTTTTACCTTTGAGATATCTTTGGTATATTTTAATTATTTTAGCCATCTTTTTATTTTACCTTATTTTTAGAATTATTAAATATTTTTAAAAAGGAGGAAAGATGAAATTGCATTACAATTATAAAGATATCTTTAGAAGCCTGCGGCTCGCTTTTTCTTTAAAAAAGTTGTCAATAATGACCATCGCCCTTTTTATTGCCTTTATCTTTTATAATATCTTTGGCTATTTAGCCTTATTAACTGCCCATTATTCCTTTGCCGAAATTTGGAATACCTATCGGTTCTTTCCCTTTTTAAGCGGTTCTTTACCATTTTTCTCTTATCTCCTTTGGGCAATTGGAATAATTGGTTTTATTATCATCTTTTTTATTGCCCAAAATGCTATTGCTAAGATCACCTTTGAACAATTAAAAGGTGATGAATTTTTTGAAGTTAAAGAGAGCTTAAAATATGCTTTTAAAAATTTCAAATCCTATTTCTTCTCCCCTCTCTTTCTTATTCTTTTCATCATCTTGGTTATTATTGCTGGTGTTATTTTGGCCCTTATCGGCAAAATCCCCTATTTTGGCGATATTTTTGTGGGAATAATGAGTATTCCGGCTTTTTGTGCTTCCCTTTTTATTTTATATCTTCTTATAATTCTTTTCTTTGCTTTAATCCTTTCACCAATTGTAGTTGGCTGTACTGCTTCGGACACTTTTGATACCCTTTTTGAGGTCTTTTCTTGTGTTAACGAACAACCAGCTCGACTAATTTGGTATTCTATCATTTTAAAATTTTTATCATCTATTGGCTTAATAGTTTTTGGTTATGCCACCTTTTTATCGGTAAAAATTGGACAAACAGTTTTATCAATTTTAATCCCTAATAAAATTAATGAGGCCTTTTCTTTAGCAAGTTATTTCATTAAACTTTCACCGCCAGAAAATACTGGTTTTTATGGCCAAATTTTGGTTACCTTATTAGAAAAATTAGGGTTTTCTTCTTTATTAGAACCAAACCCCTCTTTTGCACCCAGCAATTGGGGAGTAGCAATTCTTGGGCTTTTCTTTGCTTTAACCTTTTATCTCCTTTATCTTTTTGTCTATGCTTATGGGATTAATATTTGGACAACCGGTCAGACCGTAGTATATATTAATTTAGTTAAAAAGAAGGATGACCGAGAACTTTTAGCTGAAAAAGAAGAAGAGGAGGAAGTAATTGCACCTATAGAAGAAAAAGAGGAGAAAAAAGAATAGGTTCTGAATGTTCCACGTGGAACATTTTTAAAAATTTTCTTGACTTAACCTCCGATAACATTATCATACTAATAGTTTTTTGTGGAAGGGCTAAATAAGCCCAATTTAAGTAAAAATAAATTGAGGAGGGAAATATGATTAATGTAGAAAGTATTTGGGAAGAGATTTTAAGATATTTAAAAGATCGGATAACGCCCGATGGTTTTCATACCTGGATTGAACCAATAAAAGCCAAATTGGAAGGAGAAGATTTGATTATTTTGGAAGTGCCTAACCATTTTTTTGTAGAATGGATAAGTGAGCATTATCTTCCGATAATAAAAGAAGCGATTAAAAAATGCGGAATAGCCGAGGTGAAATTTGAAATTGTTCCCAAGAAATTCAAGTTTGAACCGGAAACTGAAGAAAAAAAGGTTTTTATCAATTACGGCATAAATATACCCGAAAAATTTACCTTTGATAATTTTGTAATTGGTGAATGTAATCGCTTTGCTTATGCTGCTTGTAAAAGGGTATGTGAAGGCTTGGGAAAATATTATAATCCATTATTTATTTATGGCGGTGTGGGATTAGGTAAAACCCATCTTATTTGTTCAATTGGCAATTATATCAAAAAGCATTATCCTTATTACCGTATTTTTTATACTTCTGCGGAAAATTTCTTTTTAGAATTAATCCAGGCAATTCAAGAGGGTGGTATTATTGAATTCCGAAACAAATATCGCTCCTTAGATTTACTTTTAATAGATGATATCCATTATCTTATTGGTAAAGAAAGACTTCAGGAGGAACTTTTTCACACTTTAAATTATTTACAATCAAGGTCGGTTCAAGTTGTTTTTACTTCTGATAGACCACCAAAAGATATACCTACTTTAGAAGAAAGGCTCATTTCCCGATTAAACCAAGGATTGGTCTGTGATGTTCAGCCACCAGATTTGGAAACAAGGATTGCCATTATTAATAAAAAGGCTTTAGAAGAGAATTTTTCTCTAAGAAAAGAGGTTGTTTTATTTTTGGCCGAAAGAATTAAAACCAATATTAGAGAATTAGAAGGGGCTTTAAAAAGGGTAATTCTTGCTTCCCAATTACGCGGAAGGGAGCTAACCATAGAAGAAATTGAAAATCTTTTAAGAGATTTAATTCAAAAGAAAAATGGTTTTACGATTGAAGATATTGTTAAAGAAGTGGCAAAGGAGTTTAATTTTGAAGAAGAGCTACTAAAATCTCCCCAAAGAAACAAAAATGTTTCTTTAGCAAGACAAATAGCCATGTATCTCTGTCGAAGATATCTAAGTATGAGTTTATTAGAAATTGGCTCTTATTTTGGTAAAAAGGACCATACTACAGTTCTTTATGCCTGTTGTCGGATTGAAGAACTTAAAAAGAATGATAAAAATTTTGCGGAATTGCTTAACCGGATTATCAACAGATTAAATAATGTTTAAAAATTTGTGAAAATTATGTGGAAAAGTTGTGGAAAATGTGGAAAAGTTGATTATCTTCCACATTTTAAACATATTAAAAAATGGAATTTGTGGAAAATTTTTAAAAAATAAATGAAGAAAAAATGGAATTTTATTCAATTTTCCACAAATTTCACACGATAAATATTAAAATTAAAATTAATAAATAATTTAAGGAGGAAAAGATGAGAAATGAATATGTGGAAAAAATGGCAAAGGTTCTTTGTTATTATTCTTTAAATATCAAAAAAAATGAGATTGTAAAAATTGAAGGAAAATATAATGCCCTTCCTTTGATAATTGCTTTTTATGAAGAAGTATTAAAATTGGGTGCTTTTCCTTATGTAAATATCATCATTGAAGAAACAAAAGAAATTTTTTATAAAAAAGCCAAAAGAGAGCAGTTAGAGTTTATTTTTCCTTATGAATGGGTAGAATTGCAAAAGATAAATTCTTGGCTAACTATCTGGACCGATTATAATAAAAAATATCTAACAAATGTTCCTTCCGAAAGGATTGCTCTTTTTAGAAAAGCAAGAAAGAATCTTTATTCTCAATTGTTAAATAAGATTGCCAAAAAGGAAATCAAATGGTGTGGTACTGCTTTTCCGGATGTTGCCAATGCTATGGATGCGGAAATGTCATTAAGCGAATATGAAGATTTTATCTTTCATGCCTGTTTTTTAGATAAAGAAGACCCAATTAAAGAATGGGAAAAATTAAGTAAATGGCAGAAGCAATTGGTAAAATTTTTAGAAAAGAAAGAAAAAATAAAGGTGAAAGGTGAAAATGTTGATTTGGAATTAAAGGTAAAAGATAGAAAATGGATAAATTGTGATGGCAAAGAGAATTTTCCGGATGGGGAAGTTTTCACTTCGCCAATAGAAGATACGGTTAATGGTTTTATTAGATTTAGTTTTCCTTGTGTTTATGGTGGAAAAGAAGTGGATGGGGTAGAGCTCCATTTTAAAAAGGGAATAGTAGTGAAAGCAAAAGCGGAAAAAAATGAAGATTATCTTTTGGCTTTACTTAATACCGATGAAGGCGCAAAAAGGGTGGGCGAATTTTCTTTTGGGACTAATTATCATATCCAACGCTTTATGAAAAATACGCTCTTTGATGAAAAAATCGGCGGCACAATCCACTTGGCCCTTGGTTCTTCTTTATTTGAGACTGGTGGAAAAAATAAGTCAGGTATCCATTGGGATATGGTATGCGACCTTAGAAAATCAGGAGAAATATATGCCGATAACGAGCTTATCTTCAAAAATGGAAAATTTCTTATTGATTAGCTTTAATTTGGTTTATTCGGAAAGACGCTCAACCTTAATGGCTTTCTTACCTTTTGGACTGTCAGCAATTTCAAATTTTACTCTTTCTCCTTCTTTCAAACTCTTAAAACCTTCACTTAAAATGTCCGAATAATGAACAAAAACATCACCACTACCATCTTCCATTTCAATAAACCCGTAACCTTTTTTCGCATCAAACCACTTTACTTTACCAAACACTTTCTCACCTACCTTTTAAGCCTAAGTTTTTGCCAGGAATTTTTCCCAGCAAGAGGCTTATTAAATTTTAACTAAAAAAAAGATAAAGTCAATAATTATTGAAATTATTTTTTAAATTGGTTATAATTTTTCATATTATAAGGAGGTTAAAATGGGAAGAATTTTTTTAATTTCCCTTTTAATTTTTACCTTTGTTTTTAATCTTGACATTGCAGTTAAAAATATTATCCGCCCAACCGGCATTCAGGAACCGGGAGTTTATTCTCCGCGGGTACAGATAAAAAACGAGACGGCCGAAGAAGGAACGGTGGCTGTTTATCTTAAAATTTTCCAATTTCCTAATCAAAACCTGGTCTATTTAGACACTTCTTCAACAACCATAAGCGGTAACGCCACCATCACTATTGATTTTGAGCCCTTCAATGCCCAGATAGGGATTTATGTAGTAAAATGTTCTTTATCCGCCATCAATGATACCAATCCCTTAAATGATACTTTGTCAAGTAAATTAAGGATTTGGGAAATTCCTTTAAACCAGTGGCTTTTATGGGATAGTGTGCCCTTAGGAGCAAGCCGCAAGAAAGTAAAAAGTGGTGGTGGTATGGTTGACGGTTCGGTACAAAATGAAAAAAGAATTTTTTTGATGAAAGGCAACAAAACTAATGAATTCTATTTATACGAACCCATCTTTAACGAATGGTCAAAAAGGTGTTCAATTCCTTATTCGCTTTTAAATCCCAAATATTTACCAAGAAAAGGAAGTTGTTTGGCGAAAGCCGGTCAATTTATCTATTTGGCGGTGGGCAATAATACCTGTGAGTTTTTGGCTTATGACCTTATTGGTGATAGTTGGACAAAAAAAAGACCAATTCCTTTAGGGCCGGAAAATAAAGCTTTAAAAGGTGGTTCCGCCTTAGCCAAGGGAAAGATTTTAAATAAAGATTATCTCTTTCTCATTAAAGGCAGTAATACTCGGGAATTCTATGCTTATGATCTTGCCAATGATACTTGGTTAGCGCTGGCACCGACACCTTATTTAGAAAGAGAAACGAGGATAAAAAAGGGTAGTTGTCTTACTTCGGACGGAAGAAACATCTATCTGTTAAAAGGTGGTGTCAATGAATTTTTTATCTATTTTCCCGATTCCAATAAATGGCAACCTTTGAAGCCGATGCCTTTTTATAATCGCTACGGTCAGAAAAAGAAGGTGAAAGAAGGGGCCGCCCTTGTTTATGAAAATGGTCACGATGTTATTTTTGCCTTTAAGGGTGGCAATACCAATGAGTTTTGGGTCTATTTTGTCAATGGTGATTCTTGGCACGAATTGCCCTCTTTGCCTTTACCACCTTCCAATAAAAAGGTTAAGGATGGTGCTGCTTTACTGCTCTTTGCTGGTGGGCTTTTTGCTTTAAAGGGAAATAATACCAATGAGGTCTGGTTTTTTAAGTATGACTTCCCTTTACCCTTCAGCGCCATAAAAGAAGCCAAATTGATAAAGAAAGAAAGGTCTTTAAAATTAACTTCTCCATTATTTGACATTATTGGTCGAAAAGTTAAGGTGCTTAAAAAAGGAATATATTTTGATTTAGAAGCCAAAAAGATAAAAAAGTTATTATCCGCTAAATTTTGACATTAGCTTTCCTTTTGTTATAATAGAAAGTGGCAATTATCGTTGCCGAAGGGTTAACGAAGGTTTATCGGAGTGGTTTTTGGAAATTAAAAAAAGTCTGGGCAATAAAAAATCTCTCCTTAATGATTGAAGAAGGGGAGATTTATGGGCTTTTAGGTCCTAATGGTGCCGGTAAAACTACGACCTTAAAAATCCTGGTTGGGCTTTCAAAGCCAACAAAGGGAACAATCAGGATAATGAACAGTAATCCCCAATCTTCGGAAGTGCGCAAGCTGATTGGCTTTTTACCCGAACAGCCTTATTTTTATGAATATCTTAATGGTTACGAACTGGTTGCTTTAACTGCCCAGATGTATGGTGAAGAAGTAACCAAAAAAAGGATTGACGAAATTTTAGAACTGGTGGGCATGGCGGAAGCCAAAGATGTCTATTTAAAAAATTATTCTCGGGGAATGTTACAGCGCATTGGTCTTGCCTGTGCCCTCATCACTGACCCGAAAATCTTAATTTTGGATGAACCGATGGGTGGTCTCGACCCCATTGGCCGAAAAGAGATGCGGGATTTGATTATCCAATTAAAAAAAGAGGGAAAAACAATCATCTTCTCTTCCCATATCCTTTCCGATGCCGAGATGCTTTGTGACCGTATCGCCATTTTGATAAAAGGGGAGAAGGTGAAGGAAGGAACAATATCGGAGATTGTGGGCGAAGGGATTTATGAGTATGAGATTGTCTTTACCAACATTTCGGAGGTCCATCTTTGGCAGATAAAAAACTTAGCTAAGGATTTAATAAAAAGTGGTGATAAATTTATGGCCCTTTGTGAAAATGAACGGCAAAGGGATGAGGTTTTATCTTTTATCTCGGCCGTTGGTGGCAATTTGGTTGCTCTCATTCCCCGCCGAAAAAGTTTAGAAGAATACTTTTTTACTTTCATAAAAGAAAAAAGGTATGCGCCTTAAGGCCCTCATCTTAAACACCTTTATTGAATCTATTCGTGATAGAATCTTGCTCGTTTTATTGGTCGTGGGGCTGATATTAATGGCGAGTAGTAAATTTATTAAACCCTTGGCCTTAGGTGAGGAAACTAAGATTATTAAAGACCTTTGCCTTTCGGCGATAAATTTTATCTCCGTTTTGGTGGCGATTCTTATTGGTGGGCGTTTGATTTATAAAGAGATTGAAAAAAGAACAATCTATCTGGTTTTATCAAAACCGATAAAAAGATGGGAATTTATTTTGGGAAAATATTTGGGGCAGATGTTATTACTTTTTTTAGTGGTTTCCCTTTTAACCACCTTTTTCGGTATTGTCCTTTTAATCACCGGCGTGAAAGGTGATTATACCCTTTTACTTCCTAATTTACTTTTACTTTTTCAGCTTTCCATCATCACTTCTTTGGCCATCTTTTTCTCCACTTTTGCCACCCCTTTAACCGCCTCGGTTTTTACTTTTATTATGTATTTTATCGGTCATTTAACCCGCGATTTAAAAGCCTTGGCCCAGATTGCCAAATCTCCCTTCGTAAAAGTGATTGCCAATTTTTTATATTATCTCTTACCTAATCTTGCCAATTTTGATATCAAAGGAAAGGTTGTCCATGAAATCCCGCTCTTTTTACCCCAAATCTATCTGCCCATTATCTACAGTATTATTTGGACTGGTGTCCTTTTATATCTTTCTTTTATTATCTTTCAAAAGAAAGATTTTTAATGAGATTTTTTAAAATAATAATCGTCCTTCTTCTTTTCCTCATTATCTTTTACCTGCAAAAAACGATTGATAAACAGGCAAAAGTCAGTTTGCGAGAGATCTTATTACAAGAACTGATGTATTTTCCCAGTGGCAAATTTTTAAAAGAGATGGCGATTGAATATGACAATCTTTTAAGCGATTTTGTCTGGTTACGGGCGATTCAATATTACGGATTTCATCTGGTTACCGATAGGAAATATGATTATCTTTTTCATATTTTTGATATTTTAACAACCTTGGATGAAAGGTTTGGTGGTGCCTATCATTTTGCCAGTTTCTGTCTTGCTTGGGATGCCAAAAAACCGGATAGTGCCTTTTATCTTTTAAAACGGGCATTAATGGCTGACCCTTTTAATTGGCAACATTATTTTGACATCGGTTTTATCAATTATATGATTACCAAAAATTACGAAGCGGCCGGTTATTATTTCTATTTAGCCGCTCAGTTGCCCCAAACCTGGCGGATTGCGGAAAGATGGGCAGCTTTTTCTTATGGGAAATCACCAAAAAAGGAGTTTGCCGAAATTCTTTGGCAAGATATTTACAATTCCACGGACAATCCCCAGTTAAAAAAGATTGCCAAAAGGGGATTAAAAGTATTAAAAAGGGAAAGGGATTTAGAATACTTACAAAAAGCAGTTGATAAATTTAAAAAAGAAAAGAAAAGAGTACCCAATTCCCTTTTAGAACTTTACAAAGAAGGTTATATTGATTCTATTCCCAAAGAACCTTTTGGCTATCTTTACCAAATCAAAAATGGTAAGGTCATCTATTCAAAAAAATAGAATAATTGATGTCAATTTTAACCGCTTAAGGGAAGCCTTAAAAACGGCTGAAGATATAATAAGATTTGCTTTCGGCAATAAAAAATTACTCGCTTCTTTAAGAAAAGAGATAAAAAAGATAAGGAAGGTGATAATAAAAAAAGAGAAGGAATACCTACCTTTTCGAGAGGTAAAGACGGATCTGGGTAGGACCTATGAATATGACCAACCCCATTTAAAAAGAAATTTAATTGACTTGCTTTTTGCCAATCTGAAAAGAGCCGAAGAGAGCTGTCGGACCTTAGAAGAAATCTTCAAAATCAAAAAAGAAGAAAGGCTTCAAAAGTTTTTTAAAGAAGAACGCTTCTTTTTATATCAATTGGAAAAAGAAATAAATAATAACTTAAAAAAGGAGTTAGATTTAAGGGTCTATCCAATAATTGACATTAAAAGTTTAAATTTGAAAAAGAAAAGCGATTACGGCAGACTGGCATTAAAATTAATCAAAGAAGGGGCGACGATTTTACAGTTAAGAGCCGAAAAGGATTTTAAAACCAAAGAACTTATTGAAATTGGTAAGATTATAAAAGAGAAAATCAAAAGGAAAAAAGTAAAATTGATTATTAATGACCGTGTTGATGTCTGCTTGGCAATTGGAGCTGATGGGGTTCATTTGGGAAAGGATGATATGCCGGTAAGTTATGCTCGCGAAATCTTGGGCGAAGAGAAGATAATTGGTAAAACCATAAGAAATCTGAAAGAACTGAAAAAAGCCGAAAAGGAGGGGGCGGATTATTGTGCCTGCGGTGCCATCTTTCCTTCAAAAACAAAAAAAACGGCAAAAGTCGTGGGCATAAAAACTTTAAAAGCAATAATTAAAAAAAGCAAAATCCCCATTGTGGCCATTGGTGGTATTAACCCAACAAATGTGAAAGCAATACTTAAAGAAAAACCGGCCGGGATTGCCTTCGTTTCGGCAATAAAAGAGACAAAGAAAATGGCAAGAATTATCAAATGGGCGTTAAAAGGTTCTTCCTAAAAGTTTTTTCTTTCACCTTAGGCACCCTCATTTCGCGGATAACTGGGCTTTTTCGGGAAATGGTTTTTGCCTTTCTTTTTGGAGCTTCTTATGCCACTGACTGTTTCAATGTTGCCTTCCGCATACCTAATCTTTTAAGAGACATGTTTTCCGAAACCGCCCTTTCCGCGGCTTTTGTCCCCACTTTTTGTGAAAAAATGAAAAAAGGAGAAAAAAAAGAACTTCATCTTTTTGCTTCCAATGTGTTAAACTTCCTCTTATTAGCCGTCGGCATGCTTACTTTACTACTTATCATCTTTGCTCCTTATGTTGTAAAAATCATCTCCTTAGGTTTTAGTAAAGAAAGCACCAAATATCTCCTTACCTTAAAATTAACCAAAATAATGCTTCCCTTTCTCTTTTTTATCTCCTTAGCCAGTTGGGCGATGGGCATTCTTATAAGTTATGGCTATTTTTTTATTTCGGCTTTTGCCTCGTCAGTTTTCAACATCATTTCCATATTAATCCCCTTAATTACCTATTCCCTTTTTTTAAAAGCCCATTTAGAACCGATTTTTTCTATGGCTTACGGCGTCCTTTTTGGTTCCATCGGCCAATTTCTATTTCTTTTAATCTTTTTAAAAAAAACTGGCTATTGCTACTATCTTTATCTCAATTTAGCCGATGCCAGCTTTAAAAGGGTTATAAAATTATATCTGCCAATGCTTTTGGGTTTGGCGGCCTACCAGATAAATTTCTTTGTGAACACCATCCTTATCACCTTTTTGGAAGAGAAAAGCATTACCTATTTAAATTATGCCTATCGGATTATGCACCTACCGGCTGGTCTTTTTGGGGTGGCGGTTGGTAGTGTTAGCCTTTGTGAATTTTCCTTAACCGAAAAAGAAAAATTAAAAGAAGAACTCTTTCTACCAATAAAAATCAACACCCTAATTATTTTACCAATAACCTTAATATTCATCATCCTTTCCTTGCCTTTAACCCAAATACTTTATCAAAGGGGAAGATTTACCTTTACCGATTCTTATTACACTTCAATCGCCCTTTCCCTTTACAGCCTCCTTATCTTTCCCTCATCTTTGGTGCGGGTTTTTGCCGCCTACTTCTATTCTTTAAAAGATACCAAAACCCCGGCTTTTATTGGCTTTCTTTCGGTCGCCTTAAATATTTTTCTTAATCTTTTTTTAATGAAAAAGATTGGCTTTAAAGCCTTTCCCATTTCTTCTAGCATTGCCACCTTTTTAAATGCCACCTTATTATATCTTATTTTAAAAAAGAAAGAAAAGATAAACATCTTTAAAGAAAGAAAAAAATTCTTTTTAAAAATACTTCTTTTATTAATACCCTTCGCTTTCCTTAACTACTTCTCTTTCAAACTTTTTTCCTTCCTAAAATTACCCTTATCCTTAGCCCTTACTTTCACCTTCATAATTGCCCTTTCTTATCTATTTCCCTTCTTAAAAAAAGAAGGACTTTTTTAATTTGACAAAAATAAAAAAATAATTAAAATTTAACTTCATGACAAAAAAAGAAAAAACCATCGTCTTAATTATTAACATTTTTGATAAACTTATCCACTTCTTAAAAAAAAGCCTATTAGCAAAAACCTTACTAACAATTTTTTCACCCTTATTAAAAAAAAGATGTCTCAACAAAGAATACCATTCTAAAAAAATTGGTGAAGATATCTTCTATATGACCAAAGCCCTACTTTATACCATATTAAGAATCGAGATAACGCCTTCTTCAAAAAAGATATTTATCGCTGCCCTATTTCATAAAGATAAATGGCAAAAGATAAAAGAAGAATGGCGAAAAAAATATGGTGAAGGTCCACCGGGTTTTTTAGTAATTTCACCAACGAAGGCGTGCAACCTAAAATGTTATGGTTGTTATGCCAATGCCGCCAAAGAGACCGACAAACTACCAAAAGAGATTTTTGAAAGGATAATAAAAGAAGCGATGGAAT
>Ga0078972_1000644_pt1 | contig 51634 bp, 49 predicted proteins | sample YelNatPaOPGAMG01_FD_67568 | JGI IMG/M metagenome (GOLD analysis project Ga0078972, IMG submission 67568) | Hot spring thermophilic microbial communities from Obsidian Pool, Yellowstone National Park, USA - OP-RAMG-01 (SPADES assembly) (version 2) | ecosystem: Environmental > Aquatic > Thermal...
CCCCTCATGAAGTTGAGATTGGCCCTGGATCCAAATACTAGCCCTAAGATCCTTGAGAAGCTAGCGGAGGAGAGAGATGAGGAGATAAGACTGGCAGTCGCTTTGAATACATCTACTCCGATCGAAGTATTAGCTAAGCTCTCCAATGATCAGAATGAGCTCGTGAGGAAGTTAGCCCTCTCTAGGGCTCTCTTCAGATAAATTTATAATATCTTGACGCAATATAACATTATGATAAGGTATAAATGTGGCGTATGCGGCTACATATATGATCCAATGAAGGGGGATGAGAGTAGGGGGATTAAGCCGGGCACTCCCTTCGAGGAGCTCCCCGATGACTGGAGATGTCCCATCTGCGGCGCCCCTAAGAGCCAGTTCTACCCGTTGGATGAGGAGTATTAAAAGGGGATCCATCTGATAACCTGGGTCATCCCGAACGAGATAGCTATATCCAGGATCCCCGTGAAGAGGGAGGACATAAAGGCCATCAAATCTATGGGGATAAAAGCTATAGTCTGCCTGGCGACTGAGAGGGAAGTATATCCTTTCTGGGGAGGCATACTAACTTACGAAGCCAATGTGATCTCAGAAGGTATGGAATTCTATTTCCTGCCTATAGAGCCAAAGGGAGCCCCTGACATCAGGGAACTGATAGATTTGCTGACTTGGATCTCATCTAGAGCTACTAGGGGGAAGCCTGTAGCTATCCACTGCTTCGCCGGTGTGGGGAGAGCAGGTACCGTCGCTGCTGCTTACTTGATATTCAAGGGGATGACCCCTAAAGCCGCTATAGATCAAGTGAGGAGGGTGAGGCCTGGAGCGATAGAGTCTAGCGAGCAGGAGGAGGTGCTCTTCCAACTCGGCTCGGTGATAAACTTAGTTTTGAAGAAGGAGATACCCCTGAAGCTGATATTAGAGCCTATAGAGACGAAGAAGCCCAGGCTGAAAATATTTAGATTGAGGAGGTAGTCTACCCTCCTCTCAGAACCTTTATCTCATCCCTATCTACGATACCGTTCCCGTTCCTATCCATCCACTGAGCTATAGCATAGTTAAGCTGCTTCACTTCCGGTAGGATCATCAGGCAAGCCTCGGTCCCGAACCTGTGAGTCCCCATTACGTAAACCCTTTTATCGCTCAACTTCACCAAGCAGTAGTCGACCTTGCCCCAAGAGCTCTTGTACTCAGTCCCGTTCACTATCATAGAATCCCTCGTGAATTTCACCCATTTAATAGAGCTATATCTATTTGAGAGAGGCCCTCCGACTACTATAACTCCTCCATTCGATATTAAAGCATCAGGGAAGTGCTTCCTTACAATTTTGAGGTCCACATCCGATCCGACGCTGAAAGATGGTATTGCTAGTGCGTCCCCTATCCTCTCAATCGTTATCGGGCTAGAGAGCTCCCCATTTATGTAAGCCCTGTACTTCTCCCCGAAGCCATCGTTAGTGTCATCGAATATCCACACGCCCACTATCCTCCCGCTAGCCCCGAGCCCCAGTTTCTCCCTCATCCTCCCCAACCAGGAAGCTGAGCTATCGGCGTTCCACACGCCAGTCACTACGATCTGCCTCTTGAAAGCTCCGCTGTATAGAGCTAGCTCGAGGGGATCGTAGAGCTCAGTCACCACAGGCGTATCCTCAGGGAGCCCAGCCTTCACGGCCTCTACAACGTAAGCTTCATCGAGCCATACCCAGTAGATGCCCCTCATCCTCTCCGGGAGGGAGAGGTAGAACTCCCTTATCTCACTGGGGTCGAACTTCCTACCCTCCCAACCGTACCAGACAGCAATTCCCTGAGTTGACTTAAGATTCGATAGGAAGTTCATCAGCTTGAGGAGAGCCGAGTTCACGCTACTCCCCTTCGATAGGTAGTCCCACTCCCTCCCGTACTTCTCCTTCGGGAATATAGCGTAGAGTATCCCGAGCCCCCTCTCACGGGCGAGCTCGTCCATCAGCTCGAGGTTCCTGAGGAACGTGGGCTCATCATCCAAAGGTATCACCAGTATTATGAAGTTATAACCGGCTGATGATATAACTTTTAGATCTTCATCTATCAATCCCTTATATTTCGATAAGCTTTCCTCGACGTAGAAGTATATCCTGTCGCCGTACTCCCTCTGCCACTTGGGGGAGGATGCTTTAGACGGGAGTATGTAGACTATGCCGCAGAAACTCACCCTGGGCTCCGAGGATAACTTAACTCCTAAACCGTAGAATTTGTTCAGGATGAGCTCAGCTGCGTAGAGGAACCCGAGGGAATCGGTGGATGAAGCTACCTTTATGAAGGTCCCCTCCCCCACCTTCATTGCTGCGGGATCGAATGCCCCATCCGAGCTAGCATAAGCCTCCAGCAGAATTTCTCGAGCTATGAAGGGCCTCATGCTCTCGAACTCCTTCAAACTCGGTATGTACTTCCTCCCTATCTCAGTAACCCTCACCTGAACTGCTTTATCTGAAGTCACCTTCCTCCCGAACGGGACTTCCTCTATCCCATCCCTGTGCTCGATCCAGCCCTCGTGCCCTATGTAGTAGAACTCCCAATCCCCCGTCCACACTATGGTTCCCCCTCCCCTCAGCCACCTCACTATCAAGCTGCTCTCGGTCCCATCCCACACTTTATCCGGCAGTACATCGCTAGTCGGTACCAATATCGCTCTCTCTCCAGCTGATAATATATTGGCCAGGGAATCCGCATCAACTATCCTGTAATTCACGTTATATTTATCGAAGACCGATGAGAGATATTCCTTGTACTCCTCTGGGTTCCTTATCCAATTGCTCCCGTACCTCGGATCGAAGTATATTATTACTTCGGGCCCCCTCGAAATTCCAGCTGTGCAGGGGTTAACCCCTATCTCCGATAGCTCCTTATCAGCTATGTAGGGCACGAAACCGAGCTCAATTATGGCTTTCATCACCTTAATTCTCTTCTCCACATCCTTAGGGTCTACATAATCCACTACTATGACAGGGACCTTCTCACTTATGTGCTTTAGCTTCTCCAAGTAGTATGCCCTCTCCTCATCGCTCACTGGGACGTAGTTGAGATTCTCATCCAGCCCCCAGAAGAGGTCCTCGAAGAGGAAGCCGTCTATATAATCCTTGACGGAATCGAATATCTCGAATCCCCTGTTTATCACTATTAGCTTATCTGGATACTTCTGCTTCAGTTTTATCACGAAGTCGGCTAGAGCATCAACGAAGCTCTTCTCATTTCCATCAGCGACTAGCTTGTATGAATCGAGAGTATCTAAGAAGAAGCCATCGAAACCCCTCTCAACTATGGATTTGGCCACTCTCTCTATCAGGAAGTTCCTGTACTCTGGATTCCTCACATCCGCTACATAAGACCCCCAGACTGGGTTATAGCCTATAGCGTACTTCTTTATCTCATCGAAGTAGCTCCTATATTCCTCTATCTCCCCCACGCTAATGTAGGCTATGAGCTTAGCTTTTCCGCTCCCCGGCTTTACGTAAGGGTTGTCAGGGTCCACTATGATCCAATCGTGCGTTCTGAGGATCTCTGGAGGGATTGGCTCCTGATTATAATATACTAGGACGCAACTCACTTTCTCCTTAGCTTCCATGAATGGATAGCTTGAGAAAATAGGGACAGCTATAAGCAGGGATAAGAGCAGGGGAGCCAGCTTCATACGGAGCGATTATCTGAGCATCATATAAAATCGCTAGCTCAAGTGTATACCAGATAGGCTTCATCCTCATCCAGGGAGCTCCAAGATACCCCGATCCCGATCCTCCCGGGGACGTATGTAGCTATTTCAGGAGGGAGCCCCATATCAGCTAATATGCCCTTCAGCTCCCGGACCTTCAATGGCCTCCTCTTCATAACCTCCTCCCTCAGGGATGAGATTGCCTCCTCAGATATCAGATAGCTCCCTATCAGCTCGAAGCCCTCCGGGCAGCAGATCTCCCTGAGTTGAGCTTCACTTATCCCCAGAATGGATTTAAGTTTATCTACCTCTAGGAACTTGCCATCTATCCTCAATTCAGCTAGCTCCTCCCTTATCCTATCCCTCTCATCGGACCAGTATCTCTCCTCTATCTCCTTGAGCTTCCTAGCGAGCTCCACGGGATCTATTTTCCTCTCGAAGTAAAGGATATCCTTCCTGATCTTCTCAACCCTGGAGCACATCAGATCCCTCCTAGCTATTATCAGGAGGGGCTCCTTCACATCCTTCAGTTTCTCTATCTTCCTCTCGACGTACTCAGGGGTCCAGAAGCCCATTATCTCCACATATATCCTGATCCTCCCCTTCTCCAGCATGAAATCAGGTATTATTACGGAGCTTCCGGATACCAGGGGCTCCGGTTCCCTATATACCTTCCATCCCTGCGGGCACATCTGCGGGAACTCCCTCTCCAGGGAGCTATCATAATCTATGCCCCCCTCGTACTCTGGAAATATATCCCTCATTCTGTGGGAGACCTCCAGCCTTACCATCTTCCTCCTCACTATATCGGCCCTCAGATCCCAATCGCTCATCCTCACTATGAAGGGGACTAGCTTAGCCATAGCCACTCCGTACTTCGTCGTCAGCTTGAGTATCGACGCTGGGCCATCTATCGTGAGCTCCAGCTTATCCCTCCTGCTAGCCGTGTACATCAGGCCCAGGCCCTTGAGGGCCCTGAGCAGGGGCTTGACCTCCCCTCCCGAGGAGGAGGTGAGTAGATGCATCCTCGAGGACTTGAACAGAGCTGTCTGGAGCAGGGCTAAGTTGTACTCCTTCAGTAGCTCCTCCGGTTCAGGTGCATTGAATTCGACGAGCTTCAACTCAAAATCAGCCCATAATGCTCTCTCCAGCTCCTCCTCATTGACTCCTATTTCCTCAGCAGCCCTCCTTATTGCATCAGCCCTCTCCTCATAACTGACGAAGCCATGATAATCCCGATTCACGATCCTGTAAACCCTCCTCCTAGCTTCCAGAGGATCTAGAGAGCTCTTAGGTCTCTCAAATCTCCCCTTCCTCAGCAAAAGGATGTATAGACCCCTCACGAGCTTGTAATCTGAATAATATTCTTCTATCTCCTCTTCTTCCTCTTCTATCTCCTTCAGCTCCCTCCCCACCTTGAAGATCCTTATGAGATCCTCCGCCAGCTCCAGCTCGCTGCCCAAGGCCCACTTTAATATGAACTTACCTCCGACCACCTTGCCCCTCAGCAGTTGAGATGGGAGCATCGCATCACCGCTGCAGCGCCTTCCTCCTCCTTCTCGATACCCTGACCTCGCTGGTCCCCCTCGATATTACTTCATATAGCACGGCCCTCTTCCCCTCCCTCTTCCTCAGTATCCTCCCTAGCCTCTGCACGAACTCCCTCCTGCTCCCAGTGCCTCCGAGTATTATCCCCACCCTCGCATCGGGTACGTCCAAGCCCTCATCCAGCACCTTGGATGTGACTATCTTCGTCACAGAACCAACTCTGAAGGCATCCAGAACCTCCTTCCTCTCCTTCTTATCCGTCCTATGTGTTATCAGTGGTATCAGGAACCTCCTGCTTATCTCCTCAGCCATCTCGTTGAACTCCGTGAATATTATGACCTTATCATCCTTATGGCTCTCCAGGAGGCTTTGAAGGGTATCCAGTTTCGATCTGGAGTTAAGGGCTATCTTCCTCATCCTGTGCCAAGCGAGTAGGGCCCTCCTAGCTGTAGGATTCGAGGAGCTCATCCTTATCAATTTCATGAAGTCCTCCATCCCCGTGATCCTGAGCTTGAGATCCCTGAGAGCTTCCCTATACTCCCTCAGGCATTTATCATATTCGGCCCTCTCCTCCTCGCTCAGCTCAACCCCTATCCTTACTGTATCGAACTCCGAGAGATGAGTACCAGCTAGTTCCTTGGGCCCGATCCTGTAGACCACTCCCCCCACTATTGGGAAGAGTAAGCTGTGCCTCCCGTCCTCCCTCTCCAGGGTAGCTGTGAGCCCCATCCTGTATGGGGAGGCCAGGGATTCCCCTATCTCTATATATCCAGCCGCAGCCAGATGATGGACCTCATCGAACACGACGAGTTCGAACTTATTCCCGAGCTCATCCGATCTCAGGTAAGCTGAATCGTAAGTTATAACGGTAACTGGCCTCAGCTCAGATTTACCTCCTCCTATGATACCGGCCTCTATCCCCAGCTTAGTCAAGAGATCGCTCCACTGATTCAGGAGGGGTATCGTCGGTACTATTATGAGGGTGCTCTTCCTCAGCCTCTCTATGGCCTTCAGAGCTATGTAAGTCTTCCCAGCCCCTGTGGGCAGCACTATTATCCCTCTTCCCTTCTCAATCCAGGAATTGAATGCTTCCATCTGAAAGGGCTTGAGCTCAATCCTCCCCCTGACCTCTGGCATGGGCAGGGGGTCCATGACCTCATCTATAGCATGGGGGAGGAGCTCCTTTATCTCTGGGTACCTGAAGGCCGGAGCCCTTAAGGCCCCTACCCTCCCATCCCACCTGCAGTGAGGCAGTTTATCGAGGCCCTCCACTAATATAGTGCCTCTATCGTATCTCATCCTCACAGCTTTGCTCATCCTCTCCTTCCCCGCTGGAAGTCTTAAAAAGCTGATCCCCTAATTCAACTAGCTGTGCTGAGGTAACGTTTATTATATCCAAGGGCCCGGATCGAGGGATGAGAAGGAAGGAATTGCTGATCCTCTTGGTGTTGATAGTTGTTCAAGCAGCCTCAGCTGAGGATCTGAAAGTATGGGCATCCAAGGGATCCGTTGGGGCTGGGGAGGAGATAGAGCTGAACATCCTCTGGGGAGATACCGGCTGCAAGGAGTATCATGTGGTCATCTACAGGACTTACCCGAGCGGGGAGGTAGTCAGATATCCGGCTGAGGGATACGGGGATCCCCTGAAAGCCCCTGGACCCATGGGTATCAGGAGGACCTTCAGCGCCGATAGAGCGGGGATCCATACCTTCAGGGTCGAGTTGTACTGCGGGACCACTCTACTGGCTAAGGGCGATGTCAAGGTGAACGTCACCAGAGGGGCCTCGCAGATATACTTGAACGCTTCCCCGAGGAAAGTGAGGGTAGGGGAGGAGATCACGTTATTCGGCTCCATGAAACCTGAGAGAGCTAATCTGAGCCTCGAAGTAGTGAGTCCGGATGGAGCTAGGAGGAACTTGACGCTTATCGTCGAGAATGGGAACTTCTCCCGATCTCTCCTCCTGAACGTGAGCGGGACTTGGAGGTTCAGAGCTCTCTGGAGTGGGAATAAGGATTTCTCCGGATCCTCAAGCGATTGGATAGATGTGGAAGTCGCGAAAGGTCCGTTGAAAGTGAGCGTGAGGACGGATCCACCGGGATTGACTGTCTACGTTGATGGGAAGGCCTATCCCGGAGGAGGGGATTTCGAATGGGAGGAGGGGAGTATTCACAGCCTATCCGCTGATGCCCAGAGGACTGAGGATGGGAGGAGGTACATCTTCAGGGGATGGAGGGGCATGAGCAACTCGACTTCCATCTCAGTTAGAGCGGAGCCAAGCTCCTATGTGGCTGAGTACAGGGTCCAGTACTACCTGAACGTCACATCCGAGCTGGGGGAGGCGGAGGGCTCGGGATGGTACGATGCTGGGAGCTACGCGAGGGCGAAGCTCAAGACAGATAAGATAGAGGAATTCCCCTGGATCTACGTCTTCAAGGGATGGGGAGGGGATGCGAGCGGGAGCTCACTAATATCGGATCCAATACTGATGGATAAGCCGAAGGTAGCTTTAGCGAAGTGGGAGAGGACTCTGAATCCCCTCTACATGATCACGATCCTCAGCATATCCCTGGCTGTGATATTCGGGCTCACTACATTCTACCTCCTGCTCAAATACAGGAGGAAAAAGAAGCCGTCGGATGAGAGAGTTAAGAGGATAAGGGAGAAGATATCGAAGCTGGAGGAGATGAGGAGGAGAGGGGAAATACCTGAAGGCGTCTATGTGAAGCTCAAGAGGGAGTACATGATGGAGCTGAGGAGGATCAGGGGAAAGGAGAAGGGCTGATCTGGTTAACTCAACTTCACTTTTTAAGGCATTAATTAGAGGGTAAAGTCTTGCCTTATAAGCTATCGGGGCACAATATAATATGAGGTACGTTCTTCTGGCCCTCCTCATCCTCTCGATATTGGGGCTCTCCTATTATTACAATAAAGCTGAGGAGCTCCAATCAAGGATATCTGAGTACGAGAAGAATTTGGAGGAGCTCAAAAGGAATATTAGTGAGAAAGAGATCCTTTTATCCGATGCAGAGAGCAATGCGGCTGCTCTGAGGAAGGAGTTGAGCGAGGCTGAGGAGGAGATAGAGAAGCTGCGGGAGGAACTGAAAGCGAAGCAGGATGAACTATCATCATGCCTCTCCAAGGAAACTCAACCGGTTGAGATTAAGGTAGAGAATGAATCGGTATGTGAGAGGGAGTTAGCGAGCTGCAGGAATGAGCTCTCATCAATCAGGAGGGCTAGAGTTTACGTAGTTCATTGGTGGTACGATAGTTTCGGCTGCGTGCCCTGCGGTACAGCCAACGTTAAGTTCCACATAGTCCTCTTCAACGCTGGCTATGAGACCGCTGAGGACGTCAGAGTTATAATAACTCTTTACGGTGAGAGCGGTCCTATAAACGTCATTAGGATAGATGCCGGTTCATTGAGCGGTAGAACAGCGAAAGTGCTGGAGCAGATCGTCACGATATCAGCTAACTTCAGGAGAGCTGAAGTCAGTTGTGAGTCTTGATTATCCTCGATCTGATCGAGGGAGATGCTGTGAAAATTCCCGCTCATCTGAGCTGAAATAATTCTCCTAAGCTCGCTCAAAGATATATTTTTCCTTAAGGGGGCTGATCGGAAAAGGGAATTAAAAAATGAGAGGATTTTGAGGTCAGCTCTCGAGGGTCGATGCTGGAACGACCTTATACACTGTATACTCCCTATATCCAGTTATCACCTTGTAGTAACCCGAGAGCTCGACATCGAGGGCTTCGTCTCCCGTATCTACGAGGAGTGGTCTCCCCCTTAGGGATTCTAGCTTCCCCCTCGTAGCCACTATTATGATATTGCCCTTCCCCACCCTCCTCAGGACTTCTGGGCTTATCTGCTGATTCCCCCTCCCGAACACATAGCCCTGGCCTCCTATGGGAGTGACTACTACTTTGGCCTTCCTCCCCGAAATTAGCTCGATTATCTGCCTCTCATTGAGGTCCTTCCCAATCAACTCACCGTTAAGGATTGCATCAACGCCCAGAGGACTGAAATCTAAGCTGAGCGCTTTCATCACTTCCTTAGTCGTGCTCCCGGGCCCTATGAGATATATGACATCTCTCTCCATCACCTCGAGGAGCTCAGCCGCTATGGCCTCCCTATCGTAACTCTCGGAGTGAGATGATGGCACCTTACCTCCCGGGATATAATTGGAATCATAAGGTATCTTGAGGTAGCCATATAGCTTTACGGATAATCTTCCCTCCCTGAATGAATCCTCATCTATGTCCAGGACTTCGGCTTCTATTACCTCGCTCACTTCCCCCCTCAGGAACTTGAGAGCTAGCTCTCCTCCAGCCTTGGGGCTAGCTGAGAATACTGAGGAGTAAACTTTGACCCCAGCGGGTATGCCGAGTGTGACTAAGCTAGTCCCTATAGCTCTACAGACATCCCTCGCTGTACCATCCCCGCCCACGAAGAGCAGTATATCGACTCCCACCCTCCTCATATCCTCAGCAGCTCTCACAGTATCCTCGGCAGTCGTCTCCTCTCCTACGCTCCCCAAGACCTCAGGATTGAAGCCAGCCCTCTTAGCGGCATTCTCCCCCATCTTATGCGGGTAAGTGTAAATGGTGAGGGAATCCCTGATTGGCAGGAGCGCTTTCAAAGCATCCACAGCTCTATCCTCGGCCCAAGGTTTCGCTCCCAGCTCTATAGCTTTCTTCAGCATCTCAGGCCCGTCAGTGCCCTTTAGGCCCACCCTCCCTCCCATTCCAGCTATCGGATTCACTATGAGCCCCAATTTCAAAGCTTACCACCGTGCTTCTTCAGAAAGAGCCTCCAGGTTATGGACCACTTCTTTGGATCTGAGAACCAGCTGTTATCCTCTATCTTATGGATCACGCTCCTATGCGGGGCATTTATTACAGTCTCCGGCTCCTCGTAAGCCTCCCCCACTACTTCCTTCAGGGCCTCTATGTACTCATCAAGCTCCTCCTTGGAGTAGGATTCAGTCGGCTCTATAGTTAAGGGCTCCGGTATTATCCACGGGTGGTGGCTCGTCCATAGATGGAACCCGAAGTCAGCCATCCTCCTTATAACATCCTCGGCTCCGACTCCGGTCTCATCCTTCAGCTTCTTGAGGCTATACCTAACTTGCTCTATCCTTCTCTTATTAGCTGGATAAGATATATCGGCTCCCCTGACCTCCCTAAGTATCCTGTGCATCACGTAATTATTATTCAGGACAGCCACTCTAGCGACTTCCTTCAGTCCCTCCTCTCCCAAAGCCATTATCCAGGCATAAGCTCTCACTACTACTGGGAATACACCGTAAAACTCCCTGACCTTCCCTATCGTATCCGGGAGGTCGTAATTCAGGTAATAGGCCTTCCTCTCTGGATCGTAATCGACTACAGGGACCGGTAGGAAGTTCTCAAGTTCCCTCCTCACCCCCAGGGCCCCTACAGCTGGTCCTCCGCATCCGTGGGGGGATGAGAAGGTCTTATGGAGGTTGAAGAAGCCCATGTCGAAGCCGCACTCCTTAGCCCTGACTATCCCCATTATACCGTTAGCGTTCGCTTGATCGTAGCCGCAGAGCCCTCCGGCTTCATGAACTATATCGCAGAACTCCTTTATCCTCGGATTGAATATTCCAGTGTCCTCGGGATTCGCCACTATCATGCCCGCTGTCCTCTTGGATACGGCAGCCTTCAGGGCTTCCACATCCGGTATGCCCGTCTCCGGGTCTGGATATATAGTTATCACCTTGAATCCCTTCACAGCCGGAGCTGCCGCATCAGATGGGTGGGAGAATATAGTTGTTATTATCTCATCCCTCTCCTCGCCCCTCTTCTTGTGGTAAGCCCTTATTATGGAGGCCATGGCGAATATAGCTTGAGATCCTCCTCCGGGCTGGAAGCTGAACCTATCCAGCCCGGATATCTCCCTGAGGAAGAGATCGAGCTTGTACATTATTTCTAGAGCTCCCTGGACAGTTTCCTCATCTTGATATGGGTGAAGCTCCCTCACCATCGCTACGAATCTCTCATTCACTTTAGGGCTGTACTTCATAGTGCAAGTTCCCTGCCCTATGTCTATGTTCAGATCGGCCCCCAGGGTCTCCTGGGATAACCTCAGGTAGTGCTTTAAGACCCTCATCTGAGATACCTCGGGTAGCTTCGGCGGGTCCTTCCTCCTCATGTGCTCTGGTATCGAGGATAGGACGTCGCCAACTTCCCTCCTTATTTTATCATCGAGGGGTATCAAAATGCCCCTCTCACCCTCATTGCTCAACTCGAATATTATGGGCTCCTCCCATCTCGCCTCGTGGAACCCCCTCCTTACCTTCACTACCCCCATACTCTCACCCCAGGATCCTCCTGAGGGCATCAACTAGTCTGTCTATGTCCTCCTTAGTGTGGACTTCAGTGAAGCAGTAAAGGGCTGAGTTCCCTAGCTCCGGGAAGTGCTTCCTGAGATCTATGCCTCCGAATATCCCCTCCTTCAGGAGCTCCTTGTTTATCTCCTCAACGCTCTTCCTCCCTGGGAATTCCACGACGAACTCCTTGAAGTGAGGGGCCTTGAACTTAGGAGCCTTGAGGCCTATGCTCGAGAGGGCTTTCATAGCGTAAGCGGACCTCTGGAGTATCGCCTCTCCGAGCTCTCTCATACCCTTGGGTCCTAGGAGGGATAGGTAAACGGCTGCAATTATTCCGTGAGAAGCTGCAGCTGTCCCAACGAATTCTTTAGCCTTCTCCCTCTTCTCGAAGGATGTCCTCTCAAATAAGACGTCTCCGAAACCGTATTCTCCCTCTTTCACAGTCTTAGCTAGACCGAATATCCTGTACGGGATCTCCCTAACGAACTCCTCCTCATCCCTAGTGGCTAGGAAGCCTCCCAGCCCTCCCCCGAAGTTCATATGTATCCCCAGCGGCTGAAGATCCCCCACTGTTATATCGGCCCCGTAGTGGCTAGGGGGCTCCAACACGCCCAGGGAACTCGGATCCACACCCACTATGCATATAGCCCCCATTTCATGAGCTATCTCGCAAATCTCCTTCCCTCCAGTCTCTATGAACCCTAGGTAAGATGGGTTCTCGAAGTATACGGCCGCTGTCTCCCTCGATATCTTCCTCTTCAGGTCCTCTATATCCATCATCCCTCTCTCCTTATCGTAATCCACTTTGATCAGCTTGAGGGCCGGATCAACATAATTATTTACCACTAAGAACCTCTCCGGCGATATAGTCCTGGGTATAAGAACTTCCCTCCTCCCGTTTATCCTGTGGGCCATCCTCATCGCCGTGCCTGCAGCGTGCCCCCAGGAGTAAATGGGGACTGTGACTACATCCATATCTACTAGCTCCGCCATCAAGCTCTCGAACTCGAAGAGGGCCTGCCACCTCCCGTGGTCCTCGTAGGGATCCCCAGCATATGCGGTGAGGAACTCGGCCCTTCCAGCTATCTCATCGCATATCGCCGGGACGTAATGGGGCCAAGTCCCCCCTCCCTTGAAGCATAAATAATCCTCGCAACTCACGTTTTTGGAGAGGATCTCCCTCATATGCCTGTAGAGCTCGTACTCGGATCTGAGTGGCTCTGGCAGGTTCATCCTCCCCTTGAACCTTATCTCCTCAGGTATGCTCGCGTAGAGCTCCTCTATGCTCGATACCCCTATGTAGGAGAGCATCTCCCTCTTAACCCTCTCGACTGAGTTCGGGATGTAGGGATGGCTCATGCAGTACCACCTCCATCCACTACTAAAGTAGCTCCAGTTATCCAACTGGCCATATCGCTCACTAAGAAGAGGACAGCATTAGCTATATCCTCAGGCTTCCCTATCCTAGCTAGAGGCCTGTTAGCGGCCTCCCTCAGGAAATCCTCCCATTTCATACCGAGCTGCTCGGCCTCGCTCCTGAGCATAGGAGTATCCACATCCCCTGGAGCGACGCAGTTGACCCTTATCCCATCCTTACCGTGATCTATGGCCATGGCTCTAGTCATGTTGATTAGGCCTCCCTTGGAGGCGCAGTAAGCCACTGCCTTGGGGCCTCCCTTCAGCCCCCACCCCGAGGCTACGTTGACTATGCTGCCACCCCCTCCCCTGATCATGTAAGGTATCGAGTATTTCGAGACCAGGAAGGGACCCTTCAGGTTGACGTTCAAGACCTTATCCCACTCCTCCTCACTGGTTTCAACGGCATCCTTCCTGACTATGACACCAGCAGCATTTACAACAATATCTATCCTGCCGAATTCCTCATAAACACTCCTAACGACTTCCCTGACTTCATCGGCTGATGTGACATCGCACCTGTAAAATCTAGCCTTATCCCTCCCTATCTCATTCAGCAGGCTTTCACATTCCTTTATGTCCAAAATAGCTATTTTAGCCCCCGCCTGGGAGAGCTTGAGGGCTATAGCCCTCCCTATGCCGGAGGAGCCTCCTGTAATTAGGGCCACCTTACCGGATAATGAGATCTGGGGATAGGAACTCATAGGGGTAGCGGGGCTCATAATAAAAAAAGTTTTACGGTAAGATTATGAGTTAAGGGGCCATGAGAGGATGAATTCGCTTCCAAAAATGCTGTACCACACCGGACTAGTGGCAAAAATTTGGGATATTATAATTGATTTAGTAGATGCCTAAACCCGTCTCCCTCAGGCAACCGGTCGATTGAGAATAGCCCCGGGAAGATGCAGCATCTTCACGCTTTTTCTTCTAGCCTAAGCCCTCCAAAACCTAGCGATAATTGAGAGGATAGCGCCTGAGATACTTATCGCGACGTATATGATCAAAGCTGAGTTCATGGCTTTAAGGGGCTCCTCTATCATCATTAAAGCCGTTATTATGGAGCTGCTTATCGCCTGGCCCATGAACCTCATCGATCCTAAGAACGCTGTCGCTGATCCGTAAAGCTTTGGAGGGGATGAGTTCAGCGCAGCCACTGTATTGGGGGATGCGAAGAGCGCGAATCCCGCTCCGAGGATAACTAAGGATATTTCCACCCTCAATAAGCTCTCGGACCCGAGGGGGATGAGGAGGGCAATTCCCAGGGCTATCACGATCATCCCGAGGGAAGCTATCAAGTGGGGAGACCTCCTATCGGAAGCCTGACCGGCTATCGGGGAGAGAGCAGCTTGAATGACTGGCTGGATTGTGAGGATGAGCCCCGCCTCACTCGGCGAGAGGAAGCCGTGCAGGTAGTTACTGAGGATTATGGTAATCGCATAGGTGGCGCTGTAATTCAGTAGGGCAGCCGTTGAGGAAGCCATGTAGCTCCTATTCCTCAGGAGCTTGGGATCTATGAGCCCTCCCCTTCTCAGCTCCAAGAGGAGCCATGAGATCATTAATATGAATCCTAGGGCCAGTATATTATCGAGATTCGAAATTCCGTAGATCAGGCAGATCATTGAAGCGGAGAAGAGGAAGGAAGAGGAGTAACTGGGCCTCGATCCCCCCTCCCCGAGCTCGGGGAGGTTCACGGAGAGGAGAAGGGAGACCCCGGATAATGTGCCCGTGAGAGGGAATATCGAGATCCAGGATATGAGATCTGATAATAAGCCAGCTGAGAGTGGCCCTAAGCTCAGTCCTATGTAAACTGCTGCTGTATTTATCCCTATAGCTTTTCCCCTTCCCTCCCTAAAGATAGAGGAGATGAGAGCCACGCTCGTAGCTGATATCATGGAGGAGCCCAGGCCCTGCAGGACTCTCAGGGCTATGAAGGACCCGAAATCCCTAACTAAGATAGTTGCGATAGAGGATATCGTGAATATGACGAGGCCAGCCCGGAAGACCTTCGCTCTACCTTTCCAGTCAGCGATCCTCCCGAAGGGGACCATCGAGGATGCTAGGGCCAGAAGATAAGCTGTAGCTGACCAGTTGGATAGGGCTACCTCTACCCCGAAATAGGAGGAGATCTCGGGGAGGAGGAAGGCTATTGAGGAAGATGAAAAGGGAGTTAGGAAGGAAGCTATAGCGCAGGAAATTAGGACCCTTGATCTCAGCTCCTCTAACTTTTCAGAGCTCAAGAGTGGCACCCAGGGGCTTCGATATGGTATCGAATATCACCCTCTCTATCCTCCTCCTTCTCTCCATATCCTGCTCTATCTCCTCTATCCTGAGCCTGCAATCTTTATCTATGTTGAAGCTCTTCCCGCTCTGGCTTATCCTCCCCATTCCCTCCCTCTCAAGTATTTTAACTATCCCTAGGATCACGTTACTCGAGAGGGACGGAGGGCTAGCTCCGTGCTTCCTGAAGGTATCCTCTATAGCCCTGGCTATGAGTTTCGAGAGAGTCTCATATCTCTTGGAGCTTTTAGCTCCCCTCAACTCCCTTAAAACGGAGCTTAAGACGTTGACAGAGGCTTCTGATAGAATATCCTGCTCACTGACTTCCTCCTTGACCTTAACAGCGAGCCTCATTAGGTTCTCCAGGGCCTCCTTCAGGTCCCTCCTGAGCGTCGAGTACTTCCCCAGGAAACTCATAGCAGCTTCTTCCTTTAGCACTTGAAGGGTCCTGAAGAGATCTGGCTTCAAATTCACGATATCGAACCCCATGCCCATCTTAATCCTCATCTCCGTTATATCATCCGGGTCTATATCAGCTATCGATATCAGAAGAAGGGGGTACTTCTCCATGATCTTGAGGAGCTGATCGCACCTCTCCTTCCAGTATTCGCCATATTTTATCTCGATTCCGACTCTAGATACGAGCACATCCCCCCTCATCCCTAACCTGGGATCGAAGGTCCAAACATCGAAATGAGCATCCGTCCTCGCCCCTGGAACGCTGAGGGGCTCATCGGAGAATACAGCTATGTAATCCTTGGTGACGTCCCCTATCCTCACCTCCAACTTTATGTTCCTCACCTCGCTCAATAAGAACTTCTTCAGGAGATCCTCAGCGAATCTCCCCTCCTCTATCCTTCCCATATCCTCGAATCTTCCCAAATTTTTAATTATCTCTGATGAGAGATCTGTGAGGCCCTTAACAACTCCACCTATCTCCCTAGTCCTCGAGAGCTCTGAGGCGAACCTCTCCATGAAAGGATATATCTTATCAAGCGATCTCTTTATAGCATACCTCATATCATCGTTTTGCTCAAAATAGGCCAGCCAGAGGGCAATTATCTTCTTTAATGCCTCTTTGCTAGCTCTCTCCCTCTCATCATCGCTCATTGAGAGACTGAACTCCCTGGATCTGTCCATTAGCCTGCTCCCCAGGGCTCTATCCCTCTTCATAGTATCGCTAGCCCTCTTGGATAACAGCATTATCACGGATCCCCTGGGAGGGTTCCCGTAGCTTCCCTCAGTTATTCCCCTGATCAGATCAGCTAGGTATTCGATATCCCTCCTCTCCCCCCTCTCGAACTCGTCCAGGAGCTGATCTATCTCATCTATTATGAGGACGGTGGGCCCCTCATCACTCAGCTCCTCAAGGAGCAGCTCCCTAACATCCTTCATAGGACTTATCGTTATTATCTTCGAGAATACTCCCTCTTCCCTCAGCCTTCTCAGGAGAATATGGCCAAATTGAGTCTTCCCTGATCCATATTCCCCAACTATGCTTATTATAGCTCCTCTCCACTCCCTCTCACTCAAGTACCTGATTATGCTTTCCATAGTCTCCTTCAGGCGCTTCGAGTTCACCAATATCTCATGCATTAAGCTCAGCTTGATTTCTAAGGGCCTCCTATCCGACCATAATTCGAGTATCGATCTTATAGAGGAGCTCTCAAGCTTCCTGAAGCTCTCATAAATTTGCCTTATCTCCTCCCAGTGTTCGAGGCTCATCAATGCCACCTTGCCGATATCCTCTCCCTCAGAGGTATCACGAGCTCGCTGTAAACTTCTCCGCTTATCCTATCCTGCCAGGTCGAGAATATCTTCCCCGAAACGTTTCCAGGTATCTTATCGATATCATCGATGCTCTCAAGCAATTTCCTGTACTTCTCGAATGATGGGACATTCACGAGGCCCTTCTTCCATAAGGAGAATATTATTCGCCTCGCAGAATCACCATAGACCTTCCTGAGGCTTGAGTATGTCAAAGAGCCCTTGCTCCTTATATCCTCGAGCACTCTCTCCTCTAAGGAGAGGGCTAAGATAGGGACTCTCCTCTCCTTTAGGAATCCGCCTTCCTTGAGCCATGAGATTATGGCTTTTGCCTCAGTATCGTTGATATTCATGCCGTTCCCCTTGATCGCTGACGAGAGGCTCGATGGGGAGAGGGGAATGCTCCTATCCATCAGGAGGGCGAAGGCCTTATCCAGCTTATATTCGCTCAGGAGAGCTTCCGCTACCCTTTCAAAGAACTCATCCATGGATTTCGCATCTTTAACTCTTCCCAAAATCCAGTTCAAGGTTTTCTCGTATTGCTCAGCTTTCCTCTTACTGACCTTCAGGAGGGCCATTATGCTGTTGACATCGAGCTCCCTCATGGATGTAGCGAGCTTGTAGAGGTTCTTGAGGGACAAAGGGTAGAAGTTACTTCCGGGCATCCTCCATAGGCCCAGCGATAACTGAAAAAGTTTACCATGCCATGCTCAGTCGAGCTATGATGCTCTTTCATAGCGTCAATACAATAATCTTTATAAATAAATTGATGCTAATTTTCAAATATTGATGATGATCCTGTACAACTATTTTATTTAATAAGTGATTTGCCATGCGGCAAATTTATAAAGTGCGAGCTTGTTATAACCGTGGTGATATGATGAGTAGTTTCGATGAGAGGAAGGAGCTCTTGAAGAATGCGATAAAGCTCCTCCACAGCGGATCTAGTGTTGAGGAGCTTAAGGAGAAATATGGTGATTTATTATCTAATATATCACCATTTGAGATCCCTCTGATAGAACAAGAGCTCGTCAAGGAGGGGATAAGTGTAAGGGAGATACTGAACCTCTGCGATCTGCATGTAGCACTCTTCAGGGATTCTCTAGCCAAAAGAGAGCTTAAGGGGATCCCAGAGGGGCATCCGCTAGATATTCTCATGAGGGAGAACGATGAGCTACTCAAGGACGCTGAGGCCCTGGGGCTGTATGCTAGAGCTCTGAAGGAGGGAAGCGATGTCCTTAATTTCATAGAGGAGCTCTTAGGTGAGTTGAGGAAGCTGAGATCCCATTACAGGAAGAATCAGATGCTGATATTCCCCTATTTAGAGAGGAGAGGGATAACAGCAGTCCCAAGAGTCCTCTGGGGGAGGGAGGATCAAATCATAGTGAAGATGAGGGAATTGAGAGAGGCTTTAGATGAGTTTAAGAGTGGGAAAGAAGATGCTAAGGAAAAAGTAGCCTCCCTCTCCGAGGAAATATCGAAGGAGATCATAGATCTTGTGTTCAGGGAGAATAAGATACTTTACCCAGCTTGCTGGACTCTATTCTCAGAGGGGGAGTGGGCAGCGATATATGAGATCCTCGGGGATATGGGAGTTGAGCTGGGGAAGTGGTCACCTGAAGCCGAGCCCATCTATCCGTATCAATTGGTACCGGAGGTTAAGGATTTATCGACGCTGCCCATGGAGTTCAGGAATCTAGCTTCATCAGCGACTCCCGATGAATATGAGATAAGGAAGGAAGGGGATATTGAGATGGAAACTGGTTTCTTGAGCGTCAAGGAACTGGAGAGGATCCTGAGGAACTTGCCCATCGAGCTAACTTTCGCCGATGAGAACGATAGAGTCAGGTTCTACACCGAATCCTCCATGAGATCGGGCTTCGTGAGGACTAAGACTATAATAGGGAGGAGATTGAACTTCTGCCACCCGCCCAGGTTGGAGGGTTACGTGATGCTCAACGTCAAGAAGATAAAGGAAGGGGAGTTCCCCCACAGGGAGTTCTGGACTAGGGTCGGGGACAGGATAGTGAGGGTGATAGTAGCTGGCATCAGGGACGATGAGGGGAAATATCTGGGTACTCTGGAGATAGTTGAGGACCTCACGGAAATATTGGAGAATCCTGAGGAAATAAAGAAGAGGATAGTGGTGCTCTGAATGAAGAGCCCCTTCTTCTTAGCTGATAGGTACTTAATCCCCGGCCTCTACAGGCTCCTAGTAATGAACTTGAGGAAGAGGGGCCTTCTGGAGGTTGAAATAGCGGAAATTTTAGGGATTTCGGTTTCAAACGTCTCAAGATACCTTAATATGAAGAGAGGAGCCTTATTGAGGCTCGAGGATTTGGAAGAGGTATCGAAGCTCACTGATGAGCTGGCTGAGTCGATAATAGCTGGGGAGAGGGTGAGCATAAATTTCAGCATCTATAAGATAGCATCCGAGCTACTATCGAGGAAGCTCCTTTGCGAGTTCCATCGTTCAATCGATGGGATCGACCGCAGCTGTAATATATGCCCGGAGATATTCAAGTAATTTTTAATATGAGTGATTCCTCTATCATGGGAGAGGGGGCCGGGGGTTACGGCTTCGAGCTGGGGAAGGTCCGCCCACGCCCCCAGCGCCGCCCCTCCGCAAGGAGGCACCTCGAGAGGGGTGGGAAGGCCCACAGAAACGACACGTCCTCGGGGGGATGACGATGATGCCGGTGAGGCTGAGAATCCCCGAGGGACCGGTGAAACGGGGCCCCGGCGGCGTGCAAGCCGATTCCCGCTATGAGGGGCTGGGGCGAGCGGGAGGTAGGCGCTTAGCCAAATCCCCCCAGTACAGAAGGCGGACTATGGCCCCCACTCCCTCATCTCATTAAAACAATGCCCCTAGGATCCTTCACCCTGACTGCTAGAGTCTCCCAAAGCCTGAAAGCGTGAGATCCATCTATGGGCCCTATGTAATCCAGGACCGTATCCGCGCCTATGGCTACGTCCAGCACCTGCTGATTCGATGATATTAGAACTGCTTCCTCATCACCGATAGCTGGAGAGGCTATCACATCCTTTATCAGGGCCTTGAGCCTCTGAAGTTCCATTATACCGGTCCTCTCATGGACTGAGACTAATTTCGCATATCTAGAGGGGCTGAGGAACAGTAGAAAGGGCCCGGGGAACCCGTTGGAGAGTAGTTTGGATAGGGCTGATGCGACCTCATTGACAGCGGATCCGGGCTCATCCCAAGAAGATATTCCCATCTTCATCCCTGCTTTCTCCTTTATTCCATCTAAAATTGTTTTCTCCTCCTCGAAAGTCAGCTTGCTCGCTGCAGTAAGGGCCTGAGGTACCTCGAGCTTCCCTATGGATTTCGAATAATCTAGGGAGGCTTGAGCTATCTCAAAAGTCTGGGATATCTCCCTCAGTTGTACTATGTACCTCCTCGATTTTATGCTCCCATCTAAGGATACCTCCTCGACTGGCACTGCATCGATCCCCCTGCCCAGGGAAGTCACAGGAAGACTGGGCCTGACCCTCCTGATAGAATTAGCGTAATCCTTGACTAAATTCTGAAGCTCCTCCCAGCCCTCAGAATCCTCTCTAGGACTAGATGGATCCTCCACCTTTATTCCGGTGAGCTTAGAAACTTCTTCAGCGCCCTTAACTAGCTCCAAGACTTGCTCCTCATCCAAACTCTTCAATAAAGCCAGGAACTCTCCAACGTGGGTCTTCTCCTCCTTAGCTATATCCTCAAAGACCCTCTTAGCTGCCTCATCATCTATGCCCTTAGCTAACTGCAGGTAGAGATTTATGGCATCTAGCTCAGCTATTATGCCGAGCCTGAGGGCCTGGGCTATCTCATCCTTGGAGAACTTCCTCCCCTCCGGGAGCTCGATGGGGTTCTTGCTGAGCATGAGCTGAATGGCAGCGAAATAATATAAATGTTCCATAACTTCAGCCGGGGACTTTCCATGGAAAAATTTTAATTATCGAAGCTGTTATTCGTTGAGGTGATCCCTTGGAAGAGGCCTCGGTAGGGGACGTCGCTAAGAGGATAGTCGAGTTGATAAAGGGGGACGATCTCCTGAAATCGCAACCACTCCATAGGATAATGCTGGCCCTTCTCCTAGTCGCTTCCACTATAGTGGATGTGCTCAAGGAAGATAACATCGATCTGAGCGAGGACTTCATGGATATCGTTAGGACCATGCTGAGGGGGGACGATCCGCTAGCCGATATGATGGTGGGCTGAGATGTATCAAAATTTTTTAAGGATAGATTCAGCGAGTCCGAGACCTCTTATGGATCGTTACGCTCAATACTACGATCTGCTTTATGCAAATAGAAACGTGAGTGAAGAGGTCGACTTTTTGGAGGAAGTAATTAAAAAATTTTACAGTGGGAGGGCGAGGAGAGTCCTAGATGTGGGATGCGGGACTGGGATGCACAGCATAGAGTTCGGTAGGAGGGGATACGAAGTAGTAGGCATAGATGTATCTGAGGATATGATTAATAGAGCGAGGGAAAAAGCTAAGGGGATGGAGAACGTAAAATTCTTAGTAGGAGATGCCTCTAACATGGAATTGAGAGGGTTCGATGTAGCGATAGCTATGTACGGTGTGATAAGTTACTTCACTGAGGATGAATCGCTCGTGAAGTTCCTAGAAGCTGTGAGGAGGAGCTTAGTGGACGGAGGTCTCTTCATATTCGACACCTGGAATATCTTGGGAGTAATAGAGAAGAGGGTCTACTATGAGATGCCGACCCCCGAGCTCAGGAAATCCGGGAACTCTCTAGCTATAAAGGAGAGCTCATGGAAGATAGATCTCAAGGATCAGATAGCTGCTCTCGATATAGGCTGGTCTATAATAGATCTATCGAGGGGGAGCGTGGATATCATGGATCATAAGATAAGGCTGAGACTCTTCACCCCTAGGGAGATAAGGTATATACTGAGAAGCTGCGGCTTCTCAGTATGCGAGATCTACCCGGACTATGAGATAGTTCCCTTCTCAGGGAGCAGCCCCGAGATGGTAGTAGTAGCTAAAGCTTCGCATGAGGAGTTGATGGGAGAATATGAGCAAGGATAAAGAGCTCCCAGTTCAGGATCATATAATAGAGCTCTTGGAGAGGCTGAGGAGAGCATTTATCTCAGTAATAATATCGTCGATAGCTGTCTCCATTTTCCCAGATCCCTCATCTCATAGTTACAGGCCCCTCATCTTCTCGATAATGGATAGAGTGAGGAGGGATATGACTGACTTGAATAACCCGATCCTGAGGCCCCTAGCCAATATCTTCGGGATAAAGGAGGTAAATATAGATCTCATAGCTTACAGCTGGATAGATTCTATAGAAGTAATTTTGATGCTCTCCCTCCTCTTCGGCTTGGTCATATCCTCTCCCTATATAGCGAAGCAGATCTACGATTTCGTTGAGCCCGGTTTGGAGGAGAGGGAGAAGAGGATAATAATTCCATTCGTCCTAGGATTTTCCATTCTCTTCTCATCAGGCGTGATTTATGCTTATTTCGTCGTCATGCCCCTGACCATATTCTTCCTCTCGCTGATATATATAGCGAGCGGCATAAAGCTGATATTCTCTATTGAGCAGTTCTTCTCATTCATAATAACGGGCTTGGTCATCGTGGGACTCTTCTTCACCTTCCCATTGATAATAGCGGTACTATCTTACTTGGACATCCTGAGGCCCGAGACCCTCAGGGAGAAGTTCAGTTACATCTTCTTCATAGTCCTCGTCATACTAGCTATCGTTACTCCGGATCCAACTCCGGTCTCCATGATAGCCCTCTCAGTACCTTTCTTAATACTCTACTACCTCTCCTACTTGCTAGCGAGGAAGTTCGGTCAGCATGTGACGTGAAATATCGCGTTAACCTTCCTACCGCTCTCCCTCAATTTATTGAAAGTCCTCACGGCATCCGGAGTCCTCTCAACTATTAGCTCTATATTCAGCTTCTCACAAGCTTCCTCAACGCCGGACAGGGGCATGAGGCCGCTCTGCCCAGTGCCAACTACTAGCACCTCTGGAGGCCTCTCGGAGAAGTAGTGAAGCACCTCCTCCCCCGTGAGAGGGGTATGCCCACTCTCCACAGCCGATAGCTCCTTCTTCCTCTTCATGACACGGTCAGTTATTACCACATCGTAATCGTACCTGACGCCATCAACTATTATGTAACCGAAACCAGTCCCATCGACTCTCATAAGGTTAAATGAGGGGGCTAATTAAAATGATGCAGTGGCGGCGGATGGCAAAGCTTAAAATCGGTGCAATCAAACCAGCTTATGCTTTACGATAAGTCCCCGCCTCAACCTCCCGAGGATTTCAAGATATTGAAGTATGAGGAGCTACTATCGTTCGTTAAATCTATCTTCGTCAAGCTCGGGGTGCCCGAGGAAGATGCTTTCATAGTAGCAGATAATCTAGTCACAGCTGACTTGAGAGGAATAGACTCCCACGGCGTCGCGAGGCTGAGGAGGTACGTGGATGGGCTGAGGAAGGGAGCTGTGAAGGCGAGGCCCAACATAAGGGTAGTGAGTGAAGGACCTTCCTTCGCCCTAGTGGACGGTGACTCAGGGCTTGGACAAGTAGTGGGGAACTTCTCGATGAAATTAGCGATAAGGAAGGCTAAGGAGAGCGGGATAGGCTTCGTCACAACTAGAATGAGCAACCATTACGGGATAGCCGGTTACTACGCTATGATGGCTTTAGAGCACGATATGATAGGGGTCTCCATGACGAACTCTAGGCCCCTAGTCGCCCATACCGGGGCTCTGGGGAAGTGGCTGGGAACGAATCCGATAGCTCTAGCCGCCCCCACCAAGGTGCCTCCGCCATTAGTCATAGATATGGCAACTAGCGTAGCCCCGATAGGGAAGATGGAGGAGTACTCCAGGCTGGGGAAGAAAGCCCCGCTGGGCTGGGGGATAGATTCTGAAGGGAATTTATGCGATGATCCAGACAAGATAATGAAGGAAGGCGCCCTTCTTCCACTTGGAGGATTAGGTGAGTTAATGGGAGGGCATAAGGGATACGGTTTAGCTTTACTCGTGGAGCTCTTCACCAGTGTGCTGAGCGGAGCAGCTATGCTGAGGGATGTGGGCCAGACAGAGGCACCTAAACCAGCTAATGTGGGCCACTTCTTCATGGCGATAGATGTATCGAGGTTCATGCCTCTGGACGAGTTCAAGGATAGGATTGAGAAGCTCAGGGCTGAGCTCAAGAACGCTCCGCTGCACCCTCAGTTCGATAGGATATGGGTGCACGGTGAGAAGAGCTACCTGACCTCCATGAAGAGGATGAAGGAGGGGGTACCGATATATAAGAAGGTGTTCGAGGAGATGAGAAATATAGCTATGGAGCTCGGGATCAGCTTTCCCTGGGAATGATCTTATTTACTGCTTCCTCAATGGCCTTCAGTGAGGCATCCACTATATCCCTGCTGGTCCCTGCAGCTTCAACCTCCCCCTTAGGTCCTACAACCCTTATCTTAAGCTCAGCTATCGCCTCAGATCCAGATGAGACAGCTATTAGCCTGAACCTCCTCAAGTTGAAACTCGGTATGCCCTGTATCGATCTTATGGCCTTAGTTATAGCGTCCACCGGACCAACTCCGCTCGAGGATGATATCACTTCCCTCCCACCGATCAATGCCCTTATTGTTGCTGTGGGAGTTATCCCGCTCCCGGTCACAGCCACCCACTCCTTCACCTTGAAGAGCCTCGGCCTCTCCCCCAGCACCTCCTCCACTACTGATCTGAATATAGCTTCAGTAATTCTGACTCCCTCTTGAGAGAGCTCCTTCACCCTAGCCAATATCCTCTCCACATCTGAATCGCTCGCTGAATATCCCATCTCCTTGAGCACTTCTTTAACTGCCTTCCTCCCTGAGTGAGTCCCGACCCAGAATCTTCTGACCCTTCCAACTTCCCCGGGGCTCACTATCTCATAGCTGGAGGGCTCATTAGATATAGCGCTGACGTGGACACCGGCTTCATAAGTGAAGACTAGGGGACCTACTATAGGGGATATCTCGCTGATTGGGATACCGCTTATCCTCTCTACAGCTTCGCTCACGCTGGGCAGGAGTTCCATCTTCACATTAGTATCGAGGCCAGCTAACCTCTTCAACCCGACTACTACCTGTTCTAGAGGCGCTATACCAGCTTTAGGACCGAGGCCGTTGACCGATACGTGTATCTGATCCGCTCCAGCTATAGCTGCTGATAGAGAATTAGCCGTAGCCATCCCCAAGTCGTTGGAGAATGTCACACTTATCGGCTTCCTTATCCTCTTCTTCGCCTCTAAAACGATTTTCTTAGCATCATCAGGGAGCATGGCTCCGACTGGATCGCTCAAATTTATCCTATCCGCCCCGGACTCCTCAGCTATCCTGCAGAGATCCCAGAGGAGATCATCGGACCTTCCAGCATCCTCAGCCGTGAATTCAACAGTGAGGTCATGCGATTTAGCTAAGCTCACCGCTTCCCTGACCCTCTCCCTCGCCTCCTCCTCTCTCATCCCGTAAGCCCTCTCCAGCAGCAACCTGCTGGCCGGTATGAATATGTTCACGCTATCGACTCCAGTCTCTACAGCGGCCTTCACATCCTCCCTTATAGCTCTAGCTAATGCGCATACCTCGGGGGAGAGGCCCGATCTCGATAACCTCTTCACGTTCCTCACTACTTCCCTGACTACCCTCTTCTCACCCTCGGAGGATGCGGGGAAGCCTGCTTCGATGACATCCACGCCGAGGGTATCGAGATGCGAGGCTATCTCGAGCTTCCCCTCTAGGCCAAAGGAGACGCCGGGTACCATCTCACCCAGGGTGAGGGTGGAATCGAATATCCTTATCATACGGTTAGCTGCTCGCTGAGCTTATAACATCTTCTCCCAGGCCCTCTCGGGTGAGCTCGATGACTTCGATGGTAAGGCAACTACTTCCACCTCCACCTGAACGGGGAAGGGGACGCAGCTCCCCATCCCCCATATGAGGGCTTCGTGATCCGAGAGCGTGGGGAGGTAGGATGATACCTCCTCCACCTCCGTGTACTTAGATATAGCCTCCTGATCGTTCCCGTTCCTCAATCTGAACGCTACTACGGTATTCGCCTGGCTTATGACACTCTTGCTGACGTAGGCCGGTCTCTGCGTCACGATCACGAATCCCAAGTTGTAGCCCCCGGCCTGACTTATCGCCTCTATCAAAGATTGAGCTACCCCGGAATCGTAGGGATCCCCGACTATGGAGAAGCCCCTCTCCGGGATCACGTACTGAGCTTCTTCAACGACAACTATCAGGGCGAAGTCCCCCTCCCTCCTCCTCGATACGGCGTAATTCGATAGTTCCTCAACTATGTTCCTTATGGCTAGGAACTGATCCTCATACCTCCTGTCCGATGAGAGGTCCACTATTACTATGGGGTTCTTCCTAACCTCATCGACGATGCTGAGCTCCTTCCCATTCCCGAGCTTCGGTATCTCCCTCTTCAGCCTGGATTCTATCTCCCCGACCAAGGAGGGCCTCACCCTCATCTCCCTAGCCACCTGCCTGAGCTTCCTCAGAGCTTCCGAGGCATCTCCATCGGCATCCCTCAACGCCAGGAGCAGGAGCTGATGGGAGAGGGTCCCGGGCTTATACCCTAACCTCTTGGCAAGAGCTCCGGGGCTCATGCTCCTCGGCAGGAATGCTGAGTAATCGTATATCGCTCCCCCCTTGCTCGAGAGCCTCTCATATTCCCCTCTCCTATCGAGGATGAGGAACCTGGGCCTGGGCTTGAGGTCAGAGGACTTCGCTATCAAGCTCGAGACGAAGCTGCTGTTGTGGACGAATGCTCCATTAGCTAGGAAGCTCTGAGTATCGGGCACGTCGAGATCGTAAACATATTTCGCATTCGTATATACCTTCCTGACGCTCACCACTCTCTCCAGGTTGACGGATGCCCTGTAGATGAGCCCCTCCACTTTCCTGACTTCCTTGAGCAGCGTTCCTCCGTCCATCCCGAGCTTCTTCCAATTCTCCAGCCGATCCATGAGCATCCTGAATGAGATGGAATCCACTAGGAAGCCTTTTGGGCAGAATTTAACCGTGGATACGCCCAGAATAGATAGTATCGTCGATAGGATTAGGGCTCTCTGTTCCTCCAGCATGAGGAGGGATAGGTTGCCCTTCTCGTGAATTGCCGTCCTGAGGAGGAGCTCCCTGAGGGCCCTAGCTAGAGGATAAAACCTCACCCCAAGTTCTTCGACCTCCTCGGGGAGATTCAGGAGGGAGCTGAGGCCTGAGGAAACTATCTTAGCTAACTCGGGAGATCTCACGAAGATGCCCCTGTTCTTCAATGTGATGAAATCCACTCCAGCTTCGAGGCAAGCTAACTTCACTTCAGCTATATCGGGATCCATTATGAGGACTCCATCCTTCAAAGCAACTCCTGAAGCTAAGCTAATGCCCAGGAGCCTATCTAGATGCGCTTGATAGCCAGCTGGCCTTAAGGAAGCTCCTCTAGGGACTATCAAATAACTCTCGCTCATCCCAGCTAGTTTCTTGGGTGTGACCTTGAGCAAATTAGTCCCATCGGAGACCAAGAGGCTGTGATCCTCCGTTACCCTTACCTTCCTCCCGGTGGATGTCTCAATCTCGTAAATATCCTTATCCAGCTTGTGCCTGTATATCCCAGCTACTTTGGACCATCTGGGAATGAAATCGGGCCAGAGAGAGAGGGTCTCATACCCTAACTCCCTGAGATCCAGGAGAACTTCATCTGGGGCCTCTCTCGGTAGCAGGCTATCGAAGAACCTTTCCACCGGGCCTATGAAATACCTCCTCCTCAAGGAATCATATATTATTATTATAGTGTCTCCTGTGACGCTCTTCCCGCTCCTGGTCATCCCGGTGACGAACATATGGCCCCTCGCTATCGCAGCTATATCTATGGAGAACGGAACCCTAGTCCCCTTTATCCTGCCTATCGTGAGGGGGAGCCCCTGGGAGAATCTGGGGGTTAGGAAGGAGCTCAATTCCCTCGGATCAGGCCTCATAACCGGGGAGAGAGTCGAGGGTGGGGCTTCCAGTCCCCTTATCCCGGATTCCGACCTATAGCCCAATACCTCGCATTCAGCTATCATGTACTCAAGATCGCTACTGTAATCTGAGATCAAGCCTGAGCTGCTCGCAAGAAGACCGGCTTTCCCTAGATCGACTTCCTCATTTATTGTTTGAATATCCCTAACCCTTATGAAGACCGGAACTCCCTCCCAGGGATGATCTATGACGTAGAAATCTCCCAGGGATACTTTAGCGTTCTTCAGAACCACGAATAATATCTTTTTGGGGGTTGATCTTGATATCACGTGCCCCACAATTTCTCTCAATCAATTTCACCCCTCTGAATCGAGAATAGAGCCAATTTCTCGGAGTTAATTCCTCTCTTCCTAGCCTCCCTCAAAATCATCCTGTATATGAGGGAGCTCTGCTTATCCGTGACCTTGGAGAGCCTATCCACAGCCAATATGGGCATCGGAAGCCCTGTGCTCGGCTCCGATATTGAATATATGTAGGAAGCTAGAGCGTAAGCTTTATCTACAGAATATTCGGGGAGATCTAGCCTTATAGGGGCTCTCCCCCTCCTCAAGAATATGGCCCAGGGCCTGAAGCTCCTGGCATCTCCCAGATAACTGGCGACCTCCTCCCATCCGCCGCTGATCGGTATAGGGCCTAAAGCCTCTCCCTCCTTTATTGAGAGCGAGGATATCAGGGAATCCGAGAGGCCATCTATCCCGAGCCATTGGGAAATGTAATGGCTCCTTATCCTCTTCACAACGCCCAAAATGTATTTGCCCGATGCTTCGGCTTCCCTGAGAAGGGATGAGAGGGTTCGCAGAGTAGCTTCATACACCTCCAAGTAGGAGTTGGAGTAGCTCCTGCCCCTGGGCGCGTAGTATGATCTGGGCAGGAAGAGGGGCCCATCTATCAATATTAGATCGCTCTTATCTAGGAGAACGGATGCTAAGTTGTACATCAAATAGTAGCCTATTATGGATGAGAGCTTAACGCCTTCCTCATCATCTAGGCTGGATGATGGGGGCTTCAGAGTAGCTAGGAGGGGATCGCATATCTTGATCCCGTCCTTGAAGGCAGCTCCTACAGCTATGCTTATCGGCTGATAGCCTATTATTAGATCCTTCCCGTTGGATCCTGCATCGACGGCGGCGACCCTAAGGCTTATCAGCTCATTATTCAGCTGAGTTATCGGTAATATCTCCCTCAGCTTGGGGATGTAGAGCTCAGCCCTCTCCACGAGCTCTATTATATTTGAAAATAGGTCCCTGGAGAGTCCCTCTAAGACTTCATTGTATTTACCGTAAGGTATTATGCGGGGAGAGAGCTTAGCGAGATCCGCATCATTGATCCCCTCATCTCTCTTTTTCATAAGTTTCCCAATACTTACATATTTATTGCTTAATAAAAGGTGATGATGTCATATTCAAGTCGGGTAATTAACCTTTTTGATAATAAAAATTCCTTCATATGTGAAGAAAGATATCAGAGGATCAAAGGCAATTAGGCTGATCAAAAAGGTTATAAGCTAGTCAAAATACATTTTGATGATGTCAGCGAGGGGGGTCGGGGTAACTCTCAAGGGAATAGAGAGAGCTCTAACGCAATACGAGAAAGTTCTGGATCTATCAGATTCCTGGTACATCTTAATAGCTCCGACCTCCCTCAATTTCCATTTATTTTCTAGAATATTGTCGAGTGAAGTGAGGATGATAATCTCCTCGATCTTCATAAATGACGGCAGCGAGGGGGATGGATTCAGGGAGTTCAGGGATAGATTAGCATTCATATACGGAAAGGATCATGTGGTGGAGGAGATCTTCGAGAGGATAGACCAAATAGAGATAATATCGAGATTCTCAGAGCTATCTAATTTGATAAGAGAGTACAAGGGTGGAGAGCTCGGATTGAGAGCTCTAATAGTGTGCTCAGGCCCTTACAAACTTGATCTCTTTCACCTCTCCCTCTATCTGGATGCTAGAGCCATAGAGCTGACCGAGGATGGATTCAGGGAGTTGATAAGCTATCCGACGTGGAAGCTGAATGAGGTATCGCTCTCAATACTCTACGTGGCTATGAAACTCGAGGCCATGGGTGAGAGGGTCACGCCCCACTCCTTAGCGAGGTACGTGAAGCTGAAGGAGAAGGGGGAGAGGAGGGATGTCAGATCCAAAGTGGTCAGCCTCGATTATCACATAAGGAAGTACTTGGAGAGGGAAGGGCTACTTCAGAAGGAGAGGGATCCTGAGAGCAAGAGGGGAGTCGCTTACAGACTCACAAAGAAGGGGATCAATGTTGCAAAGTTGGTTGAGGCCCATTTCAGGAGTCAGGGCCTCAAGATGGAGGATCACATAGATCTGAGCTCGCTCAACCAATCCGTTGAGGTGAAAATATCTTCATGATTTGATCCTCTGAGTCACTATAGCAGGGCAGATCTTAGTAATTCCTCCCATCCCCTCTATCTCCTTCAATATCCTCCCGAACTCCTCCTCATCCCTGGCCCATATCTCGGCCATTATCGAATGATCCCCCGCAGTTATGTAGACAGATCTAGCGTACTCCTTTTCAGCTATTTCCTTTGCTACTCTAACTATATCGCCCGGGAGTACATCTATGCCCGTCAGGGAGATTATGGAGTAGCCCAGGGAGGCTGGGTTTATCCTGGCCGTGAATCCCTCTATTATCCCCATCCTCTCCAGCCTTCTTATCCTCTTCCTAACAGCTACATCGCTTATCTTCAGCTCATCGGCTATCCTCCTGAAGGAGACCCTGCCGTCCCTGGAGATCATCTCCAGGATCTTCCTATCCCTCTCATCGAGTACTTTCACGGCCCTTTCCATCATAAGGCATGCACCACCCTCTTATAAAAAAAGGTTTCCCATGTATGAGGAAAGATAATCGTGATGAAAAGCTCAAGAAGGCAATCCCTCGAGCACTGTCGTGAAAAAGTCATGATGTTCCTCCTCATCTTTCAGGATCTTTTTGAATATCTCAGCTGTGGTGACATCGCCTTCCTCATTCGCTACTTCTATTATCTGCTTGTATAGAGTTATCGCCTTCTCCTCATCCTTAACATCCTGCTCTATCATCTCCCTCAAATCCTTCCCAACTTTTATCGGATCCGGTACTGTCGTGGGGGTGCCTCCCAGATACCAGAGCCTCTCAGCTATCTCCTCGGCGTGCTTCATCTCCTCTATCGCTATTTTCTTGAGCTCCCCGGATAGGAGCACATGCACAGGGCCCACTGTCTGGACATGCTGCCACATGTACTGAATAGAGACCTGTATCTCCCTAGCTATAGCTTGATTCAACAGGGACTTGAGCCTCTCACTAGCTTTCCCGGCCATAACCATATGGTACACCATGGAAACATAAAACTATAGGAATATAAACTTTCGCATACGGACGTCGTCCACGCATAAGGAAAGGGTTTATTACTACCTTGGGACAATAGGTGGAGGTCGGATCATCGATCAGATGGTTATATTGAGCTCGCTCCTCCCCGAGGCTCAGAGAGAGGGGGATAGGGAGAGGCTTGATCCCCTGATATTGGGATCCATAGCTCTATTGGGATTGAATCAAGATGAGTTAGTGGCATGCGACAGGAGGCTGAAGAGAGCGGGAGTCTTCGAAGTTCCTAGAGGATCTATATTAGCTATATTAGCTCCCACTAGGGGAGGACTAGCTAGATTAGTCTCTATAGGCAGGGTCATGGCTACAGCCACGACGCTGAGCGATGCTTACTCCTCCTACAGCCCGCTGAGCTACGATGAAGTGAGGGGGATAGATGAGGAGGTGAAGGGAATAATAGGGAGGAGAGGGATAACTCCGATCGAGAGGGTTAAGGATGGCTACCTAATAGTAGCTGAGAACGTGCTCAGGGAGGGGATTTACTACTCAAGGCTGGAAAAACGCTTGAGATAAGGCTGGAGCTAGATGGGAATTTGATAAAGGAGGTGGAGATCTCGGGAGATTTCATGGTTTTCCCGAGCGATGCAATCGAGGAACTTGAGAGGAAGCTGAAAGGTAGGGCCTTAGGGGAGCACGAAGGAGTAGTTAGGGAAGTCCTGAGGAAGGCCGAGCTAGTCGGGATAACCGAGGATGATATAATAGAAGCTATATGGGATGTCGCGGGATCTTAGGGCTACAGATGCGAAGCATCACTTGATTCTAGAAGGATCTAAAAAAATGTTCAATTTTATTAGGCCGACCGATCGTTGGGAAAAGCTTATATTTTATGCTGCTAGAAAAATATCATGAATTCCCTCAGGTGGATCGCTATCCTGATGCTAGTGGTCATCCTGCTGACCCCCTCCCTCGGGCAGAGCTCATGCATCGCGGCATCCTACGTTTCATACACCGAGAGGATAAGGCCCGGCGAATCCGGTCTCCTAGATGTTAATTTGATTAATTATTGCTCATATCCCGTCAATCTGATCGCCAAAGTGATCACACTCGATGGTGATCCCGGGAACGATTTTGAGACCCCCGTATACCTGAACCCGGGTGATGGGAAGATCGCCAGGATGAGGATATCAGTTCCCTCCTATTATGGGAATAAGACACTCCAATTCTACGTCGTCATCTATCAGATGGTGGGGAGCGCTTACACTCCCGTGATCGAGCTCCCCAAGCTGAGCGTATTGGTCTTCCCCGAATTCAGTATATTCGTTAGGACCTTCAATAACACTGTTGAAGCTGGAGGGAAATTGCTCGTCGGCATTAAAGCATCTGAGGATGCCGTCAATTCTATTTATAATGCGGTAGCATTTCTGAGCACCGATACAGAACCGCCCACGAAGATCCAGGTGATCGAGCTCAATTTATACCCGAACAGGGAGACGAAGTTCTACATGGATATACCTAAGAACATGAGGCCGGGGACCTATCATCTATCATTCGAGATATGGAAGAAAAATTACAAGCTCTCGGAGAGCGATCCTCTTAATCGCCCGCTAATAACAGTGCTTCCGGCTCCTCAGACTCCAACGTATACTACTTCGACTCAGACTGCTACTGAAACTCGGACTGCTACTGAAACCAGCCCAACAACGCAGACGACGGAGGAGAGGACAACGACTCTCAAGACTGAGACTCAAACGGTCACGACGCAGACGGTCACTGTCATCGAGACCACAGGAGTATCGACTATCCTGCTCGCCTTAGGAGCTATCGCATTGATTTTAGTGATAGTGGTGCTCTTACTAATCTTCATGAAGATAAGGAGGGGCAGCACAACTTAATTTTTTATTTCAGTAGCCCGGGTATTGGAAGCAACAGTTATTGGAGGGCTGAATTCACCAATATCTCAAAATTCCGCTCCTCAAAACTGGATCAGCTATCTTGTATCCTTCCTCCGTCTTCTCCAGGAATCCGGAATCCACTAAGTTGCTCAAGATGGAGGATAGCGTATTGCTGGGTATCTTACCGATCCTCGCCTCAATCCCCCTCTTTATCTGGGTCCACCTCGCACGCTCTAAAGTAGCTATCACTTTCAGCGCTTCCCTGTACCTTGCCTCAGCCAACCCGTATATCCTCAGGGCATGCTCGAGCTCGCTTATGGCGAGCTTAGAGGCCCTCCTCTCTATAATCTCCACGGGCTCCCTGTTGCTGATCATCGAGAAGCCGAAGTAAGTGAGCCATCCTATTATCCCATCGAACCTCCTCCTCGCTTCCTCCAGTATATCATCACTTACTTTCATTCCAGCCTGCTCAAATCCCTTCCTCAGGAAATCCATGGCTTCTTCATCGCTCAGCTTCCTCATCCTCACCTCCTTGAAGGGTCTGCCGTAAAGAGGGGCTTCGGGATCGTCCACCCTGAGGAACCTATATAATAAGCCGACTTGAGAGCCCGATAAGATTATCTTGAGGTCGAGGTGATCGTAAGCGTAAGCTATTATAGAATCGAACCTATGCCTCGATCTCCTCAGCTCCTGAGCTTCGTCTATAACTAAGATCTTCCCCTCTAATGCATGTAAGACACTTACTAGGGAGTTGAGATCCCTTGAATCTTATCCCTATTCCGGATATGCTTATGCCCTCAACTCTGCTCAATATCCTTCTAGCCCATGACTTCCTGGTGAGCTCAGCTTCCAATAGTTCGAGGAAGGAGCCCATGCTTATCATCCCTGGAGGGAGGAGCCTGCAGTCGAGGAAGATGTTGTCGAGCTTCTCCTCATTCAGATATGTCAATATGAGCGATGTCTTCCCATATCTCCTTAAACCAGTCACTATAACAAGCTTCTCCCACTTGAGGCCATCTGAGAGTTCCCTTAGCTCCGCCTCCATATCGAAGAGGTCTTCCCTCTTGGTCTTAGGCTCGGTCGAAGTACATCTAGTTACCCCCCTAACTAACTTAGGGGGGTAACTTACTCTTAAAGGAGCGCCCAGCGTAGGGATGAGCTCCAGGGATACTAATATGAGCCCCGTTATTGAGAGGGACAAACATTTTTTAGATGCTGTACTCCATATCGCTAGCGATCTCAACGCCGGTCTCAAGCGGTATTACCACGGGCCTCCCTATGGAGTTCCCATCCACCATAGAGCTGGAGACAGTCGCGGCCACTATCAATATCTTGCTGGAGAGCTCCCTGAATACCTTAGAGAACTCCGATTTGAGATCAGATACTCCTTCAAATTCCCACTCCCAACCCGAAAAACATGAAAGCTACGAACAGAAAACCCACGAAGCCCTTACTCCTGGAACGCTCTGACATTTACTCAGGGATTCCTCAATAAAAAGTATTGGAAAGGTCTCATTTGAGGAGCTTCATAGCTCATCGAGGACCAGGGATGCCATCACCTTAGCATCCTCGACCATATTATCTATTACGCAATACTCATCGGGTTGATGAGCTGTCTCCTCAGTCGTCATCCAGACAACAGCTCGGAGACCGGCTCTCCTAAGATAAGCAGCACATGTACCTCCTCCTATTCCCATCGGCTTGGCTTCCTTCCCCCTCAATAGTTTCACCGCTCTCTTTATCCTCCTGACTATCTCCGATTCCGGGTCCGTGAATGAGGGCTCGCTCCTCTCAACTTCCTCCACAGTTATATCGGCTCCGTAAACCTCGAAAGCCTTCGCTATTTTCTTAACAGTCTCCAGGACTTCATCTATATCGTATCTAGGGAGGATCCTGCAATCGAAGTATACTATATCGGTCCCGGGAACCGTGTTCACGTTCTCCACGCCCCCTTCCCTCTTCGTGGGCTCGAATGTGCTCACAGGGGGGTCGAAGAGCTCATCTACCTCATTGAACTTAGAGTGGAGGGCATCATCTATTGCTAGAGCGAGCCTCATCCCTATCCTATGGGCATTCAATCCCTTCTCCGGAGTGCTCGCGTGAGCCTGCTTCCCCCTCACAGTCACCCTGATCCAGAGTATGCCTTTCTCAGCTACCTCTATCATAGTCCCGTCCTTATTGCCGGCGTCGGGAACTAGTATTAGATCTTCCTTGGAGAATATCCCCTCGGATATCAAGTGCAATATCCCGTACCTACTCCCAGTCTCCTCATCCGATACTATAGCCAGGTTCAGGCCGTAATCCGCCCTTACCTTGAGATCCGCTAAAGCCTTCACAGCGTAAAGAGAGGATATTATGGCCTGCCCATCGTCCTCAGTCCCTCTCCCATATATCTTCCCTTCCTTGATTATGGGCTTGAAGGGATCGGAGCTCCAGCCCTCCCCAGGGGGGACTACGTCCATGTGGCTGACTATCCATATGTTCCTCCCGCTCCTCCCCTCATACCTCACTATTATGTTCGGCCTGATCCCGGAGGGGACTCTGCTATCCTCAGCATCGACTCTCTCCACATGAAGCCCCATGCCCCTCGCTAGCCTCTCTATGAACTCAGCCTTCCTTATCTCACCATCTCCCCCGTTCTCAGGCCCTATACCTCCTAGAGGGATCATCTCAATCATAGAGGATACCATATCTTCCCTCAGTTCATCTATCCTCCTCGATATCTCATCTATCATAAGATGTGGGAACTGCTAGTCCCTTAATACCTTACCTCCCGGTCTTCAGTAGTGACTTGGGCGGTTATAAATTCAACTTTTTCAAGAAAATTACTTTTTTCTTAAATTATAGAATATTTTATTCACTAAAATTCACCTAAGCCCCGAAAGTACTCTTCAAACTGCTCAGAATACTTATATCCGCTGTCTGGGAATATCAAAACGTAAACTCCCTCATCTCTCGCTATTCTATTGAAGGCGCTGAATACAGCTCCAGCGCTCAAACCTATTATGAGGCCCTCCTTCCTAGCCACAGCTAATACTCCCTCTATAGCCTCCCTCCTCGTAACATCCACAATTTGGTCGAATTCAGTCCAGTGGATCCACTTCATACCCGTTTCAATCCTGCGTATGCCCGGGATTACTTCATTCGGCGCTGGTTGAACGCTTATAACCTTCACAGAGCTACCATATTTGCTCTTGAAGTAGATCGATATCGCGCTCATATGCCCCGATGTTCCTAAGCCCCCTATTATACAATCCGGTTTAAGTCCAACGCTTTTAAGTTGCTCGTCTATCTCCCTAGCCGTGTATTTGAGATGTACTTTGAGATTCGCATCATTCTCAAATTGATTCAGGTGAGTGGCACCATCTGTCTTGGACCTAGCATCAACTTCTCCTATAGCTTCCACGGTCAAGCCCACAGGTAACCTAATGACATCCGCCCCTAAAACCTTAAGAAAGAAATCGCTAGCTCTCTGAATGGTCTTGGGCAAGAATAGCTTAGTCCTCTTTCCCAGAAGGTTTGCTATAGCTGTTATAGCTATTCCCGTGTTCGTTGAAGTAGCCTCGTATATAATATCACCCAAAATTCCGTCTTCAAGAGCAGCCATCATCATGGACCATCCTACTCTATCCTTGATACTGTTGCTGTATGGATTTGCCCACTCAAGCTTGGCCCAAACATCCCTATTAGCTGAGGAAAAAGATCTTAATCTAACGAGTGGTGTTGGCCAGTCTTTGTATAAAAGCTCCAATGTATCGTAATAGACCCTAAGATTGCTTCTTTTAATATCCCGAACATTTAAATCGCTTAAACTGACCTCTAAAGCTGGAATCTGCGCATCTATCTGAATTTTGAAGCTATTATAGGGGAGCTTTGGTCCTCTCAACCCTGCTATGAGGATATCCTCCAGTCTCACAGGGCTTACTGTATGCAAAGATCTCACCTCGACTTTAGATCGATCTATCTTCATTACAGGAACTTTCTCTACTGAGAGTAAGTTCAAAGCTTCAAGCGTTTCATAACCCTTCAAAGCAACATTAGTCGTTTCTTCGACTACGATAGGCTCTCTCACAACACCTTCGTTAAGTATTTTACTATATACAGGAATTACAGACTTTAAATCAGCTTTCACTGGTTGTTTTACCTCGGATATATCGAGGAGTGAGAACATATTGTCCATGTACATAACAATAGTTATCACCATGTATAATAAAAGTCTTACGCTCTCTATCTCAATATTTGAAGGTGCTAAGCTATAATACTCGTAGCTACGAAATTCCTTTTGATTCTATCTACTTTAGTGAGAAAGTGTCTATGGAATGTGGAAAAATGCTTGTGAGCTTTAATTCTTGATGCATCCTTTTCCAGCTTAAAGTTAAATGGGGTGATTGAACCATCTCAACGCTTCCTCCACGGGTTAGATGACTTCTTCCTCCTCAAGCTCTTCATCATCATTATAGCTACTAAAAGGAGGGCCAATGCTAGTAACTCGGGCCTGATTATAGAAGCATATGAGATCTGAGGATTGCTTATCGATGCATTAGAGCTCTCCACTTCAGTTGCCTCAATCTTTTCATTTGCCTCGAAGACCTCTATCTCAACTCCAGCCGTAGCGCTGTTATTAGCTCCATCCACTCCCATCACATTTATCCTGATCCTCCCCGGCTCCTTCCCCTCTATCCTAGCTAGCGGGGGGCCCGCTGTCTCGAAGATACCATCGCCATCCAAGTCCCAGTACAGCCTCTCGAAGTCCCCCTCAACCCTCACGATGGCAGTCCCCCCCACTGGAATTCTCTTATCGGCCTCTATCTTGATGGAGGGCGGTGTGTTATCTATAGTGACCTCCTTCAGGGAGCTAACACTCCCCGATTCTAGCTTCAATATGTACTTCCCATCCTTCAGGCCCGATACATCCCAAAGGATGCTCTCATTCCCACTCACTTCCTTTATCAACTTCCAATCCGCTCCATCCCCGTAATAGAGTGAAGCTCTATCCAGCCCGATTAGAGTGCAATTCACCCTGGCTTCCTTAGAGATCAGGTTGTTCACGCTCAAGATAAGGGAACCGCTGGAATTAACTCTTTCCTCTTTACTCCTCTCGATCCTGTACCTCATCACGACGTCCTCGACGTTCCCGTACTTATCGACTAGATGGAACTTGAAGAGCCTGTATCCGCTGACCATCTCAACTATAGGAGTGACGTTTATGCTCACTACAGATGTCTTCCACACCCTCCTCTCTATTATCTTTATCCAGTTCCCAGGAGTCCCATGGTAGACAGTAAGGAATGCGTACTCATCTATCGGAGCTATTATCCTGACCGTTATGTTGGTGCCCTCAGTTATCTCCGACATGTTAGAGGGCTCTATCACCATCTTGGGTGGCTGCGTATCCACCTTCAGGTATAGCTTCGAGCTAGTCGTCAGGATACCATCGGATGCCTCAATAACGATATTTTCGAAGGAAGGGACTTCCACGCTCGTAATACTTCCTGATTCCACAGTGCCGCTCCAAAGCTCAGTCGATGATAGGATCCTAGCCCTCAGCCGGCTCGATTCATCAGTCACCCTGAAAGTTATCTTGACGTACTTCCCCACCTTCGTGTAGTTCGATGGGGAGATTATCTCCACCTTAGGGGCCTCATTCTTACCCATCTCATCCAAAAGAGCCACTCTTCCCTGCTCCAAGTAAGCTCCTATCCCCACTAAGATCTCGAGGAGCCCGTCCCCATCGTAATCAAGTAATATTGGCTGCGTCTTCGCCTCGAACCTCATGTACCTCTGGAAGTCTACTTCCCCTCCTGATACCCATCCGCTGAACTCCCTGAGGCTCACTCTCCACTTCTCCTTTCCATCGTTGGAGAAACAGTAGACGTATTGGCCAGCCGCTACTATAACTTCGGGCCTGAGGTCCCCATCCACATCCGCCACTACGGGCCTGTTGTAAGGAGCCTCTACTTTGGCCCTCCAGGATAGGCTGGGGGACCTAGCCACTAATGTCCCATCGTTGAGTATGTAGATGAGCTCTGGCCTCTTATCTCCGTTGAGATCATATACAGCTGGATCCGTGGCACCTCCCTCAGCCCTGAATATGATTGAGTCCCCTTTCACCACTTGGACGATGTCCCCGCGCCTGCAGGCCACTTCCAGCTTCCCATCACCATCGAAGTCCACAGGTATGGGGAGGGAGGAGCACCCTATGTTTGAGTAGGGCTTGAGGCCATCGGGCCCCCATATGAATATGCCGGAAGCTGTGGATACGAATACGCTCCTTCCCTCCACGGAGAGGCCCAGCACGGCATCCACTTGATACTGCTTCGGATCCGACAGGGGGGATTCGAAGTAGAGGAGGTGGCCATCTAAGTATGCGAGAGCTTCATCGTACCCATCCCCATTGATATCAGCTACCAGAGGTGCCGGAGGCTCTACTGCGGCTGGGAAGTCCCTCTTCATGCTGGAGTAGATGAAGCCCGTCCCGGAGGAATTGAACTTGGATGGAACTGGCTGCTCGTAGAACCTGAAGCTCCCGCTATCCATTATTATCGCTAGCGAAGCCACTTGCTTCTCCCTGCTGTAGCAGATAGCATATATAGCTCCTCCCCTCGATGTTGTCCCGTGGGCCATCTTGACCAATCTGCCGGAGCATATGCTGAGCGTCCTCAGGGCCGCCTTAGAGTCCATGTACGTGATGGTCCCGTCAGATGACGCTGCGACTATGAGGCTCCCCACGGGCACTATAGCTACTGGATCCCCGGGAAGCCCCTGCTTGAACAGCAGCACTTTAGCCCCTCCCCTCATTCCCCCAAGTCCCTGATAGTATGAGTCCTGATAGCAACTAGCGAGCAGGAGGGGGAAGAGCAGTATCAGCAGTAGTGAGCGTCTCATCGCGACATAAGGACGGAGGGGTTAATGACCCCTTCGCATCATATGTAATAAGGCAGTAATCTCCAGTTATCAGATGTTCGTGATATCCGACTTCATAAGAGTGGAGAGGATGCCTGGCTTCTCATGCAAGCTCTGCGCTCAGTGCTGCATTTCCCGCGCCCTTCATGTAAAATATTTTTAAGTAAGGAAATGGAGGAGCTCACCCCGATGGTAGATCCAGTCCTAAGCTTCGCTATATCAATAGCTCTGCTCATAGGACTCCTCGTCATGAAGCAAGAAGTTCATATAGCTGTTTTAGCCTCAACAATATCTTTTGGGATCCTTACACTCGGAATATCCTTCCTAGAATCGACTTTCAAGGGGATATTCTCGAGGAGCACTCTCTCCTTAGTAACAGCTTTCTCATCCGCCCTCTTCCTCTCCTATATGATGAAAGTCAGCGGGATCCTGGATAGGATCACTGACTTTGCCGTCAGCCTGGGCCCCAGATTCGCATCCATATTCATCCCCATTCTAATAGGCTTGATACCCATGCCCGGAGGGGCTCTGGTCTCAGCTATGATGATGAAGGAGCATTACATGGAGAGGCAGAAGCTGGATAGCGACTTCGCTACTTTCATAAATTACTGGTTCAGGCACGTTACAATTCCAGTATGGCCCGTCTTCCAATCGATAATAATAGCGTCCGTCATACTCAAGACATCGGTGGTCAGGATAATAGAGGCCACATATCCAGCTGCAATAGCTTCTTACGTCGCTGGCTTCCTCATATTCGCCCTTGGCATCAGGAAATATGAGAACTCGTTCGAGAGAGGCAATGTGAGTTACAGGGCTTTAGTCAATCTTTGGCCCTTCTTACTCATAATAGCACTCATATTCTTGATTAAGCTTCCAGTGGACATCTCCCTCCTGATCTCAGCGATATTAGTGACTATTTACACTAGGCCCTCGAGGAAGGAGGTGAGGGAGGGGTTGAAGTTCGCCCTCTCATTCAAGATACTTGCAGTAGTCATAGCGGTCACTATGTTCACTCAGTACGTCTACGATAGTAAAGCTGCCCTAGCCCTCTACAACTTCATGCTAGCTAGGAACATACCGGCCCTCCCCCTCTGCTTCCTCATAACTTTCATAATAGGAGTGACTACGGCGGGGGAGTACGTTTACACGGGGACTGCTTTCCCATTGCTCAGCGAGATAATAGGGACTTCCTCAAACATAAAGGATATCTTCCTTCTGATGAGTTACACCGGCGGTTACCTTGGAGTAATGCTATCACCGGTTCACTTGTGCCTCGTCCTGACCCTGGAGTATTATAAAGCGAGGTACTCGGGAGTTTACAAGTACTTAGTGCCGGCAGTGGCCATAAGCCTGGTGCTCACATTTCTCCTATCCTTACTGGGGTCGATAGCTTGATCTGGATCGATATAGTGAATGAAGCCAACGTCAGGTTCTGGAGGAGGTTCCTGAAGAAGTTCAGAGGCCAAGTTTTCCTGACGACGAGGAGGAAGGGCTCTTTAGTTGAGCTCCTGAGGGCCATGATACCGATAGAGGCTGAAGTAGTTGGGGAATGGGGAGCTAGCGATTATGAGAAGCTAATATCATTCGCTGAGAGGGTAAAGGAGCTCGCGTTGCTTATAGCTGATAGGGAGGTTGATCTTGCGGTATCTAAGGCATCAGTTGAGCAGGCTAGAGTGGCCTTCGGCCTGGGGATACCTTATATAGCTATGAACGATAACGACATCCCTCCTCATATAGTGACGAAGCTCACCTTCCCACTCTCAACCCTATCCATAGTCCCCGAGTGTTTCTCAGGCCCCACTTACAGCGAGACTATGAGGTTCAGGGGGCTGTTCGAGGTCTCACACGTTTTGGATTTCATGGAGGATGGGGAGTTCGTGAAATCCGATCTGGGGTTAGATGAGGGAGATTACATCGTGGTCAGGTACCCGCCAGTGGCATCCCATTATCTGAAGGAGGGCGGCCCCTTCGAGAGTATCGTGGAGAAGTTCCTGAGGGAGAAGGGGATTCGAGCTGTCAAGATAATGAGGGAGGGGATCATAGAGCTGCCATCCGGGGAGAGGGTGAGTGCGAGTATAGATGGCATCTCCCTCATCTCCAGATCAGCTGGCGTGATATCCGGAGGGGGGACTATGGCCAGGGAAGCGGCTCTGCTGGGAGTACCTTCCATCTCCCTCTTCCCGGGCGAGGATCCCTGCGTGAGCAAGATACTATTGAGCGAGGGGCTCATGAGGAAGGTTACTGATATGAAAGCTAGCGATCTCCCCTCGGTTTACGATGAGCTCAGGAAGGAGTGGGAGAGCGAGAGGCTCAGGGAGAGGGCTAGGGAGTTCTTGAGGGGATGCGAGGATCCGGCTGAGGTCCTCGTGAGAGTTATAAGATCGAGATCATGAGCCCTTTGGTCCCTATTAAGTTAAGACAGGATCAATTTTTATAAGAAATCGAGTAGTGTTCGATCTGATGAAGGAACAGGATAGGGAGTTCATCTCAGAATCGACATTATCGAGGGATCTGGAGAGAAAGCTTTTGATATTCTTCGATTCCAGCTGCGTGGTTGAGAAGGGATTCCACTTGAACCTCTCCGCTTATAAGATCCCGCGTTATATAGAGGAGTATCTGATCCTGAAGGAATGCAGCGATAAACCTCTATCCCAATGCTCCTCCCAAATTCACGAGCGCTTGAGGGAGCTGAGGCCGGAGCCCGAGGAGAAAGACGTCGTATTGAATAAGCTCATGAGTGAGGGGGAGCAGTTCATACTGGACGATTTCAAAGTAGTGACTGATATAAAGTCAGGGGTCCATAGGCTCGAGATACCCGTCCTGAACCTCAAGAACGCTATGATAGATCCTAGGATACTGGAGGAGCATGAGAACCTGCTTAGGAACGGTGTCTGGGGGATAGGGAAGCTGATCTTCGATGATGGGGGAAGATATGGGGATAAGAGATCAGAGCCCGTACTGATGGTGGAGTTCTATCCATATGAGATAAGCAGCTTCGATATCGAATACTTCCGAGGGGCGAGACCCCATTTCACTGATGAGGAGTGGATGGATATCCTAATACAGAGTTTGGGCCTCAATCCCAGCTCTTATGATTTCGAGCAGAAGATCCTCTATCTGATGAGGCTGGTCCCCCTCATAGAGTGCAACGTGAATATGATGGAGTTCGGGCCCAGGGCTTCGGGGAAGAGCTATCTCTACAAGAACATCTCCCACAAGGTCAGGGTAATATCGGGAGGGAGGGCCTCCCCCAGCGAACTCTTCTACAATAAGCTGACGAAGACAATAGGACTCATAGGCCTTATGGATGCCGTAGTATTCGATGAGATCAATTACTTGAGCTTGAGCGGGACTGAGGAGATGATAGGGAAGCTCAAGGACTATATGGAGAGCGGGAATTACGAGAGGGGAGGGAAGCTTGTATCGAGCGATTGTTCCCTCGTCTTCATCGGAAACGTTGAGAGTATACCCAGCTCGCCCCGCGACATCGATAGCTTCCTTCCGGAGTTCGCCAGGGACACAGCCTTGATGGACAGGATACATGGCATATTACCTGGCTGGAAGCTCCCGAAGATAAGGAGCTCGCAGGAGCATATAGCGAGAGGGAAGGGCCTCTCCTTGGATCTCATATCATACTGGCTGCATGAGATGAGGAAGTTCGATGCCTCAACAATCGCGAGGAGCTTCATGAAGTTCGGGAACGTCAGTATAAGGGATGAGAGGGCCCTGATAAGGCTCGTCTCCGGGGCTATAAAGCTGATCTACCCCGACCTCAAGGTCAGGGATAGGGAGACCATGGAGAGGATAGTGAATATCGCGATAGAGATGAGGAAGCTAGTGAGGGATTGGTTGAGGCTGAAGCTTCCTCACGAATATTCCAACGAGCTCGAGGTGGAGTTCAGATGGAGATCGTCCTGATACCCAAGAACTTGAGCATTTCTTTAGATTCTGAGGTTATGAAGAGCGGAATAGATCCCTCTGAGGTCAAATTTGAGCTCAAATGGGCTTCAGTCGATTATGGAGTCCTTATTAACTGGCAAGTGAGTTATACGAATAGATCCGGGAGGAAGGATTTCGTCCCATATCTGTATAAGAGCGGTAAGATCCTCGTCTTGAACTCCCCAAAACCCAAATTGACCGATTTCAGGGCTTCGGACTACCTCAGCTTCGAATTAGGTGGGGAGATCGAGTTAGAGGTTAATAGCGAGATATCCAGGGGAGAAGCTAGAGAATTTTTATTAGAAGCCCTCTCGGAGTCCCTGAGGGTCCCCAAGAGTTCAGTTAAAGTATTGAATGCTGAAACCGTCCTCATAGCGAGGAAGCTCAAGTACTCCCTGAAGTTAGGAGACAGGGAGATCGGAGAGGCGGAGCTGAGTGAAAGGGGAAGGAGAGTCTCATTGAAGCCAATACCGCTGGAGGAACTAGAAGCCACTGTTTTGGAGTCCCTCAAGAATTCGGATCAAGGGGCCGGGAGGAGGATTATAACGAGGTCATGGGATGCCCTGTTCGATAAAAAGAAGGCATCTGTAGGAATCGAGATCCTAGCGAGGGGATCAGATGATGGCTACGCTAACTTCATAGTGAAGATGGGTGGTGAGTTGGAGCTCATCAGGGTCAACAGGTACTCTGGAGCGATGAATAGGGTGAAGCTCCCGGGATTAGAGGAAATGAGGAGGAACGTCATAAGGGAGATCTCGAGGATAACATCCGTAGATCCCTCCATGATCGAGCTATCCATGGAAGATATCGCTAGATCTTACAGAGTGGTGGAGAGGGATGGTGAGACTCGCGTGAGCTTCATCATGACCCTGACCATAAATTTCGTGGTATTGAACGTCTCTTACGATGCTTCCAGCGGTGAAGTGCATATTCTGAGTAAGAAAGTTGATGAAGGCGCATTGAAGCGCATATTGAATGCTGATGAGCTCGATTATGATGTGGATGACTCCCTGCTCTACGTCAAATCGAGGAGAGGGAGCTCATGGAAGTTCTCGGTCTTCAAACTGAACGATCTCAGGGGATCCCCGGATATGTCGCTGCTAGTTGAGAGAGCAGCTTACGATCCGAAGAGCTCGGGATATCTGCTCTTCTGTAAGTTCGAGGGTAGTGATGCTTGCCTCTCCTTCCTCCTGAAGGGGGATGAGGGGATCCTCCTGGGAAAGGGATGCCTGGAAGATATAATAAGGGAGGCTGAGATGGAGCTATCCTCGAAATACAACTTGGGAGTGAGCCTAAGACTAGATTTTGAGAGGAACCCCAGTGAGATCTTATGGAAGATAAAACCTGAGTCGCTCTTCAAGGGAAGGAGGGGGAGAGTGAATGCTTTCCTCCATTTGAATGGCATGGACCGGATGGGGATGTTCCTCTTCGTGGTTCGCTACTCCTTTGAGGATGGTTCAATGGAGGTAGAGCCCAGGATCCTGAAGGAGACCGTTGAGAGGATAGTTAGGGGAGCGGTAGGGGGAGAGGTGAGGGTGATGAGCTATAGATATGAACATCCGCTGCTTCAGGTCACTGTTAAGGATGAAAAGCAACTTATTGACCTCAAGTTCGATCTCAGGGATCCGATTCATCCAGCTCTAGTGGAGATGAAGGCTAGAGCCGGTATCCTGGACCGTCTGATGGGCTTCCTCAATCGTTGAGCTTCCAGAGTATGCCTTCCTCACTAGCTTCAGCATCCACTATGCCCCTCTCATAGAGCCTGGAGAGCAGGGACCTTATAGTCACTGAGGAGAGTATTACAGATCCCGGGGTCAGTTCAGCACCTCCCTCCCTCAATATCCTAGCTGATAGAGCTTCGACGCACATCTTCCTCCCCCTGAGGATCGATATCACCTTCTCCCTTATCGATTCCATCGCCCTCATGTTCATCTCTAGGAGCTCTATAGCCCTCTTCCCCTCGACTATAGGCCCGTGTGAGGGGACTATCTTCTCGAATTCCCTCGCATTATCCCTCAAGAACTCTATAGTACTCATAGCGGTCTCGAAATCCAAGAAGTAAGGGATCACAACGTTCTTCAGGAGTTTATCTCCGAAGAAGGAATCGGCAGCGTACAAAATCCCTCTGGCTACATAACCCACTTGCCCGAATGTATGGCCGGGTAGGGGAATCGCCTCTATCCCATCTAAATTGAAGGGCAGCTTGAATGGATTATCCACTTTCAGGGGAACTGCCTCTACGTGGAATATCAAGTTCCAGGGAGCGTAACCCCCGAACGTAGTGGCCTCCCTGAGCTCCGGGGACTCTATGAAGGGGGTCTCGGAGAGGGGAGCGAAAACGCCTAGTTCGGATCTCAAATCCCTAGCGGCTAATATATGATCTGAGTGGGAGTGAGTTATCAGAACAGCTTTTATCTTCCCCTGAGCCTCTATATCAGCTCTCCTCTCCTCGGAAGATCCCGGATCTATTATGTAGTAGCCATCCGATGAAGGGATGAAGAGAGTTGAGGGGCTCCCCGGAAGCACTTGAATGCCATCGCCTAATCCTCTGAGCATGGGCTTGCATGAATGCAGCGTTAAAAAATCTTCTTAAAATTGGGGGCCAGCTCTCAACTTAGGCTCCTCTAGACCCCTCCTCTCTATGAAAGTCCATGAGAAGCTCTTCCCCCTCATCCTAGCTATTATAACGTCGAAGAAGCACTTCAGCATTAAGATCTCGTGGAACTGCTTGTAGCCTATTGCGAATAGCGGGAGAAATACTAGTGAGATATCCCTCTCCTCAGCCAATTGCAATATGAAGAGATTTATTAATATCTGTAGGGTAGAGAAGAGGATTATCTGGATGATCAAGGGCCATATGAGGCCCCTCAATATTGCTATGATTATCGATATTATGGATAGGAAGTCTATCAGAGGTATTATTAAGTTGTTCATCAGGATCAGTGAGAAGTCAAGCATAGTCAAGCCTGAGAGCGAGAATGCATCCCTATGTTTTATTAGAACTTCATAAGCCCCTCTATACCACCTCAACCTCTGCCTATACAAGCTCTTCAGCTTCTCAGGGGCTTCTGTGAAAGCTAGAGCATATGAACTCGCTTGAACGATCTTTCCGGACTTGAGGGCCTTCAATGTCACGTCGAAATCCTCTGTTAAAGTATCTGCATCATAGAGACCACTGCTTTCTAAAACGTTTCTCCTGAATGCCCCAAGAGCTCCAGATATTATTGGAACAGCCCCCAATACGCTCAATCCCTTCCTGAATAGGTGGAAAGTTGCTATGTATTCTATCGCCTGCAGTTTCGTCAATAAGTTCACTTTATTCCTCACCATGACATTACCAGCTACGGCAGATACCCTGGGGTCCTGAAGCTTTCTAACTAGCTCTTTTATAGCATCCCTGCTTATTATAGTGTCAGCATCCATTAGAACTATGACTTCGCCTCTCGCGAATCTCAGGCCGAAGTTGAGGGCTCTGGCCTTCCCCCTGCCTCCTAGCTCCTTCCTGAGGACCTTGACCTTGGGCCCCTGGTAAATTGATGCTATCTCGAATGTCCTATCCGTAGATCCATCATCGACGACCACTACCTCCTTGGGCTCATAATCGGACTCCAGAACTGATCTTATCGTGGATCCTATTACCTTCTCCTCATTCCTAGCTGGGATTATCACGCTCACCAGAGGCCTGTAGAGCAGGGGCTTCCTCGCTTCTATCTCCTCCATCCTCTTATAGTAGGCAGCTAGGGGCACCAAGAGGAGGTAATGCCAAGATATCAAAGTGAAGCCGAATGATATTATCCCATAGAGGATCGTCTCGAAGGTGCTGAGGCTCTCCAGGGAGGCTACTAAAGCTAAGGAGATGGGGACTATTATGAGGAGGGAGAAGAGAGCGGCCCCTCCTAGCAGCTTGCTATCCATCGATATGAAAGCTTGAGCTGAGAAATAGATAGCGAATATCAGAGCGAAAGCGTAAGCGAGGAATGTGTGCGTCCCACCTATGAAGAAGGGCATCACTGAGATATTGAGGAAGATCAGGAAGAGGGTGAGATATATCCTCCTCAAGTTTCACTCCCTTTTACATGCAGGGAAAGCAGCACTTCCCCTATCTTCCCTACCCTGACAGCGTAGAAGTAGAGCGGTAGGGATATGCCCACCCCTATCATCCCCCCTAGAGCTGCTTTCCCCTGACCCCTCACCCTAGGGCTCGGGAGGGAGAGCGTGAGGTAGAGGGAAGCCACTATTATCGAGTTCCAAGTGGCTAAGGTCACCTCGCTGACATAATTCAGGGCTTGTTTAGCCGCTATAGGGCTGAGGGTCCACCCTATGGATGCTATTAGGCTCAAGGCTATCCCTCTCATCTTCCACTCCCCTGAGCCCCTCGAGATGAGCCATATCCCGAGGAAAGCGAGAGCAGCCCCTAAAAAGACGAAGGCTGAGAATGGTTCCCCTATCATTATGCTGGGGAGTATGGCCGTCCATATTAGGTAAGTGAATCCTATGGGCGTCGCTCTGCTCGGCCCTATAATGGCTATAGACTTCAGGAATGAGTAATCAGCTATTCCAGTGCCGAGAGCTGCGTTCAGGATTATGTAAATCATCGCTACTCGCGAGGGAAGCTCGAAGTTACTTAGATAAAGGAGGAGGAGTACTGATAGAGCTCCTAAGGACTTCCAGAAATTAGCCCTAGCAGATCCGCCTTCTCTAGATGCTTGAGCGTACAAGCTGGGGGTTATGCCCCAGACGCACCCCGCGAATATAGCCGCAGCTAACGCTAGCAAGACATCCCCGGGCGTAATGGTAATATTAAATAAATGGTGAATGAGCTATGCGAACTTCCAGGATATCCGGGTTCTACAATCTCCCGATGGATGAGAGGCTGAAGATAGTTAAGGAGTTCGCTAGCCTGACCGATGAAGAAGTTGAGGTGCTGAGAGATGGTAAGCTCCCCAGGGAAGTCGCTGATCACATGATAGAGAACGTCATAGGCCTTTACTCCCTCCCCTTCGCTATAGCTACTAACTTCCTGATAAACGGGAAGGATTACTTGATCCCCATGGTAATAGAGGAGCCCAGTGTAGTAGCTGCCGCTAGTAATGCAGCTAAGATGGCCAGGGATTCCGGGGGATTCGAAGCGGAGGCCACTGATTCAATAATGATATCTCAGATACAGGTAGTCAAGGTCCCCGATCTCGAGGAGGCGATCAGAGCGGGAAGTACACTACCCTCACTAACTACTGGGTGGATGATAACGGGGACCTCTGGGGTAGCATAGAGCTCCCATTAGCAGTGGGAACTGTTGGAGGTGTCGTTAGAGTCCATCCTATAGCTAAGATAGCCCTGAAAATATTGGAAGTTGAGAAAGCAAGGGAATTAGCTATGATAATGGCTTCAGTTGGCCTAGCTCAGAACTTCGCAGCTCTGAGGGCTCTGGCTACGGAGGGCATACAAGCTGGTCACATGAAGCTCCACGCTAGGAATATAGCTATGTCAGTAGGCGCTTCCCCGAGCGAGGTCGATGAGGTCGTTGAGAGGATGATAAGGGAGAGGAAGATAAACGTCGAGAGGGCTAAGCAGATACTGGAGGAGATGAGGGGTGGGAAGAAAGCTTGAGATATTCCTGGTGGAGATGCCCCTCTTAGCTCCTTTCGAGATAAGCTCTGGGGTGAGCGAGAGGAGACAGTGCGTGATAGTGAGGCTGGAGGAAGATGGCTTAGTCGGCTGGGGAGAGGCTCCAGCTGATTCCCAGCCTTTCTACTCATATGAGACATCGGAGACAGCCTTCTACATAATAAAGGAATTCCTTTCGAAGCCCTTAATGGAAGCTAAGGATCCAAATGAATTCCTGAATAAAGTTAGGAATGTCAGGGGGCATCAGATGGCGAAAGCTGGTGCTGAAATGGCCCTCTGGGATCTGGAAGCCAAAAAGAATTCCATTCCATTGTGGAAGCTGCTGGGTGGTGTTAGGGAGGAGATAGAGAGCGGTGTCAGCGTAGGGATACAGAGGAGCGTGGATGAGCTCCTGAGGGTAGTTTCCTCCTACTTGGATGAGGGATACAGGAGGATAAAGCTTAAGATAAAGCCCGGATGGGATAAGGATATAGTTGGGGCCGTTAGGAGGGAATATCCGGATATAAAGCTCCAGGTTGATGCTAACGCAGCTTACAGGCTTCAGGATTGGCCCTCCCTGAAGGAACTGGATAAATATGAGCTCCTGATGATAGAGCAGCCCCTGGATTACGATGATCTAGTCGATCACTCCATCCTCGCTAAGATGCTCAAGACGCCCATATGCTTGGATGAATCCATAAAGAAGCCTGAGGATTCTTACAAAGCTTACAGGCTTGGCAGTTGCTCAATAATAAACTTGAAGCCAGCTAGAGTCGGGGGCCTCCTCAACTCCAAAATTATACATGATTTCTGCGAGAGCGTCGGCATGCCAATCTGGATAGGGGGAATGCTCGAGACTGGGATAGGCAGGGGCCATTTGGTGGCTGCAGCCACCCTCCCGAACGTGAAGTTCCCTAATGACATATCAGCCAGCAGCAGATACTACGAGGAGGATATAGTCGATCCCCCCTGGGAGCTGACATCCAGAGGTACTATAAGAGCTCCTGGAGCCCCAGGAATAGGAGTTGAAGTTCTCGAAGAGAAATTGAGGAAGTTTTCCCTCAGATCCTGGTCTAGCTCTTAATGAAATCTAGGATACCGGAGGAGATCATATCCGCTGCCGTCGCAGCCACTATTATGGCCATGAACCTACCGAGCCCCCTCAGACCGTTGACCCCCAGGACTTTCCTGAGCTTCCCCGAGTTCCTGAGTATCAAGTAGCTAGCTACCGTAACTAAAGCCGAGGCTAGGGTCAGGATGAGGGAGGAGCATAAGTAACCGTAAGTCCCGGAGTACTTGTTGGATAGGAGGAGTATTGTTGTCATGGTCCCGGGACCTACTAGCAGGGGAGTGGATAGAGGAACTATAGCGAGCTCCTCTTCCTCGACGCTCTTAGTCCTCGGCATCCCCTGGAGCATATCGACCGCTAGCACCATGAGTATAGCGCCTCCCCCTATCTTGAGCCCCCTGACGCTTATCCCCATAAGCTTGAGGATTAGCTCTCCGGCTAAGGAGAATATGGACATCATGATGAAGATAGCTACCGAGACGACCCCCACTATCCTCCTCACCTCGCCCTCATCCCTGCCCTCGGTCAGGGAGAGGAAGATAGGTATCACGCTTATGGGGTTCAGTATAGCGAATATCTGGATCGCTGAGATACCGACCTCCTCTATGCACATAGGTCACCTTACCGGTCCCCGATATATTGTTAATCGAGGGTAATCTTCATGAAGTCTCATACATTCAACATTCATCGAGAATTTTTCTGATATACAGCTTGGGTACTTAAATATGGGATTCAATGGAGAATCTTTATATAAAACGCACCCTCAATTCAGCTCGATGAGAGTCCTC